>OGMF01003375.1_pt1 | contig 12103 bp, 10 predicted proteins | sample 1572921 | NCBI WGS metagenome assembly OGMF01 (sample SAMEA2581919, study PRJEB24529) | metagenome | biome: Human gut stool | place: China | collected 2011
GTCGCCCGCAGGCTCGGCGTTGCCGTCCGGGAAGACCATCTTCTCGTCGTACCACATGACATGGTCGATGCCGAGGCGCTTTGCCTGCGCGTCATAGAGCTTCTGGCACAGCGGCACGAGGAATGTGCGCACCTGCTCCCGGAAGGACGCGACTTCCTTTTCGCCGTAGTCCGTGCGTCCCTGCTCCAGATAGCCCACGGGAATGTAGTTTTCATAGCCCAGATTTTTGCCCATCTGGTTGCGGATGCGGATGAGTTCGCTCCAGATCTCCTCCAGACGCGGCTCGTTGTCCTCGTAGAACTTGGAGTACGCCTTGACGGCGGCGGCACGCACCGTGCGGTCGGGATGCTCGAAGTATTTCTGGACGCCGTAAAGGTTCAGGGTCTTGCCGTCGAAGGAAATCTCGGCGGTGGCCATGATCTTCTGATATTCGTTGGTCAGGCGGCTCTCCTGCTGACGCAGCGGGATGTTGGCTTCACAGAACAGCTTCTTCTGCAAGTCCATGGAGACAAAGTATTGCTTGCCGAATTCCCGCTCGATGTCCGCCCGGAAGGGGCTGGCCGCGATTGCTTCGCTGAGCGCCACCTCGTCGCCGCTGAGGGTGGGCAGCGTGTCCTGCAAATAATTGATCTCCGCTTCATAAAATTCATCCCGCGTGTCCAGCGTGTGGCGGATGTGTGCGATGGAATACTGGGTGAACAGTTCGCAGCTCTCGTGGTCGATCTCAAAAATCAGGCTGCGCAGGGCTTCGTAGCTCTCCGCCTGCCCGACTGCGGCTTTCCATTGGGCGAGCTGTGTGCGGTGCGCTTCCAGATCGGGGCGCTTATATTCCAGTGTTGAGAATTTGTAATTTTCCATAGTGTCCTTGTCTCCTTACATGATTGATAGGGGGCTAAAATCCTTTTTCGGGAACATTGATTGCCGGCTTTCATCTGCTTCTAAAAAAGCCTGCAGCACATTTTATACATGCCAAAGTCCCGGGTTCGCAGAGCCTTTATCAGCGTGCGATTTCCGGAAACGTCCAGATCGGCGGGGAAGGTATTGCAGAAAAGGTCACAGGTCAGAACGAACACGCTCTCCTGAACGTTTTCCGGGAGGTCTGCGATGCGGTGCTGGTTCAGACGGATTTGCAGCAGAATGTACCGGAAATAGGCGTCGTCTGCCGGAAGCCCCGCCTGGGCGTGCTCTGCCATCAGTTCCTCCGTGATCCAGTAGGTGTCCACGGACTTGGGCTTGCCGTGGGAGGATTTGACGATGCCGGCCTGATTGATGCGGTAGCCGTAGACCATATGTCCCGTGACCCAGACGTTTTTGGCATTGGGGAAAATCAGGTAGGAGAGCAGGGAGTCCTCGTACCAGTAGCCCTCGGGGAAGCAGAGGTGTTCAAATAGTGCGCCTCGGTAAACTTTTCCCCAAGGTTGTCCATGCAGTGCGTAAGGGGAGGATATCTTTTGGTCGGATTTGTAGCGGTGCATGATGGCTTTCCCATGGTCATACACGTAATATGCGCCGCCCTCCACCAGATCGCAGTCGTGGGCAAAGGCGGTGTCCAGCATGGCGTCGATGGCACCGGGCAGGAGAAAATCGTCGGAATCAATGAACATGAGGTATTTGCCGAAAATCTCCCGGATGCCGGTATTTCTCGCGCCGGAATGTCCCTTGTTCCGCTGGTGAATGACCGTCACCCGGGGGTCGTCGGAGTAGGTGTCCGCGATCGCGGGGGTGGTGTCGGTCGCGCCGTCGTCCACCAGAATGACGCGGTATGTATACTTTGTCTTCTGTGACAGTACGGAGTCCATGCACTGGGCGAGATAGGCTTCTACGTTGTAGGCCGGGATCACAATTTGCAGATCGCATTCCGGCTCCAGCAGCCGGTTGTCGGCGGCCGCGGTTCCCGTGGGGGGAGGGGAGAAGCCCAGCAGCGTTTCCCGTGCGCTGGCAGAATCCATGGCGGATCTCCGGCTGAAAACCGGCGCGGCTGTGTTCAGGATGCCTTTCAGGGTGCCTTTGATCGCACCTTTCAGCGTCGATGCTGTCATAGTATCACCTCAAAAAATAGTATACTGTTTCCCGGATGGAAAGTCAATATCCCGGCGTCTGGTTGACATTTTCAGCAGAATGCAGTAGAATTTGGGCAAATCGGGAAAAAAGAGGGAAAGCACATGGTTGGGCTTGGAACGGTCATCAACACCGCCGCGATTCTGGCAGGCGGTGTGTGCGGGGCATTGTTTGGACGCGTCCTGAGCCAGAGCGCGCAGGATACGCTGATGAAGGTCTGCGGCGTCGGTACGCTGTTTATCGCCATTTCCGGCGCCATGGAGGGTATGCTCACGGTGCAGGACGGAAAGGTCGTCAGCAGCGGCGCGATGCTGATTATCGGGTGCCTTGCCATCGGCGCGGTGATCGGAGAAGCGCTGAACATTGAGGGCGCGTTTGAGCGGCTGGGGCAGTGGCTGAAGGTCAAAACCGGGAACGCCAAGGACAAGACGTTCGTCAATGCCTTCGTCAGCGCGTCCCTGACCGTCTGCATCGGGGCAATGGCCATCGTCGGCTCCATTCAGGACGGACTGACCGGGGATTATTCCATCCTCGCAACCAAAGCGGTGCTGGACCTGATCATCATAATGGTGATGAGCAGCTCCATGGGAAAAGGCGCGGCATTTTCCGCAATTCCCGTGGCGGTGCTGCAAGGGAGCATGACGGCGCTTGCGGGACTGATGCGGCCGATCATGACCGAAGGGGCGCTGGCGAACCTGTCGCTGGTGGGAAATGTGCTGATTTTCTGCGTCGGCATCAATCTGGTTTTCGGGAAGAAAGTGAAGGTGGCGAATCTGCTGCCCGCCATTGTGATCGCGGTGGCCGCGGCGTTTCTGCCTGTTTGATGGAGGAAAATATGGCGAACATTCTGGTATCCGGGCTGATCAACACGGAGACGACCGTGCGGGTGCGGCAGTTCCCGGTGAACTATTACCCCATTGATTACCCCTTTTTCGGGGTGAACACCGCCGTGTCCGGCGTGGCGTACAACATTTCCAAAGCACTGAAAACCTTGGGGGACGACGTGACTCTGCTTACCATGACGGGGCGGGACTTCCCGGCGGAATATATCCAGAGCCAGCTTTGCACGGCGGGAATCGGAACGGACTGGGTCAAACCCAGATTGAAGGAGACGCCCAACTCCGTGGTGCTTTACGACGGCGATGGGAAGCGGCAGATCTACTGCGACCTGAAGGACATTCAGGAAACGCCCTACGTCTTCCCGGAGGACATTTGCCGGGACGCTGACGTGGTGGCCGCCTGCAACATCAATAATCGCCCGCTGCTGCATCAGGCGAAGACGCTGGGCAAAACCGTGGCCACAGATGTCCATGTGCTTTCGGACATCCACGACGAATTCAACCGGGAATTCATGTCCTGCGCGGATATTCTGTTCCTCAGCGACGAGGGAATTCGTGGAGACTACCGGGATTTTCTGCGGGCGCTGGGGGACACTTACGGAAACCGTATTATCGTTCTCGGCAGGGGAGCCGAGGGCGCGGCCATGTACCTCCGGGAGGAAAACCGCATTTTCGCCCTGCCAGCCGTGCAGGTGGGGAAAATCGTCAACACCGTGGGCGCGGGGGACGCCCTGTTCAGCGGCTTCCTGCATTATTTCGCGCGGGGATACCGCCCGCTGGATGCGCTGGCACGGGCGCAGGTTTTTGCGTCCGCAAAGATACGTGTCAGCGGTGCGGCCAACGGCTTCCCTGCGGAAAAGGAAATGGAATCGCTCTGCCGGGAGTACGCGGGGAGAATGGAATATTACGAGGTATAAAAAACCGAGGCAGCACATGAAAGTGCTGCCTCAGTCTTCTTCACTCCAGAACGTGTTCCAGACCCATTTGCAGAATGGTCTTCACATGGTCGTCGGCCAGAGAGTAGAGGATGTTCTTCCCCTCCCGGCGGAATTTGATCAGGTGCATTTGCTTCAGAATCCGAAGCTGGTGGGAAATGGCGCTCTGGCTGACGTCCACAGTCTCCGCAATGTCCGTCACGCACAGCTCCTGTCGGGACAGAAGCGCCAGAATATGCACCCGGGTAGAATCGGCAAAGCCCTTGAATAGCTCCGCAATGGCGTCCATGGTTTCCTTTTCGGGTACTGACTGCATTCAGATCCCTCCTTTTATCCCGTATATTCTAGCCCATTTTTTCAAAAGATGCAACTGTTTTTTCCATAGCGTCTTGCAGCGCTCTGGAAATGGGCAGCATGGTGTCCGCGTCCAGCTTGACCACCCGGCGGTCGTAGGTTATCAGGCCGTTCACCTCATCCTCCACGTCGCTGACCTGGGTGTAGATGGCGGCGCACAGACCCTTTTCCACGGCGGGGACAATGGATTCCCGGTAGAGCGCCGCTACCGCTTCGTTCAGAGCTTCTCTCGTCGGGCAGGCACCGTAGCCGTAGGTTTTGTCGGGGTTGAAAATGTGCCCCTCGACCCGCCATGTTTTCCCGCCGAACTCTGATAGCACCAACGGACGAAGACCGTCGCCTGTCAGACGCAGCTTTCCGAAATACTGGTGGCGGCTGTCCACATCGGTGTTCTTTCCACGGAACCAGCCGGAGGTGGTGTCGATGAAGCGGGTAGCGTCCAGCGTGCGGAACCATCCGCAGACGCGGTCGCTGTCGAACTGCCCCCAGCCCTCGTTGAAGATCGTCCAGTAGCAGATGCAGGGGTGGTTTTTCAGCTGGTTCACCGCGTCAGCCGCGCCCTGACGGAAGGCATTGCGGCTTCGTTCGTCCCGGTGAAGACGCCGGTCGTTCCGCTTCTGAATGCCGACGGTGGGAAGCACGGTGTCCCGGAAATAGCGGTAGCTGCCGTTGTTGACCATGTCCTGCCAGACGATCATGCCCAGCCGGTCGCACTGATAGTAGAATTCCTCCGGCTCGACTTTGATGTGCTTGCGCAGGGTGTTGAAGCCGAGACGCTTCATGGCGAGGATATCGTCGGCATAGCTTTCCGGGGCGGGGGCGGTGAGCAGCCCCTCCGGCCAGTAGCCCTGATCCAGCAGACCGTGGAAGAAATAAGGTTTGCCGTTGAGGCACAGGCGGGGATATTCGCCTACCTTTTTGATTTCCAGAGACCGGATGGCAAAGTAGGATTCCACCTTATCCTGCGCCGTTTCCACAGTGAAGCGGTAAAGATAGGGGTCGTCCGGGCACCAGAAATGGGGATTTTCCGGGGCGATGGTCACTTGCCCGTGTTCCAGCGGGAACTGCCCCAGCTGCTCCACGCTGACTGTACCCTCCAGTGGCGGAACCGTGGAGATCGTCACGGACGCGCCGTGATTTTCAATGTTCAGATTCTCTATATAAGTGCCCGGCACGCTTTCCAGCCACACCGTCTGCCAGATACCGGACACGGGGGTGTACCACATGCCGCCCCGGTTCATCACCTGCTTGCCGTAGGGGAAAGCCTGATCGTGGAGATCGTCGGTGCAGCGGATGACCAGCTCGTTTTCCTCCGCCAGCGCTTCGGTGATGTCCACGCAGAAGGAGGCATAGCCGCCCTCGTGGCGGCACAGGTGCTGCCCGTTCACGAACACCTCTGCAATTTGGTCGGCAGCGCCGATGTGGAGCAGCACCCGCTCCCGGCGGAAGCCCTCGGGCAGAAGAAAGCGTCGGCGATACCACAATGGCGCGCCTTCTTCAAAATGCCGCCCGATGCCGGAAAGCCGGGACTCCGGGCAGAAGGGCACGGTAATGCGCATATCAAATGTTTCCGGTTTCCCGGATGATACGGCAAAATCCCATTCTCCGTTCAGGTTTATGTAAGAATCCCGGCGCATCTGCGGTCTGGGATAGACCTGCCATGGCGTGCCGGAAAGCGTTTCGCCTCTGGGCGTGGTGAGCATCTGCGGCATGGACATCCTCCTTTTGCCGTCCGATGGAAGTTTTTCCCGGGCGGAACACTGGAATACAGGGTGTTTTGTTGGATATTCTACTTACTAATCTACCATACCCGGGCAAACGTGTCAAGCGAAGCCGCAGACGGCGGACGGGGAAGCGTTCAAATCGACTTTTTCTATTAAGTTTTTACGAAAACTCTTTGCAAATGAAAAGAAATATGCTATAGTATACTGAGTTTCGTGTGACTATCTGCGCCAAGAACACGGGCGCGCACGTAAGAGTGTATCTGAAAACTGTCAAAACGCCCAATCAGCGGCTCTTTTTGCCCTGTGCCGCGCCATTTTCCCTTGAAATGCAGCAAGCATTCCTGCGGAAAAATGGCTTGCTCAGGACAAAAATCCCTCGCTGCTGGTCATTTCGCCAGTTTTCAGATACACCCTAGAAAGGCAAAAGAGATGCAAGATCTATCGAAAATTTCTGTCGTCCTGCCTTCTTTGGACCCGGACGAGAAGCTGAACGCCGTCATCGACGGCCTGCTGGAATACGGCTTTTCCAACATCATTCTGGTCAACGACGGAAGCAAGCAGGAAAATTTACATTATTTCACGGACGCCGCCGCGGCTCATCCCGAAATTCATCTGCTCCATCATGAGGTGAACCGGGGGAAGGGCGCGGCTTTGAAGACCGCTTTCCGGTGGTTTCTGGACAACTGTCCCGAAGGCGCCGGCGTCGTGACGGTGGACGGCGACAACCAGCACCACCCCGAGGATACCCGGGCGTGCTGCGAGAAAATGCTGGAGACCGGGCACTGCATTCTGGGCTGCCGGGACTTTACGCTGGACCACGTGCCGAAGCGCAGCCGGTTCGGCAACCACACCACGTCGCTGGTGTTCAAGACCTTCGTGGGCATGACCATTTCCGACACCCAGACCGGCCTGCGGGCGCTGCCCCGGGAGGCGGTGGCGTCCCTGGTGGAGGTGGAGGGAGACCGGTTTGAATACGAGACCAACATGCTCCTGGCCTTCAAGGAAAAGGCCATCCCCTTCGAGGAGAACAAGATCCGCACCGTGTACATTGAGGAAAACAAAAGCTCCCATTTCCGCACCTTTGTGGATTCCTGGCGGATATACAAGCTGATTCTGGCGCATTTCTTCCGGTATACGGTGAATTCCATCGTCTGCGCCGCAGTGGACACCGGCCTGTTCACCCTGTTCACCGCTCTGCTTAAAAAGGCGCTGGAGGGCTTCGCCCTCACCGCCGCGGCGGGCGTGGGTGCGAGAGTGATCTCGTCTCTGCTGAACTTCTTCCTCAATAAGAAGCTGGTGTTCAAGACCAACGCAGACACCGGTAAGACCTTACTTCGCTACTACTGTCTGGCGGTCCCCCAGATGCTGCTGCAAATTCTGCTGACCGACGGCGCGTATGTGCTTTTCCACGTAAAGCCCACCGGCGTGCTGCACACGCTGATTTACGTGGTCGTGATGATTCTGCTTTACATCATCGGCTATATGATTCAGCAGCGCTGGGTGTTCGCACCCCAGAAACAAAATGAACCCGAGGTTGAGAAAAAATGAGCAAACGTAACACAATGCCCGATTATGATCCCGTTCCTTCCCAGCGGGGCGGGGCTTCCAGACCGCCCAAGAAGAAAAAGAAGAAGGGCAGCGGCCTGTTCGGCCGGATCGTCCGGCGGTTTTTCCTGGTGCTGTTCACCGTGATCGCCCTGATTCTGGTGGCGGCGTGTCTGGCGGCGAACCTGATCTTCAACGGCCCGTCCCCCGCAGCCCGGGATATTTTGACCATGACGCTGCTGGAGCCCAGCGGAACCAAGTGGATTCCCGGCCTGTTCATGGACGCACAGACCCTGGATTCCATCCGCGCACGGGACGACTCCAACCTGAAGGACGAGTTCTCCAACGCGTCGGAAATCGTCATCAACAAGGACACGGCGATTTCTGCCGGCACCGACGAGTGGGCAAATTCCCCCGACGGTATCCGCTTTGAATCCCACTCCGGCGACACCTATAACGCCCATATCATGATCGTCCGTGACCCCAGCAAGGTCTACCTGGGTACCTCTACGGAGAATTTCTCCACCTCCATTCCCGGCACCCGCATCGACGACCAGATCGAGACCGACGGCGCCATTGCCGGTGTCAACGCAGGCGCGTTCTTTGACAACGGTACCTCTGATCCTGCTGTCGGCTCCGTGCCGGAGGGACTGGTTTACTCCAAGGGCGTCTGCAAGTGGACGACCGGCTCTCCCCCCAACGGCATCAAGGGCTTCGCGGGCTTCAACAAGGACAACATCCTTGTGGTCGCTCAGGACAATCTGAGCAAGGCTCAGGCGGAGGAGCTGAACATCCGGGATGGCTGCTGCTTCGGCCCCGTCCTCATCATGAACGGGGAAATCAACCAGGAAGCCTACAACTCCAACTCCGGCTGGAACCCCCGTACCGCCGTCGGCCAGCGGAAGGACGGCGCCGTGGTGTTCGTGTGCATTGACGGCCGTCAGGCCGGTTCCGCAGGCGGCACCTATAAGGACGTCATCGACATCATGATCGAGTACGGCGTCGTGAACGCCTGCAACATGGACGGCGGCTCGTCCAGCATTATGGTCTACCGGGATACCTACGGCCTGTTCGGCGAAGCCGGTACCGTGCAGGTGATCAACAGCTATTCCCTGCTGCAGGAGCGCCCCAGAAAGATGCCGACCTTCTGGATGGTCGCGCCGTAAGGAAGTGAGGGAAACCATGTATCAAGGAAAATTCGATTCTAAAAATAAGAGAACCACGGTGGATGTTTCCGAGTTGCTCGCCCAGCGCAACAGCGAGTCTTCCCGGGAGCAGCCCCAGCGCCAGCCGGTGCGGGAGACCCCGCCCAAGGCGGCACCCGTCCGGCCTCAGCAGCCCGCCCGTCAGCAAAGTGCGCGGCAGAGCCAGCCGACGGCCGCCCGTCAGCCCAATGGAAAGCGGCCGCAGGCAGCCCAGACTATGCCGGAAAAGCGCCGCAAAGGCCCCCGGCTGGGCGGCGTGATCTTCTACACCCTGTATTTCATGTTCATTCTGGTGTTCTTTGTGGCCACGTTCTTTGGCCTTCAGTGGCTTCAGGGCTGGCTGACGGATTACCAGGCCGCCCAGCCTACCACCAAGAGCCAGGAGGTCTTTGACCAGCTGTTTTCTCACCCCGATTGGGACGCGCTGTATGACGCCGCCGGGATAGAGGACACCCCCTACGAGGGCAAGGAGCAGTTCGTCGCCTATATGGAAAACAAGGTGGGCGATTCGGCGCTGACCTTCAAGGAGACCTCTGCGGGACTTTCCGGCGATAAGAAGTATCTTGTATTCCTGGGGGACGAGAAGATTGCCTCCTTCACCCTGTCCGGTCAGACGACCGCCATCACCGACATTCCCGACTGGGAGCTGGGCAGCGTTGAGCTGTTCTTCGACCGGAGCGAGACATTCTATATCAAGAATACCGACGGTCACACTGTCGAGGTTAACGGTGTGCCTCTGGACGACAGCCACGTGATTCAGATCGCCACCACTGCGGCGGCGGAGCGGCTGCCCATCGGCATCACCGGCGTGAGCATCTGCACCCAGGAAATTTCCGACCTGATGGCCACCCCCACCGTCACGATCTTTGACGAGTCGGGCAATCCCATGGAGGTCAGCTACGACGCCGGGACCCATACCTTTACCGAGCAGACCCAGGCCAACACCATCTCCGACGACGAGAGGGAAGCGGCGCTGAACGCGGCGAAGACCTACTGCCTGTTCATGATCGAGAAGGCATCCAAGGCGGACATTGCCAAGTATTTCGACACCTCCTCTGAGGCCTACAGCGTCATCACCAACCTGAGCGGCAACCTGTGGATGCAGGGCAATAACGGCTACCGCTTCACCAAGGAAGAGGTTTCCGATTACGCCCGCTACAGCGACGATCTGTTCTCCGCCCGTGTGTCGCTGACCCTGAACGTCACTCGTAAAGACGGCACCACCAAGGACTTCGGGTATGACTCGACTCTGTTCTTCCGGAAGCAGGACACTGGCAAGTGGCTGGTCTATGACGCCACCAACGCGGATGTCAACGCGCCGGTGGGCAAGGTGCGCCTGACCTTCATGAACGGCGATACCGTCCTGAGCAGCGAGTTTGTCAAGACCGACGCTACGGAGCTGGATACCCCACTGGTCTCCGCCCCCGAGGGCAAGGTATTCATCGGTTGGTATCGTATCGACAAGTACGACAACGGTACCACCTACACCATGGTCTTCGACCCGGATGAAAACGGCCATGTCACCATCCCCAACGGCACCCCGCTGGAGCCGATGACGCTGTACGCTTTGTTCGAGACGCCGTCCGGCACCGACGCGACGGAAGGAGGCTAATATGCTGGCATTACTGAACCAACTGGCGGTCAGCTTTGACCTGCCGATTCTGGACTGGATTCAGGCGCACTTGCAGTGCGGCTTTCTGGATGCCGTCATGCCCATCGTGACCCTGTTCGGGGAGGGCGGCATCTTCTGGATCGCATGGGCGGTACTGATGCTGGTATTCCCCAAGACGCGGAAAACCGGCATCGCCATGGCCATTGCCCTTGTAATGGGCGTGCTGATCTGCAACGTGACGCTGAAACCCCTTGTGGCGCGGCCGCGACCGTATGATTTTCAGTATGAGAATTTCGGAATTACCATCAAGCTGCTGATCGACGCTCAGCACGATTACTCCTTCCCGTCGGGACATACCATCGCCTCCTTTGAGGCGGCGATACCGCTGATGATCTACGACAAGCGGATGGGCATTCCTGCCATGGTGATCGCCGTGCTGGTCACGTTCTCCCGGCTGTACCTGTACGTCCACTACCCGACCGACGTGATCTTCTCCATCATCGTCGGAACCGCCTTTGCCTTCATCGGAAACGCGCTGGCAGAAAAAATTGCCGCCCGCCTTCCCGCACCGGGGCAAGGAAAATACAGGAGATGAGCTTTTTGGAAGCATACCCGGACTGGGTATGCTTCCTTTCCCTTTTCGCCCTTGCAAGCGGCGAAAAAAACAGATATAATGACAAAAAAGGGGGCGGGATGATGGAATTAAGGATCGCGGTCTGCGACGACGCGGAGGAAGATCGGACGTATGTTTCCGGTCTGGTAAAGGATTGGGCGGCGCAGGCCGGGCATCAGGCGGAAATTACCGCCTTTTCCTCCGCCGAGAGCTTCCTGTTCCGGTACGCGGAGGACAAGAACTGGGACATTCTGCTGCTGGACATCGAAATGGGCGCTATGGACGGCGTAAGTCTGGCAAAACGGGTGCGCAAAGACAACGAGGCGGTGCAGATCGTCTTCGTCACCGGGTATTCCGACTATATCGCCGAGGGCTACGAGGTGGCGGCGCTGCACTATCTGATGAAGCCCGTCAGCGGGGAAAAGCTGTTCGCGGTGCTGAACCGGGCGCTGGAAAAGCGGAAGCGGGAGGAACGGTGCCTGAATCTGGAGCTGGGCGGCGAAATGGTACGGATTCCCTTTTACGACATCCGGTATCTGGACGTTCGGCAGAATTATGTGACGATTCATGGAAAGGCGGAGTACACCGTCAAGCGGAGCCTGAACGAGTTTGAAAAGGAACTGGACGACCGGTTCTTCCGCGCGGGCAGGAGCCTGATCATTAACCTGAAGTACATCCGGCGCGTCACGAAAACGGAGGTCAGCCTGTCGGACGGCACGCTGCTGCCCCTGCCAAGGGGCGCTTACGAACCCTTGAACCGGGCGATCATCAAGCACACATAAGGGAAACTCTGAACAAATCGCCTTCGGCTGAGCAGCGGATCTTTTTCCCCAGCCGTGCGGTTTCAAAAGTGGGAAATACACAAAGTATTTCTCCACTTTTGAAGCCTTCGTCTGGGGGAAAATCTCTCGCTGTCAGCTCTCGCCGATCTATCCAGAGCTTCCTAAATTTCCGGAAAAGGAGTATTATCATGGAACACAACAATTCCCAGTCCGCCAGCTACGCTGCCGCCGGTGTGGACATCACCGCCGGATACAAGGCCGTGGAGCTGATGAAGACCCACATTGCCCGCACCCGCAACTTAGGCTGTCTGGACGACGTGGGCGGCTTCGGCGGCTGCTTCGGCCTGCCCATTGCCGGGATGGAGGAGCCGGTGCTGGTCTCCGGCACCGACGGCTGCGGCACCAAGGTCAAACTGGCCATCCTCATGGACAAGCA
>OGMF01003387.1_pt1 | contig 12050 bp, 8 predicted proteins | sample 1572921 | NCBI WGS metagenome assembly OGMF01 (sample SAMEA2581919, study PRJEB24529) | metagenome | biome: Human gut stool | place: China | collected 2011
CCAGCGCGACGGCACTCTCGCCGTGGGCATCGGCCAGGCGCAGACGCTGGTCGGACATCGTCGTACTGCTCCCCTGCTGCTGGTCCCAGGCGTCGAGCGCGGCATACAGCTCCTTGGCACCGACGCCGAACACGACGCGGTGGATCGGCTCGATCTCAATGGCGGGGCTGTGGACGTTGCAGACCTCGGCCAGGCACCAGCGCGCCGGATGGGTCCTGCGCTGCTCCTCGCTCAGGGTGGGCTTCAGCTCCTCCCAGTAGGCTTTGGCGGTGGCCAGGCTGTGATTGCCGTCACCGACGGCCAGTACCATCGGCTGCTGTCCTTTGGCAGCGGGCCAGCGGCGGGCAAAGGCGGCAGGGTCGGCCAGCGCCGCCAGCGCGGCGTCGATCCCGGCGATCAGCGCGGGGTCCTCGACGGCCCAGCCGCGCAGATGCCCGCCGCCCAGCATCAGCTCACCGTCGTAGAGCGGCGGCAGCTGGTTCTTCATCAGTCCGATGGGCTCGATCAGCGTGCAGTCGGCGTCGTCGGCCAGCATCATGACGTGGGGCGTTTCCAGCGTCGCCCCGCGGCGGACCTTGAGGCGCGGCGGGATGCGCTCCACGACGGTGCTCTCGCTCGGGCGGATAGCGGGCTTGGAGCCCTTCGCGTAGTCGTAGGCATCAAGATCGACAGCGCCGACAAGGCCCTGCCGGACCGTGCCGTCCATCTGGGTACGCTCAACATAAACGTAGCCATGTACTTTCCGGGTCAGAACGGTTTTACGGTACTCCTCCATCGTGCGGCGGATGCTCTCTAAGCGCTCGGCCTCCTGCGGGGTGCCTAAGTACGCCTCCGGCAGAACGATGTGCAGGGTGCTGGGCTTGCCGTCGGCCAGGTGCTCGGCGCGCTGCCAGTACTCCGGCTGGGAGGTGAACTGGTCAACGGCGATGCAGGCCCACGGGTCCAGCGGGACCCCGGCGGCGGGCAGTAAAATATCGGCTGCGGTAAAGCAGGCTTCGGACATAACAACGACCCCCTAACAGTTACAGAACAACGGTGTGGCCAACCAGAGCGTAGATCGCCAGCGACAGCACGCCGATGTAGATCATCGAGCTGGGCAGACCCTGGAAGATCGAGGAGATGGCCTTGCTGCGCAGACGGCGGCGGCCCTCCCGAACGATAAAGACGGCAAAGACATAGCCCAGCCCGCTGCCCAGAGCGAACGCGACGCTTTGCAAAATCGTATAGTTCTGGTTCGCGCAGATGAGCATCGTGCCCAGCACGGCGGTGCTGCAGGTGGCAAGACTGAGTTGGCTGCGGCAGCTGGCGCGCAGCTTGCGGGGCAGCACGCCCAGCAGCAGCCAGGCCACGGCCATGGCCGCGATGCTGCAGGTCAGGTAGACGATGGGCCGCAGGGCCGAGATGGGCAGCCATGCGGGCAGATAATCACGCAGCCACGGGAAAAACAGGTCATGTGCGGCCCAGCCGGCAGGTGCGGACAGCGTGATGACCAGCAGCAGCGGCAGGCAGAAATCCCAGACCTGCGCGCGGTGGTCGGGCACGAGCTTCATCAGGCGGGTGACGCCCAGCGCGCGGGCCAGGATGACATTCTCCGCAAAGACGGCCAGCACCATATAGCTGATAAACTGCACAACACCGTTTAAAATCGGCTGCAGCTCAGTGCTTACGGTCAGCATACAGGCGGCGCACCTCCTCATGTTTATAATCGGTGTACAGGTTGGCAGCGGCGCACCAGATGGCGGCCAGGATACCCACGATGACAAAGCCGCCCGCGGGCAGTGCAGCCAGCGGCAGCAGCGCATTGTGCAGGATGACGTTGCCAAAGACCGCGCCCGTGGCCAGCAGCTCACGCAGGCAGCCCACGATGAGCAGCACAACACACATGCCGAGTGCGTTGTTGAAGCCGTGGCGGAACGCATCCCTCACGGGTTCAAGGTCGGAGAACTCCATGCGCTTGACGATGGCGGGCTCCACGACCATGATCGGCAGGTAGATGCCCAGCAGCGTCAGGTCAGAGCCGAACAGTGCGTAGAGCAAAACATACGTAGGGATGTAGAGAAGCGCCGCAGAGTAGCAGTACACCACGGGGCGGAAGCGGTTCTTTGTCAGGTGGCAGACGGCCACGGCCAGCACACGGGTGAAGGTGACCAAAATCAGCGAGGCGATACAGAGCATGAGCGCCCGCTGGCCGTCCAGCGCGGCACCGATGACCGGGGCCATGCCGAGGCCGCGCACAAGCACGGGGTTGGACAGCCAGATATGGTCGGCGCGGATGCGCTCGTTCAGGGCAGCCTCCGCCGCGGCGTAGGAGCGCGAGGCGCTGGCTTTTTTGGACTTCGGCGCAGGGGTCGGCTCCGGGTGGACGGTGTGCTCTGCCGGGGCGGGCGCAGCCGGTGCCGCAGGGGCCGCCTTTTGTACCGGCGGCATGACCTGCGTGGGCTGCTGGGCGGGCTGTGCCGCGGGTGCAGGGGGCTGCACGGCATGGGCGGCAGGCTCGGCAGTTCTGCGCTTCGGGATCGAGATCGTGCGGGTCTCGTCAGCTGCTGCGGGTGTCTGGCTGCTGCGGGCAGCGGGAGTGGGCTGGGGGGCTGCGGACGGTGTGACCGGGGGACTCCTGCCGTACTCCCGGTCCCGGTAGCTGCGGAACCGATCCTCCTCGGCCTGGGCTTCCGCCTGGCGGGCGGCCTCGCGCTCAGCCTGGCGGCGCTGGACCTCCTCCAGCATGGCGCGGCGCTCCGCGGCGGTGTACCGCGGGCGGCTCGTCGGGATGATGCCGCCGCTGCGGGCGGCATCACTGCGCCCGGGCGCGGCCTGCTGCGGTGCGCCGGGCTGCTTTTCCGGTGCAGGGGCCGCCGGGGCGGCGGGCACCTTGCCGGTCTGCATAGCGGCAAGGGCGGCCTCGATCTCGGCGCGGGAGGCGCCCTTCTCCGCCATGGCGCGGGCGACCTCGAGCATCTCCCTGGTGATGTGCGGGATAATTAAGGTCTCGGAGCGCTCCTCGCCCCGGCGCTTATTCGGGTTTTGTTGAATTGGCAAGGCGCTGCTCCTCCTCTCTCATAAAGCGGATGCGTTCGGTGCGGTGGCTGATGAGGTCGAGCCATTCGGGGATGGAGCTGACGATCAGCAGCGCACAGCAGGCCGCGCACTCATACGGGCTGAACACGCGGAACACATAGGTCATGATGCCCAGCGCCGCGCCGTAGATGATGCGGCTCATGCGGCGGTCCGGCATCGTGACCGGCTCACAGACCAGGAACAGGCCGGTGAACAGTGCCGTGCCGGACAGGACGACATATTTTTCCAGATAGAAGCGCTGGCGGATATATTCCCACGGCAGGCTGAAGGTCGGCAGCTCGTTCAGATTCGGGAAGAACCACGGCAGGCCGATGACAAAGATAAAGAACGGAATAACGACAGAAAGTTTGATGTGCCCGCGCACAAGCAGGAACAGCCCGCAGGCCATCACGACCAGCGCAGCGCTGGTGCCTATGGCGGCGGAGACGTTGCCGGTCAGCAGGTTCATCGTGCTGGCACTGGGCAGACCGCCATCCCGCAGAGTGGCGTTCATGCCCTCGGCGAGAGTGGTGTTCACGCTGCCGAACAACGGCAGCTGCGTGCCGGGAATGGGGTACGAAAAGACGTCCTGCGGCCACGAGATACCGGCCACGACGACGCCGACGGCGGCGGGATGGAACGGATAGTGGCCCTCGCCGCCGAACGCCTCCTTGACGAGCACGGCGACGATGACGGCGGAAATGACGATGGGATACGAGATGCTGGCAGGCATCAGCAGCACGATGAGCGCGGCAAAGCACTCACTGGACGGCTCATGGGACTGGTAGCCCGTGCCGTGCAGCGGGGCCAGGGCACAGTCGCACAGGTAGGCGGTCAGCAGTGCGGCCAGCAGCAAAAGCACCGGGCGCGCACCGTAGTAATACCACGACATGCCGATCAGCGGGACTGTGCACCACAGCAGGTCACTGTAGTAGCTGTAGTTCGCGCTGCGTTCAACTTTTTTACGATTGGGCATAGGGAAAAAGCTCCTTTACTTGCTGTGCAGGACGTTTACCACAGCGGCAGGATCCATGGCATGGAACAGCGAGCTTCCGGCCACGAGCCAGTCGACCCCGGCAGCGATGCACAGGGGGCCGGTCTCGGTGTTGATGCCGCCGTCCACCTCCAACTCGCAGGAGGGATGATATCAGATCGGAAGAGCGTCGTGTAGGGAAAGATCAGGGTATCACAGCCGCGGCGGGTGCGCTCGGCACAGATGGCGGCAATGCGCGTGGGGGTGGTGGGGATGAACTTCTGCCCGCCGAAACCGGGCTCCACGCTCATGACCAGGATCAGATCGACAACGCCCAGATACGGGAAAACAGCTTCCACCGGCGTGCCGGGACGGATGCTGATGCCGACCTGGCAGCCCGCAGCGCGGATAGCGGCGATGACCTCCTCTGCCGTGTCCGGCACCGCTTCGAGGTGGAAGGTGATGAGGCTGGCCCCTGCCCTGGCAAAGTCGGCGGCGTAGCGGGCCGGGTCACTGATCATCAGGTGGACGTCGTAGTAGACGTCGGGCATAGCGGCATGCAGGCATTTCAGCACCGGTGCACCGTAGCTGATATTGGGTACAAAGTGCCCGTCCATCACGTCAAAGTGCATCAGGTCGACACCGGCCTCCAACAGGCGGGTGCAGTCATGTTTCAGGTTGGCAAAATCAGCCGACAGGATCGATGCGGCAATTTTCGTCATAATGTATATACTCCCTTGATAGTCCCTCTTTGTTGTACGTAGTATGTGCAGTGTGCACATATAAAACTATTATAGCCCATTGCGCCCCAAAAAGCAAGAAGCCCGCAGACCGGGTGTCCCGGTTTGCGGGCTGGGGCAAAAGGGCTTCCCCTGTGGGGGAAGCTGTCACCGCAGGTGACTGATGAGGGGAGAGCTTACGGAGAAAGCCCGTAAACGGGCGGCTGCCGCAGGCTTGCCCCTCATCCGGCCTCGGGCGGGGCCTCGGCCACCTTCCCCCGAGGGGGAAGGCTTATTTCTTTTCACTGCGCCAATGATGCACGGTCTGCAGCTGGAACTCAAAGTCGCGGGCATCCTTGGCAAGCTGGCTCGAGAGGATGATGCCCGAGATAAACAGCAGCAGCGCCGCCACCAGCACAAAGCAGCAGACGATCAAAGTCGGGAAGCGCGGCACAAGGCCGGTGCGGAAATACTCGCCCAGCACCGGGATCATAAAGCCGATGCCGAACACGGCCAGGATCGCGGCCAGAATGCCGAAAAAGCTGAACGGGCGGTAGTTCTTGAACAGCCGCGCAATCGTGCCCAATACTTTAAAGCCGTCGGAGTAGGTGTTCAGCTTGCTCTCCGACCCTTCCGGACGGTCACGGTAGTCAATGACAACGTTCTCGACCTGCATATTGCGCTGCAGGGCGTGGATCGTCATCTCAGTCTCGATCTCAAACCCGCGGGACAGCACGGGATAGGTCTTGACGAACTGGTAGCTGAACGCGCGGTAGCCGGTCATAATGTCCTTGATCTTGCCGCCAAACAAATGATTTGTGCAGAACCGCACCAGATCGTTGCCGAAGTTGTGGAACGGGCGCTTGTTCTGGGTGTAGTAGGTGCTGGACAGACGGTCACCGACGACCATGTCGGCCTGGCGCCCGGTCACGGCAGCGACCATCTCGGGCGCGGCCTCCGCAGGGTAGGTGTCATCGCCGTCCACAAGAATGTACGCCTCTGCGTCGATCTCGCGGAACATGCGGCGCATGACATTGCCCTTGCCCTGCTGGTACTCATGGCGGACAACGGCCCCGGCTCCGGCGGCCAGCTCGGCAGTGCCGTCGGTGGAATTGTTGTCGTAGACGTAGACGGTGGCGTCGGGCAGGACGCGGCGGAAATCCGAGACGACCTTCTCGACAGTCTTGGATTCGTTGTAGCAGGGGATCAGAACGGCGATTTTATCCATAATAACAGGACCTCCGGGCGGATTTTACATCCAGAATTGAACAAGGCGGCTGACGGTGTAGTAAAGGGAAGGATTCATGCCCTGCAGATACGGCTCCATGGCGAAGAGCGTGCAGAAGCGGTAGACGGCGGTATATGCCACAGCGGCGGCCATGACGGTGCGCAGTGCGGGCAGCGCCGCAGCGGCAGTGCCCTCCCCCAGCGCTGCGCGGCGGGAGAGCGCACCCTCGGCGCAGAACCAGCACAGCGCCGCGCCAAGCAGCAACACGGGACTGTAATCCATCAAATAGCGGTAGAGCACCCCGGCCATCTCGCAGTCAACAACGGTCATGACGACCATGACGGCCGGGCTGCCGTAGACCACACAGGCGGCGACACGGCGGCGGTGCAGACAGCGGCGGAACGCGGGAAGCAGCGGCAGCGCCAGCACCCACAGGTACGGCGTGGCGGCCAGAATGCCGCCCGTGAACTTCTCGCTGATCGTGCGGATGACGGCGTTCGTCTGGACGTCGGTCTCCCGCAGGAACGGGAAAACACCCTGCCAGCTGGGCAGCTCGAACAGACTCGTGAACACAGCCGGGCCGATGCGCACGGCGTTGAAGCCGCGCTGGGTCATATCGTTGCCGGTCAGGTTGTAGGTGGCGCCAAAGTCAAAGGGCGAGCCGAACCGCGCAGCGTTGTACCACATGAGCCCGGCAGCGACCAGCACCACCGGCAGCAGGAACGCGGCGGCCTCCCCTGCCCCGGCGCGGCTGCGCAGCCGCTTCTGCCCGATATACCGCGGCCAGAAGATGGGCACGGCCAAAAACGCAAACAGCTCCATCTGGGGGCGGCACCCGGCGACGAGCGCCACGCAGAGACTGCCGAAGACGAGCTTGACGACCAGCGCACCGCGCTTTTCCACCGGCGTGCTGGCGGCGGAGAGCCAGAGCCAAAGCCCCAGCATCAGCAGCGCCGCACCGCAGAGGATTGCATATTCATAAATGTAGGGGCGCAGCAACAGATAGTAGAACTGACTGCCCAGCGCTACGGCGGCCACGGCCAGCAGGTACGCTGCGGCGGACGCCTGCGGGAACCACCGGCGCACGGCCTGCCCGACGACGCCGAAGCAGGCGGCGAGGAAGATCAGCCCCAGCAGGACCATGCAGGGCGCATAGGCCAGGTTCTGGATGCCGGTCAGTGCCTCAAACGGCAGCTGGAACAAAAGACACGGTACAATGCCAAAATAGACGTAGTAGCGCCCATTGTAAAAGGCGTGGTCCCAGTGGATGTCGTTGATCTGCGCGGCGTCGCGCGCCCCGGCATCGTAGGGGTTGTCCAGCGCCAGCAGCTCGGCGGGCGGGTCGGCCTCCAGGTCAAGGCGCCCGTTCAGCAGGCTGTGCGCCAGCGCGCCGTACTGCTGGTAGACGAAGCTGACCGTGCTCTCCCCGTCCCAGAACGCGGTGTTGTAATCTTTTGTGGCAAGGCCGGTGTTGCTCGGCTCCCAGAACGGGATGACCACGACGAAGGCAGCCAGCACAAGGCCCAGCACGGCGGCTGCGGCGCGGTCAGAGACGTTGCCCGCCAGCCAGCGGCGGTGCCACAGCCCGCTGGCCGGGCGCAGGCCGTAGACGGCCAGCAGCGCCAGAAATATCGCGCAGAAGCGAAAAATCGAGAAATCCAGCGCGCGCGGCGCGTTGGCCGTGATGCCGCGGAAGGTCAGCGCCACCGGGAACTGCGCGTAGGTGGAGCTGTACCCGGCAGCGGTCAGCGTCAGCATCCCGACGGAGCCGGTCAGGTCCAGGCTGATGACCTGGGTGCGCGGGGCCTGCAGCCCCACCTGCCAGCTGCCGAAGCGGGTCAGCTCGGTGTTGGCGGCGTCGGTGCCCTCAATGGTGAAGATCACGGCGCTGTCGGCGTGGAGCGGCTCGGTGTCGTCGCTGACCAGACCGTCAAACCGCAGGTTGTAGATGGGCTGGTCAATGTCGAGGAACCGCAGATAGGTGCGGCCCTCGTCGAGCGAGATCGTGCCGACGCCGCGCCCGACGTTGATGTTGTCGTCAAGGTAATCGACGAGCTGAAACGGCGTGTAGCTGTGGGTGTTGAAGTAGGCCACATTGCCGACGAACACCTCCAGCCCCAGCGCCGTGACGGCCAGCAGCGGGACGACGGCCTTTAACCCTTTGCGCCCGAGGCTGCGCAGCCCGGCGGTGACAAGCCCCGCCCAGCCGGTCATGGCGGTGAGGGCGACGAGCCGGAACGCGTGGAAGCCGACGGTCAGCCCGGGGCGGTGGTAGGCGCACAGAGCGAACACCCAGACGGCCAGCCAGAGCCCGGCGGCCCAGGCAGCGTCGCGGCGGGAAACCCTGCGGTGGGATACTACCGCAGGAACCGCACCGAAGATGCCGGAGACGAGCACGGTGAGGAGCAGGGTGATTATAATAAACATAAGAATAATGCTCCTCCTTTTGTGGGATGGGTGATGTGGCAGCGGGAAATGGCCAGAGCCCTTCCGGTCATCACTGGCGCTCGACCACCTCCCCTGAAAGGGGAGGCTTTTTTCGGGCGTATGCCCGTGAAAGGCGCCCCACAGGATGAGGAGCTGGCCGAGCTTGCGAGGCCTGAGGGGCCTTACCCTGCGGGAGCTGCCGCTTCACTGCTTTGCATACTTCTCCATCTCGTGCAGCCAGAACTCGGCGGTCTTGTCCCAGCTGTACTTTTTCAGGACCTCGTCGGGCGCGGCCACGGGCTGGGCAGCCAGCGCGTCAAGATCCACATCATAATCATACGGGTCAAAATACCGCGCCGTATCGCCGTACAGCTCGGGCAGGCAGGTGGCGTTGGCCAGCGCGACCGGCGCGCCCAGGGCCAGCGCCTCCAGCGGCGGGATGCCAAAGCCCTCGAACACGGCGGGGTGCAAAAACAGCTTGCAGTGCTTCATCAGCGCGGCGTTCTCGGCATCGGACACATAGCCCGGGTAGAACACATTGTGGGTGTCCTTCGCCTCGGCGTCGTCGCCAAAGGCACGCAGGTCCTTGCCGCCCGCGACGACAAACGTCTTGTCGGGGCTGCGGCGGGCGACCTCTCGGATCCACTTGAAGTTTTTATGCTTTGCCAGACTGCCGAGGGCGTAGAAGTACTCCCCTTTTTTGACGCCGGGCATCTTGTCAAAAATGCTCTCGTCGGGGGTGACGTTCTTCATGTGCTCCCAGCCGTTGTAGGTGATGCCGATCTTGTCCAGCGGGATGCCGAGCTTCTCGCTGATGAGGTGCCGCTGGTTGTCGCTGACCGTGAACACCCGCTGGGCGAACCATTTGGTGGACAGGCAGTGTACCCAGAACTTGAAGCGGAAAAAGCCCTTGTCGGTATCCAGGACCAGCGGGCGGATGTCGTGCAGCACCACGATGCTGCGGCGGGTCAGCAGCATATCGCTGGCAAGGCCCACGTAAAACGCATGGGTGCGGCGCAGGTAGGCGGGCAGCACGGCCAGATTGTAAAAATACGGGATGGACTTGAGCGGCACCAGCCGGATGTTTTTCAGCTCCGGCAGATGGATGGGCCGCCCGTCGTCGCGGTAGGCAATGCGGATGTCCAGGCCGGTGCCCTCGATCAGCTTGTCCAGCCGGACGACATTCTCATAGACATAGCGCGGGATGCCGGTGATATTGTCACACAGTACCGTGCCGTTGATGACGATAGGGTTCAATCCAGTTCCTCCTTCTCCCAGTGGGAGCAGTCGAGCAGCTCCTGCTGCCAGTCGGCCATGCGGCGCAGGCAGTATTCCTTCAGCTCGCGCTCAAAGCGTTCCTCGCTGAAGGAGCGGCTGTGCTCACGGATTTCCTCTTTGGAACAGGCCACGCCGTCGCGCTCAAACCGTTCGATGCAGTCGGCCAGGCTCTCGACGGTCTGCTCTTTAAACCAGTAGCCGGTCCTGCCGGGCAGCACGCTCTCGCACGCGCCGCCGCGGCCAAAGGCCAGCACCGGCGTGCCCGCGCTCTGGGCCTCGACGGGGGTGATGCCAAAGTCCTCTTCACCCGGGAAAAGGAAGCCCTTCGCGCGCAGGTAGTAGCTGCGCACTTCTTCGTCGGACAGACCGCCGCCCTTGAACTCGATGGTCGGCCCGGCCATGGCCCTGAGCTTGTCCAGCTCTCCCCCGCCGCCGATGACGACGAGGCGCTTGTTAAGGCGCGTGCAGGCCTGCACGGCCAAATCCACGCGCTTGTACCAGGTCAGACGGCCCACGGTCAGGTAGAAGTCCTCCTTTTCGATAAAAGGCGACTCGTTGATGTGGCAGCAGGGGTAAATGACATCGCTGTCACGCCGGTAATATTTTTTGATGCGCTGGGCGATATAATGCGAGTTGGCGATGAAGTAATCCACGCGGTCCGCGGCGCACTTGTCCCAGATGCGCATTTTGTGCATCTGGCCGGGCATGACGAGCTTCGCCAGCCAGTTGGCGTTGGCGCGGTAGGTGTAGTAAAAATCCCACACATAACGGATCGGCGTGTGGCAGTAGCAGATGTGTACGGCATCCGGGCGGGTGATGACGCCTTTGGAACAGGAGGAGGACGACGACAGCACCAGATCGTACTCGGTCAGGTCGAACGCCTCAAACGCGCGGGGCATCAGCGGCAGCATGGCCTTGTACAGCCTGTTGGAGAAGGGCACCTTCTGGAACCAGCTCGTGCGGATGTCATAGCTTTTAAAGTGCTCGGGCATGTTTTTGGGGTCGTACACAAGGGTGTAGATGACAGCATCGGGGAAAACGCGCTTCATGGCGTCCACAACGCGGTCCCCGCCGGCGTAGCCGACAAGCCAGTCGTGAACGATGGCGACCTTGGGCTCCTTTTTGCTCATTACAGACACTCCCGTCCGGTAACGCACAGGGCGTTATTGTAGTTTTTCGTCGTTGACCATCTTGCCGCCGAACACGGTGCGGAAGATGATCTTGATGTCCAGCGCCACGGTCCAGTTTTCGATGTACCAGATGTCGTAGCGGATGCGCTCGGCAATGTCGGTGTCGCCGCGCAGGCCGTGGATCTGCGCCCAGCCCGTGCAGCCGGGGCGGACCTGCTGGCGCACAAGGTAGCGCGGGATCTCCTCTTTAAAATGCTCCACATGGTAGGGCACCTCGGGCCGCGGCCCGACGAGGGACATATCCCCTTTCAGCACGTTGAAGAACTGGGGCAGCTCGTCCAGGCTGAACTTGCGGATAAAGCTGCCGAAGTGGGTCTTGCGCGGGTCGCAGTCGGTGGACCAGCCGGTCTCCTGCTGCACATTGACCCGCATCGAGCGGAACTTGTACATCATGAAGGGCTTTTTGTTCAGGCCGATGCGCTCCTGCCTGAAAATGACCGGCCCGGGGCTGGACAGCTTGACGCCGATGGCCGTGACCAGCATGACCGGGCTGGTCAGAATGATCAGGATCAGGCTGCCGATAATATCAAGCCCGCGCTTGACAGCGGCGTTGAGCAGATTGTCAAACGGCGTCTGCCGCACATTGATGAGCTTGCACTCGTCCAGCACGTCAATGGTGGGCCGGGCGGGCAGATAGTCGCTGTAGAACGGTACCATCGTGATGCGCACGCCGTTTTTGTCGCAGGCGGCAAAAACGTGGGGCAGCAATTCGATCTCGTCAGCCTCCAGCGCTACGACGACCTCATCGACGGCAACCTCGTCGAGCCGGGCGGACAGCGCATCATAGCTGCCCATGTAGCGCACACCAAGACCCGGTTCTTCGATTCCGGCCAGATAGCCGTCCACGACAAAGCCGTAGTAGGGGTTGTGCTCGAGCGCGCGCAGATAGAGCGCGGCGGATTTACCGCCGCCCACCAGCAGGATATGGCGCAGACCCAGCCCCTTGCGGCGGCGGGCGCGGTCTACCCAGCGCAGGATCATACGCTCGATCACGACGCCTGCCGTGCCGAGGATGTAGAACAGCGCCAGTACGATACGGGAGTAGTCGTCCAGGTGCATCAGATACAAAGCACCAATGAAGATCAGCAGTCCCGCCGCGTTGATGACGGCAATCTTGGTGCAGCGCTCGGCCAGGCCGCGCAGCCGCGTGGTGCTGTAGATACCGGCGACCCAGTAGATGA
>OGMF01003391.1_pt1 | contig 12042 bp, 8 predicted proteins | sample 1572921 | NCBI WGS metagenome assembly OGMF01 (sample SAMEA2581919, study PRJEB24529) | metagenome | biome: Human gut stool | place: China | collected 2011
TTGAGTAACTGAAAGTGCCTAAAAATAGTTTTTAATAAACTTGGGAACCGTTTATAATAAACTATTTCATTATTTATTAAAAACTCGAAGCGGGTTTATGCAATATCGGTGATAAAGTGTAAAGAAGAAATATCGTGAGGATTTGCCGATTTTTAGTTTTTTCCTTATTTGGTAAGATTTGTTTATACAATGAACCCTTTGCGTTTATTGGTATTTTATTTGACAGTGACCGGGTGCTTCGGCAGGAAGTGACTATTTATAGTTTTGTTTAGTCGAGATTCTGTCTGAAATATATTCATAAGAGTCGGTATATATTTTCGTGATTCCCTGTATCTTTGCGGCATTATTAAAAGTATAAGTATGAAACTGACGCACGGATACTATCATCTGATTGCCATACTGACGGTTGCTATCTGGGGGCTGACCTTTATTGCAACGAAAGTATTGATTAATCACGGACTCACTCCTCAGGAAATTTTCTTTTATCGCTTTTTGATAGCCTATATAGGTATTTGGGCGATTTCTCCAAAACACTTGTTTGCCGATAATTTGAAAGATGAGCTTTGGTTGGTGGCGGGAGGCGTATTCGGCGGATCGCTTTATTTCTTCACAGAAAATACAGCTTTGGGGATTACCCAAGCCTCCAATGTTGCTTTCATCATTTGCACGGCTCCTCTGCTGACTACGATTCTTTCCCTGCTCTTTTATAAGAGTGAGAAGGCTACGAAAGGGCTGATTTATGGTTCGCTGTTGGCCCTGATTGGCGTAGGGCTGGTCGTCTTTAACGGAAGTGTGGTGTTGAAGCTCTCTCCTGTGGGTGATTTGCTCACTTTGCTTGCGGCTCTGTCATGGGCTTTTTATAGTCTGGTAATAAAGCGGATGACGGGACGTTATCCCACGGTATTTATTACCCGTAAGATATTTTTCTATGGGGTATTGACTATTCTTCCCGCTTTTCTTCTTCATCCGCTGCAACCGGATTTTGATGTGCTTCTGCAACCGCTCGTATTGTCCAATCTCTTGTTCCTGGCAGTCCTGGCTTCTTTGATCTGCTATATTCTTTGGAATGTGGTTTTGAAACAGCTGGGAACGATGCGGGCCTCCAATTATATCTATTTGAATCCGTTGGTGACGATGGTGGCTTCGGTGCTCATTCTCCACGAACAAATCACATGGATTACGTTAATGGGGGCGGCTTGCATCATATTAGGGGTTTATCTGGCGGAAAAGAAGTAGGATCATTCCATCTTTTATCTGCCGGGAAACTTAGAACAAATATTGATATTGTGTACCCAAGAACTTCCGGATTTGTTTCAGCGCTTTCGTGATTTGTGCCTCTACTGTCTTGACAGATATATCCATTGACTCCGCGATTTCCTGGTTTGTCAGGTTCTTCGTGCGGCTTTGCAGAAATACCTCACGACATTTTTCGGGAAGTGACAGGATAGCCTCCTGAATTAAATTATTCAGTTCTTCTGTTTCCAGTGAATCGGTGATGCTTACTTGCGGAGTGTCCTGTCCGTTGATATCGTCCAGTGAGACAGTAGCCTTTCTGTCCCGTATAACGTTCAGACACCTGTTTTTGGCAGCCTGAAAAAGATAAGCTTTGAAAGTAAGCCTGATTTCAAGTTTTTTTCTGTTTTCCCATACGGACGCAAAGATGTCACTTGCTATATCTTCCGCTTCTTGTGTATCTCCTAAATACAAATACATAAAGCGGCAAAGAGCAGTGAAATAAGTATCAAAGACGTACTTGAACGCCTGCTTATCACCATTCTTTATCAATTGCAAAAGGAACATATCGTCCATAGTGTTTGTAATTAGGTTAGTGAGACGTTGCAAAGTTAAAGAATATTTTTTTAGTAGAAACTAAAAAAATGCTTTTCTGAATAAGGGTATGATTCGTTTTTTGTGTCTTAGTATCGGTAACAGTTAAAAACGACAGCGAAGCATGAAAAAAGAAATACCTTGGGAGTTAATCATTTCCGACCTGAAACAAGACATCTCCGATGCTGATAAAAAGCACTTGGAGGAGTGGGTGTCTATCGATGAGAACCGGAAGGTGTATGAAGAACTTCGGGGAGTTTGGGAAAAGGTGCGTGCTAAAGTTATCAATTATACGCCGGACGTAGATTTCTACTGGAAAGAGTTGATGCAGCGCATGGAGGAGTGTGAGGAGGCTGAACGGAGACAAGCTGAAGATATGGAAAGGTCTGAAGATAAAGTTGAAGTGAATCTCAAAGATAAGGAACAACCTGTTCGTTTGTGGGCTTTCCCCCGTTTTCAACGCTATGTTGCGGCTGCCTGCGTAGTTGTGGCTGTCTTCCTTTCCGTTTCTTTATATATAGGTATAAAGATCGGTCAGCCGGAAATAGCGCAACAAACCTATTCCAATTGGGGAGGTAAATCGGAAGTAGCTTTGCCGGACGGGTCGAATGTATGGATTCATTCGGCTACTTCGCTTACTTATAATACGAATTATTATTCGAAAAACAGAAATGTCCGGTTGAATGGAGAGGCTTACTTTGATGTGGCCCACGATAAGGATCATCCTTTCGTCGTTGAAACCGAAGGAATGAAAATCACCGTACACGGTACAAAATTCAATGTAGAATCCTTTCCCGGTTCGGAAAATACATTTGTCAGCCTGAAAGAAGGTTCGGTGTCGTTGGAGACGAAAGCGGAAACCCGTTTTCTGCATCCGGGAGAAGTCGGTACTTTCAACAAGCGTAACGGACGGCTTCAAATAGAAAAAGGAGATATCGAGTTGGCTGTCTCGTGGGCAAGCAATCAGATTGTATTTAAAAACAGGCCGTTGAATGAGATTTGCCCTCTTCTGTCCAAATGGTATAATGTGAAGATAAATTTGTCTCCGGAATTGCAGGAACAGTACAGATACACATTCACCTTGCGGCACGAACCGTTGGAAGAAATCATGCGAATCATGTCGCGCATTCATCCTATCAACTATGAATTTAATGATGAGAATATGTTGACAATTTTACCGAAGCAGAAACAATAAGTGGTAACACACAATGCAAATATCCGAGTTCAATATCGGTAAAATGAATTTTTTGACAAATAAGTAAGAGAGAAAGGCAAGCCTATGATATAATGAAGATATAGAATAAATAAGGGGGAAGTTCCGCTTCCGGCTTTCCCCCCTACCAAATCAAGTTTTTTATTAACCGAAGAAAGTGAGTGAACATTAAAATCTGACCCATTTTAATGCAGTCTCCTTACAGTTAACTTTTAATATCGCAAAAATATGAATTTAAAAAAGCATTTTGCACTTTTAACGCTATTATTTTTTAGCGTTGTACTTTCTGCACAAGTAAAAGAGAAGATGATAACGATAAGCTTCTCGAAAATTCCATTGTCCGAAGCTATGGCACGCATTGAGAAAACCAGCGGCTATACCTTCTTTTATGATGCAACACAAGTAAATGTGAAACAGGAAGTCAGCCTGAACGTGAAACAGGTTCCTGTATCCAAAGCGGTAGGAGAAATGCTGAAAGGCATTGACCTGTCATTTGAAGTGACCAGCACACAGATTGCCTTGTTCCCCAAAAAGAGTACTCCGGCACAGACGGGCAAGGCGACTACAATCATCGGTAAAGTTGTAGACGAGAACGGAGAGCCCATTATCGGAGCTAACGTTTTGGTAGCCGGCACAACGACCGGTGTGATTACCGATATTGACGGTAACTACAAACTGGAAGCGCCTTTCGGATCTTCGCTTCAGATCTCGTATATCGGTTATACGACTCAGACGGTGAAAGCCGGGCAGAAGTCTATCATCAAAATGAAGGAAGACTCCAAGACACTGGAGGAGGTCGTAGTGGTAGGTTACGGTGTAATGAAGAAGAAAGACCTGACCGGAGCCGTGGCATCCTTGAAAGCCAGCGACCTTGAAAAAGAACAACCGAAAACTGTTCAGGATATGCTCCGCACGGGTGTGGCCGGACTTTCGGTAGGTATCGAAACCGACACGAAGGGTAACACCAGCATGATGGTGCGTGGTAAAAACAACCTGCGTGCAACGAGTACGGATAAATCTTCCCTTGAACCTCTGATTGTATTGGACGGAGTAATCTATTCGGGACAGATGACCGACATCAATCCTAACGACATTGAGCAGATAGACGTATTGAAAGACGCCAGTTCCACAGCCGTTTATGGTGCGAAGGCAGCCAATGGCGTTGTGCTGATTACTACCAAGAAAGGAACAAGTTCAACGAAACCGATTATCAATTTCAGTGGTACATGGGGACTTTCAATGGTGAACTCTTTGCCGGAAGTATACGAAGGAGAGGATTTCATCAATTTCCGCCGGGATGTGGAAGTTAGCAAGAATCCTTCAAAAGCAGCTACCGGATATTTCGACAATCCGGCACACATGTCCAATGCGGACTTGGCAAACTGGATGGGAAACGATAAAGGCGACCCGACAAGTATCTGGCTGACACGTCTCGAATTTACCAATACGGAGGTCAACAACTATTTGGCCGGACGTCTTGTAGACTGGCGCGATGTCATTTATCAGGATGTAGCGTTACGTCAGGATTACACGGTCAGCGTGGCAGGAAAGAAAGACGAAATGTCTTATTATTCATCTATCAACTACCTGAAAAACGAGAGTAACGTGCGTGGCGGAGGATACAGTGCTATCCGTGCACGTATCAACCTGGAGAATAAGATACAGAGCTTCCTTACTTACGGTGTGAACGCACAGTTTACTTCACGTGATGAGGGATATATCAGTAGTTCATCCGGCAATTACACTACTCTTTCACCTTTCGGAAGCCTTTACGAAGACGATGGAGTGACTTTGAAACAATACCCTACCGGTAACAATAACCAGAGCAACCCGTTGCTTGCTCCGACTTTCCAGAATAAACGCAATGACATCGAGAACTTGAATGCAGCTCTTTATCTGAAAATCACCCTCCCTTTGGGCTTTTCTATCCAGACTACTTATTCTCCGCGTTTTGAATGGACAAACTATCTTTTCCATAAGGCAGCCGCTTCTCCCGACTCCGGTTCGCAGAACGGCCGTGTGGAACGTACGCATACGAAGGATTTCTATTGGCAATGGGATAATATGCTGAAGTGGAACAAGACATTCGGCAAGCACGCTTTTGACTTTACTTTCCTTGCCAACTGGGAGAAGTTCCAGCGTTGGCATGATGAAATGACGAATGAAAATTTCCTGCCTACCGACGAACTGGGTTATGGAGGTATCGGTTTCGGTACCAGCCCTAACGTATCCAGTGATGATGTCTACCGTACAGGAGACGCCTTTATGGGACGTCTGCACTATGTATACGACCAGCGATACCTGATTACCGCCACTGTACGTCGTGACGGATATTCGGCTTTCGGTCTTGCCAACCCGCGTGCCACTTTTCCGGCTATCGCATTGGGTTGGGTGTTCTCTGAAGAGAAATTCCTGCACCGTCCGGATTGGTTCGAATATGGTAAACTGCGTCTCTCATGGGGTAAGAACGGTAACCGTGCCGTAGGTACTTATGCTGCATTCATGCAGTTGGCCCCGCGCAAATACATTTATGTGGATCCGGCAACCGGCAGTCTGGTGACCGCCAACACTTTCTACGCTTCTACTATGGCTAATCCCAACCTGAAATGGGAATCAACGACTTCATGGAATATCGGTACGGACCTGACTTTCCTGAAAGGCAGACTGAGCGCGAACCTGGATGTATATAAGAAGATTACGACCGACCTGCTTGTCAGCCGTGAGTTGCCCAGCCTGATCGGTTACAGCTCCGTGATGTCTAATATCGGTGAGGTCCAGAATACCGGTGTCGAGCTTTCACTGAACTCTACCAACATCAGAATGGATAAGCTTACATGGCGTACTTCTTTCAGCCTGGCTTATAACAAGAACAAGATAACTCACCTGTACGGAATCATGGAAGATGTGAAAGATGCGGACGGTAACGTTATCGGCCAGCGTGAAGCGGACGATATCAAGAACAAGCGTTTCATCGGACACGATATTGATGAAATCTGGGATTACAAGGTAGTGGGAATCTGGCAGGAAGAAGAACGTGAAGAAGCTGCCAAATACGGTCAGCAGCCGGGTGACGTTCATCTGCTGGATAAAGACATGAACTACAAATATGACAATACGGATAAGGAATTCCAGGGAACTACGATGCCGCGTCTGCGTTGGAGTATGCGTAATGATTTCACGTTGTTCAAGAACTTCAATATCTCGTTCAATATGTACTCCTATATCGGACATAAAAAGACATTGGGACGTTTTACCAATGACAATGCTTTGCTGAACGTGACGAACCAGATTAAACGTGACTACTGGACGCCGGAAAACCGTAACAATGAATATCCGCGTCTGGCCAACAAGAAGCCTGCCGGCGTTTCGTATGCCATTTACAAGAACGCTTCTTTCCTGCGTTTTGATAATATCTCAATCGGATATACTTTCCCGAAGAAGCTGATAGAGCCGCTGCGGATTCAGAACCTGAACGTCAATGCTACGATGAAGAATGCAGGTTATATCTCCGGTTGGCCCGGTTACGACCCGGAAAACAGTGATGCAAATACCCCGAGAGTAATTTATTTTGGTATTAACTTGACTTTATAATATCTACAGACTGATGAAACTAAATAATAAGAAAACAGGCATTGCCTGCATGATTGGAGTAGCTGTATTAGCAAGTAGTTGTTCGGATTGGCTGGACCCGAAGCCACTTTCATTCTATACGCCGGAGATCTCTTTTGCGGATTACAACGGCCTGAAGACCGGAACGGATATGTTGAACCGTGACGTCCGTTACTTTGATTTTTATCCCACATCGGGTTCTGCCGACCCTTGTATCCTTTCCGAATATTTCTTTTCGGATATAAGTGTCAACGGACGTACTGACGCGGCAAACTCTCCACAGGATCTTGTTCGACAGATTACTCCCAGTGCTTCTCTGACAGGAAATGCAAGTCAGATTAATAACTATTGGACCTATCTGTATAAAGGTATTAAAGACGCCAATACATTGCTGACCCGTTCGGAAACGGCAGAGTTTGACAATGAAGACCAACGTAAGGAAATTGAAGGATTGGCATGTTTCCATCGTGCTTATCGTTATTACCGTCTGGTGAATCAGTATGGGGATATACCGTTCATCACAGAAGAAATCACCGGGCCACGTTATGATTTTTATTCAACGAAGCGTGAAGCAATCTTGCGGTATCTGAAAAACGATTTGGACCGTACGGCTCCTTATCTGAAAAACAACGTTTATATCGGTATGGTGACTCAGGCTGCGGCTTATCACTTACTGACAAAGATCAATCTTGCATTGGGCGAATTTGACGATGCAATCGAATCAGCCAATAACGTCATTAATGACGGAGTGCACTATCTAATGACAGAGCGTTTCGGTGTTGACAAGAATGACGCTACCAAGAATGTGATTTGGGACTTGCATCAGTCTGAGAATAAATCCTTGCCTGAAAACAAAGAAGTACTTTACATGGTGCTCGACCGTTATGATGCCGGTGAGGATATTCGTTCGGCAGCCGGACTGGAAATCAAACGGCAGGTGCTTCCCTGGTTTGCAAAAGACGGCGAGATTAAAACTCCCGACGGCAAAAACGGATTTACCGATAACGATGCAAAGAAAAATCCCTATCTTGAGCAATATGGTCGTGGAGTATGTACAGCACGTTCTACCTGGTATCATACGCACATGATCTGGACACTGGATGACACAGATCTTCGTCATGCTCCGGGCAACTGGATAGAAATGACCGACCTGACCTACAATAATCCTGAACTCAAAGGTACGGAATGGTACGGACAACCGGTTCGCTTTAAAGACGATAAAGGAAACATCCTGGTAAACGATACCATTCGTGACTGGGTGGGGTGGCCGCATTATAAGACCAACGTTGCCGACCAGAAAGATAAATGGTGGCGCGGTGGTTGGGCCGACTGGTATATTTTCCGTATTGCCGAAACGTATCTGTTACGTGCTGAGGCATACATTTGGAAGGGGGATGCAACCAGCCTCCAGAAAGCTGCCGATGACGTGAACAAGGTACGCCGCAGAGCGGGAGCCGATGAACTTGATGCTGACCAGATGACTATCCGTACGATTCTGGACGAACGTGCCCGCGAACTGTATTACGAAGAACCGCGTAAGACGGAGTTGACCCGTATCGCATTTATCTATGCTAAAACCGGCAAGGCGGACGATAAGGGACGTACCTACCGTATGGATAATTTCTCCGAGAAAAACTTCTTCTACGACCACATTATGGATGTAACGGATTTCTATAACAAAGGGGTGAAAACGCCGATTGGAAATGAATATACCATTGCTCCCCACAATGTATTGTGGCCGATTGCATTGAATGCTATTTCGACAAATGTGCAGGGACATATCAATCAGACACCGGGATATGCCGGTTCGGAAAACAATATCGAGCCGTTGGACATTGACTTCAGCAAGTAACGTTTTCTTAATGGTATAACGTACCATTAACTTCCTGTTTATTGGGCATATATATCCACCACGCTGGGCATATATGCCCAATATGTTGAATCTATATATCCACCATGGTGGATATATATTTCCAATAAATCCCTCAATTATATCCGATATTTGGCGTATATTTGTACTTTGTCGGGTATTGGAACCAAAAAACTACCGAACTTTCATAATTTTTTAAACGATAAACGAATGAATCTAAGAACAAAAATCGGGGTCGTAGCAGTGCTGCTGTCTACCCTCACCGTGCAAGCACAAAACATTCCTTTCCGTAAAGCGGAAATAAAAGAAACGATGAAGAAAGTTGCCGACTGGCAAATAGCCAACCCCAACAAGGGCGCCGAACATGGTGACCTGAGCTGGACAAACGCCGTACTATATGTCGGTATGCTCGACTGGGCGGAATTGGCGGAACGTGAAGACGGTAACAAGGATTATTTTAAATGGCTCACCCGTATCGGAAGCCGTAACGGCTGGCAGCCGGACAAGCGGATGTATCATGCCGACGACATCGCTGTTTCACAACTCTTTATCGACCTTTACCGGAAATATAAGAACAAATATATGCTCAATCCTACCATTGCCCGCACGGATTGGGTGATGAAGAACCCGCCGACGGACGATTTCAAACTGGATTATCGCAAACCTGAGACACTGGAACGCTGGACTTGGTGTGACGCCCTCTTTATGGCTCCTCCGGTCTACACTAAATTATACGTCCTGACGGGTGATAAAAAGTATATCAAATTCATGAACCGCGAATACAAAGCTACGTATGACCACCTTTTCGACAAGGAAGAGAATCTTTTCTATCGCGACTGGCGGTATTTTGACCAACGCGAGGCCAACGGCCGGAAGGTTTTCTGGGGACGCGGCAACGGCTGGGTACTCGGCGGGCTGGCGGAGATATTGAAAGAACTGCCTGCAAAGGACAAGAACCGGAAGTTTTACGAAGAACTGTTCGTGAAGCTCTGTACCCGTGTCGCTAAATTGCAGAATGCGGACGGATTCTGGCATGCAAGTCTGCTCGATCCGGCTTCTTACCCGTCACCCGAAACAAGCTGTACCACGTTTATTGTCTATGCTTTGGCTTACGGAATCAACGAGGGACTGCTGGACAAGGATACTTTCCTTCCTATACTGGTAAAAGGCTGGAATGCACAGGTTTCTGCTGTCGATGCAGACGGTAAATTAGGTTATGTACAGCCTATCGGGGCCGATCCGAAGAAGGTGACGCGGAATATGACTGAAGTATATGGCGTGGGTGCTTTTTTAATGGGCGGATGTGAGATTTATAAAATGGCCAGATAAACAAGAACTCATAATCTAATGGTAAAAAATATGATTGTATTTCTGCTCCTGTTACTGGGAGCAGTTATGAATGATACGTCCGCACGTGATGTCATTTCTTTCAATACCGGCTAGCAATTTAAGAAAGGGCCGTTTTCTACGGACCCTATGCGTGCTTCCGCACAATGGGACGGCAAGTGGGAGGAAGTGACAATTCCCCATACCTGGAATGCGAAAGATATGCAAGTGAAAGCTGATGCATTCTACGAAGGTGTAGGTTATTACAGAAAGAAACAGTTTTTCGGAAATGAGTTGGCGGGTAAACGTGTATTCTTGCGTTTTGAAGGAGTAGGGGCTTGCACAGAAGTCTATGTCAACGGAAAGTTGGTGGGAACGCATAAAGGCGGGTATAGTGCCTTCGCTTTCGAGATAGGCACTGCCTTGAAACTGGGGGCTGAGAACGAGATTATCGTGAAGGCTGACAATACGGCCCGTCCCGATGTGATTCCTGTCAATCACAGTTTGTTTGGGGTGTATGGCGGTATTTACCGTCCCGTATGGTTGATTACTACGGAGCAGAATAATATCACAGTGACCGATTGCGCCTCTCCCGGTGTGTACATCACTCAGAAGAATGTATCAAGACGTTCGGCGGATATAACTGTTAAAGTAAAGCTGGATAATGGTAGTCTGGCTCCTGCGCAGCTTGTTCTGGAGAACAGTATTTATACGCAGGAAGGGAAAAAGGTGGTTTCTCAACGTCTGCCGCTTGAGTTGACTCCGCAAGGAACACAAAGCTATGTATCAACATTCAAACTAAAGAATCCTCATCTCTGGCAAGGTAGGGAGGACCCTTATCTTTACAAAGTAGTCTCCCGTCTGTTGGCAAATGGTGAGGTGATTGACGAGGTCACGCAGCCTTTGGGTGTTCGTCATTACGAAATTGTTGCCGGAAAAGGTTTCTATCTTAATGGAGAGAAATATCCGATGTATGGTGTTACCCGTCATCAGGACTGGTGGGGCCTGGGGAGTGCGCTGACCAACCGTGAACATGATTTTGACCTGGCTCAAATTATGGATGTCGGTGCCACGACCGTGCGTTTTGCTCATTATCAGCAGTCGGAATATCTTTATTCGCGTTGTGATACATTGGGCTTGATTATCTGGGCGGAAATCCCCTTTGTCAACCGGGTGACAGGCTACGAATCGGAGAATGCGCAGACACAACTCCGCGAACTGATTCGTCAGAGTTTCAATCATCCCTCCATTTATGTGTGGGGGTTGCACAATGAGGTTTATCAGCCTCACGAATACACAGCGTCATTGACTCAATCTCTTCACGATCTGGCGAAGACGGAAGATCCTGACCGCTACACGGTTGCCGTGAACGGTTACGGTCACGCCAATCATCCGGTGAATCAGAATACAGATATACAAGGCATGAACCGTTATTTCGGCTGGTACGAAAAGAAAGTGCAGGACATCAAACCGTGGGTGGAAGGACTCGAAAAAGACTATCCCTGGCAGAAATTGATGTTGACCGAATATGGAGCCGATGCCAACCTTGACCATCAGACGGAGTATTTGGGCGATGCGTTGAACTGGGGAAAGCCTTATTATCCGGAAACTTTCCAGACCAAGACGCATGAATATCAGTGGAGTGTGATAGCTGAGCATCCCTATATTATTGCTTCTTATCTATGGAACATGTTCGACTTTGCCGTGCCTATGTGGAGCCGTGGCGGTGTGCCTGCCCGGAACCTGAAAGGGCTGATGACCTTTGACCGGAAAATAAAGAAGGACTCTTACTACTGGTATAAAGCGAACTGGAGCAAGTCTCCCGTACTCTATCTGACGCAACGACGTAACACGGATCGCGAACGGAAGCAGACTTCCGTCACTGTTTATTCAAATATCGGAACTCCCAAAGTTTACTTGAACGGCAAAGAACTGACAGGCATTCGTAAGGGATATACGGATGTACATTATATCTTCGACCAGGTGACACTTGAAAAAGGAAAAAACAAAATCAAGGCTGTTGCGGTATATAATGGAAAAGAATACGTTGACGAGATCGAATGGGATTATCAGAGTGAAAAGAAACGTGATGCGGATGCGCACGAAAACAAAAATGAACATGCCGGGTGGTAAAACCCGGCTTATGGACATAAAAAAAGGAGCAACGCCTTGCTCCAACCTTTGTTAACCTTAAATC
>OGMF01003394.1_pt1 | contig 12039 bp, 9 predicted proteins | sample 1572921 | NCBI WGS metagenome assembly OGMF01 (sample SAMEA2581919, study PRJEB24529) | metagenome | biome: Human gut stool | place: China | collected 2011
CGGCGGCTAATTATGCGTTAAACGACACTCACTGTACGTCCAGTACAGTTTCGGTCGTTTGCCTTTAATTATCTCGCCGTCACAAGCCGAGGCTTGACCACTATTAGTTTATTGCCTAAAATAATCTACGGCTGTAACCCTAATCGTGCACGCTCGGGTGCCAAAAACACTACGTGCCTTGGGAACGGAGTGCAAATTTTCGCACTGCAATATTATAATTTGCATATTTACTTTTTGCCGGTCATTCCGGACATCCGGGATGACTGTTTTTGCTCTGTTTTTTGCCTGCACGTCAACATTTTTCAGGAACCAAATAAAACAGCCATTCTCGCTTGAGTCCGGCTGTTTTTTTACTTTTCTGAGAAAGCGGTCGAAAATCGGAAAAAAGTGTTGAAATAGCGGTGTGATCCCTCGGATGTTACACTTTCAGTTTATATTTAGGCAAGTAAAAAAGACGATAAAAATATTGACAAAACGGAAAGAAAATGGTAAAAACAAATCAATCTGAGGATGTATTTTTATTGGAATATCATTAAAACTTCTGCCGGAATCATCCGAACAAAAAAACATGCAAGCCGTCTTTGTCGGCACAGTGGAAGAAATTCCTTTAATAAATCCCGACAATTGTAAAAAAGGAGCGAGTTATGAGAATATTATCACTGAAAAACGTAAGAAAAGAATATCATACCGGTTCTTTGACAGTTCCTGCCGTAGAGGATGTCTCCTTCGATTTGAACGAAGGCGAATTGGTTGTAATTCTCGGTGAGTCCGGTGCGGGGAAAACTACTCTGCTAAATCTTTTGGGCGGAATGGACACGGCGACGAGCGGGGAAATTGATCTTGACGGGGAAAATATAGCCGCATTCAACAAAAAACAATTGACGGACTATCGTCGTCACGACGTGGGGTTTGTGTTTCAGTTTTACAATCTTATGCCCAACCTTACCGCGCTTGAAAATGTAGAGATTGCCGTTGAAATATGCAACAACCACCTCGATCCCAAAACGGTGCTGGAATCGGTAGGGCTTGCGGATAGATTAAATAACTTTCCCGCAGAACTTTCGGGAGGAGAACAACAAAGAGTTTCCATAGCACGAGCGATTGCAAAAAATCCGAAGCTGATATTGTGCGACGAGCCCACGGGCGCACTGGATTACATTACAGGCAAAAAAATATTGAAAATCTTACAGGATTTGTCACGCGAACGACAGAAACTCGTTATTGTCGTGACGCACAATGCTGCGCTTAAAGATATGGCAGATAAAGTAATCAGGATAAAGAGCGGAAGAATAGAAAGTATCGAAACGAACGACAATCCTAAAGCGATCGAGGAGATAGAATGGTGAAAACGTATCTGAAAACAGTCCGCCGAATGTTCAAAAAACATCTTATGCGGTTATTTTCTCTTATCGGTATCGTTCTTATATCCGTAGGTTTCATATCGGGAATCGGCTCGCCGACAGATATGATTAAGGACGGTATAGAAAATTATTATAAAAAGCAGAACGTAAGCGATTTTATCGTGAAGAGCAAAACCGGTGCATTTACCGACGAACAGATTTCCGCAGTAAAAAACCGTTACGGTGAAAACAACGTCGAGGAGGGAATGTCGATCGATGTTCGGACGGGTGAAAAAAGATCCCTGCGACTGTACTTTCTTGACCTTGAAAAAACAAAAATCAACAAGTTTGAACTTGTTGAGGGCGAAGAAATAACGAGCGAAGACAAAAACTGCGTTTACGCCGAAGAAAAAGACAATGTAATAAAAGGATATTCCGTCGGCGAAAAAGTCGAAATTGATATTTCTTCCGCACTGAAATTACCGTTTGAATACAAAATCAACGTTACGATTAAGGGAATAGTAAGAAGTCCTCTTACGTTCGGCAAGGACGGAGAACCGAGTTTTAATAACCCTGAAGATACCGAAATTCCCGACAACGTGTCCGACATAAACAAACTTGACCTGCTCGAAAATATTTTATACTGTCCGACGGACGTATGCCCAATCAAGCCGAAAGGCGATTTGTATGTAAAAGCAGGGGACAGGGAATTGTTTCATTCTTTTTCCGCCGATTACGAAAAATATGTTGACGAAGAAAAAGCCGAACTTACGAAACTTCTGGGCGAAGACATACGCATAATCACGCTTTACGACAATTACAGCTTCAAATCGATTGTCGCAAGTGCAGACAAGGTCAGAGGAATAGGCAACATTCTAATGGTTATTTTTATTGCCGTAACGCTACTTGTCGTGTTGTCGTCCATGATGCGGCTTATGGATGAAGAGCGTTCGCAAATCGCCTGTCTGAAAACGCTCGGATACGGTTCGACAAGTATCGTGCTGAGATATGTTTTCTTTGCGCTCGTCGCGCTTGCCGCCGGCGGAGGCGTCGGCTTTTTTGTCGGCTACGGTGTTTCGTGGCTGATATGTGTCGTTTTCGGCTACGGACATGTTATGCCGCCCATATCCGTGGTGGTCAATCCGAGTTATTACTTTGTATCGCTCGGCTCAATTGTAGCGGTTACGCTGATTGCGGTATTTTTCGTCGGCATGCGACTTGCGAACAACGCTCCCGCCACCCTTTTACGCCCGAAGCCACCGAAAAGCGGTAAGAGAATACTGCTCGAGCGAATTCCTTTTATTTGGAAACGTCTTTCGTTTAAGTATAAATCTTCAATGAGAAACGTTTTCAGATATAAAACGCGGTTTTTCATGATGCTTGTATCGGTAGCCGTTTCAACGGGACTCGTACTTGCAGGGCTTGCTCTTCTCGATATGTGCCTGTTCGGTGACTTCGGCTCGCCTGCGATTGTCGGGATAGCGGTGGTTGTCGTTGTTTTCGCGGGGCTTTTGACTGCGGTTGTAATAAATACGCTTACGACGATAAATATCAGCGAAAGAGAAAGAGAAATAGCGACCCTTATGGTTCTCGGCTATCACGACGCGGAAATATGCGGGTATATCTATCGTGAAATATACATCAGTACATTCTTTGGTATTCTGCTGGGCTATCCTGTCGGAACAGGACTTGCAACGCTTGTGTTCAGGACGATAGGATTCGGAGCGGTGGAAAACGTCAGTTGGTTTATGTGGCTGTTGATTCCCGTTGTCGTTTTTGGGGTCACTGTGCTTGTAACGCTTATGCTCAGACCTAAGATAGTAAAAACTAAGATGAACGAGAGTCTGAAAGCCGTTGAATAAATAACAAAAATTTAAAAGAGAGGTAAAAATAATATGTTCGGTAAAAAATTCTTCACGATTGTTTGCGCGGTATTGTTAGCGATAACTTGCGTCGGATTTGTAGCATGCGGAAGTAGCGGGGATGACGAAGAGAACAAAAAGACACTCCACGACAGCACGAAATGGTTTACAGAAGAAGAACTGTCGGCAAAAGGACTTGCTGGGTTGACTGCTCCGACGGGGTTGTCCGGAGAGATGAACTCAAGCGACGCATGGTTTAACGACGGATATTCGTTTTCGCAGGCTTGCCCGGACGAAGAAACGTTCAGGACGAATGCGGAAACATATTTTTCGTATTTGAAAACACATTATGACGGTGCGTTCGGCAAACCGAGAATCGAAAAATACAGCAAGGATACAAACGAAAATTGGTATATCATAGAACAAAAGAATGATTTGTCCAACTACTTCGATGATAATCCGAGCAAACTGTACAAGTTCTATTACGTAAGGACTAACACTTTGGACAACGGCTATTTTGCAAAAGGCTCGGTCTGGATTTTTGAAATTCGCTATGAATTCGATACCGCTTCCGACGGATACAAATTCAAACTGTTTGTTGAAAGCGCAGACTCATCACATAACGGAATTTACACAAACTACTACAAAATGAAATAAGCGGTTGCGACAACTGTACTGCGCTGACGGAATTGTTGCAACAAAAGGCTGTGGCTCGATTTTACCCGAGTCGCAGCTTTTCTTGTTTTTGTCGGCAAAAAAACGATACGTAGGGTTAATTTCGCTATCACTAACAACCTTGGGGATGTCCTTTTCCGTTCTTTCGAGTGGACGCTCTGTCAGTGTACCGCAAGAAAATCTATGCAAAAGTAGGCTTGAAACACACGACAAAACCGTTGTTGTGCGCAAAAGGTACTTTTTTGTCAAACCGTTGCTTACGGGCAATACTTGTGGTATAATATATCAGTGCAACTTTGCGTATTTTTGGCGCGGCGACAATATTCGGTCGCAATCGCGCGGTAAAGTTGTACTCCGATACGGCGTTTTGCCGAAAGAGAGGAAAAATGAACGTAATTATCGTAGGTTGCGGCAAGGCGGGGCGTGCAGTCATCGACAGCATGGTCGGCGACAATCACAACGTCATGGCAATCGACAACGATCCCGAAGTGATTTCCGACATTACCAACACCTTTGACGTAATGGCGGTGTGCGGCAACGCCACCAGCCGCGAACTGCTTGTGCAGGCAGGCGTTGCAAATGCCGATTTGTTTGTCGCAGTCACAACAAGCGATGAGGTTAACATGCTGGCATGCTTCCTTGCCAGACGCCTTGGCGCAAAATACACCGTCGCACGTATCCGCACAAGCGACTACAACGAGGACGGACTGGACTTTTTGCAGAAGCAACTGGATCTTTCCATGTCCGTCAACCCCGAATTTATGACGGCGGAAAGCATTTTCAACACCTTGCGTTTGCCGTCGGCTGTGGTGGTTGAACCGTTTGCCGGCAAAAAAATACAGATGCTGGAAATGATTGTCCGCGCCGACAGCGGGTTGCTGGAAGGAACGCTTGCCGACCTCAGAAAGAAGTCCCCCGTGCAATTTTTGGCGTGCTGCGTGTTGCGTAACAACGAAGTGCTTGTTCCGCGCGGCGAATTTGCCTTCCTCGAGGGGGACAAGGTTGCCGTAATGGTGAAAAGCGAAGATACCTATCGCTTTTTGAAAACAATCGGTATGGCGCAACGCACCGGACGTTTCGTAATGCTGCTTGGAGCAAGCGAAACGGCATACTACCTTACAAAATTGCTGTGCGCAAGCGGCTACAGCGTAAAAATCATCGAAAAAGACCCCGTCCGCTGTGCCGAAATGGCGGCAAAGTTGCCAAGCGGCGCAAACATGATACTGGGCGACGGCAGCAATCAGGATTTGCTTGACGAGGAAGGTATCAACGGCGCCGACGCCTTTGTCGCGCTGACGGGCAAAGACGAGGAAAACATCCTTATCGGCTTTTATGCGCAAAGTCGCAAGGTGCGCAAGGTCGTGTCCAAGGTAAGTCACGGCGCACTTAACGTGCTTGCGGAAAAGTTGGGGTTGGACTGTCTGATTTCCCCTACAAAAATCGTTGCCGAAGTTCTTACGCGTTACGCACGCGCACTTAACGACAGCATGCAAAGCAAGGTGGAAACGATGTACCGCATCATGGACGGCAATGCCGAAGCATTGGAATTTCAGGTACTGGGCGACTGCTCGTTTAAGGGTGTTCCCTTCAAGGATTTGCGTCTGAAACCCAACTGCATTGTGGCAGGCATTATCCGTGACAAGGAAACCTTCCTCCCCGGCGGCGACGACTGCATCCGCGAGGGTGACCGCGTTGTCGTTGTGTCCGCAGGTTTGCGTGTACTGGACCTGTCCGACATCGTGAGGTAAAGCATGAACTACAAAGTTATCCTCAATCTGCTGGGCAAGGTTTCCGTCATTCTCGCCGCGCTTATGGTGTTGCCGCTTGTTGCCGCACTCATCTACGGCGAGGCAATCTGGTGGACGTACCTTGCAACCTCAGGCATTGCGCTGGCGGTTGGTTTGCCCGTTACGCTGTTTGTCAAGCCTGACAACAAGGCGATTTACTCGCGCGAAGGTCTTGTGGTGGTGTCCCTTGCCTGGATTTACGCTTCCGTAATAAGTACTGTTCCGCTTATGCTCAGCGGCGCAATTCCGTCCTTTGTGGACGCGCTGTTTGAAATGGTCAGCGGTTTTACCACGACCGGCGCTACGATACTTTCCGCCGACAGAATAGACGCAATCAACGCGACCATGCGCAGTCTGCACCTGTGGCGTGCGTTCACTCACTGGATCGGCGGCATGGGCATAATCGTGTTTGTCATGGCAATCGTCGGCGGTGCGGCGGACAGAAGTATGCACATCCTGCGTGCGGAAATGCCCGGACCCAGCGTAGACAAAATAGTGCCGCGCGCTTCTACTACGGCAAAAATACTGTATCTTATTTACATGGGCATGACTCTGCTGCAAATAATTTTTCTTGTTTGCGGCGGTATGCCGTTGTTCGACGCACTCGTTACGTCATTTTCCTCGGCAGGCACAGGCGGCTTCGCCAACCGTAGCGACAGCGTTGCAAGTTACAACGCATTTTGTCAGTGGGTGGTGGCAGTGTTTATGCTGTTGTACGGCGTAAACTTCAACCTGTACTTCCTTATGCTGGTGCGGAAGTTCCGCACGGCGTTCTCCAGCCGCGAATTGTGGCTGTATCTCGGCATTGTAATCTTTGCTTCGACAACGGTGTGCATAGACGTGTTCGGCAAACTGTCATTTACTATGAGTTTCCCCGACGCGCTTCGTCACTCCGTCTATCAGGTTGCCGCGTTTATCACCACGACGGGCAGTAGTACAATTCCGTCGGGCTACGACATCAACGCATTTCCGTCCTATTCCAAGGCGGTGCTGCTGGTGCTTATGTTTATCGGCGGACTTAAGGTGTCGCGTGTGGCAATCATGTGCAAGGTAATCCGCAAGGAATTGAGCAAGGTTACGCATCCGCGCTCGGCAAACGCCGTCAAGTACGAAGGCAAGGTGCTTACCGCCGAAACAATGGCAGGCGTGACAAACTACTTTGCGTTGTACATGGCGATACTTGCCGTCGTGTTTGTCGTAATCAGTTTCGACCCGTCGTCGCTTGGCGTGGAAGCCAACTTCTCGGCGACTGTGTCCTGCATGAACAACGTCGGGCCTGCCTACGGAGCGGTTGCGGGCGGTTACTACATGTATTCCGACTTAAGCAAGTTGGTTCTTACATTTGCGATGCTGATCGGAAGATTGGAAATTTACCCGATACTACTTACCTTCTCGCCATCCACCTGGTTTTGACGGCGCATATCGGCGCATCTTGCGGCGACGTGGCGACCCGACCAAACGCGCGGTGACGGGTGTACGCAGTCAGCGCATAAATGCGCCTTTGTGCTAACGCCCGAAACCCACACCGCGGTCGGACTTCAAAGGGTGCGGCTGCTCGCCGCATCTAATAGATTACGTTGGGGCGAGCGTCCCCAACATCCCCCGCGAGGGCACTCAGCCCGGTACACGCCCGTGTTTCGTGGCGTAATTTAGTGCGTGCACGTCAGGTGCTTGCCGTCCTCTGCACCCGTCTGTGCCCGTTAAGTGACTTGTGACGGAAAGTGCGGCAGAAAGAGGCTTAAGGCATTTGTGAAAAAAGCCTTTGTTAAATCGATTGATTTCGCGGATATTACGCTGCGATATCTATACAAAGAAAAGAGAATAAGGAGAAAAACTGTATGGAAAAGACACTTGACGCTTTTCAAATCGGTGAAACGGGCGTTGTTAAGTCTGTTACCGGCGAAAGCAAAATCAAACGCCGTCTGTTCGATATGGGTATTACGCCCGGTGCGGAAATTTACATGCGTAAGCGCGCACCTCTCGGCGACCCAATCGAAGTGACGTTGCGCGGATACGAACTTACCTTGCGTAAGACGGAAGCCGTTTGCGTGCTGATGGAGGTAACCAAGTAATATGAAAAGATTTGCTTTGGCAGGTAACCCCAACTGTGGTAAGACGACATTGTTCAACAGCCTTACCGGCAGCACGGCGCACGTAGGTAACTGGCCCGGCGTAACGGTGGACAAGCGCGAAGGTACATACAAGAAGTGTGCCGAACCCATTGCCATCATCGACTTGCCCGGTATTTATTCGCTCAGTCCCTACACCCCGGAAGAAGTCATTGCCCGTAACTACATTCTTGACGAAAAGCCCGACTGCGTAATCAACATCGTTGACGCAACCAACCTGGAACGTAACCTGTACCTCACAACGCGAAACCTCTATCTGACCACCCAGCTGGTGGAGATCGGCCTGCCCGTGGTTATCGCCCTCAACATGATGGACGCGGTGGAACAACAAGGCGACGAAATCAACGCTGCGGAACTGGAACGCCGTCTGGGTGTACCTGTTGTCAAAATCTCCGCACTTAAGGAAACCGGTCTTAAGGAACTTATGGACAAGGCGTACAACGAGTGCAAGAAACAACGCAAAGGCACGACGGTGCTCAGTGAAACAAGCATTGCTCACCTTGTCGACGACGTTCGTATTGCTCTCAAGGGACAAGGCGTTGAAAATCCGCTGTTCCATGCAGTCAAACTTGTGGAAGGCGACGAAATCGAAGTTGCCATGCACAAAGAAACGCTTGGCATGATTGACGACTTCAAGGCCAGCCACAGTGACGAAGTGTTCGGTACCGACTACGAAGCGTTGGTTGCCGACGGCCGTTACAAGTTTATCAACAAGCACTTCTCGGTAGTGGTCAAGCGCAAAAACAACGACCGTACCAAGATGACCAAGTCCGACAAAGTGGACAAGGTGCTGACCCACAAGATTTGGGGTATCCCCATCTTCCTTGTAATTTTGTTCCTTATCTTCCACTTGACATTCAGTGAAAATCTCTTTTTCCTGAACGGATTTAACGAAAGTCAGAACTGGATGCCGAGTCTGTCGGAAAACGAAGCGTTCCTTGTGCATGACGCCAACGGAAATCTGCTTAACGAAGACGGCGAGATAGTAGAGGACGCAGGCGACGCCGCCTATACCTATGGCGCACGCTGGCTGGCTACGATTTACGACGGAACGCTCAACAGCCCGGGCGTAGTAATCAACAACATCTGGAACGACATGATTGTCGGCGATCTGTTCGGCCTTGTCAAAAACGGAATCGATTCTACCGGAATGGCAGACTGGGCGAAGGGTCTTATCAACGACGGTATCATCGAAGGTCTTGCGGCGGTGCTCAGCTTCCTGCCTCCGATACTGGTATTGTTCCTGTTCTTCAGTATCCTTGAGGACAGCGGCTACATGGCGCGTATTGCGTTCATTCTTGACCGTATGTTCCGTAAATTCGGTCTTAGCGGTCGTGCATTCATGCCTATGATTATGGGCTTCGGTTGCAGCGTACCCGCAATGATCAACACTCGTACCCTTGCGGACGAAAAAGAACGCACGGCTACAATCCGCGTAATCCCGTTCTTCAGTTGCGGTGCAAAGTTGCCCATTCTGACGGCAGTTGCGGGCGCAATCGTAAGCTACTTCAGCGTAGGTAATGCAGACCTCATCACTTACTCAATGTACCTGCTTGGCGTAGTTACGGCTATCGTAAGCGTACTGCTTATGCGTAACACCAGCCTTAAGGGTGAAACTCCTCCGTTCATCATGGAATTGCCCGCATATCACGCACCTCAGTTCAAAAACCTGATGTTGCACCTGTGGGACAAGACTAAACACTTTGTAAAGAAAGCATTTACAATCATCGTTGCTTCTACAATCGTGATCTGGGTGCTTACTCACTTCAGTTTCAACTGGACGTTCCTCGAGGACGAACAAATCAACGACAGTATTCTGGCTCAGGTCAGCATGCTTGTACAGCCTCTGTTTACGCCTGTCGGCTTCGGTAGCCAACTCGGCAAGTACGGTTGGGTGTTTGTCGTTGCTGCTGTTGCAGGTCTTATCGCAAAGGAAAACGTTATTGCAACATTCGCAACATTGGGCGCATGTCTTGCAGGTACGGGCGCATTCGATTTCAGCGGACTTGACCTTGCGGACGAAACCGGTATCCCTGCTGTTGTTGCAATGATCAAAGCAACCGGTATCACAATCCCGGCGTTGATTTCATTTATCGCATTCAACATGACAACAATTCCTTGCTTCGCCGCAGTAGGTACTGCCAAGGCGGAACTGCAGGACAACCGTCGTTACAAGTGGACATTGTTTTTCTGGATTTCCGCAAGCTATGCAGTTGCATGCATGGTTTACACAATCGGCAGTTGGTGGTGGACTTGCTTCATCTGGGCAGCGGCAATTGCAGCCGTAACCTACGGTGTAATCCTGTACAACAAGCGTAAGGCAAAGAAACTCAGCACCGCAACGCTTGCTTAACGTGAGCATTCGGTAACAAAAAAATCGATACGTATGCGACTTTTTGTAACAAATAATCAAAAATTACAAGTTGCAAAAAGTCGGTACGCAGTCAAAGGAGCGTATTATGGGATGGACAGAAATATTGTTGATAGTGGCGTGCGTAGCCATTGTTTCAAGCGTAGTGGTCACCTCGGTCGTCCGCAAGCATAAGCGCAAAAAGAACGGCGGTTGCGGCGGAGGCTGTGGCGGCAGTTGTGACGGTTGCCCGTACTGTGACCACAAATAAGACGGTCAACCCACTTAATTAGTTTTTCTCTCAGTAGTAGTATTTTTATTTTGCCAATGGGAAAGTCGATGCGTTGAGCATCGGCTTTTCCTTTGGCATTTTGCCAAAGAATTAAAGAAAGGTCGATGCGTTGAGCATCGGCTTTTCCTTTGGCATTTTGCCAAAGAATAAAAAAAGATCGATGCGTTGAGCGTCGGCTTTTCCTTTGGCATTTTGCCAAAAATAAAAAAGACGGCTGTCAATGTTTCGGCACTTTGCCAATGACTTGACAATTTGCCGTCACGGACGTACAATTTAATCAACCAAAACAAAGGAAGTAAAAAGTATGACTTTGTACAGAAACGGCTCTGCGCTTATCGGGGACAAACTGGTGCGCACAGACATTGTTGTAAACCACGGAAAAATAATCGAAATCGCGCCGGAAATCGTTGCCGACGAACAGACGGAAGTTGTCGATTGCACAAACAGATACATTTTGCCTGCGCTTGTTGACATTCATACGCACGGTGCAAACGGCTACGACTTCAACACCGCCGACCTTGCCGGCATGCGCAAAATAATGGAATTTTACATTGCGCACGGTGTGGGCACGGTTTTGCCTACGGTAATGACGGACAGCGACGAGGTCATTTGCCGTCAGGTTGCGCTTATCTGCGAGTTGGCAAAGGAATATCCTGAGGTGAAAGGTATCAACCTCGAAGGACCGTTTTTGTCACCTGCCAAACACGGCGCAATGCCCGTAGAGTGTCTGCAAACGCCAAGTTACGAAAAGTTTCTTACCTATCAGCGTGCGGCAAACGGTTTTATTCGCCTTGTGACCGTCGCGCCCGAACTGCCGAGCGCAAAGGAATTTATCGCAGAGGCAACGGCAAACGGCGTGGTGGTGTCGCTTGGACACAGTGCCGCGCATGTAGCGGACGTCAAGGCAGGGCTGGACGCAGGCGCGCGTTCCTTTACGCACTGGGGCAACGCCATGTCGCAGATGGACAGACTGGACCTCAACATGATGGGTACTGCTCTTGCAAGCAACGCCTATTCCGAGGTTATTTGCGACGGCAAACACGTCAACCGCGACGTGCTGAAACTGCTTGTTGACGTCAAGGGCACCGATCGTGTTGTCGGTATCACCGACAGTATGATGGCGGCAGGTATGCCCGACGGCAATTACACGCTTGGCAAACAGCAGGTGACCGTACAGCACGGCGACGCGTTTGTAACGGGCACAGACAACTGCTCGTGCCGTTTGTACGCCCGGATATTTTCCTGCATGGCTTCAATATCCGGCTTTTCGGGAATGTCGCAGATGTTTTCAGTGATAAATTTTTGAATATCTACGATAGGACGAAAAGACACCGCTTTTTTCATCATGCGGGTAATTTGCTCACTATGTACATTCCACTTTGCCAGCATATTTGCGCGGTACTGTTTTTGCGTATCGTAAAACTCGGCAGAGACACCATATTGCGCTTTGATTTGCTTTCGAAACACGGAATACTCCAAGGCAATTCCATTTTCGACAAAGCCGCTTTGAGGGATGGTGCCATTATAAATGAAAAAGTGCTCAACATTTGTCCCGTCGCTTCGGCAGTCGAAAGCGACACCTGTCACAAAATGATTCCCCTCTG
>OGMF01003401.1_pt1 | contig 12022 bp, 9 predicted proteins | sample 1572921 | NCBI WGS metagenome assembly OGMF01 (sample SAMEA2581919, study PRJEB24529) | metagenome | biome: Human gut stool | place: China | collected 2011
GAGCTGATTGCACAGGACCCATTGGAGGATCGTTCCTCATCACGATTGCTGATTGTTGATAAGAAAACAGGGGAATTGAAGCATGAAATTTTCCGGAACATTATTGATTATCTGAAACCGGGAGACTGCCTTGTTTTGAATAATACGAAAGTACTGCCGGCGCGTCTCATGGGAACGAAAGAAGACACCGGCGCTTCGGTAGAGATTCTTTTGCTGAAACGAAGAGAAGGTGATGTATGGGAAACCCTTGTGAAGCCGGGGAAGAAGCTGCGTCCCGGTGCCAGGGTGGTCTTTGGCGACGGAAGACTAAAAGCCGAGGTCATGGATGTAGTAGAAGAGGGCAACCGTCTCGTAAAGTTTTATTATGAAGGAATCTGGGAAGAGGTTCTGGATTCTTTGGGCGAGATGCCGCTTCCACCATATATTACCCATAAGCTAAAGGATAAGAACCGTTACCAGACCGTGTATGCAAAGTTTGACGGATCTGCCGCAGCACCGACCGCAGGACTTCATTTTACAAAGGAGCTGCTTTGGCAGATTGAGCAGAAGGGTGTAAAGCTTGCTTATGTGACGCTTCATGTGGGCCTTGGAACCTTCCGGCCGGTGAAGGTGGATGATGTGTTAGAGCATCATATGCATTCGGAATATTATCAGGTGACACAGGAGGCCGCAGAGCTTATCAATCAGACGAAGGAGAACGGCGGACGTGTGATCTGTGTCGGAACAACAAGCTGCCGGACGGTTGAGAGTGCTGCGGATGAAAACGGAAGACTGGAGGAATGCTGTGGCAATACAGAGATCTTTATTTATCCTGGATACCGGTTTAAGGTTTTAGACTGCCTGATTACCAATTTCCATTTGCCGGAGTCAACACTGGTGATGCTGGTGAGTGCACTGGCAGGACGGGAGCATGTTCTTGCCGCTTATGAAGAAGCCGTACGCGAAAAATATCGTTTTTTCTCTTTCGGGGATGCCTGTTTCTTTACGGATACTTTACAAAAACAGGATTTATGAGTAAGATAGTACTAATGGAGGGGTTACACTATGGAAGAGCGAAGAAAGAATAACCGAATTAAATTAACATCGTCCTTATTCATTAAAAGGCTGGATCGTGATACACAGGAAAAGGTAGAGATCGAGATTCTCGATGTGTCCAAGTCCGGTGTTGGATTTTCATGCTCCAAGCCGTTGGAGATCGGAGCCGTTTATGAGTCTCATCTGCGTATCTGGACACAGGAAGTGCTGCATGCCTTTCTGGAAATCGTGCGAATTGAGAAGAAAGAGGATGGCTTTGCTTATGGAGCGATCTTTATCGGAATGCCTGAGATGGAGGCATCCAGAATCCAGCTTTATGATACCATCAATAATCTGACTCAGGCCAAATGATGAGAAAGAAAAGAATTTATACCGTAGCAGCGGTCTGCCTGCTGGTGTTTTTGTATATGATGATTTTTCTGCTGTCATCTGATGTGGCAGAGGATTCCTCTATGAAGAGCTCAGCAGTGACAGAATTGTTATTGAAAATCTGGAGCTTTTTCCAGAAGAGTGACGGAACACCAACGACAGAGATTGTCGTTGATCTCTTTCCGCTTGCGCTTGAAAAGATCGTACGGAAGCTGGCTCATTTTTTCGAATATCTTTGTGTCGGTCTGCTTTCCTACAGTCTGGTTTTAATGTGGTGGAAGGGAAAGGTCTGGAGCGGCAGGCTGTCAGCATCACTGGATGAAATTCACCAGTACTTCGTACCCGGCAGATATGCAGCAGTAAAGGATGTCTTTATTGATTGTGCAGGTGGAATTACAGGCATGGTGATCATTGGGATGGCATTTACATTAAGAAGACATAAAAAGTCCCCTGTACCGTTGTAGGTGCAGGGGATTTCTTTCTTCACCTGCCGGCTTTTGGCTTTTTAGGGAATATGAGTGAGATAGCCGTTTTTCTGTAGCAGTTCTTCTGCCTGTCTCAGACTTTCCTCCTGATAAACCTCGATACGCAGAGCACCATCGGTGCGTTCCCGGTTATGGGTAATGCCGATGTTTTTAATACTGATGGAATTCTCAGCAAGCAGCATGGCAACGGATGCAAGGGCACCGGGCTGATCAGCAATTTCCACATGAATGGCATAGGTCTTTTTGATCGGGCCGCTTGAAGTATTGACGAAGGAATCCCGGTAATCACGTGCTTCCTTAAAAAAGTCGAAGATTTCCTGCTCCGTAGAATCGTCAATCAGTTTTCTGATATTTTGCAGAGCCGTAATGTAATGATCCAGCAAGACCAAAATATTCTCCCTGTTCGTCAGACAGATCTGCTGCCACATGACAGGGGAAGAGGAGGAGATCCGGGTGATATCCTTAAAGCCTCCGGCAGCGATGGTTTTCATCAGTTCATCCGGGGTATCCTCTTTCTTGATGAGATTTACCAGAGAAGCGGAGATCACATGCGGAAGGTGACTTACCGCACCGGTGATGAAATCGTGCTTCCGGTAATCCATAAGAAGTGGCACGGAACCAATGGATTCGATGAGGCTGCGAAAGGCGGATACGGTTTCTTCCGGAACGCCGCTGCATGGAGTCAGGATGTAGTAGGCATTCTGCAAAAGCAGGGACTTGGAATTGATAAATCCGATACGCTCGCTTCCTGCCATAGGATGGCCTCCGATGAAACGGTCCTCTAACTGTAATTCCTCAACCTGTTTATGGATGTGGGTTTTGACACTGCCAACATCAGTAATCAGACAGGTGTCGGAAGTGTATTCCTTTAATAAGGATAAATTATGGGCATTATCGGAAACCGGTGCACATAAGAAGACGCAGTCGCATTGTGCAAAGGCTTCATTAACGTAACCTGTAGTTTCAGATGCAACACCGCTTGTTAAGGCAAGCTCCATGGTATTCTGATCTGCATCAAAAACCAGAATTCTGCTTAATGGAAGCTTTTCGCGGATGGCACGGGCAATGGAACCGCCAATCAGTCCGAGTCCGATAAAACCAAAGGTCTGAAAAGCTGTTTTGGTAATCATGTCATACTCCTGTTCATAAGAGAAGCAAAAGGCTTTAATTCCTTCATTAAGATATCGAAACGTTCAAAGGTCAGAGACTGGGGACCATCGGAGAGAGCATGGGCAGGATCGTTATGCACTTCAATGATCAGTCCGTCTGCACCGCTTGCTACAGCAGCCTTTGCCATAGGGGGAACGTAAGCATAGGCTCCGGTTGCATGGGAAGGATCCACAATGACCGGAAGGTGTGTCTTGGATCTTAATACAGGGATGGCACTTAAGTCAAGCGTATTCCGGGTGGCGGTTTCGTAAGTACGGATGCCGCGTTCACATAAAACCACATTCGGGTTGCCTGCATCCATAATGTATTCGGCAGCGTTCAGCCATTCATCGATGGTGGCACATAAGCCTCTTTTTAATAAAACCGGAAGACCGGACTGTCCGGCTTCCTTTAACAGAATGAAGTTCTGCATGTTACGGGCACCAATCTGGATCATGTCTACATATTTAACCGCTGCTTCAATCGCTTCCTGGCTTACGACCTCACATACAGTAGCAAGGCCGGTTGCCTGTCCTGCCTCCTGCATGTATTTAAGGCCATCCTCTTCCAGTCCCTGGAAAGAGTAGGGTGAGGTGCGCGGCTTGTAAGCTCCGCCGCGAAGAACATTCGCTCCGGATTTTCTGACAGCAACAGCAATTTTCATAAGCTGGTCATTACTTTCAACGGCACAGGGACCGGCGATGACTGTAAGGAGACCTGGACCAAAAGAGGCATTGCCGACCTTCACGACAGTGGGATCCGGATGGAATTTAATATTACTCAGCTTATAGCTTTCGGTTACCGGAAGAATCCGGTCTACGCCATCGAAAATAGTAAGGTTATTGGTGGAAAGCCGGGTTTTATCACCGACGACACCGATGATCGTGACCTGATCACCTTTGGAAATGTGGACATGCAATCCGTTTTCTTCAATATATCTGGTAACAGCTCCGATGCTCTGGTCGGAGGCATTGGGTTTCATAACAACAATCATGGTATAACTTCCTTTCTTCCTGTATAATATGGATTATATTACTTTTGAAAATATCAATTCTTTAGCACTTCGACGCTTTATACTATGACACTTCAACGTACTAATTTTAATTCCAATTACTATAGATGTCAATATAAAAATAAACTGACTGTAACAAATGGGTGGGAAAATTCACCAAAAACGCTTGTATATTATCAGAATATTTAGTAAAATAGACACATGGTATTTGAAAGAATGGAGGGAAATGCATGAATATTTACACAACAGATAAGATTCGTAATGTTGCTCTGGTTGGACATGGGGGAAGCGGTAAAACGTCTTTGGCAGAAGCAATGGCATATTTGTCCGGAATTACCTCCCGGATGGGGAAGGTCGATGACGGTAATACCGTAAGTGATTTTGATAAAGAAGAAATCAAGCGTAAGATTTCTATAAATACGTCAGTGGTTCCCATTGAATGGGAAGGATACAAGATCAATATTCTTGATACACCGGGATTCTTCGATTTTGCAGGAGAAGTAGAGGAGGCAATCAGTGCAGCAGGCGCAGTCATTATCGTAGTGAATGGCAAGTCCGGTGTGGAGGTCGGAACCCAGAAGGCATGGGAGCTGTGTGAAAAGTATAAGCTGCCCCGTATGATTTATGTCAGCAACATGGATGTGGATCAGGCTTCTTTCCGGCAGGTGGTAGAGGATATGACCGCGATGTTTGGCAAGAAGATGGCACCGTTCCATCTGCCGATCCGTGAGAACGAGAAGTTTGTTGGATATGTCAATGTCATTACCGAGACCGGTAACCGCTGGCAGGGCAAGGATGTTGTGGAATGTGAGGTTCCGGAATATAATAAGGCGAATTTACAGATCTGCCGGGATACACTGATGGAGGCAGTTGCTGAGACCAGCGAAGAGATGATGGAGCGTTATTTTGGCGGTGAGATCTTCTCGGAAGCAGAGATCCGTGCCGCATTACGGACGAATGTCTGTGACGGCAGTATCGTTCCGATGACCATGGGATCCAATGTTTTATGTCAGGGCGTTTATACCCTGCTCGATGACATCATTAAGTATTTTCCGAGTCCGGAGAACCGTGTCGTTGCCGGAATTAATATGAAGACGAACGATATCTATCATGCAGACTATGACTTTTCCAAGGCGAAATCTGCATACATATGGAAAACCATCGTAGATCCGTTTATCGGTAAATATTCCCTCATTAAGGTAAACTCCGGCGTGCTGAAGTCAGATGACATGATCTACAATGTAGACCGCGATATTGAAGAGAAGGTTGGCAAGCTTTATGTTTTACAGGGCAATAAACCAATCGAAGTAAAGGAATTACATGCCGGAGATATCGGAGCACTTGCAAAACTGACCGCAGCGCGTACCGGAAACAGCCTTTCCACGAAGGCAACCACGATTAAATATGGTAAATGGGAGATGCCGGTTCCTTATACTTATATGAGATATAAGCCGAAGAATAAGGCTGATGTGGATAAATTATCACAGGCGCTGCAGAAGATTTCCCATGAAGATCTGACGATGAAATATGTCAATGATGCGGAGAATAAGCAGATGTTGCTTTACGGCATGGGGGATCTGCATCTTGAAGTCATTGCAAGCAAGCTTTTAAATGATTATAAGGTAGAGATCGAATTAAGCAAGCCGAAGGTTGCATTCCGTGAAACCATCAGGAAGAACAGTGATGTGGAATATAAGTATAAGAAACAGTCCGGCGGACATGGACAGTATGGTCATGTCAAGATGCGCTTTAGCCCTTCCGGTAATCTGGAAGAACCATATGAATTTGAACAGGTGGTTGTAGGAGGTGCTGTTCCGAAGAACTACTTCCCGGCGGTTGAGAAGGGAATTCAGGAATCCGTATTGAAGGGACCTCTGGCTGCTTATCCGGTTGTCGGTGTGAAAGCGGTTCTTTATGATGGCTCGTATCATCCGGTAGATTCTTCTGAAATGGCATTCAAGATGGCAACGATCCAGGCCTTCAAGAAGGGATTCATGGAAGCACATCCGGTATTGCTTGAGCCGATTGTTTCCCTGAAGGTTACCGTTCCGGACAGCTATACCGGTGATATTATGGGTGATCTCAATAAGAGAAGAGGAAGAGTGCTCGGTATGAATCCTTCCGCACAGGGCAGGCAGGTCATTGAAGCCGATGTCCCTATGATGGAGCTGTTTGGGTATTGTACCGATCTTCGTTCCATGACCGGCGGCAGGGGTGAATTTGAGTATCAGTTTTCACGCTATGAGCAGTGTCCTTCCGATGTACAGGAGAAGGAAGTGGCAGCGCGGGCAGCCAAGGTTACTGAGGGGAACGAAGAGGCCTGAGGTACCTGCGAAGGAATACAAAGAAAGGGAACGATTTCGTGAACCGTTACGGATAAAGGTTTTTTCAGGGGGATATCGAAAAGGTATCCCCCTTTTCTTGACATTTTCCTGTAGAATAGGTACAATTTAGATTGGCTTTTTACTAATGGATTTCCGGTTCCCTGGAGTTTCATGGGTATCAGGCTTAGTTCAAGGAAAGAGTTCATGGAAAGAAAGGCTGGGTAATCGCTATGGCAATCCCTTATAATCACAGAGAAATTGAAAGTAAATGGCAGAAATACTGGGAGGAGCATCAGACATTCAAGACAGATGTCTGGGATTTTTCAAAACCCAAGTATTATGCTTTAGATATGTTCCCGTATCCTTCCGGTGTCGGTCTGCATGCCGGACATCCCGAGGGCTATACAGCAACCGATATCATGTCCAGAATGAAGAGAATGCAGGGCTACAACGTGCTTCATCCCATGGGATATGATTCTTTTGGTCTTCCGGCAGAGCAGTATGCCGTGACGACTGGTCATCATCCGGCAGGTTTCACCGAGAAGAATATCGAGACCTTTACCAATCAGTTGAAGGAGCTTGGCTTTGACTATGACTGGTCCAAGATGATTGCAACCTCCGATCCGAAGTTTTATAAATGGACCCAGTGGATTTTCAAGCAGTTATACCTGGATGGCTATGCAAAGCTGGTTGATATGCCGGTAAACTGGTGCGAGGAACTGGGAACTGTTCTTTCCAATGATGAGGTCATTGATGGAAAGTCCGAGCGTGGCGGCTATCCTGTTATCCGTAAGAATATGAAGCAGTGGGTTATTGATCAGGTGGCTTTCGCAGACAAGCTTCTGGAAGGTTTAAATGAAATTGACTGGCCGGAATCCACGAAGGATATTCAGAGACACTGGATCGGACGTTCCGAAGGTGTTGAGGTGAAATTCCAGATCGTAGGTGGCGGAGAGTTTTCCATTTACACGACCTGTATTGAAACGATTTATGGCATTACCTTTATGGTACTGGCTCCGGACGGACAGATCGTGAAGGATTTAATGCCGAGAATTCAGAATAAAGAAGAAGTACAGGCCTATATCGATGAAACGATCAAGAAGAACGATATGGACCGTACCGAATTAAATAAAACAAAGTCCGGATGCGAATTAAAGGGTGTTACCTGTATCAATCCGGTAAACGGCAAGGAAGTTCCGCTTTACATCGGTGACTTCGTACTGGCAAATTATGGAACCGGTGCTGTTATGGCAGTTCCTTCCCATGATCAGAGAGACTTTGAATATTCCATCGCACACAACATTCCCCGTATTCAGGTTATTGATGGTGCAGATGTTTCCGAACATGCCTTTGAAAAGCAGGATTACCTCGGCAAGGGCTGCAGGCTGATCAATTCCGAAGAATTTACCGGACTTACGGTAGAAGAAGCAAAGGAAGCCATTACCAATAAGCTCGTTTCTATGGGTGTAGCTAAGAAAACAGTGAATTATCACTTCCGTGAATGGATCTTTGCACGTCAGCGTTACTGGGGCGAGCCCGTACCGGTGGTTTATACCGAAGACGGACAGATTCATGTACTGGACGATGATGAACTTCCGTTAGTTCTTCCGGAGCTTGAGGATTACAAGGGACGTAACGGACAGGCTCCGCTTGAGAATGCAACCGAGTGGAAGCAGTATGACCATAACGGAATTAAGGGGAAGAGAGAAACCTCTACCATGCCAGGCTCCGCAGGATCTTCCTGGTATTATTTCCGTTATATTGATCCGGATAATGATAAGGAATTCGCTAATCAGGAGCTGTTAAAGCACTGGATGCCGGTTGACCTTTATGTCGGAGGACCGGAGCATGCAGTCGGACATCTGATGTATTCGAGAATCTGGAACCGTTTCCTTTATGACAAGGGTCTTTCTCCTGTCAAGGAGCCGTTTAAGAAGCTCGTTCATCAGGGAATGATTTTAGGTGAGAACGGAATCAAGATGGGGAAGCGTTTCCCGGAATATGTAGTGAATCCGAGTGATATTGTCCGTGATTTCGGCGCAGATACCCTTCGCCTTTATGAAATGTTCATGGGTCCCTTAGAGGTATCCAAGCCGTGGAGCCAGCAGGGGGTAGAAGGAGCAAGAAGATTTATCGGAAGAGTATTCAAGTATTTTACCGAGCCTGAGAATATTACCGAAGAAAATGATGAATCCTTAAAGAAGGTATATCATCAGACGGTTAAGAAGGTTACTTCCGACTTTGAAACCTTAGGCTTTAATACTGCCATTGCACAGATGATGATTTTTATGAATGCGGTAACGAAGGGCAAATGCCCCCGTGAATATGCCGAAGGCTTCATTAAGATGTTCTCCTGTATCTGCCCTCATACCGGTGAGGAACTCTGGGAGATGCTTGGTCATACAGGGACGATTGCCTTTGAAAAGTGGCCGGAGTATGACGAAGCTGCAGTAAAGGAAGACACTGTGGAAATTGGTATCCAGATTAATGGTAAGGTGAAGGCAACCGTAATGCTTCCTGCAGATGTCGATAAGGATACCGCAATTGCAAAGGGTAAGGAAGTTGTGGCTGACAAGCTGACAGGAACCATTGTGAAAGAAATTTATGTGCCGGGACGTATTATCAATATTGTAGTGAAGTAAGGATTCAGTATAGGCGAAATCATAATGTAGGGTTGATTTTTACGAAACGGTCTAGTATATTTAAGTAAGATATGGACGGAGGTTTCCAAATGGCGGATTTTATCAATGTTGCAGTAGACGCTATGGGCGGTGACAATGCCCCTGTAGAAATCGTAAAGGGCGTTGTCGATGCAGTTCATGCAAACAATCATGTCAAGGTGTATCTGACCGGACAGGAAGAGCTTGTCCGCAGGGAACTTGAGAAATATACCTACCCGGCAGACCGGATCGAGGTAGTGAATGCAACGGAGGTCATTGAAACCGCAGAGCCTCCGGTTATGGCAATCCGCCGCAAGAAGGATTCTTCCATTGTCAAGGCGTTGAATTTAGTGAAGGACGGTACCTGTGATGCATTTGTGTCAGCAGGAAGCACCGGTGCTACCCTGGTTGGAGGACAGGTAATTGTCGGAAGAATCAAAGGTGTGGAGCGCCCTCCGCTTGCTCCGTTGATTCCCACCGAGAAGGGATGTGCACTGCTGATTGACTGTGGTGCGAATGTCGATGCAAGACCCTCTCATCTTGTACAGTTTGCAAAGATGGGATCCGTATATATGGAAAGTGTTATGGGAATTTCGAATCCCCGTGTTGGCATTGTCAATATCGGTGCAGAGGAAGAAAAGGGCAATGCACTTGTAAAGGAAACCTATCCTCTTTTGAAGAATTGTCCGGATATTCATTTTATCGGAAGTGTGGAAGCAAGAGACATTCCGGCAGGCGCGGCTGATGTTATTGTCTGCGAGGCATTTGTCGGCAATGTTATCCTTAAAATGTACGAAGGTGTCGGCAGATCCTTAATCCATAAGGTAAAGGAAGGAATGATGACCTCCCTGCGCAGTAAAATCGGTGCGCTTCTTGTGAAGCCTGCCCTGAAGGAGACACTTAAGGCGTTTGACTTAGAGCAGTATGGCGGAGCACCGTTATTAGGACTTAAGGGTCTGGTGGTTAAGACTCACGGCAGCTCCAAAGCTGTTGAAATCAAGAATTCTATTCTGCAATGTATTACTTTTTCAGAACAGAATATTAATCAAAAAATAAAAGAAAAAATTACTATGGAAGAGAACTAGAAAGGATTATCACTATGGAATTTGAAAAATTAAAGAAAATTATTGCGGATGTATTAAACGTTGATCCCGATGAAATTACGATGGACACAACATTCCTTGACGATCTGGGAGCTGATTCTTTGGATGTTTTTCAGATTATTATGGGAATCGAAGAGGAGTTCGATATAGAAGTCCCTGCAGAAGAAGCTGAAAAGATCACAACGGTGGAAGAAGCAGTGAATATGATCAAAGCTGCAACCAACTAAGGATCAATTATCCTTCGGCGTATATTGCATCGAAAAAAAGCCCTTTTAGGGCTTTTTTCCGATGCTGCCATGCATATGGGAGAATATCATGTTACCAAATGAAGATTTTAGCAGTTTAGAAGAGAAAATCGGCTATGAGTTCCAGGACAAAAAGTTATTACTGCAGGCCTTGACCCATAGCTCTTTTTCGAACGAACAGAAGATCAATAAGCATCCGAATTATGAACGTCTGGAGTTCTTAGGTGATGCGGTGTTAGAGCTGATTTCAAGCCAGTTCTTTTTTGAGCATTACCCGGAGTGGAAGGAGGGACAGCTTACCAGAGTCCGTTCCTCCATGGTTTGTGAGCCTGCACTTGCCTATTGCGCCAGAGACATTTCCCTGCAGAAGTATATCCTTCTTGGCAAGGGGGAAGAGGCAACCGGAGGAAGAGAGAGAGATTCCATCGTTTCGGATGTCATGGAGGCCGTGCTTGGCGCCATTTATCTGGATGGCGGTTTTGAAGAGGCCAAAAGATACGTCCACCAGTGGATCCTGTCCGATCTTGAGACGAAGCAGCTCTTTTATGACAGCAAATCCATTTTGCAGGAACGGGCACAGAAGGTTGGTAAGGAGCTGACCTACCGTCTGGTTTCGGAATCCGGACCGGATCATGATAAGGCCTTTGTGATCGAAGCATGGATTGATGGGAAATGCGTAGGAAGCGGCACCGGTAAAAGTAAGAAATCTGCGGAACAGCAGGCAGCTTATGCGGTGCTGATGAAGTCTCCACAAGAGAATTTATAGAATAGGTTGTTAACGGAATGTATTTAAAAAGTATAGAAATTCATGGATTTAAGTCCTTTGCAAATAAAATAAATTTTCAGTTTCATAATGGAATTACAGGTATTGTAGGACCAAACGGTTCAGGAAAAAGTAATGTTGCTGATGCGGTAAGATGGGTTCTTGGTGAGCAGAAAACAAAACAGCTTCGTAGTTCAAAAATGGAAGATGTTATTTTTGCCGGTACAGAAAACAGAAAACCTATGGGTTATGCTTATGTGGCAATTACTTTTGATAATGCAGACCATAAGCTCAACATTGATTATGATGAAGTTACAGTGTCAAGAAGACTTTTCCGTTCAGGTGAAAGTGAATACATGATTAATGGTACACAGGTGCGATTAAAAGATGTAAATGAACTTTTCTATGATACAGGTATTGGTAAAGAAGGTTATTCCATTATTGGACAGGGTCAGATTGATCAGATTCTAAGCGGTAAACCGGAAGAGAGAAGAGAACTTTTTGATGAAGCTGCAGGAATTGTTAAGTTTAAGCGTCGTAAAAATGATGCCATGAAAAAACTTGATGACCAAAATCAGAATCTTGTTCGTGTTACGGATATTTTAGGAGAACTTGAACGACAGGTTATACCTCTTGAGAAACAGTGTGAAAAGGCTAAAACGTATTTGCTTTTAAAAGAAGACTTGAAAGTAAATGATGTAAATATGTTCTTAATTGAATTTGATGAAATTAAAAACAGATTAGTTCAATTAGATGAAAAAATAAAAATTGCTTCATCAGACATGCAAATTGCAAACGATGAATTTGAAAATATAAAGAAAGATTACACAAAGTTAGAGCAGATAATAGAAGATATTAATAGTTCAATTGAGACTAA
>OGMF01003408.1_pt1 | contig 12007 bp, 10 predicted proteins | sample 1572921 | NCBI WGS metagenome assembly OGMF01 (sample SAMEA2581919, study PRJEB24529) | metagenome | biome: Human gut stool | place: China | collected 2011
TCGTGTAACGTGTCAAAAGCGTTCTGGGGTTCGAATCCCCATCTTTCCGCCAAAACGCCCGGAACTGAAAAGTTCCGGGTTTTTGCTTTATGTGAAAATTTGAGAGGATGATAAAATGTCCATTACGATCGCCATGCCTCGGATGAGCGCCGACCCGGAGCTGACCACCGCACAATCCAAATATGTGGAAAGTCTGGCCCGGGCGGGTGCTTCCGTCCGCTGGGTGGAGCTGGCCGACCCGGACAAGGCCGTGGCCGTGGCGCTGGAATGTGCCGGCCTGCTGCTGCCCGGCGGCGGCGACATTGAGCCCAGCCTCTTCGGGCAGGAGCGCATCCCGGCCTGCGGGGAGCCCAATCCCCTGCGGGATGCCGCTGAGCCCAAGCTGCTCCATGCATTCCTTGCGGCGGGCAAGCCCATCCTCGGCATCTGCCGGGGCATCCAGGTGCTGAACGCGTTCCTCGGCGGGGAGCTGTATCAGGACATCAAGCCCCTAGAGCATGTGCCTCACAACGATCACTGGGCTAAAATCCACACCGTGACCGTCCGCCGGGGCACCCTGCTGGCGGAGATCTTAAAGCAGGACACCGTTCTGGTCAACAGCCAGCACCATCAGGCAGCCAGCCGGGTGGCTCCGGGGCTGGAAATTGCCGCCCTCAGCGAGGACGGTTTCATAGAGGCGCTGGAAAAGCCGGACGCAAAGTTTTGCCTCGGGGTCCAGTGGCACCCGGAGTGGCTCAGCGAGGCCGACCCCCGCCAGCAGGCCCTGTTTGACGCTTTTGTCAAAGCCTGCCATTAAGAGGTTTTTTATGAAAATTGCGATTCTGGGCCTCAGCGGCAGCGGAAAATCCACCCTTGCCAAACAGCTGGGCAGTTTTTATCACGCTCCGGTCCTGCATCTGGACGCTGTGCACTTTCTGCCCGGCTGGGTGGAGCGCGTTCCGGGAGAGGAGGAGCAGCTGGTCACCTCGTTTCTTGACACCCACAGCAGCTGGGTCATGGACGGAAACTACACCAAAACCTGTTATGTCCGGCGGCTGGAAGAGGCAGACCAGATCATCGTCCTTGCATTCAACCGCTTTCTTTGCCTCTGGCGGGTCATCCGGCGGTGGTGGGCCAACTGGGGCGCTGTGCGGGATTCCTCCGCGCCCGGCTGTATGGAAAAGATCGACGCTGAATTCGTCTGGTGGGTCTTATATCAGGGCCGCACACCTGCCCGGATTGCCGGATACCGGCAAATTGCCCGGCAATACCCCGAAAAATTTATTTTGATCCAAAATTCCCGGCAGCTTGCACGATTTTTAAGTTCTGGTTCGTATTCTCAATAAAAGGAGGCGTTTTCTATGGCATCTTCCCGCAAAAAGCGTTCCCGTGCCGTTGTCACTCTCCTGCTCTGCCTTGCGGCAGTCTGCATCGTGGCGGCTCTTGTCCTTTACGGCCTTGCAAACCGCAAGCTGAAAGCCCTGCAGCAGGGCGCGGATCTCGAGTTCACTTACGCTGTCACCTCCCAGGGCGGCACCACCCACCCGGCCCTTTACTCCATTCTGGACCAGGCCGGGGCCACAGAGGGCCGGATGACCGGCCTCTACTCCCCCGGCCAGCTGCAGCTTTATCTTTACTCCCGCGATGCCGCCACCACCGAGACCAGCGGCGACAACTTTTTCACCGATGTCTATATTGATGCAGACCAGACTCTGTTCAATGCCGGGAAGCTTTACCGGACCCTGCGGGATTCCGTCGTTTCCAGCTACCCGCTGGTAGGGACGTTCTTCCCCGAGTGGTCGCTGCCCAATTACGTCTCGCAGGCGCAGCTGGCCCAGATGCTGGGCGTCCCGGATTCTCAGGTGGCCATGCAGGACATGTCCGGCTACACCCTGAAACTGGACCCCAAGTGGATCGTCCACCCGGACTACGATCCCCATGGCTTTACTTATTTTCAGTTCCCGTCGGAGGGCGTTGGCTCCCCCACGCTGGTGCTGGGCCTGCCCCTCAAGTCTCTTCTTTTTGACGACAGCATCCCGGTGGACATCCATCTGGAGATCCCCTCCCATGATGTCTCTGTGACCCTCACGGGCTCTGTGGCCCCTGTTGTCAACAGCCTCTCGGCCCCCACAGATCTCATTCAGGACAGCGACATTGCCTCGTTCGTCCAGCTGCGGCAGACGTTGGAACAGATCGCGCAGCTCGTCCAGAGCACTCTCAACGCCATCCAATAAACACACACGCCAAAACGGCAGGGTCCCCTCTAAATGGGGGCACCTGCCGTTTTTCTTCGTTCCTCTCTTTTTATCCGATCACGCGCTTCTCAGCGGTCCAGAATTTTGCCATCCACCGAGAATGTGACCACCTGCCAGGGGATCATTTTGCCGCTGTTCTGCAGGGCCGTGACCACAGCCCGCTCCAGCCCGCCGCAGCAGGGCACTTCCATCCGCAGAACGGTCACGCTCTTGATGTCGTTCTGGCGCAGGATCTGGGTCAGCTTTTCGCTGTAATCCACATCGTCCAGCTTGGGGCAGCCGATCAGCGTCACTTTGCCCCGCATGAACTCCTGATGGACATTGGCATAGGCATACGCCGTGCAGTCTGCCGCCACCAGAAGCTTGGCCCCTGCAAAGTAGGGGGCGTTCACAGGCACCAGCTTGATCTGGCAGGGCCACTGGGCCAGCTGTGAGGGCTGACATCCCGGAGCAGCCGCGGCAGGAGCCGCTGCCTCCTCCCGGTGGAACTGGTGCATTCGGCTGCCCGGGCAGCCGTGAAATGCCGAGGCCGCGGGCTGGGCAGGAGCTTCCTGTGCAGCCGCTGCTTTTTTCTGCTTGTTTTCCAGCACAGCCTGCTCATCGTAAGCAGCGGCCTCCCGCTCGGTGAATGTAATGGCACCGGTGGGGCAGCCGGGCAGGCAGTCGCCAAAGCCGTCGCAGTAATCGTCCCGCATGAGTTTGGCCTTGCCGTTGACCAGGCCGATGGCCCCTTCGTGGCAGGCCGTGACACACGCACCGCAGCCATTGCACTTTTCCTCGTCTATATGAATGATTTTCCGAATCATAAGAGAATCCTCCTTGCTTTTTCTGTGCACAGTATACTATAATGACAGCAAAGATTCGGTTGTTATAACCACAAAGAGGGATTTTTATGGATTATCACTCGATTTTTCTGTTTCAGGGCCTGACCGAGGCCGACATCGACCAGATGGAACGCGGCCGCTGCCTGCGGCGGAAAGCCTTTGCCCGCCGCCAGACCATCTTCCACACCGGCGACACCGTGCATGAGATCGGCATCGTGCTGCGGGGCGCCGTCCACATCGAGAGCATCGACCTCTGGGGCAGCAAAAGCATCCTCAGCGAGGTGGGCGAGGGGCAGGCCTTTGCCGAGACCTATGCGTTCTGCGGGGAGCCGCTGATGGTGGATGTCCTCGCGGCGGCAGACTGCGAAGTACTGTTTCTGGACACGGCTGCCCTTTCCCGTCCCCACGCCGAACACAGCTGGCAGGACCGCCTGCTGCGGAATCTGCTCCGTGTCTCCATGAAAAAGAACCTCGCCCTCTCCCGCCGCATCCTCTGCACTGCCCCCAAGACCGTGCGGGGGCGGCTGCTGACCTACCTGTCCGGTCAGGCCGTTCAGGCGGGCGGCATGGAGTTCGACCTTCCCTTCAACCGCCAGCAGCTGGCCGACTACCTCAACCTTGACCGCAGCGCCCTCTCCAAGGAGCTGTGCCGGATGCGGGACGAAGGGCTGCTCACCTTCCGCAAGAACCACTTCGTGCTCCGGCAGCTGCCGGAGCTGCTGTGAGTGCCAAACGTACAGAAAAACGCGCAGAGCCGCTTCCCCCGCTTCGGGAAGCACGCTCTGCGCGTTTGTTTGATGTTCGGTCTTACTGGCCCATGTCCGCGTGTTCCTGAAGCCACTTGCCGCCTTCGCCCTTGCCGGTCACCTGGCTGTAGGTCACGTTCGTCAGCTCTTTGATCATCGCATCTTTTTCTTCTTTGTACTCTTTTTCCGCAGCATCTGCAATGCTCTGGTCGTAACCATTTTCCCGCAGGTATTGGCGCAGCTCCGTAACGATCTCCTTGAACTCCTTGTCGCATTCGCTCTGCAGTTTGGTCAATTCCATCGTCTTCCCCAGCACGATGGAGACCTTCAACGCCAGATTCCGTTCTTCCACGGGGTGCTCCATATATTCACTGTACGCACTGCTTGCGGTCTGATACAGTTTTTTGCTGCTGCGTTTTTGCAGGTTCCGGAGCCGTCGCACATACGCATTGACCTTTGCATCCGTGGTCTCCGTTGTATGCGAGCTGCCAGACGAGGCCGATGTCGAAGACGACGCCGAATGCGAGGACGACGCCGCATGAGACGAAGCGGCCGAATGCGAGGACGATGCCGCGTGGGACGACGCCGCCGAATGTGCAGAGGGCTTCGAAGAAGCGGCGTGGCTCGAAGCTGCCGAGGAAGCGGCTGCTTCAGACGAGGACGCACTTGCGTCCCCGCTCTCTGCGCTGCTGTCCGCTTCCTCCGAGGATGCGTCCGGCTCCTCTTCCGGCTGCGGCTCCGGCTCACTGGCGGAGTCTGCGGCACTGGCCGCACTGGAGGACACCGGCGCTTCTGCCTGCGCTTCCGAACTGCTGGCCGCAGCGCTGGCCACAGTCTCGTCGGTGGAGTCTGCGTTTGCGATGTGCAGTGCGAGCGGCACCGCTGCAATAAGAAGCAGCGCAACGGCTGCGATCAACTGTTTTGTGTGTTTCTGCATCTTCTATCAGACGCTCCCTTCCCCTGAAATTTCCCGCAGGAAGCTGCAAAGTGTCTCAAGCATACCATTTTGCACCCCGGAACACAACCCCTAAATCGTGAAATTTCTGTTTGATTTTCGTTTTGGGCCGGTCTGCGAGGGTTCCCGGACGCAGCGTTCAAAGGCTCTGCCGCCAAAGTGCAACCAAAAAGAACCGCCGTCTGCCCAAACGAATCCAAAAGCAGACGGCGGTTTTCAAACGAGAAGAGAGAAGGACTGTTTTTCAGGGGATCAACGGGCCAGCAGGATGGCTGCGGTCACTTCTTTTGCGTCCGTGCTCAGGTCAAAGTCGCCGCCGTCCTGCAGGGCGAAGCGGATCTCGTACACCTTCTGCGCGCGGAGACGACCGGAGGCATTTTCCAGCGACCAGCTGCCCGTAAAGGCGTGATACTGCCCGTCGGTGCCCTTGGCGTAGAGCTTGTAGTCGGAGGCCTTTCCGGTCAGGCCGTTGACCCGGATGGCGGCAATGGTCTGGGGGTGGAGGTTGTCGAAGGTGACGGTGTGCAGCCAGGTCGCCGGGGTGCCCTGCCCGCCTGCTGCGGCAAATTCTGCCGCCGAAACGACGGTGCGGCGGGTCTTATCCAGGTCCACCTTGCGGTAGGGCATCTCCGGCAGGTAGACGAAGCGGTCCTGCAAACGGAGCAGCTCCTTGTAGCCGGTGGGGCAGTACAGCTTGTTGCCGTCCCGCCCGGCATACATGCCGATGGCCATGTTGTTGTAGCCGTACAGCGACGCGACGTCCACGGTGAGGGCGGTCCTGCCCGTCTCAAAATCCAGCACGATGTACTGCCACATGCCGCTGTCCACATCCTGCACGAAGCCGTAAATATAACCGGTGGCCGTGGAGAGCTTCATCATGGAGGTGTCGCTGAGGTCGTCGCGGCACCAGACGCTCTTCATGGTCCAGCCGTCGTCGGTCCGGATGGTATCCACCCGCTCGATGCCGGGCATGATCATGCTGTTGCCCTTCATCAGCCAGTTGCGGTCGTAGATGTTCTCGTAGCTCTGGATGGAGGAATCGTTGTCGGGTTTGGCGAGGTTCGGGCTGCCGGCGCCGAACCAGTTGCAGACGATGGTGCTGATGGTGCCGGTGCCGTGGTCGTAGACGATGGCGGAGTTTTCCACCGAGACCGGCATATTGGCGGGCAGCTCGTCGATGACGGGCAGACTGGCCACGATGGCACCGGTGTGGATATCCAGTGCCAGCAGGCTCACGGTGTCCAGATTGTCGGTGAAGAAGACCAGGTCCCGGCTGAGGGAGGGCGAGCAGCCGCTGCCCCAGGCCAGACCGCCGCCGGTGGTGGCGTCGCCCTCATGGCTGTCCTTGGCACCCACGCTGTTGTAGCCGGTGTGCCAGACGACCTCCACACCGTTGTTGGCCCGCAGCAGGTAGCAGGCCAGGTTCGTCAGGATGACCGCACCCTCCTTGCAGGCGGCGATGCCGTTTTCGGCACCTTCCCCGGCGATGGGCGCATAGACGTGGACTTCGTGGTCGAGGTCGGCCGTGCCGCCCGCCAGGATGGCCTCGATGGCGGCATGGGAGACATAGCCCATCGCGCCCTGCTGGCCCCGGCTGGGGTAGATGCGGAAACCGCCCGTCACGAACCAGAGGTTGCCCTCGTAGTCAAAGACGACGGAAAGGAGCTTCTGGTCCAGCGTTCTTCCCAGCACCTTTTCGGCTGCGGCCTTGATGTCGATGTCCAGCACCTTTTCGAACACCGGCAGCGGGGTGCCGTTCTCATCGGCGGCACGGAGCATCAGGACGTGGTTGTGGCTGGTGGGGCAGACGATGAGGTTCCGCCCGTCCACGAACGAATAGGAGCTCTGGATGACATACCCGCCGCCGTCGTGCTTGGTGGGCGAGAAGAAGCCCCGCGTGGTCACCTCTTCCGCATCCAGGTCCCGGATGGCGAGGCCGCCCAGGAACGGGCTGATGGGGTTGTCGAAATTGTCAAAGAAGATGGCCGGAGAGGCATTGGGGTTGACCTTTTCCATCGCCACATTGACTTCCGGGCAGATGCCGATGGGCAGCACGGCATCTGTGGAGTCGGTGTTGTAGCAGTCGTGGTGGATGTTGGATTCGCTGAAGCCCATAAAGGGGTTGGCATCCACGACCTTGGCGGTCAGAGGCTTGGGCGGAAGGGCGGTCTCCGCCTTGCTGCCCAGCAGCCCGGTCAACAGGCTGTTTGTCTCCTCCGCATGAGCTGCAGGTGCAAGGCCGCAGGCCAGCAGGGTGAATGCAGATGCGCTGAGAAAGCTGCGTCGTGTCATTTTCATCGTGTCGATCCTCCAATTTTCCATTGATGTGTTGTCGATTCGTTATAAATTCAGGAGCACATTGGCTCGGAAGACGTTGTTCTTCGTTTCTACGGTCAGATCGCCGTTGTACTTGCGGACGGCGGTCTCGATGGAGACCAGCCCGATGCCGATCCCCTCGTGCTTGGTGGAGTGCAGGATGCCGCTCTGCTTTTTCAGCATACCGTTGTAGCGGTTCTCCACCACGATGCCCAGCATGGCCGGGCTGAGCATCCGGGCCATCACCCGGATCTGCCGCTGGTCCGGCGTCAGCTTCCGGCTGGCGTCGAGCGCATTTTCCAGCAGGTTGCCCAGGATCATGCACAGGTCGGCTTCCGGCATGGGCAGCAGAACGGGCAGCTCCAGCTTCCATTCGATGGGCACCCCCTTCTGCCGGGCCTCGTGGTCGTAATGGCCCGCCAGCGCATCCACTGCGGGGTTGGCGCACAGGGTGGGGCGGGCCTCGCTGAGCTCGCTCTCGTACTGGCTGAGATAGTGTTTCAGCTCATCCAGCTGCCCGGCCTCGGTCAGGCCGGAGATGACGTGCAGGTGCTGGCGGAAATCATGCCGCAGGCGGCGGGTCTGCTCCATGTATTCCCGCAGCTCCATATAACGGCGGGATTCCACGCCCAGAAGCTGGTTTTCCCGGTCCAGCTGGGTGTTCCGGGTGTACTCCTGCGCCACCCGGTACATCTCGTACAGCAGCAGGAAGATGCCCAGCAGCGAGATGGACACCGCCAGCACCGCAATGATCATGATCCGGTTGAGCAGGACGACCGACGGGTCCAGCGGGATGCAGAAGATGAGGAAGGCCGCATAGATGGCCGGCAGCGGCCACGCCGACTGCCAGAACGCTTCGCCGTGGTATTCCTGCAGGAGCCATGCGCTCCACCGGACGGCCGTGAAGTTGAAGAGGACGCTCAGCACCGCCGAGAGCCCCAGCGCCAGCAGCGCCGTAGAGACCAGATTGGCCTCCTGCTCGTTGCCGGTCTCGGCGCGGGCGTTCAGCACCACGGCCATCAGCGAACAGACGGCCAGCATGACAGCGGAGACCGAGAACAGGAAGGCCGTCTGGCTGACGGTCACTCCCTCCGTCCGCCATCGCAGCAGCCAGAACGAGACGATGAGGATGGGGAGCAGGAAAACGTTGCTGGGCAGTTCAAAGATCGTGCACAGTGCTGCACACCCAAGGCACAGTGCCGTGAGGGCACCGCCCGCGATCCAGCAGGTCGTTTTTGGGGCCTTCAGGTGGTCCCGCAGCGGGGCCAGGCAGAGATAGGCCCCCGGATACAACAATGCAAATTCGAGAAAGTAGCGTCCGAACAACACAGCATCCACGGCGTTTTTCTCCTCTCAGAACTCCCGCTGCATGTGGCGGAATTGATATTGTGTGAATTGCGCAAACAGGCTGTTTTTATCCTTCAGGCGGACGGGCAACCGGGCACCGTCCAGCATCTCGATGCAGTCGCCCTCGAACCGCAGCACCTTATCCATGTTCAGCAGCAGGCCCCGGTTGCAGACAAGAAAGTTCTCCTGCGTCTTCAGCTGCTGCTCCACCTGCGCAAAGGTGGCAGCGGCCCGGCATTCGCCGTCGTCGGTCACGATCCGGACGAAGTGGTTCTGGGATTCCGCATACAGGATCTTATTCAGCGGCAGCTGCACGGTCTGGCGGGCGATGCGCACCTCCAGCTCCGGCTCCTGGCGGCAGAGCACCCGCCGCAGTTCGGCGGTCAGCTGCCGGATCTTTTCCTCTTTATACGGCTTGAGCAGATAATCGAACGGATGCACCGGAAAGGCTTCCCACACGTATTCCGGCGACGAGGTCACAAAGACGATGAGGAGATGCGGGTCTTTTTCCCGCAGCTGCCGGGCCGTCCCGATGCCGTTCGTGCCCTCCATGCAGATATCCAGAAACACCACGGCATACGGCCCGGTGGCGGCTCTGTGCAAAAATGCGTCGCCGCTCTCGTACAGGTCGCAGACGACAGGATCCCCCCACGCCTGCCGCAGCAGCCGCTCCAGCCGCTGGGCTTCAAACTTCTGGTCTTCAACGATCGCGATCCGCAGCTCCATCGCTACGCTCCCCCCTTGCAACTTGATTGTACCACATTTTTCCGCCCCCTGCACCTGCCTTTCACGCGCGAAACACCCCCTTTCACGCAGAATTGCCCCATCTGCGCCGCCAAAGCGTATCGAAAAGCACCGAATCCTCCTGGTCTGCCCGGTTCCCGCCGCCTTCTCCAGAATCTGCATTTTTTCATTCCTTTTTTACATTTTTTCAAAAAAGGATTGACAGCACGAAACCGGCATGATAAGATAACATTTGATTTTGAGAGACAAAGCATGTCGGAGTCTTTTCAAAGCAATTTACCTGGGACCGCCCATCGGGGCTAAGGCCATACGGACAGCCGGGTCCACTGCCGACCGGCGGCGCAAGCTGCCATTATTGATTGAACGTCATAGTTCAAATTTTATAAGTTGGTTCCTTTACAACCATGAAATTGCGCGGAGCGTGCGCAGACTTGTGAAACGGTCAATAAGAGTAGTAAAAGTGTAATTGCTATATAGACTCTCCTCATCCCGTCTTTTGGATCCTGCACACCGTCCGGTTCCGGCTCGCCGCCGGGGGCTTTGTGCGCACATTCAAACGCTTTTTGCAAAGCGCAGGTCTGCACCTTTGGGTGTTGGTCCTGCGCTTTTTTGTTTGTCAGGGGATCAGGGACGGAGGAAAAGAACATGAGTGAGAACCGTACACGGTTCCGGCTGGACCAGCGCCGGGCACCCATCTACGAAGCGCTGGAACAGTTCCGGCAGATGCGGGTGGTGCCCTTTGACGTGCCGGGCCACAAGCGCGGCCGGGGCAACCCGGAGCTGACCGCCTTTCTGGGCCAGCAGTGCGTGGGCGTGGATGTGAACAGCATGAAACCGCTGGACAACCTCTGCCACCCGGTATCGGTCATCCGGGAGGCCGAAGAACTGGCCGCCGACGCCTTTGGCGCGGCCCACGCCTTTTTGATGGTGGGCGGCACCACCAGCTCGGTGCAGAGCATGGTGCTGACCGCCTGCAAGCGGGGCGATGAGATCATCCTGCCCCGCAACGTGCACCGCAGCGTGCTGAACGCGCTGGTGCTCTGCGGCGCTGTGCCCGTTTACGTGAACCCGGAGGTAGACAAGCGCCTGGGCATCTCGCTGGGCATGAAGCGGGAGCAGGTGGAAAAGGCCATCAAGGAGCACCCCAACGCGGTGGCCGTGCTGGTGAACAACCCCACCTACTACGGCATCTGCTCCGACCTGCGGGCCATCGTCAAGATGGCTCACGACGCCGGGATGCTCTGCCTTGCCGACGAGGCCCACGGCACCCACTTCTACTTTGGCAACGGCCTGCCGGTGTCGGCCATGGCAGCGGGGGCGGACATGGCGTCCGTCTCCATGCACAAGAGCGGCGGCAGCCTGACCCAGTCCAGCCTGCTGCTCATCGGGCCCAACGTGCATCCGGGCTATGTGCGGCAGATCATCAACCTGACCCAGACCACCTCCGGCAGCTACCTGCTCATGTCCAGTCTGGATATCTCCCGCCGCAACCTTGCGCAGCGCGGGCGGCAGGTATTCCACCAGGTGGCCGACATGGCCGAGTATGCCCGCGAGGAGATCAACGCCGTGGGCGGCTACTACGCCTTTGGCAAGGAGCTGTGCAACGGCAACTCGGTGTTCGACTTTGACACCACCAAGCTCAGCGTCCACACGCTGGACATCGGTCTGGCGGGCATCGAGGTCTACGACATCCTGCGGGACGAATATGACATCCAGATTGAGTTCGGCGACATCGGCAACATCCTGGCCTACCTGTCCATCGGCGACCGGCCCCAGGAGGTGGAACGGCTGGTGAGCGCCCTGGCCGAGATCAAGCGCCGCTACCGCACCGACGGGGCGGGCCTGCTGAGCCAGGAATACATCGACCCCGTGGTGGCCGCCAGCCCGCAGGAGGCTTTCTACGCTCCCAAAAAGAGCCTGCCCCTGCGCGAGACCGAGGGCATGGTGTGCAGCGAGTTCGTCATGTGCTACCCACCGGGCATCCCGATTCTGGCCCCGGGCGAGCGCATCACCGCTGAAATTTTAGACTATATCGAGTACGCCAAGGCCAAGGGCTGCAGCATGACCGGACCGGAAGATCCCGACATTCTGCGCCTGAACGTGCTGGCCTGACAGGGAGGTTTTACAATGGAAATGTGGTTTTCGGAGTTTCACACCCCCGATGTCAAGCACAGCATCCGGGTCAACCGCCAGCTTTACTCCAAGCAGAGCGACTATCAGCGCATCGACATTTTTGAAACACCGGAGTTTGGCCGTGTGCTGACGCTGGACGGCAACGTCATGCTGACCGAGCGCGACGAGTTCATCTACGACGAGATGATCACCCACGTGCCGATGTCGGTACACAAAAACGCCAAGGATATTCTCGTCATCGGTGCGGGCGACGGCGGCGTTGTGCGGGAGCTGACCCGCTATGACCGCGTGGAAAGCATTGACCTTGTGGAGATGGACCCGCAGGTCATCGAGGCCTGCCGCGCCTACCTGCCCGGCAACGCCTGCCGCATGGATGACCGCCGCGTACATATTTATTACGAAAATGCGCTGAAATTCATCCGCAAGTGTGAGGACGAGTACGACTTGATTATTGTGGATTCCTCCGATCCGTTCGGCCCGTCGGAGGGGCTGTTCACCCGCGAATTTTACGGCAGCTGCTTCAACGCCCTGCGCGCGGACGGCATCATGGTCAACCAGCAGGGCAGCCCGTTCTACGCCGAGGACGCCACCGCCATGCAGCGCAGCCACCAGCGCATTGCCAGCACCTTTCCCATCAGCAAGGTGTATCAGGCGCACATCCCGACCTTTGCGGCGGGATACTGGCTGGTCGGCTTTGCCAGCAAAAAA
>OGMF01003422.1_pt1 | contig 11955 bp, 9 predicted proteins | sample 1572921 | NCBI WGS metagenome assembly OGMF01 (sample SAMEA2581919, study PRJEB24529) | metagenome | biome: Human gut stool | place: China | collected 2011
CATATTTGATAAGGCCATTGTAAACCCCAAATGTCCGCGAAATGTTACAGCGGACGGATTTTTTCAAAAAAGTGCTTTTTCTTTATTATAGGATAGCCCGCTTTTCCGTACAAGGCACAAAATATGAATTATAAAGTTTAATCTTACTGCATATAGCAACATTCCATTGAGAAAATATGAAATATACAATGTAGATGGGTGGTGCTATATGGCAAATATCAAAGATTGTCCCGGCTTTGAAACTTTCGGCGCAGATGTAAAAGAGGCGCGGAAAGTCAAGCAGTTATCGCGTAAGACGCTGGCGGAACAGGTCAATATCGACTGGCGCTATCTTGCCAACATCGAAAATGACGGCACGATTCCCAGCCTGCCGGTTATCATACAGCTTATCAAAATCTGCGGGCTTCCCGTGGAACGGTATTTTAACCCGGAGATTATGCGGGAGGAAAGCGCACAGCGGCAGCGGGTCAGCCACAAGCTGAAACTCTGCCCGGAAGAATTTCTGCCGATCATCGAGGGCGCGATTGACGGGGCCATTCAAATTCAACAGAAGAATGACGAAACGGAGGGTGCATGACAACCCTCTGTTTTGTTTTTGGGAGGACGCAAGGCTGCGCCCTCTCTTTTTTTATGCGTTTTTCGGAAAAACCGGGATTTTGCGGGTATTTCTTTGGGGTCAGAACGCTTTTTAGGGGAAGAAGAACAAAGACAGCAAGCATAGGGAGTGTAGCCACACTCCCGGCAAACGGCTTCCCGTTTGTATCTTGGGGAAGTCCCCAAACCCCTGAATGAATGGAGGTGCGAAAGTGGCAAACCGAAAACGGAAGTTTGTGCTGCGCGTCCCGGTGACGCCGGAGGAACGGGCGCTGATCCAGCAGAAGATGGCCCAGCTTGGCACAAAGAACTTTTCTGCCTACGCCCGGAAAATGCTGATTGACGGCTATATCGTCCATATCGACACCGGCCCTGTCCGGGCGCAGACCGCAGAGCTGCAAAAAATCGGCGTCAACATCAACCAGATTGCAAGGCGTATCAACAGTACCGGGACTGTGTACGCGCAGGACTTAGAGGACATCAAGGGGGCGCTGGCACAGATATGGCAGTTACAAAGATCCATCCTATCAAGTCAACGCTGAAAAAGGCGCTGGACTACATCGAGAACCCGGACAAGACCGATGAAAAGCTGTTCGTTTCTTCCTATGGCTGTTCCTATGAAACGGCGGATATTGAATTTCAAATGCTGTTAGATCAGGCGTACCAAAAGGGCAACAATCTGGCCCACCACCTGATACAAGCCTTTGAACCGGGGGAAACCACGGCGGAGCAGGCCCACGAGATCGGGCGGCAGCTTGCCGATGAAGTGCTGCAAGGCAAATACCCCTATGTGATTACCACCCACATTGACAAGGGCCATCTGCATAACCACATCATTTTCTGTGCCGTGGATATGGCGAACCAGCGCAAGTACATTTCCAACCGCCAGAGCTATGCCTTTATCCGGCGCACCAGCGACCGGCTGTGCAAGGAACACGGCCTGTCTGTGGTAAAGCCCGGCAAAGACAAGGGCAAGACCTACGCCGAGTGGGACGCACAGAAAAAGGGCAAGAGCTGGAAAGCAAAACTGAAAATTGCTATCGACGCGGCCATTCCGCAGGCCAAAGACTTTGATAGTTTTCTGCGGCTCATGGAGGCGCAGGGCTATGAAGTCAAACAGGGCAAGTTTATTTCATTCCGCGCCCCCGGACAGGAACGCTTCACCCGCTGCAAGACCTTGGGGGAGGATTACACCGAGGAACGGATCACCCAGCGGATCAAGGGCATTGCCATTGACCGGGGGCCGCGCAGAAGAAGCGCCGGGGAAATCTCCCTGCGGATCGCCTTGGAGGACAGTATCAAGGCCCAGCAGTCGGCGGGCTATGCGCGGTGGGCGAAGCTGCACAACTTGAAGCAGGCCGCCAATTCCTTAAACTTCATCACAGAACACCAGATCGACAGCTACGAGGGCTTGGAAAGCAGGCTGGCCGAGATCAGCGCGGCAAACGACGCGGCGGCCTCCGCCTTGAAAGACGCAGAACGCCGCCTTGGGGATATGGCGCTGCTGATAAAAAACCTCTCCGCCTACAAGCAGCTCCGGCCTGTGGCGCTGGAACTGCGAAATACCAAAGACAAGGCCGCGTTCCGGCGGCAGCATGAAAGCCAACTGATCTTGTATGAGGCGGCGGCAAAGGCGCTCAAAGAGGCCGGGGTCACAAAGCTCCCCAACCTGTACGCCCTCAAAACCGAGTATAAAAAGCTGGACGCAGAACGGGAACGGCTGTCCGCACAGTACAGCGAAGCGAAACAGAAGTTGAAAGAATACGGCATTGTCAAACAGAATGTAGACAGCATTTTGCGGACAGCGCCGGGAAAGGAGCATACGCAGGAACGATGAACATACCGAGAATGAGTTACCCCCAATACCGCAAGGCCCGCAGGCTCACCCATGAGTGCTGCAACTACTGTAACGGAAACTGCCTCCTGCTGGACGATGGGGAGGAATGTGTCTGTGTGCAGAGTATTTCCTATTCGCTGCTGTGCCGGTGGTTCAAGGTGGCCGTCCTGCCGCTGGACGCGGCCCTGTGCGCCGAGATCACCAAAGGCCGGGACGAAATCAAACGCTGCGCCGTCTGCGGGGCGGCGTTTACGCCCAACTCCAACCGGGCCAAATACTGCCCGGATTGTGCGGTGCAGGTGCGCCGGAAGAAAGAGGCGGAACGCCAGCGGAAAAGATACCTCCTGTCTACGCATTTAAGGCGGTAAAAGTCCACGGAAATCAAGGGTTTTTCCGCATGGTCGGCAGGCAGGTGGATAAAGTTATCCTGTTCCCCTCAAAACGGGGTTCTAAATGCGGAAAAATGGACAAAAAAGAAGCGCCGGACGCAGAGGCTTTGACACCTCCGCGCCCGGCGTTTTGCTTATTCGTCTGTGAAGTGGAACCGCTGCGCCGCAAAGTCGGCGTCACTCATGGTGTCCAACTTATCGGCGGTCTGGCAGGCCAGCGCTGCCATTTCCTTGTCCATGTCCGGCAAAGCTGCCCGGAGATTTGCCGCCGTCCTGCGGCGGTCGGCGTTGTGGTACAGACAGATCAGGTTTTCTTCTTCCACGGTGAAATACATTCCTCATACCTCCATTTCTTTTGATTTTTCCCGCGCCGGGGGCTTCTTTTTCTGTTCCTCCTTGGCGGCGGCAAGCTGCGCCCGGATGGACGGTTTCTTTTGTTTCTGCGTCGTCTTTCGGGTCTGCTTGGGCTTTTTGGCCTCCGCCTTGGCTGCCTCGGCCACATCCAAAAGGGAAATCTGTTCCCCGGCTTTTGCCCTTGCTTCCAGTTCCTCCATAGACGGGGCGTTGTTCATCATGCCGTCGATCATGTTGTAGTTCTGCTCGGTGGACATTTCCGCCGTCTTGATATGGCTTTCTGGCTGGGCGGGGATGGCAAAGGCTCTTGTGCCGTTTGCCATAATAAGATACCTGCCGTCCTCCGACTGGTGGTGGAATCCATACCCGGCGGCCTCCATCTGTTCCCGGCTCCTGTCGGTCAGGTAGAAACGGCCTCTCGGCGTCTGGATTTGTTCGCCGGTCATGCACTCGTCCGGCGTGAGCTGCTTTTCCGGCTGGGCGAAAAACTCCGGCACCTGCCGGTAGTCGGCCCCCTCGTCCACATAGTAGGCGGTCTGTTTTCCATCCTGCCGGAACACCACAATATCCCCCATCGAGAGGGAATGTCCCTTGTAATCGGAGGGATGTTCCATGTTGAAGCGGCGGTAAATCTCGTCCAGTGTGATGTCCTTGTCCAGCGGCGCGGAGTAGATAAGCTGGTAATTCTTCCTGTCCACCGAAAGCCCATCCGCCTGCAATTCCTCATAGGAACGATAGCGGAAGTCGCGCCCCTCCGGGCCGGGCGGCACTTGGTAGATGGAAAAGTTGGGCTGCGCCGGGGCCTCATAGTCAGAGGCAACATATTCCTCCACCGTCAGCCCGGCAGCGGCGGCCTCCTGTTCCAGCTCTGCCTCGATCTGTTTTTTGTAGTCCTGCAAGCTCTGGTCGAAGTCGGCAAGCTGCGGCGGCTCCGGCAAGTGGTACTGGCCCTGATTGAGAAGCGGGCGGCACTCTTTTACATAGTCCAGAACCGCGTTGAAATAAGCGGTCTGTTCCGGCGTCAGGGTTTCCCCGGATCGCAGGGGACGCCGGGCCTCCTGCTCCATAGCGGCCAGATTGCAATGCAGCTCCATATACGGGACGAACTCATGCAGCAACATATCCCGCTGGGCCTTGTCCGCCTCCCATGCCTCCGGCCCCTCATGGTGCAGCACATGGTTTTTCCAGCTTTCATCCTGCGCGTAGTATTCGTGGTAGCCCCGGATATGCTGGATCAGGGAACCGTCCCCGTCGCCAAAGTCCTGCCGTCCCTCGTAGCTGTCCGGCTGGCCCTGCATGGTAAAATCAATGCGGAACTTGGTCTTGTCGTACCAATGGCCCGTATAGCCCGGCTGCTCCCGTTCATGGCGTCTGGCGCTGTCCAGCTCCTTAAAAACGGCCTCGGCTTCATGCAGCGGCATTTGCTGGCCGTCTTTCAGATGGGGGCTTTCACTCCAAAGGATCGTGACAACTGGCTCCGCTGCCGGATTCTGCGCGATCTGCCGCTGGGCGTTGGCAACGGCAATCTCACTTTCGATCTCGCTTTTCACAAAGGAATCCATCTGGCCCTTTTGCAGCTCATAGCCCTGTTCACACAGGCGGTTGATAAGCCCGATTACCTTGTCGTTATCGCCCACGGCCTCGGCATAGGCCACGATCAACTGCCGTTCCTCGCTGCCCAGACGCGGGGCGTTTTTCTCCGCCAGCTCAATCAGGGCGGCGGCCCGGTCAGCCGGGGACGCCTCCGGCATGAACGGCTTTCCATTCAAAAGGCCGTCGATCCCGTTCCATGCCTGCGGCTGGGAAATGGCGTTGGCCTGTTCGGTTGCTTCCAGAAAATCATCCAGCCCGTCGCCGGTCAGGGGTTCCATTGTCCCAGCCGGTCGCTCATGGATGGCAAGGATTTCTTTTCCGGCTTCCGCAAGGGTCAGGTCGGGATTGTCAAGCTGGCCTCCGTCCAGTTCCTTGTAGTCGGGGCCATACAGTGTGTAATCATAGCCGGTTTCCGATGTCTGGATATACAGGTAATCGCCGCTTTCCAGACGGTAGGCGGCCTCCTGCGGAGCTTTGGCCTGTTCCAGCGTTCCGTCCCCGGCAATGGTAAAGCCCTGCGCCTGTGCCGCCTCCTTGGTTCCCTGCGACACTTTGCCGGTGGATTTTAAATCCGCGTCAATGAGGGTTTGCAGCATGGCTTTCACGCTGTCGGTCATTTCCTGCTGTTGCTCCGGGGGCAGCTTGGAAAATACGCTGTCCGGGTCTGGCTGCTCGGCGGCCTGTTCCAGCGGCACGGCCTGCGGCTGCTCCTGCTGGGTCTGCCGTTCTTTCTGAAGCTGGGCAAGGTGGCCGTCAATGGTGGTAATCAGTTCATGGGCGGTGGCCCGGATGGTTTCAAGGGAGGCTTTCAGCTCTTTCAAGTCCTTGCCGGAACTCCAACCGGCCACATAGCCAAAGGAATAGTCGGAGGTGTCCAGCCCGTAGTGCTGGCAGACGGCATAGGCCACGCTTTCAGCCTGCACTTCGCGGGTGCGGCTGTCGGGGCGGTCGGCCTGCTCAATGGCCGGGGCTTCCGGGTCGATGGCGTGGAGCTTGGAATGGGCAATCTCGTGGATAGCCGTCTTTAGGGTCTGTAATTCGCTCATGCCCTTCTGAATGGCGATCCGCTTTTCCGTCAGGTGGTAGTAGCCGTGGGAACCGCCCGGAATATCCTCAAAACCAATGGGAACCGGGGAGGTCTGTTCCAGCACCTTGAAAAATTCCCCGTAGCGTTCCACGCTGCCGGTCAGTTCTTCCACGCCGATAGAGGGCAGCGGTTCCCCCTCGGTCTGGCTCACATCAAAGACGGAAACGATCTTAAAGGCCGGAACCTGTATTTCCTGTACTTCGGTAACAGGCTTTCCGTCTTTTCCCATCACCGGCCTGCCCTGTGCGTCCAGCTTCTGCACTTCCTTTTTCGCCTTGAACGGGGCTGGGGCCAGTATCTTGATGGCCTTTTCGCCTTTCTTCACATTGCGGTGAAAATCGTCCCGCCACTTGTTGTAGCCCGCCACAAGCTGTCCGCCCTGCATGGCGATCAGGAGGGTGTTGTTGAAGCTGTAACTGTGGAACTTGGACATGGTGGTGAGATAGGCTTTGTAGCGTTCACTCTCGAAAAGCTCCTGTATGCCGGTTTCCAGCCGGTCGGTGATCTCTTTCATGCGCTCGGCGCTGTTCTGGCCGTTTAAGAGAATGGGAGTGACAGGCTGTGGGACCTTTGTAGGCGCTGCCGCCTCCGGCTGCACCTTGCTTTCCTCCCGCAGAATTTCCGGCGCAGGATAGGCCATCACCCGGTATTCCTCCGGCACTGGCTGGCCCTCATGGACGCGCTGCCATTCGTCGCTGGTTCGCAGAATATAGCCGTAATCGGTAAAGGTTCCCTGTTCCTCGTTGGCGATAAAACTTCCCAGCCGGTCGGTGTCAATGGCCGGTTTCCACGGGTCGGGAACGACAAACAGCCCGGAATCATTCAGGTAATATTCCCCCAGACTGTGGTTGTCCTTGGCATTGATTAAGACAAAACAATCGGTGTTTTCGGCGTAGTCCAAAAGCTGCCCGATGGTCTGCATTTTTGCCGGGGACTGCATGGCGGCGTTCAGCTCCGCCAGTTCCACGGCGTCCAGCTTTTGAAGCTGGGCGGCAAGGAAGTTCAGTTCGTCCACGCTGGCGGCCTTGATTAAATCCTCCGGCAGTTCCAGCGGTTTTCCCTCCGGGGCGGAAAAGTCGCCAATGAACAAGTCCTGCTGGTTGTCGGCGGTGATATGGATTTCCTTTAAGGTTTCCTGTACCTGTTCGGCGGAAGTCGGCAGGGAAAGCCAGTAGCCATGCGGCCCGCCGGTCTGCGCCTCGGCGCGGTTATCAAGAAAAATAGAAAATACTTCGTTCACGGGTTCCCTCCTTTCCGGGGTGGCTGTGGTCTGTTGCGGCTGTGCGGCTTCCTCCTGTGTGGGAAGTGCTGCGGCTTTTGCCGGTTCCTCCCCCTCGATGGTATAGCCGGGGAGCAGGCAGCCATTGACCTTAAAACAGTCGGCGTATTCCTTGGGGATGGCCGGGGAAATTTCGGTAAAGTAATGGTCGTGGGCTTTGATCCGGCCATTCAGGTACTTGTCCAGTTCTTCCCGGCTGGCAAAGACTTTCCGATCCTGTCCGGCGATCTTGGCCTGCCGGTAGCTGCCCGGCGCGTTGGTGCGGAGGCTCCAGCGGAGCGTCCACGAGTAGGGAACGGATTTTTGGGCGGCGCTGTCGTACCGGGTGTTCTCGGAAATGGAATAATCCATCTGGTAAACCATGTTGCTGCGGATATGGCGGTATTCGTCCGGGGCCTCCCACTGGTTTGCGGTGTGGGTGACGGGAAGCGTCCGGGCATATTCAAGAGCTTTATCCAGAAACAGGGTTCTTCCGGCCTGTTCCTCCCATGCGGCGGCCTGTTCTTTCAGGCGGTCAAACACTTCCTGTTCTGCGGCGGCGCTTTCCGCCCGCAGGGAAAGAAGCTCTGCAAGGGGCAGCTTTACCGCTTCGGAAAGATCGGCCTTGCCGCTTTCAAAGTAAATCCGGCGCTCGATCCGCATAGTGCTGGCCGGTTCTAAATCGTCATGGTCGTAGGAGCTGTAAGACATTTGGGGTTCACATCCTTTCTATGGTGGTGATCTGATACAAGGGGTTTGGGGCTTCCCCAAAGAGAAAATCCCCGGCCCGGCAGGTGCGCCGGGTCAGGAATTTTGCCGGGAGTGTGGCTACACTCCCTATGCTTGCTGTTTTTAGTTTTTGCCCCTCTGTTCCACGCGGTAGTTCACATACTTGCCGCCGGTATCGGCCAAAAGCACCGTCCCGTCATAGGTTTTGCCGGTTTTCATGGAGCGCAGGCCCTTTACCTTTGCTTTTCCGTCTTTAAGGAGCGCGGCGGCGATCTTCGGGGTGAACGCCTTGCCCCGTTCCTCAAAAAATCGGTCATTCTTCCACATGACAAACTGGCAGCTTCGGTTTCCGCAGTAGTAGTTCTTTTTGCCCTCGTAGACGCTTTCCCCGCAGCGCGGACATTTGCCGATAACCACACGCTCGGTCTGAAACAACTTCTGCGCGTCCTCGCTGATCTGGGAGTAGCCCACGATCAGGCCCCTTGTCATTTCTGCAATGCCAGCCATGAAGCCCTCCGGGTCGGCCTGCCCCTTGGCAATGGCCGTCAGCTCCGTTTCCCACTGTGCCGTAAGCTGGGGAGAGGTCAGCACTTCCGGCAGCACACAGGCAAGGTTGTGGCCGTCCTTGGTGGGAAGTAGCTGTTTTCCCCTGCGCTCCACAAAGCCCATCTGCACCAGCTTTTCTAAGATGGAGGCGCGGGTGGCCGGGGTTCCCAATCCCTGCCGCTCGGCGTCCTCCGGCAGATCGTCCGCACCGGCGCGCTCCATAGCAGAAAGCAGGGTATCTTCCGTGTAGGATTTTGGCGGTGCGGTGAAATGCTCGGTGACGGCGGCAGTTACCTTGTCAAAGGTCTGTCCCTCGGTGATCTCCGGCAGTTCCCGCGCAGGCTCCGGGGCGGTGTCGTCGGCGTCTGTTTTGAACGACGCCTTAAAGCGGCGGTCAAGCTCTTTCCAGCCGGGGGTCAGGATGGTCTTTCCCTTGGCGGTAAAGGTGTTCCCGGCACAGGTGAATGTGGCGGTGACAGCTTCATACACATGGGGCGCGGCCACGGCGCACAGCAGCTTGCAGCACACAAGGGACAGCAGTTTCTTTTCCCCCTCGGCCAGCCCGTCAAAGCCTTTCTGCACAAATTCCATCGTCGGGACAATGGCGTGGTGGTCGCTCACTTTTTTGCTGTTCAGCACCCGGCCAAACTGCGGGGACAGGTCAAGCCCCGTTGCAAAAGGAAGCAGCGGCCACAGGCCGGACACAAGGCTTTCCGCCGTTGGCAGCATATCATCGGTCAAATACTGACTGTCGGTGCGGGGATAGGTCAGCAGCTTCTTTTCATAGAGCTGCTGGGCATAGTCAAGGGTCTGCTTGGCGGTAAATCCAAACAGGCGGTTTGCTTCCCGCTGCAAGGTGGTGAGGTCATAGAGGCGGGGCGGCTGCTCCGTCTTTTTCTCCCGTGTTACCGACACACAAACGGCCTGCGCCGTTTCACAGGCGGCTTTCAGGGCCTTGGCGTCGTCTGCGTTTCCTATGCGTTCACTGGCCGCCTCCATGCCGCCCGCCGCGATCTGGACGATGTGGTATTTCTCTTTCTGAAAGCTGCTGATCTTGGCCTCCCGGTCAACCAGCATTTTCAGGGTCGGCGTCTGGACACGGCCCACGGTCAGGGTCTTGTGGTAGAGGATGGAGAAAAGTCTTGTCGCGTTGATCCCCACCAGCCAATCCGCCTGCGCCCGGCAAAGGGCCGACTGATACAGGTTATCATAATCGGCTCCCGGTTTCAGGTGGGCAAAGCCGTCTTTAATGGCCGCATCCTCCATGCTGGAAATCCAAAGGCGCTGAAACGGTTTCTTGCAGCCCGCCATCTGGTAGACGAAACGGAAAATCAATTCCCCCTCGCGCCCGGCGTCAGTGGCGCACACAAGGCCGGTAACATCGGGGCGCTCCATCAAAGAACGCAGGGTGTCAAACTGCTTTTTCTTATCGTCGGGAATGATGTACTGCCATTCCTGCGGCAGAATCGGCAGGTCGTCATAGCGCCATTTTTTGAAACGCTCGTCATAAGTCCCGGCGTCGGCAAGGGAAACAAGGTGGCCGATACACCAGCTCACCAGATAGCCGTTTCCCTCCATGTAGCCGTCCTGTTTCTTGTCCGCGCCGATCACGCCCGCAATGCTGCGGGCTACGCTTGGTTTCTCTGCAATTACTAACTGATAGCTCATACTTCGTCCTCCTTATTTCCATCTTCACTTGTCATATCCTCGTCCGGCTCCGGGGCTTCGTCCTCGTCGTCCTCGTCCTCTCCAAAGTCATACTCGGCCAGATCGTCATTGCCTGTGGTGTCGGCTTTTTCCTTTTTGAATTTCAGGAAGTAGAGGGCTGCGCCGCCGCCCAGCAGCACCACCACAAAGAACACCACAAGGCCGCCCATGCCGCTTGGCTTTTCCTCCTGCGGCTTTTCTTCCTCCGGCTGGGGCTTCGGCTCCGGCCCGTTGCAGGCGGTCAGGTTGTTTTTACAGACCGGGCAGGCCGTATTGACGGCCCCGGCTTGACACTTGGCCGTACAGGTGCAGACCTCTGGCTCTTTTTTCCCGTCCTCCAACAAGGCTTGCAGGTCGGCGTCGTCCACTTGGTTGAGGAAATGCACCGCCGTTTCCTTGTCCTCGTTGGCCCGGTCGATCAGGATGTAAAAATAATTCCCGGCCTTGGTGGTAACGGTGATAAGCTGCTTATCCCCGAAAAAATCATCCACCAGCGTAGCGTTGCCCTGCGGGGTGACAGGTACGCCCTCCGGCTCCATGCCGCCGGTGGTGGGTTCTTCGGTTTCCTCCGGCACTTCTGCGGGGGCCTCGGTGGTTTCCGGCAGCGGCACCGGGTCAGGGTCAGCGCCCCCGGCGTAGGCGGTAACGGTCGTGGTCGCCATGCAGAGCGCAGCGGCCACAGCCAGCGTCAAGGTGCGGAACAGTTTAGATTTCTTCATGGGCGCTGTCCTCCTGTTCAAAGTCCGGGATCGGGGCCGGGGCCGCCTGCAACGCGCCGCCGCGCACAAAGGCGGCGAACTCCTGCGGGGTCATGTTGAGGCCGCGCACAAGCTGGACGATCTGCAAGTTTTCCTGTTCGGTCTTGGCCGCTTCCAGCTCCCGAAGCTGCTTTTGCAGCTCCGCGATCTTGCCCTTGGTTTTCTCAATATCCTTTTCAATGCGTTCCAATTTGTTCATTGCCATAGTGATTTACTCCTTTCTGGCGTTTAAGGCAAACGCCCGTAACAATAAAAATGCTGCTGCCAGTAGCTTGAATTGAGGTTCGTGTAGGAAATGGGGTCGCCGCAGTGCAGCATGACCGAATTTCCCACATACAGCCCCACATGGGACATCCCGGCAGTGTCATAAGTGCCGACGAAAAATACAAGGTCGCCGGGCTTGGCCTGCTCCGGGGAAACGGGAGTGCAGATGTTGTAAAGCCCCTGCGCCGTCTGGCGTCCCACATTCCAGCCGGAATGATTGATAACCCAGCTAATGAAGCCGGAACAATCAAAGCTGGTGCTTGGGGAGCTGCCGCCCCACACATAGGGATAGCCCACATACTTTTCTGCCTCGGCAATCATGGCGGCAAAGGTTTCGTCCTTTAGCGCCTCCGGGGGGATTTCATAGTAGGTCGGCTCTTTCGGGGTGGAGGCGTGGGGATAGCTGCCGTTGGGAAACAGGTCTGGCCGGTTGCCCAAAGTCTGCATATAGGCAGCATAAAAGCCCATCTGTTCCTCGGTGAGAATGTAGATGGGCAGGTGGGACAGGTCAAAGTTTTCCAGCTTCACATTGCAGATGTAATAGGTGTAGGGAACTTCCACGGTATAGGTGTTTCCCTCGCTGTCCGTCCTCGTTTCGGTGCGGTAGCGGGTTTCCGTTTCGATGGTCTGGGTCAGGATGTACTGCTTTTCAAAGAGCATGGCAAGGTCGCCCTGTACCTCCCCCAAAGTGAACACGCCGTTATGCAGCGCGGAGAGGATGGAGGTCAGCACATAGGGGTCATGTTTGATCTCGTCCAGATCGAAACGGTATTCGTCATAGCCAGGGTGCAGGCTTTCGTAGTTGTCAAGTTCGTGCTGCAAGTCTGCTTCCAGCGCGG
>OGMF01003427.1_pt1 | contig 11939 bp, 11 predicted proteins | sample 1572921 | NCBI WGS metagenome assembly OGMF01 (sample SAMEA2581919, study PRJEB24529) | metagenome | biome: Human gut stool | place: China | collected 2011
GGAGAATCTTTCTTGCATCCTTAACCTTGCAGTTTTTCTTCTTGGTCTTCTGCGGCATCATATCGCCGAAAATATTTCCGATTGCGATCAGCAAGCCGGACGCCACCACCAGCGGCAGCATAAATGAAATACCTGTAAGCGCGTGTTTCTTAAGTTGCAGCTTTTTTAACATTGTTTTTCCTCCTTTTATTTTCTATGTTCTATTTATTGAGTTCTTCCTCAATTTTATTCAGTAAAGCCTTCGGGGACTTGATTGCGATATGCGTCGGAATCTCAACAATTTTTTTCCCCTTGAAGCGATCCTTCCCGCCAACCTTTATATCGGCTGCAATAATCACAACATCGGCGTCCTTGATATCCTGAGCCGTGAGTTCGTCCTCCGTTCCGATTGTTCCCTGCGTTTCGATGTGAGCCTCATGCCCCAGCTCCTTTGCGGCTGTGACAAGCTTTTCCTTTGCTATATAAGTGTGAGCAATACCCGATGTGCATGCGGCAATACCAACTATTTTCATAAATGCCCTCCCCTTTCTTATTCGGAAAAAATATTAACGATTTCTTCCCCGCTCTTCGCCTCAAGCAGTCGCTTGCAGGTTTCCTCCGATGCAAGCTTGCGCGCCATCTGCGAAAGCAGCTTCACATGAACGCCCGTTCTGTCGTTTTCGTTGACTGCAAGCAGCACAATGAATTTCACGGGCTTGTCGTCAACGCTTTGCCACTCAACCTCATTTTTAAGCTTTGCAACGGCAACCGATGTTTCCGAAACGTTTGCCGATTTTCCGTGCGGAATCGCAATTCCGTTTCCGATACCTGTGGTTGACACTTCTTCGCGCCCGAGCACGTCTTTCATAAATCCGTCGCGGTCTGCAAGCACACCGCTTTTGTACAAAAGCTCCGTCAGTGCAGTGAGCGCCTCCTCCTTGCTTTTTGCCTCAAGGTCGAGCGCAATGCGCTCCTTTTTCAATACCTCGGACACATTCATTTTTTCCACTCTCCCTTTAATATATTTTTAACCTCGTCCGCGTCCTCTGCCGACAGAGCAATTTTATAAAGAAGCTCTGCGTCCGCCGAGGAAACGGAGGATATTTTATGCTTGATTCTTGTGACAGCCGGCAGCGGCACGCTGAATTTTTCAAGCCCCATACCGATAAGCAGCTCCGTAAATTCCGTGTTTGCCGCCAGATCTCCGCACACGCTTACCTCAATTCCGGCTTTTTTTCCGACTGATATGACATGCGCAATCAGCTTAAGCGCTGCCGGGTGATGAGGGTCGTACACGTTTTCGACATCGGCGTTTCCTCTGTCGGCAGCGGTTACATACTGCACAAGGTCGTTTGTTCCGATGCTGAAAAAGTCGCAGTGCTTCGCAAGCGTTTCCGCAATAACGGCGCTTGCCGGTGTTTCAACCATGATGCCGAGCGACAGCTTTTCGCAAAACGGCTTATTTTCGTTTTTAAGCTTTTCCCTGACCTCATCGATGAGCGCACGCGCCTTTTTGATTTCCGACACGGAGGTTATCATCGGCAGCATTACCTTAACGCTTTTTCCTGCTGCTGCAAGCAAAATCGCTTCAAGCTGCTCGCAAAATATTTCCTTGTTGTTCAGGCAAAGGCGAATCCCGCGGTTACCGAGGAAAGGATTTTCCTCCGTTTTCATATTAAGATACGAAAGCTGCTTGTCGCCGCCGACATCAAGCGTTCTTATGGTGACAGGGCGCGGATACGCCATGTCGATTGCCGCTTTGTAGGCTTCCGTCTGCTCCGAGAGCGATGGCTTTTTGCTCTCCGATGAATAGAGAAATTCCGAGCGGAACAGCCCCACACCGTCGTAGTTAAGCCCTGCGGCTTCCTTTAAATCGGAGGGTTTCCCGATGTTCACGCAAACCGCAATCCGCTTTTTGTCGAGCGTTTCGGCGTCGGAGCTTTTTATTTTGTCAAGCTCTGCCATAAGCGCCTTTTCCTCTGCAAGTTTTTTTTCATATATTTCCCTTGCTTCTCCCTCGGGCTGAACTGCAAGAACTCCGCCGTATCCGTCAAGAAAAGCTTCTCCCGTCAGCTTTTCGTCCATCAGTCCGGCTGCGCCCACAACCGCCGGGATTCCGAGCGATTTCGCCAGAATAACCGTGTGCGAGGTTGCTCCTCCTCTTTCGGTTATCATGCCTGCAAGTCTGCTGCGGTCGAATGACATTGTGTCAACCGGCGTAAGCTCATGCGCCGCAAGAATGAATTTCTCTCCGCCCTCGGGGAAAGAAAATCCGCCGTCGGAGCCGTTCACCGCGTCTGTGAGCATTTTACCGATGTGCCTTATATCATCGGCGCGCTGACGTGTATATTCATTGTTCTTGCTTTCAAGAATTTTAGCCATTGCTTCGGTTATGCTTTTTATTGCTTCCTCCGCTGCCGTCCCGTTTTCAATTTCAGCTTTTATCGGGTCGGTAAGCATTGAATCCTCCAGAAGCATTTCATATGCCGAAAAAATTTTGGCATTTTCTTCGCCGAGCTCGCGCAGCGTTTCTTTATATGAACGGCGCACGCTTTCAAGCGTTTTTTGAACCGCTGTATCAAAATCGGTTCTTTCTCCGCCGCCGCTTTTTTCAAAATATACGAGCTCGCCGTGCACAAGACCCGGCGCGCCGCCGATTCCCTTAATAATTTTCATATCAATCACCCCGCGTCCAAAACATCAGTAAGAGCCTTGATTGCTTCCTTCTCGTCCGGGCCTTCGGCGCAAAGCTCAATTGTGTCGCCCTTAACCGCGCCGATGCACAGCACCGTTAAAATGCTTTTTGCCTCGAACTGCTCGCCGTCCTTGATAACCGAAATTTTGCTTTTGAAGCTGCTCGCCGTTTTGCAGAAATCGGAAGCCGGTCTTGCATGCAGTCCCTCTTCATTTCTAATAGTATAGCTTACCCGTACCATTTCAATTCCCCCTACCATTTTTCAAGTATTTCCATTATATCTTTATTATCGGAAAGCTTTTTCAGTCTTTCGCACTCCGAATCGTTTTCCATAAAGGTAACGATTGATTTATAAAATCCTATTATTTCGTCCTTAACCTCCGCATCCTCACTGAGGTCAAAAGCAAGCAGGAAAACCGTGTCAACGGTCTCGCCATCGTCCGACCAGACAATAGGGCGTTTAAGCGATGCGAACACTGCCGCCGAATGATTTACATATTCGCTGAGTCCGTGCGGAATGGCGAACCCTTTCCCGATATCGGTTGAAGTGCTTTTTTCTCTTTCGAGCACAGAATCAAGAAATCCGTCAGTCACATATCCGAGAACTCCCAGCTTTTTGCAAAGTCTTTTCAGAAGCCTCGTTTTATCTGTCTCGTCAATCTGCGCAAAAATCAACTCGCTGCGGAAAAGCCCCGTTTTCGGCGAGATGCGTTTCACCTGTCCGTGTTTTCCCGATCGGATTTGCTTCATCAATCGATGCAGCGTTTCAATATCTCTGTCGCCGAGCAGATGACCGATTTGCGCAACCGGCTTGTTAAGCCTGTACATGTCAAGCGGCGTTGTTGTGACAATCATGTCGCAATGCTCGCCCTTTATTCTGCGAATATCGCGCACCGAATATACATTTGTTATATCCAGCTCCGGGATTGTGCGGACAAGCTTTTCGCGGAGAATCTGAGAAACGCCTATTCCGTAGTCGCACACAATACATGTCGAAAGGCTGAACATCTGCCGCTCAATTGCACCGCCGATGTGCAGCGCAAGGTATGCAATTTCATTTTCGTTGATTTCAAGCCCGAGCTCTTTTTCGAAAATGTTTCCGAGCAGCCACGCCGCCGCCATCATGTTCGGATATTTTTCCTTGATTTGTCCGAGAAGATGGTTTTTTGCCGTTATCCCGTACTTCAGACGCGCCGTCATCGATTTAAGCTGAAACATCATCTGTCTTACAAAAAACATATCCTTTCTTAAATCCATGCCGACAATGTCGCTTGCAAGATTGACAATTTTCACGGTGAAGCGGCAAAGGTCAAAATTCGTTTCTTCAAACCTTCTTCTCGCCTCATCCGATGTACATTCCTGTATTTCCGAAACGGACAATGCAAACGCAAGAAAATTTTTTTCGCTTTCGGGAAGAATAATATTGAACCTTTTTTCAATCTCCCCCGAAAGGAAGCGCATCATTGACAGGTCGCTTTCGCAGACAGAGGGGAAATCTGTTACAGTCAGCCCGCTCATTGTGCACCCCTTTCGGGTTCTTATAATGCAGAGCGAAACCAGCAGCAGCAGATTAATATCCGAAAGATAATTAAAGGCTATCCCGAATTTTTCCTCCATGCTTATAATAAGCTGTGCCGCGTTGTCGGCTTCGAAGCCGTCAAGCAAAGCACAAAGCGCCGTGTATTCCTGACCTGACATGAACGCATACATTGATTCGCGCGGTGTTATAAGCTTTTCGTACATGTCGGAAAATTCAGTGTAAAAATCGCAGACTGCAAGCCTGTAATTAAATTCGCTGTATCTGATTCCGATGCCTTTTCCGCGGCGGACGTCAAAAAGTATGTGTTTATCGGAAAACCATTTTGAAACGCGCTCAAGAATTTTATCAAGCTGCGTTCTTCCGATATAATACTGTTCGGCAAGCCGCGATGCTGTGAGGTCGCTGTTTCTGAGCAGCTGTCGCACGATAAAGAAGAAAATATCCCTTTCATCGTCAGCGTTTCCGGCATTTAAGCTTTTCCATGCTTCCTCCGAAATCGTCAGTTTCACTCCGATGTGGGGCTTTGTTTTAAGCTCTCCCCCTGCGGAAACGATTTCCTCCTTCAGCGCGGAAATATCATTTCTGACAGTTTTGGCGGAAACATTCATTTTTTCGGCGAGGTGTGAAACCGTAACGTATTCTTCCCTGCCATAGAGCTCTTTTAAAATAATCTTTTGTCTTCTGTTCATGCGATTCACGGCTCCTTTCGATTCCGCTTCTCCTCTGCACGGTTACATTATATACCGCGGTGCGGAATATCTATTTTTATTTTTTTGCCACAATGGGGAAATTTCCTGCAATATATTTATTATAATTCTTTTTGTCAATAAAAATCAAAGGTATTACAGGCAGAAATTGCCTGTATATATTTCTTGCTCCGGCGAAAAATAGGACTGTAAGCTCAAGCTTAAAATCAAATTTAAAAGGAGTAAATAAAAATGGCTAAGAATTCAAAAACACTTGTACCCGAAGCGCGCGAGGCGCTCAATCGTTTTAAGATGGAAGCTGCAAGCGAGGTTGGCGTAACTCTCAATCAGGGCTACAACGGCGACAAGACAAGCAAAGAAAACGGTTCCGTAGGCGGACAGATGGTTAAGAAAATGATCCAGGCTTACGAAAATTCCATGAAGTAAAGGCTTCGCCTTTTTTGCCGCGCGGCGTGCTTTGTGTTTCATAGCTCACGCGCCGAAAAATCCGAAATGTCTTCAACAAGTAAGGCTTCGCCTTCTTTGCCGCGCATTGAGCAAAGAAACATGTACGGCACTTGTGAAAAAAAGGTCATGGGGAAAACCTCTCCATGACCTTTTTTATATTTCTTATGACAATTACATAGGATGTACTTTATTTTCTTTATCCGCAAGCTCGGGATCAAGCTTATACTTCCTGCCCTGACGGTACTCGAAAAATTTTGTTGCAACCTGACCGAACAGAGCGTAGCTCAGAACGTCCTCGTCCTGCTCGATATATTCGCTTATCTCGCTTCTGAATTTATCAAGCTCGTTCGGAATGTTATCAGCCGGTCTGCAGGTGATTCTTTCTTCATCGCCGAGAATTTTCTTTGCAAATTCGGGCTTGATTTCAACCGGAGTTTTTCCGTATTCGCCCTTGATAAGTCCGCGGAATTCCTTGGTAACGTTCTTGTACCGTTCACCGAGAACAACGTTGAACACTGCCTGCGTTCCTACAATCTGGCTCGACGGCGTTACGAGCGGCGGATAACCCGCGTCCTCACGCACGCGCGGAACCTCACGCAGAACCTCCTGAAATTTATCCTCGGCTCCGAGCTGTTTAAGCTGCGAAATAAGGTTTGAAAGCATTCCGCCGGGAACCTGATACTTAAGCGTATTAACGTCAACAGCGAGCGCCTTGGGATTGAGTGTTCCGTTTGCAATGTATTTTTCACGCAGCGGGCGGAAATAATCCGCAATATCGCTGAGCAGATTCAAATCGTAACCTGTGTCATACTCCGTGCCCTTGAATGCCGCAACCATTGATTCCGTTGCCGGCTGGGATGTTCCCATTGCAAATGGGGACATTGCGCAGTCGATTATATCAACGCCTGCTTCAACAGCCTTCATGTATGTCATCGAAGCAAGTCCGCTTGTGTAATGAGTGTGAAGCTCAATCGGAATTTTAACGCTTTCCTTCATGCCCGAAACAAGCTCATATGCGTTGTACGGTGTTAAAAGCCCTGCCATATCCTTAATGCATATTGAGCTTGCGCCCATCTCCTCAAGCTGCTTTGCAAGCTTGATAAAAGTTTCGTTCGTATGAACGGGGCTGACAGTGTATGAGATTGCCGCCTGAACGTGCCCTTTTTCCTTAATTGTTGCGGCAATAGCCGTTTTAAGGTTGCGCACATCATTAAGCGCATCGAAAATTCTGATTATGTCAATACCGTTTGCGATTGATTTCTGAACGAAATATTCAACAACATCATCGCCGTAGTGACGGTAGCCGAGAATATTCTGACCGCGGAACAGCATTTGCAGCGGAGTTTTCTTGGCTTTGTCCTTGATTTTTCTGAGACGTTCCCACGGATCCTCCTTCAAAAAGCGCAGACAGCTGTCAAAAGTTGCGCCGCCCCATGCTTCGAGCGCATTATAGCCTACATTGTCAAGCATTTCAACCGCGCCGAGGATTTCGGGGGTTGTCATACGCGTTGCAATAAGCGACTGATGCGCGTCACGCAGAACGGTTTCGGTTATTTTAACGGGTTTTTTATTAGCCATGGTAAATTTACCTTTGCCTTTCTGCCCACCAACTGAAAAGTATCATCCGCCTTACCGTGGGCTGATAAGGAGCATACAAAATATTTTACTTAAAGAGCGCCAGGAATACGCCCGCCGCAACGGCGCTGCCGATAACTCCGGCAACGTTTGGTCCCATTGCGTGCATGAGCAGGAAGTTTGACGGATTTTCCTTCTGACCGACAATCTGCGAAACACGTGCCGCCATGGGAACTGCGCTTACGCCCGCGCTGCCGATAAGGGGATTGATTTTTCCGCCCGATACCTTGCACATGATTTTTCCGAAAAGCACGCCGCCTGCCGTGCTCACGGAGAACGCCGTAAGACCGAGGCAGATAATAAGAATCGTTTTGGGCGTTATGAACGTATCCGCCGTTGCGGTTGCGCCGACCGTCATTCCGAGGAATATCGTGATGATATTCATAAGCTCGTTCTGCGCGGTTTTCGAGATTCTGTCAACAACGCCGCTTTCCTTGCAGAGGTTTCCGAGCATGAGCATACCAACGAGGGGAGCTGCATCGGGAACGAGCAGGATAACAACGATTGTAACGATAATCGGGAACAGGATTTTTTCGCGCTGAGTAACGGTGCGGAGCTGTTCCATTTTTATCATGCGTTCTTCCTTGGTTGTGAGCGCCTTCATAATAGGCGGCTGAATAATCGGAACAAGCGCCATATATGAATATGCGGCAATTGCGATTGAACCGAGAAGATGCGGAGCAAGTTTTGTTGTTACATAAATAGCTGTAGGACCGTCGGCACCGCCGATAATACCGATAGCACCTGCCTCTGCCTCTGTAAATCCGAGGAAAATAGCACCTGTAAATGTTATAAAGATACCAATCTGTGCGGCAGCACCGAGGATAAGGCTCTTCGGGTTAGAGATGAGCGGACCGAAGTCAGTCATGCAACCGATGCCAAGGAAGATAAGAGGCGGATAAATGCCGAGCTTAACACCCTGATAGAGGTAATAAAGAAGTCCGCCGTATGTCGGATTCTCAATATAAGTTACTCCGTCAATCACCGTTTTGGCATGTCCCGACACCGCAACATTCTGTGCGGCACATTGAGCCTCTGTCAAAAGCTGTGTTGTAGGCGGAGCCATAATGCTCGGATAAAGATTAACAAGCAGCATACCGAATGCGATAGGAAGGAGCAAAAGCGGCTCATACTGCTTTTTGATTGCAAGGTAAAGCAAAACGATTGAAATACCAATCATTACATAGTTCTGCCAGTTAAGAGTTGACAGACCCGAGCCTTCAAAGATACCGACAACGGCATCTGCAAAGCCTTGTAAAATTTCCATTAGATAACATCCTTTCCCTTAAAACTTTGCCTTAAAACGGGCGGGTATTATCAAGTACACCGGCTTTTGCCCATGCGGAACGACCGCCGTCTGATGACTTTTTAATACTCTTGATTCTTGCTTTTTCGGAAGAGCCGTACATTGTGGCAACTGCTGCGGAAATTACGGCAACAACCTCATCGGAAACACCGTTTGCCTGAGCAGGAGCGACAGGAGCGGCAACAACGGGAGCAGGAGTTTCTGCTACGGTTTCAGCCTTTTTCTCTTTGCCCTTTTTGCCGGCATCTTGAGCTTTCTGAATGATTGCGCCGTAAATCTTGATTATGAGAATCAAGAGAATCAGCATTGCGAATACAACAACAAAACCTGTAAGAACAACTTTTGCCGAGGCAATACCTTTTTCGGCAAGGGAAAGCTCCTCTTTAGCCAATAAAGCTACATCGGAAAGATTCATAAAACAACCCCCATATTTGTCATTTGCATATAGGAATATTATACTTTATTCCCGAAACATTTTCAATAACAAATATGGGGCGAATAATTTTTTGGCGATATTACCAATTTATTTATTTGTGAGCCTGTTTATTTGTGAATTAAGGCTTTGCGATTTTATCGTTATTTGTCGTTACAGAATTATACATATTAATCCGTTACAGCCGTCATTGATAATTTTTTCAACTGTCTCCCCTATCCGCCTTCGGGCATCGGCAGGCATTCTGTACAGCTTGTTGTGAAGTCCCTCGTTAACGAGTTCGTGAACTGATTTTCCGAATATGTTACTCTCCCAGATTTTTTCCGGATTTTCGTCAAATTCTCTGAGAAGATAAGACACAAGCTCTTCGGACTGCTGTTCCGAACCGACAATCGGAGTTACCTCTGTCTGCGTAAAAATCTTCATCATATGAATTGACGGTGCGCTTGCTCTCAGCTTGATACCGTATTTTCCGCTCTGCTTAATAATCTGCGGTTCGTCAAGGGTAAGTTCGTCAATTGTCGGCATAACAATTCCGTAGCCCGTTTCCTGAACCTGTTCATAAGCCTGTGCAATCTTGTCGAATTCTTTTTGTTTTTGCGAAAGAGTCTTTATGCAATTCAGAAGTTCGTACTCCTCGGTTATATCAAGCCCGGTTTCTTCCGAGATAACCTTGTAGAAAAGTTCGCTTTTGATAGATACGGTCATCTCCGCATATCCTTTGCCGAGGTCAAGACTCGTAACCTTTGCCGATGTGATGTATTCGCATTGCTCAATATCAGAGATTATCTGCTGAATTTGCCTGATTTTCTCTATTTTTGCGGCATTTTTCTTTATTGAATCAAATACAACCGATTTCAGCCAATGATCTTTATCGAGCTTTACAACCCATTTCGGAATGTCAACCTTGATTTCACGGATTGGAAATTCAAACAAAAGCTGTGCAAGTATCCTTTTGATTTCGGTTTCGTCAAGCTCCATACAGCTAACGGGAATTACGGGGACCTTGTATTCGGCGGTCATTTCGTTTGACAGTTGAATTGTTTCATCTGCCGTAGGGTCAACTGAATTGAGAAGTATAATGAACGGTTTATTGATTGCCTTCAGTTCATTAATTACTCTTTTTTCACTTTCAATATAATCTTCTCTCGGAATATCACTGATTGTTCCGTCAGTAGTGATAACAAGACCGATTGTTGAATGGTCGGTAATTACCTTTTTAGTGCCTATTTCTGCGGCGTCATCAAAAGGAATCGCCTCGTTTGACCACGGAGTTTTTACCATTCTCGGTTCGTCCTCTTCGCTGTAACCGATTGCGCTGTTTACAATATAGCCTACGCAGTCAATCATTCTCACATTGAGGGTTGTGTTGCCGCCGAGATTGATTTCAACGGATTCCTCGGGAATAAATTTAGGCTCTGTGGTCATTATGGTTCTTCCTGCCGCAGATTGAGGAAGTTCGTCAACGGTACGCCTGTAAACTGCCTCGTCACGGATATTGGGCAGGACAAGCGAATCCATAAACCTTTTTATAAATGTGGATTTTCCCGTTCTGACGGGACCGACTACTCCGATATAGACATCACCGTCGGTTCTTCGGGAAATATCCTGATAAACATTTCTTTCTTCCATTTTTATACCTCCCTATATTCTCGGAATCAACAGCATTTTAGGTGCGTCGAGTACCTGATTTTCAGCCGAATTTTCCGAAAGCAGCAAATCAAGCTTTGTGTTGTGGGATTTAGCAATATCCCAGAGCTTTTCTCCCTTGTCGGCAAAGTATAATGTCAGCGCACAATTTTCGGGAGGTATAGGTTTATCCTCAAAAACATTTACATTTTTTACGGTGTTTACTCTGTTTTCCGAAAAAACAACACCGCAGATTTTCAGCTCACAACGAATTTCTATGACATCATCCTCGGCAAGTCTGTAGCTTATACTTGCTGTCCTTGTACCGAAAATTTTGGCACAGGTGCAGTCTGTCTGGGGAATAATATGCTCATAATCGGCTGAACGCTCAATAAACACAGGAATATCTTCCCCGTTAAGCGCCAATATGCATATATTGATTTTTCCGCTTATAACCATACCTCTGTCATCGTGTGAAGCCTCGGCAGTTATTTGTTCTGTGAAAATATCGAGAATTCGTGAGATTTTTCCGTCATCAATCTTAACGGACATTTTTTCCATATGAGGTTCATTAATCGGAACAACCTCGCCCGTAATTTTTAATTGTTCAAACTCCGGCAACGAGGAAAATTCTGTTGAGTAGGCGTCACATACAATTTCCTCCTCACGGGTTATATAGCCCTCCTCCGTAACGCAGAGCTTTACTTCAAGTATCACAGACGGCTTTTCGGAAAGCATATCGTTTTTCAGTCTGATATCATATGACATAACATCGCAGGAAACACAGTTGATTGTGTTTTCATCAATTCCGTCACAATCTAATATTTTATTGAACGGCAACAGATAGTCAAGCTTTTCAACTTCTCCGCTCTCTGCGTTTGAAAGGTACAAAAGCTTGAGATTAAGTTCACCGTTGAGCATAAGCTTTCCCGTTACAGCCTTAGCGTCAATCACTCCGACGCTTACATCGCTGCGGAGAACGGATTCAATCTGTGGTTTTTCGCCTACCGAAATTTCTTCGCAAACAGAAAACTGCTCCTGACAGAACGATTTAAGGTCGGCACAGGTAACGGTCTTTCGGTCGGTTTCGATATTATCGGAAGGTGTGAAAATGCTCGTCTGAGTTTTTGAAAATACCTTTGCATACAATGAAAACGCTCCGTGCATAACAAGTCTGCGGGGACTTAATGCCCTGCAGTTTATGTATTCCGGCTTGGTTTTTGTGATGATAACCGGATTGTCGGGAGCGTCTTTTACCGAAAAGTTCTGTGAAAAATTCACGCTTTGTTCGCAACAGCGCACGCTTTTCTTTATGCTTTCCACATACATCACATTCACCGTACAAAATCCGTCAATCTGAAGCTGACCTCCGGAAAGGGTTCTGCTCTGAATTTTGGGTGTGAGGGTACATTTCAGAATTTTTTCTATATCCGGACAATAATCGGGCAGAGTGAGGTCAACATCTGCAAGCTGTTCGGCAACCGTGTCAAGCACAGCCGACGGTGTGCAAAACGAGCGGTTTTCCTGATTAAACTCCATATTTTATCTCTCCTTTTATATTTATACTC
>OGMF01003441.1_pt1 | contig 11885 bp, 9 predicted proteins | sample 1572921 | NCBI WGS metagenome assembly OGMF01 (sample SAMEA2581919, study PRJEB24529) | metagenome | biome: Human gut stool | place: China | collected 2011
CAAAGACATGGAGCTTGCCGTCGATGTAGTCCTCCACCAGCAGCAGGGTCTCCTCGGGCATCTTTTCGCCGTAGCAGTCGATCAGCTTGATGCCGTTGTCGTAGAACAAGTTATGGCTGGCGGAGATCATAATGCCGCAGTCAAAATCATCCACGCGGGCAATGTAGGCCACACTGGGCGTAGTAGTGACGTGGAGCAAATAAGCATCCGCACCAGAAGTGGCCAGACCTGCGACCAGGCTGTACTCGAACATATAGGAGCTGCGGCGGGTGTCCTTACCAATGACGATGCGTGCAGGCTCGTTGTTGCCGTTACGTTCACGCAGAGCGTTGTAATACCAGCCGAGGAAGCAACCAACCTTATAAGCGTGGTCGGCGGTCAGGTTCACTCCGGCCTCGCCACGGAAGCCGTCGGTACCAAAATATTTTCCCATAACTTTCTTTCCGAATCTATTACGCATTCCAATTATTTATTTTTTTCTTGGAATAAAAAGAATTGTAATCTCATTCAATGATAATTATACTTTAATTTCTTTTTTCATCTTTAAATGGATTTTTGCCTTTAAATTTGCTATTTTCAACCCATAAAATTTCGTCTTTCGAAGGAATCTTATCGTTTTACTATCAGAAGTTTGACGATAAATGTCATCATTGTACCTTTTAATCAACGCATCAAATTCCTTACTTTCCCTAAAACGCTTCTTTGTATCTGGTAATAAAATTAGGTTTCCATAGTTGAATAACGCCAAGTTAATCATCATTACTTCTATACTTTTCGAAGCATTACTTCCGAGGTTATCTCTCTCATTTTGAAAGATTTTCAGCATTTTCTCTTCAACAATCAAGCCATCTTTGTAGTGCTTTATTTTCCCCTCGGCACTAACACTTTGTCCCTCCACTCCAATTCTATATCTATAAATAGGACGATGAAATTTCGATATTGTTCTTGCGTAAAGCATTGCAAAGAAAACAATTTCATTATCTGTATAGAAGCAGTTTTCTGTAATCGAGATAGCTCTTTCTGTAAGAATCCTAGTTTTTACAGTAAGTTCTGCCATATGAATATCTTCAATCTCTTTCCCATTACACTCTTCAATAAAAGAAGTTTTCTCCGAAATACTGTGACGGTTCAATATCCTTTCCTGAGATCCATTTTCTGAAAATCGAACATACGGCGTTAATACTATATCGCTGTCACAATCCTCCAAATACTGAATATATTCGTCCATGTTCTCCGTTTGAACTACATCGTCCCCATCTAGAAGTCTAAAATATTTTCCTTCTGCAATTTCTAAGGCCCTATTAATTGTTGATCCATAGCCTCCGTTCTCTTTGGTCACAAGACGAACCGAATCACATTTATTGCAATATGTTTTTACAATATCCGAAGTTTTATCTTTCGATCCATCATCCACTACAATTATCTCAATTTTCCCCGCCGCCTGAGAACCAATAACCGATTCAATTAGTGTCCCAATATATTTTTCGACATTATAAGCTGCAACTGAAATTGTAAGTATTTTATCCATCATTTCTCTCTTTCTTTCGCCAAATTCATTGCTTCTACCATACAATCTTCAATCGAACAGTACGTCCACCCACCGTATCGTCCAATTGTATATGCATTATTTTTACATAGTATTTGTTTAATTTTCTTCACCGTTCTAATGGACTCACTGGTGATATGAACATATCCAGGATTAATTATAAGTGTATTATTTGCAATCAGCTCATGATCTGTTATAATACCAACTTTTTTCAAATTTTCTAGTGTTATTTTAAGTTGTTGTTTTTCATCAATAAGCTCATTTTGCCTATAGCCAATTTCAACGTATAAACTCAATCGATTCGAATTTAAGATGTTATTGTAGAATCCAACTCTGTAAAAATTAATTCTCTTATCGGGAAAATAAGTCCAATGTATTTTAGAATTTACCGCTTTCTTATCGAATCCCAAATTGAATACAAGTACTTTATTCGAACCAAGATCTTTTATATACGGTTCATCTAGTGAACATAATTTTAAAAATTCATTTAGCGGAATTGTATTTACTAATTTTTCATACTTATATTCTTCACCATTCACAATTGCGACCTTAGTATCAAGATTGATTTTCTGCACAGTTGCATTAGTTAAAATCTTATCTGTTGGAATTCTATTTAACAAAACATCTACAAAAAATTGTGCACCCTTCTTTGGATACTCGAATGTACTATTATATGTTTCCGTGCAACTCCGCTTCATGTTATTTATAATCTGTGTTGGATTAGCATACGGAAAGAAACGTCCCATGGCCTTTGGATCCAAATCGTTCAGCTTACAAGCGTACAATTTTTCATTATAGGGCTTCAAAAATTTCTCAGTAATTCCTTTTCCAAATTTTCCATACAACATCTCTTCAAAATTCTCATATTGCTCTTTTTCGCAACGATTAAAGAGGTCGTACAAGCAATCAATAAATTCATCTTTAGGCAACTGATGGATATTCATTTGGAAAGGATAGTCAATAACAGTTCCCTCATAATTAATATTTGTACATTTATTGCACTTTACAAGGTCATCCGTTCCTACTTGTTGCTCAAATAGCTGCTTGATTTCCGGGTGCGCAAAATGAAAAAAATGCCCAGCATAATCCCAGATAAATCCATCTTTATAGAAGGTTCTGCATAGACCCCCGCATTTTTCTTCCTTTTCAACAATGAGAAAGTCCTCTTTTGTATATGCTCCATATGTTAATCCACTAATTCCGGCACCTATTATTAATGTATGAACTGACTTCATTCTTTTCTCCTCATCTTATTTTTCAGAATACCTATGCACTCGAAAGCAATATTTTCTTTGAGTATAATCATGGCAATTATATATACCGCAAAGAAAACAGTTGCTGAGACCAATAGCTTCGTAAAACTACCGAAGCATAATTTTTTCATCCACATTGTACTAATGACGGCAAAAAATGTTCCAAGTAAAATATTTTTTCCAGAGATTTTCGACATAAAGAACGCTGCCATATCTCTTATAAATATTATCTGTACTAAGAGCACAACAATCTCAGCTAAAGTTGTCCCTATTGCTGCTCCAATACATCCATATCGTGGAATCATAATTGCATTAATCCCAAAATCCAGTACAGCACCAAAGATTTCAGAAATCAGCACGTATTTTTCTTTTCCCATCGGAACTAATACTTCAAGCCCCGTAATATTGGATACCCCCGCAAAAATTACTGTTGGCATAATAATCTGCATCGGTAATATCGAGTCTATATACGATGCACCAGACAAAAAAAGGATTCCTTCTTCTGCGAAAAGAATAAAATAGACTGTAACTGGAACAGCAATTAAAAGTGTGAGATTCATCGCCTTAGCATTGATTCGTCTGAATTCGTCAACCATTCCAGCCTTTATATAATAGGATGCCCTCGGAAGCAGAACGGCCCCCAACGATGTTACTACACTCAATAACAGAGTTCTGATCTTTATAGCAACATTGTAATATCCTACTTCCGCATCTGTTTTTAGCCACCCTATCATTACCGTATCCAGGTTCACATATATGGTTGTTGCACAAGACATCGCAAAAAAGATTCCAATCGGCTTTAGGTGCCGTCCAAGATTATATTTTCCGACTGCCCTGAAATCAACATAGTGTCGTGCATGGATTAAATTAAATATGTTTGCTGCAGATGCCGCAAATACTGTAATTCCTCCATAAATCACATAATCGTTTTCACTATGAACTAACGCAAACATTGCAATAACTGAAACAATTTTAGCAACAATTGACCTGATTGTAATATACGAATATTGCTCAAGTCCTTTATATAACCATTCCATTCCTATCGTGTTGAATAAAATAGTTATGGCACTGATAACATAAAGGGTTTTCTCCTCTGCCATTTTTGGAACATAAATAAGTGCTACGAAAAACGCAAGATATGATATCGTACAAGTAATCAAATTAATAATTAAGATTTCCTGCACCGTTCTACTGAGTTCTTCTTTATTGTCCCGGGCCTGTGCGCATACTCTAATCCCATAGGTTGGTATGCCAAGCTGAGCAAACATTGAGAAGTATGTAACTACTGATGTTGCTAAACTTATTTTTCCGATGCCCACGGGAGAGAGGACACGCGATATATAAGGGAATGTAACCAAAGGGAATATAAACGATGACATCGTGAGCACGATGTTCATTAGAAAATTTATCTTTAAAGATGATTTTACATTCATTTATTTCTTCATACTCTCCTGTATCAGAACATCTGCAATCCGCTCACAGGCATGTCCATCGCCATAAGGATTGCTTGCCTTGCTCATAGCATCATACTCTGCCTTGTCAGACAGCAAACGGCTGAACTCCCGATAAATGGTCTCCTCCTCGGTTCCGACCAGCTTCAATGTGCCAGCAGCAATTCCTTCCGGACGCTCTGTTGTGTCCCGCATAACCAGAACCGGCTTGCCCAAAGAAGGTGCCTCCTCCTGAATGCCGCCAGAATCAGTCAGGATCAAATAGCTACGGCTCAGGAAGTTATGGAAATCCAGCACGTCCAGCGGCTCAATGATGTGGATTCGGTCATCGTCGCCCAGATACTCATTGGCAATTTCTCGCACCACCGGGTTCATGTGAATGGGATAAATTGCCTTCACGTCCGGATGCTCGTCCATCACGCGGCGGATTGCTTTAAACATATGCCGCATCGGCTCACCTAGATTCTCTCGGCGGTGGGCTGTGATCATAATCAAGCGGCTGCCATTGGCCCAATCCAGTTCGGGGTGCGTATAATCTGCCCGCACCGTTGTTTTCAGTGCATCAATGGCAGTGTTTCCTGTCACATAGATACTTTCGGGGTTCTTGCCCTCTTTCAGCAGATTCTGCTTCGACAACTCTGTCGGGGCAAAATTGTATTGACTGATGATCGAAACCGCCTGCCGGTTGAACTCTTCCGGGTAGGGGCTGTAAATGTTATAGGTACGCAGTCCGGCTTCCACATGTCCGACCGGAATCTGCAAATAGAAACAGGCCAATGCCGTCACAAAGGTGGTAGACGTATCACCATGCACTAATACAACATCCGGCTTTACTTCTTCCAGAACTGTTTTGATTCGTTCCAGAATATTCACCGTTACATCAAACAGCGTCTGCTTATCCTTCATGATAGAAAGGTCGTAATCCGGCACAACAGAAAACGCTTCCAGCACCTGATCCAACATCTGCCGGTGTTGGCCGGTTACGCAGACAATCGTCTCAATACTTTGATGTTTCTTTAATTCATTGACCAGCGGGCACATTTTAATTGCTTCGGGGCGAGTACCGAACACCAGCATTATTTTTTTCATAATTGCTCAAGCTCCTCACAAATCTGTTTCATTATTTTCATATTATCTGTAGCCGCATAGAATTTTCGGCCATTTTCTCTGTAAAGCTGCTCGTTCTCTAAAATTTTCTTTATCCCACGAACAATATCATCGATGCATGTAAAATCTACGCACGAGGCCGCACATGCAGCACCTACTGTTTCTACAAGTCCAACATTATCCGAAGTCAACATCGGCAAACCAAATTTTGCATACTCATAGATTTTATTCGGTGCACAAAACACATTATTTAAATTTGAAAAGTCATAGTTGGCAATTCCGATATGCGCCGCTTGTGTCACAATCAAATGTTGCGGGCTCGGGACATAACCAAGATATATGGTGTTTTTATAAATACCCTTTGCTTCATCAACAACCTGCTCGTCACCTTTTCCCATAATCCAAAAGATAACATTCCCATCATTGATTTCTGCCAATGCCCTTGCAATATTAGAAAGTGGACGATCTTTTGATATAATTCCCTGATACAAAACAATGCTTTTATTCTTGCATTCATCCATTATCTTATATATCTCAGGATCAACGTTAGAGTATTCTCCTTGTTTTTTTTCAGACTCTTCTATTTCATACGGCTTGTTGGGCATAACATAGGGTTGCTTTTTCAGATGGTAGCGGCTTTTCATAATAGCCGCTCTATGTTTCTCGCAGCAGATGATAGCTTCCGCCTTGGGCAATATATTCAAAAGCAGATGGTCGATCCATTTTTGATCATCGTACAGTTCCAAAATAGATGCAACAAATCTACGTCCATCCAAAATATTTCCTAACGTCATTACAGATTCACAATTTCCAAACCAAAGAATCTCCGAATCCGGGATATTTCTAATGATTTGTTTTGCTTCTTGACGGTAGTCCAATATTTTTTTGACAGATTGAAATTTTCCATTTTTTAAATTATCGGAAGACAATTCGTGATGCCTTATTTCTCTCTTATCAAGCAATTGATTTATAAAATCCGAATTTTTTCCATGATAAACTTCCAACTCTACACCCAAATCATTTAGCAATAGAATCTGAGCCAGACAAGGCGGGTAAAATTGAAATCCTTTTTTTAAAAAATAAAATATCCTCATAACACACTTCTCCATCTAGTACGGCTATATTACTGCCAAAAGAAACGGTATGGTGTAATTCCCTGTGCTCCTCGTAAGACCAAAAGTAATTGATACAGGCTAATTCCTAAGTAGGAAATGACTTTCGACACTTTCCTATTATCTGGTTGAAGCGACTCAATTATATTTGGTAACAGGATAATCAACGGCATTGTAAAATAATATGTCAACCGGTTAACAATTTGAATTCTTACAGAAATAAAATAGAGAACAACCCCGACGCCAAGCATTGTCAGATACAGACGATTTGCATCGCTCATTTCACTCTTTATCAAAAGTAAAAACAGGAAAATCATCATAAAAAGAATCGGATGGAAAAGATTTCCGGCTCCTGCGAAACCGCTATCCAAATATTCTGCGTACGATTTCATCAAAAGCAGCCCGACTGAAATAATTTCAGGACCCGCAAGAACGCCAATTCCTGATAAGGCTATAATCAGTATCGCCCAATTTTTATTCACTCGAATTTTCAACTTCTTTACCAGCCAAAATGCCAGAATAATCAAAGCACTTTTATGTAATGATGCAGACAAAATGGTAAAAATCAAAAATTGTTTATCTTTTCCACACTGTAAGTAATGCACTGCCACCAACGCAATGCTCATGGCTGCCGCCTGACGCATCCCATTAAAGGCCCAATAGTAATACATAAAACCCGCATAAATAATAATCGAAAAGAATACATTATCTGATTCTTTCCGTATTACCCAAAAAACTGGCCATACCGTAATTATTGCATACATAGTCAGCATTACTGTATACGAATGGAAAAGATGAGCAGCAAGCCACAATAGAACTTGATTTCCGATTTCAAGATAGGTAATATTTGCGCCTTCTTCAACATAAGAAAAAAGTGTCACATATGTCTCTGTGTCAATTCCCACTGAATTACCACGAAAACCTAACAGCAGAATAAGTTGTAAGCTAACGATCATTAGGAGAGATCTGTTTTTCTTTTTGAACTCCGAAGAAAAAAGTATGCCTTCCGCAAATATTATCAGATAGTTCAGATTTGTTATTTCGAGCACAATGTCAGCCTGCCTTTTTCAAAAAATACACTCCCATACCAATAATACCTTTCTGCTTATCGGCATTTTCCACTTCATCAACGGCCAAAACGATTGGCGAACTTCTTTTTTTAGCTGTTGTTTTGTTTTCTTCATCAGCGAATCATCGTGGTCATACCCATTTAAACTCATTTGTGTCAAAAGGGTAAACCTTGCACGTTTGCAGTTCATCTCACAGGCATAGCTATATTCCGGCGTAAACTGTTCTACCTGCTTTTGAACAATATCCCAAATATCCAATAAATCCAATTTCTTTTTACTAAACCCGCTGTTTGTTACACCCTCAATATTTTTGAAATAATTATAGAGCGGTGCATCTGTATAGACGGCTGCTTCGCATTTTCTCGCCAGATAGTAGCACGTCTCTACATCTTCGTTCATCCTACCCTCGATAAAGGAATAATCTTCCAAAATATCACGCCGGATAATAGCCCCCCACACACTATGGGTATCAGGTTCTCCATTTAGTCGGAAGAAGCGGCTCATTAAATCCGCATTGGATAGCACCTTAGCATTCTGTTTCATCACGATCGATGCATCCGTGTATTTCTGAACCACTCTCATACCGCCAATCGCCATCGGAACATTATATTGATTTGCCAAATCATACAGTGTTTTCAGCGCGGTCCTATCCAGCCAATCGTCACTGTCTGCAAAAGCAATCCATCTTCCTTTTGCAATTTTCAGTCCTGCATTTCTCGCAGAACTTGCGCCGCCGTTTTCTTTGTGGATTACATAGATGTGATTATCATTTTTCGCCCATTCGTCACAAAGGCTCGGGCTGTTATCAGGAGAGCCATCATCCACTAATATTAATTCAAAATTCTGATATGTCTGTTCTAAGATAGATTTCACACATCGATCCAAATATTGTTCTGCTTTGTAAACCGGAACAATCACACTAATTTCAGGCATAACATTCCTTTCCTTGCGTCCTCAGTATTTTTTCGAAAATAAACCATTGTAACCTATTTCGTGCCATTGGCGATTCACTATGAGTCACTTAACGATTTATGCTCTATCTACGTAAGGCTATGCCCATAATCAGTGTTATTTCTTGGTACACAAAATAACAAAACTTCAGCATAGAACTTTCCTCTTTTCATTTTCCAGATTGCGTGTTCTCATTTTATGAATGCAATACCTGATAAATCATTTTGCGCAACTTGTTAGGCATTACGCACACCAGTGCATGCGGCACTGCACCCGTACAGAAATCTACTAAGTTCGTCCATCCACTCTTATGTATCCACCAATGGAACCGAAGCATCGCTTTTGCATATGCAGTTCCACCACGGCGGAAATACATATCGGTCGGTGTCCGCATATAAAGCAACACATCCGGCAGATTTTGCGCCTTACAACCGTTTTGCAGCATCCGAATCCATAAATAGTAATCTTCAAACAGGTGATATTTTTCCTGATAACCACCTGCGCGCTCAACCGCGCTTTTTTTGAACATCACACATGGATGATTGAAGGGGCATCTTTTCCGAGAATAACGTATAATTTCATCGTTGTTACATGGGATCGTACGTCCACCTGTTATTTGGTCTAGACTGGTTACAAATTCCAAAAGCGCCCCGCTTGTTATATCCAGTTCTGGATTTTTCACGAATAACTCAACTTGCTTCTGGCATCGGTCCATTACGCTGATATCATCACTGTCCATCCGCGCAACCAGTTCGTTTTTGCAATGTTTGATTCCCTTGTTCAACGCATTGCCAAGTCCACCGTTCCTTGCAAGACGAACAACATTCAAAGCCGAACCCATCTCCTGTTGTTTTGCCGCAATTACTGCATCTAAAGCGTCATTCAAAGGGCCATCGCAAACCAGTACAAAGTCATCTGTTGGAACTGTCTGTATCTGAATACTTTCAATGGCCTGTTTTAAATACTCTGGCGACTCCTTAAAATAAACCGACATCAAAACACTATAATTTTGCATCCTTACACCATCTGTATGTTACTTTCACATTCAGTTTCTTCTTGAGACACCACTTTGCTCTCACGCAACAACACGATGCTCTCCTGCCGGAACTTCGGGTCAACCTTTCCATCAACCACGCCATGTCGCCCTAGAACCACCAGAACGCTCTTCCAGAGCACCTTCAGGTCAAATTTCAGGCTGACATTCTGGACATATTCACGGTCATAATAGACTTTATCGTAGATATCCACAGTATCCCGTCCATTTACCTGTGCCCAACCGGTAATACCAGGCCGCACCTGATATACACCGTACCATCGCCGAAGAAACCGAATCTCACGCTCAGTGTACACCAGCGGACGGGGGCCAATGAGGCTCATTTCGCCTCGGACCACATTCCAGAGCTGCGGAAGTTCATCTATACTAGTATCACGTAGAATACGGCCAAGCTTTGAAATATATATTTCGGGGCTTTCCAAATCACCCGTAGCTACATTTTTAGGTGCTGTGCTCTTCATGGTTCGGAATTTTATAATGTTAAAGCAATGTGCATCTTTGCCTACACGCTTCTGTAAAAAGAAGATTGGCTCATACGGCGCATTGATTTTCTGCGCAACACTCACCACCAAAAGCAAAGGTGATAGCACAATCAGTGCTGCCGCTGCAAGAACCCGATCTACTACTGACCGCATCTCCAAGTAGTGCTTTTGTCTTTCTGTTATGTGGACATAATGTTCTCCAAACTCCACAAAATAATTCAGATTTTCCTTCTCCAAAGTTGTTTTCTCCCCGTTCAGATATCATTCTGCCTTCGCAGCACTTACTTATTCTCCAAATTTTATCGCTGAACCGTTCAGCAGTTTCTCCAATTGTTCTTTTTGTTTTTTACTTAACTTTTCCGGCTCGTCTTGCAGCAGCCGTTTCTGGTTGTACACCCATCGGCTCAGCCAAATGCCATCCGCAGTCTTATATTTCGCCGGAATCTCCAGATTTCCATATTGCTTTTTATATTCCTGCGCCAGTTCGTACCGGTGCTGCCACGAGTCCGGTCTCTCCCACTGCATTCCAACGGCATCCAGCAACTCAATGCGCTCTTGTGATAAAATTGCATTGCTCTTCTCCGGATTCCGATATGCATACTGCTGCCGCCGCACCCATTTTCCAAGAGCATAGCCCTCCGGTGAAACATAGGCCACCGGGACACCAAGGTTTCCATTTGCCTCAAAATACCGTTTCGCTGCCTGATAAACCTCATTCCACTGTCGGTCATAGCGACTGCCCCACTGCATTCCTATGGTTTCCAGTCGTTTGATCTGATCCGCAGACAACTTTTTCTGCTCATAGGCTAGTTCTTGATTTTGAATCCAGCGACCAAGCGTTTTTCCATCTGCTGTTTTATAATCTCGTGGAACATCCAGATTTCCATACTCCTGCGCATAGATTGCCGCAAGTGCATATCCCTGCTCCCATTTGGCATCAAATACGCTCCATGTCATTCCCAACTGATCCAGTTGTCGAATGCGTTCTTCCGTCAGCTTTCCATCGTTTCGGCGTTTCCGCGCATTGTTGATCCACTTTCCCAGAGGATAGTCATCTTTCGTTTTGTATTTCGCCGGGACCTGCAAATTCCCAAACTGTTCCCGAAATTTTCTCGCTTCTTCCAGGCCGTGCTCCCATGCGGCATCGTTGCGGTTGCCCCACTTCATGCCGATGCTGTCCAGCCGTGCGATCTGCTGTTCGGACAGGTTCCCCGGAATCTGTCCCGCACGAACACGGCGCTGGGTCGTCAGCCATTCGCCAAGGCTCAATCCCGCCGGTGTGGTATAACGCTTTGGAATATTCAGGCTGCCATGCTCCGCATAGTAAATGCTTGCTTCCGAAAAATAATGATCCCAACTGGAAGAAAGGCTTGCCTGCAACTGCTCAAACAGTACCCGGCAGTCGTGTACCTGTTCGATGACCTCAAATCGCTCGGTGATGATCCTATCGCCCTCACCGTTGGCATTCAGGCGGTAGATTGCCTCCTGCATCTCGCCCTGTAACCCAGCAATGCTGCACAGACCCTCGAAGTTGTTGACCACATCGAGGATAAGCGGTGTAGAATTTTCCCCAGCGGTCAAAGCGCGTCCAATCTGCTGCTTGTAGATGATGGGTGAAATGGTGGGCCGGAACAGGATGACACCTGAAATGCCTTCTACATGAACTCCCTCGTTGAGCATGTCGATGCAAAATAGCAGCTTCAGGCGGTCACTTTCATCGGCCTTGAAGTCGGCAAAAGCCTTGTCTGTACCGGGGTCATCCGAGTAGGCTTCGTAGACCGCCACTTCCGCATTCACCTTTGCAAACCACTCCGGCACATGGGACACCATCTCGTCCATGTGCTCCTTGTTGGCGCAGA
>OGMF01003443.1_pt1 | contig 11881 bp, 10 predicted proteins | sample 1572921 | NCBI WGS metagenome assembly OGMF01 (sample SAMEA2581919, study PRJEB24529) | metagenome | biome: Human gut stool | place: China | collected 2011
GCAGCACATCCGCACCAGTGCACCGGCCAGCGGTGCAAAGCTGGGGTTCTGCTGGCGGGTCATGGGGACGATGTAATCGTCCATCAAAGTCTGCAAGAACAGGCTGGCCTGCACATTGGCCAGCGCGCTGACCACGATGCACACAAGCACAAGGATGCAGTGGGGCAGATAGTTGCGGAACACTTCATCCATAATGCGCTTCAGCAGCTTGCCCGGGTTTTCCACCTTGGGGCGCGGCCCCCGTGCGCCCCGCGGGCCGGGGCCATGTACTTCTTTTACTGCCATTACTGCGCACCTCCCTGCTTGTCAAAATCGCCGCCGCCCTGCGTCTGGCTATTGTAGACCTCCTGATAGATGGCATTGGTCGCCAGCAGCTCTGCGTGGGTGCCCAGACCGTTGATCTGGCCGTTCTCCAGCACCAGAATGCGGTCTGCATCCTGCACCGAGGAAATGCGCTGTGCAATGATGATCTTGGTCGTGCCGGGGATCTCCTCCCGGAAGGCCTTGCGGATCTTGGCATCGGTCGCGGTATCCACGGCGCTGGTGGAGTCGTCCAAAATCAGCACCTTGGGCTTGCGCAGCAGGGCGCGGGCGATGGTCAGGCGCTGCTTCTGGCCGCCGGACACGTTGGAGCCGCCCTGCTCGATCCATGTATTGTACTTATCCGGGAAGCGCTGGATGAACTCATCCGCGCAGGCCAGCTTTGCCATGCGGGTGCACTCTTCCTCGGTGGCGTTGGCATCGCCCCAGCGCAGGTTATCCAGAATAGTGCCGCTGAACAGCACGTTCTTCTGCAGCACCATGGAGACCTCGCGGCGCAGCACGTCAAGGTTATAGTCCCGCACGTCCACGCCGCCCACCCGCACGGTGCCGCTCTCGGCGTCGTACAGGCGGGGAATCAGCTGTACCAGACTGGATTTTGCGCTGCCGGTGCCGCCGATGATGCCCAGCGTCTCGCCGGGTTGGATGGTAAAGCTGATGTCGTTCAGCACCGGCTGACCGCTGCCGTGCTTATACTTGAAGGTAACGTGGTCGAACTGGATGCTGCCGTCTGCCACCTGCTGCACCGGCTGCTTTGCCGGGGGCAGGTCGGTGTGCTCGTCCAGCACCTCCACGATACGCTTGGCAGAGGCGGCGGACATGGCGATCATGACAAAGGCCATGCTCAGCATCATCAGTGCCATAAGGATGTTCATGATATAGCCGAACAGGGCGTTCAGCTGGCCGGTGGTAATAGCACCGTGCAGCACATATTTTGCGCCGAACCAGCTCAGCGCGATGTTACAGCCGTACACCGCCACCAGCATGGCGGGGTTATTGAAGCTCAGGCGGCTTTCCGCGTTGACAAACTGCTTGTACAGGCTCTCGCAGGCGGCGGTGTATTTTTCGTTTTCAAAGCCCTCGCGCACAAAGCTCTTGACCACGCGGATGGCAGAGACGTTCTCCTGCACCGAGGCGTTGAGGTTATCATAGTTCTTGAACACACGGTCAAAGATGCGGAAGGTAGGGATCATGATGGCAGCCAGCACCGCCACCAGAAAGGCCACTGCCACCACGAACACCAGCGACAGCGGGCCGCCGATGAACACAGCCATGAACATTGCAAACACCAGATGCACCGGGGCGCGCACGCACATACGCAGGATCATCTGGAAGGCGTTCTGCACGTTGGTCACGTCGGTGGTCATGCGGGTGACAAGACCTGCGGTGGAAAATTTGTCGATGTTGGAAAAAGAGTAATGCTGGATGTTTTCATACATGGCATCGCGCAGATTTCCGGCAAAGCCGGTGGATGCCTCGGCGGCATACTTGCCCGCCAGCACGCCCAGCACCAGCGCAATGGCTGCCACCAGAAAGGTAAGCAGGCCGTAGCGGATGATGGCGTTCATATCGCCCTTTTCAATGCCCTGGTCGATGATAAAGGCCATGATGGTGGGCAGCAGCACATCCATAATGGCTTCCAGCGCAGCAAAGAGCGGTGTCTTGATCGAGGCGGCTTTATACTCGCCCAGATGCGACACAAGCTTTTTGATCATCTGAGTTCCCTCCTGTTGAATTTATTTGTTTGGTACAAAACAATTTTATACATAACAATTTAAATGTCAAGACGTTTCGTAAAATGTTCATAATTGCTAATTTAACAAGTCCTTTTTCGGCGCTTTGACGGAAAAGATCGTTATTTCAGTGCTTCCCGCAGCTTGTTCAGCAGCCGCAGCAGTTCTGCGTTCTCCTCCTCGGTCAGCAGTCCGGCCACATAATCGTCGGTCTGGTGGAAGGAAAGCAGGGTCTTTTCGTGCCGTTGGATGCCCTCCTCGGTCAAAACCAGCTGCTTGAGCCGGGCATCCTGCGGCACACTCAGCCGCCGGATGTAGCCCTTGCGCTCCATCAGCTGCAAAATGTTCGTCACCGTGGAGCGGGTGATGGAAAACTCCCGCTCGATGTCCCGCTGGAACACCGGCTCGTCTCGGTGGCGGTAGAGATACTCGATGATCCACCCGTGCATGGGGGTGGTCTGCTCTACCCCGTTGGCGCGGGAAAACTGGTTCAGCCTGCGGAAGATCAGGTTATCCACCCGGCGCAGCTGAGCGGGAATGACCTGCGGCCCATCCCACGGCGGGTCCAGCTTGCAGTGCTCTTCAATAGGGTGCTGTGTACACATAATGGTTTCCTCTATTCAAGTTGTTTGATGTGAAACTGTTTGATACAATACATATATTACCCATCTCCCCGCTCAATGTCAAGGGCGGGGCGCAAAAAAGGCCGCTGCGGAAAATTTTCCGCAGCAGCCTTGATTTTTATAGATACGGGATACGCTTACAGCTTTTTGCCGGTCAGCAGCTCGTAGGCCTCCAGATACTTGGCAATGGTCTTGTCAATGACATCCTGCGGCAGGTCGTAGTTGCTGTCGGGGTTGGCCTTCAGCCAGTCGCGCACGAACTGCTTGTCGAAGGAGGGCTGGCTGTGACCCGGCTCGTAGCCCTCCAGCGGCCAGAAGCGGGAGGAGTCCGGGGTCAGCATCTCGTCGCCCAGCACCACGTTGCCGTCCTCGTCCAGACCAAACTCGAACTTGGTATCGGCAATGATGATGCCGCGGGACAGTGCATACTCGGCGCACTTCTTGTACAGGGCAATGGTGTAGTCGCGCAGCTTAGTGGCGTACTCCAGACCGTGACCGGGGAACTGCTTCTCCAGCACGTCGATGCTCTGCTCGTAGGAGATGTTCTCGTCGTGGTCGCCGATCTCAGCCTTGGTGGAGGGGGTGTAGATGGGCTCGGGCAGCTTCTCGGACTCCTTCAGGCCCTCGGGCAGCTGGATGCCGCAGACCTTGCCGGTCTTCTGGTAGCTGGCCCAGCCGCTGCCGGTGATGTAGCCGCGCACGATGCACTCGATGGGCAGCATGGTCAGCTTGCGGCACATCATGCTGTTGCCAGTGAACTGGGGCTGGCGGAAGAACTCCGGCATATCCTGCACATCCACGCTCAACATGTGGTTGGGCAGCAGATCGCGGGTGTAATCGAACCAGAACTTGCTCATCTGGGTGAGCACGGTGCCCTTTTTGGTGACCTTGTTTTTCAGGATGACGTCAAACGCAGAAATGCGGTCGGTGGCAACCATGATCAGGCTGTCGCCATTGTCGTAGATCTCGCGGACCTTGCCTTCTTTGATGGGTTTGAACTCAGTCATAATCAAACACTCCATTTTTCCATGTTCTCAGCAGCGCAGCAGCGCAGCGCAGTTCTTACCCTATTATTCTACCATACTGCCGCGCGGTTTAAAAGGAACAGAATAAAAGAAAAACGGGCAAGTTTTGTGTTTTTATCGTGAAAAGTGCGCAAAAAGCAGCAGGAAATTTCGGCGTTTTGACTATAAAAGTCGTACTTTATCCCCAAATGCACCCGCCTTTGCAAAATGCAGTCATGGACAAGCGCCGCCGGTTGCGGTATCATAGTAGTATGAATATATCTGCGCTCCGCAGGGGCGCAAAAGTAAACAAGGAGGTAAAGAGTATGGGCAAATTTCCCAAGGGCTTTTTGTGGGGCGGCGCTACCGCTGCCAACCAGTGCGAGGGTGCATGGCAGGCAGACGGCAAGGGTCTGGCAACGGTGGACGTGACCCCCTTCGGCCCGGACCGTTTTCCGGTGGCAACGGGCTATATGGAAATGCTGGGCTGCGATGACACACATTTCTACCCCAGCCACGAGGCCATTGACCTGTATCACCATTATAAAGAGGATATCGCCCTGTTTGCAGAGATGGGCTTCAAGTGCTTCCGGCTGTCCATTGCATGGACCCGCATCCTGCCCAACGGCGATGACGCTCAGCCCAACGAGGCAGGACTGGCTTTCTACGACAGCATTTTTGACGAGTGCCATAAGTACGGCATCGAGCCGCTGGTCACCATCTGCCACTTTGACACTCCCATTGCCCTCATCAAAAAATACGGCGGTTGGAAGGACCGCCGCATGGTGGACGCCTACGTCCACTACTGCGAGGTGCTGTTCGACCGCTTCAAAGGCAAGGTGAAGTACTGGCTCACCTTTAATGAGATCAACATGCTGCTGCACCTGTCCTTTACCGGCGCAGGGCTGGTATTCTACCCCGGCGAAAATGTGGAGCAGGTCAAGTATCAGGCTGCCCATCACGAGCTGGTGGCCAGCGCAAAGGCGGTAAAGCTGGCGCACGAAAAAATGCCGGATGCCATGGTGGGCTGTATGCTGGCGGCAGGGCAGTTCTACCCCCGCACCTGCGCCCCGGAGGATGTGCGGGCGGCACAGGAGGCCGACCGGGACAACTACTTCTTTACCGACGTACAGGTGCGCGGCGCTTACCCCGTGTGGGCTAAAAAGCGGATGGAGCGCGCCGGGGTGCAGCTGCACACACAGCCCGAGGACGACCGCACGCTGCGGGAGGGCACGGTGGATTTTGTGTCCTTCAGCTACTATTCCAGCCGCTGCATCACGGTGGATAAGGAGCTGATGGCGGCAGAGAATGCGGAAGGCAACGCTGTGTCGGCATCGGTGAAGAACCCCTACCTGAAAGCCAGCGAGTGGGGCTGGGCCATCGACCCGGTGGGTCTGCGGGTGACATTGAACACCATTTACGACCGGTACGAAAAGCCCATGTTCATCGTGGAAAACGGTCTGGGCGCGGTGGATACCGTAGAGCCGGACGGCTCCATCCACGACAGCTACCGCATCGACTATCTGCGGGCGCACATCGAAGAGATGGAAAAGGCCGTCAACGAGGACGGTCTGCCCCTGATGGGCTACACCACATGGGGGCCCATCGACCTTGTAAGCGCCTCCACCGGCGAGATGAAAAAGCGGTACGGCTTTATCTATGTGGACAAGGACAACGACGGCAACGGCACCCTTGCCCGCAGCCGGAAGGACAGCTTTTACTGGTATAAAAAGGTCATTGCCTCGGACGGCGAGGACCTGACCTGAGCAAGCGCCCCGGCACTGTTTGCGGTATGGCAGCGCCGGGGCATAAACGTGTGAGGACGAACCGATAACGGAGAAAATTTATGACACCACAGATCATTGCACACCGCGGTGCTTCCTATCTTGCACCGGAAAATACCCTGACAGCCTTTAAAAAAGCCATGGAGCTGGGCGCGGACGGCGTAGAGATGGACGTACAGCAGACCATTGACGCCGGGCTTGTGATCCACCACGACTATATGATCGATCTGCACACGGATATTTCCGGCAAGATCTATGATATGACCATGGGCGATTTAAAGGAACTGGATTTCGGCAGCTGGAAGGACGCCATCTATCAGGACGAAAAGATTGCTACCTTACAGGAAGCCATGGAGCTGTGCAGGCAGATGCCGGGATGCACCGTGCATCTGGAGCTGAAATCCACCATGAACAACGACCCGGACTTTGTGCCCCGGGTGCTGGAAGTGCTGCAGCAGACCGAGATGGTAGAGCAGGTGATCCTTGTTTCCTTCAACCACGCGCTGCTGCGGCAGGCAAAGCAGTTGATGCCCGAATTGCGGGTAGGTGCGCTGGTATACGGCGAGCTGGAAAGCATGCTGCTGCCGCCGCCCATCATCTGGAAGGATCTGGGACTGACCAACGGCATGGAGGACACGGAAGCCATGGATGCCGCCCTGCCGGAGAGCGCAGCAGACGAGGAAAATTGCAGCTGGATGACCCGCTGGATGAGCGACAAGGTAAGTATGCTGCGGGCAAACTTTCCCGGCGAGAGCCTGAACGAGATCTACAAAAACCTGATGGCGCAGCGGGATCTGCCCGCCTATATCAGCAGTCTGGACTTTGTGCCGGAGTGGGTCAGCTGTGAGTACCACACCGCCTACAAAAACGCCGGTTTCATTGACAAACTGCACAAGATGGGCATCAAGGTGTCTTTGTGGACGGTGGACACGGAAGATTCCGTCCGCAGCCTGCTGCGCACCAGCGCCGATGCCTACATCACCAACCGCCCCGACCGTGTGCGGGAGTGGATGGAGAAGGAACAGGCAGCGACCACCCCAACAGAAACCGCCACGGTAGAGTCTGCCCCCACTGCTGAAGCAGACGCCGGGACAGCTGCCGCAGAGTAAGCCAGCTGGAATAAGCACAAATAACCCCAACAAAAAAGAGATAGGCTTTTCCGAAAGGGGATCGCCTATCTCTTTTTGCATTCATTTTTATTCCGCTGCTTCGGTCAGCACAAAGGTCAGCTCTGCGGTGACGGCACACTTACCGTCCACCCATGCCGAGGCCTTGCCTACGCCCACAGCGCCGTGCTGCTGTACCAGCTCGCAGTGGAGGGTGAGCACGTCCCCGGGGGTGACCTGCTTACGGAAGCGGGCACTCTTGATGCCGCCGAACAGCGCAAGCTTGCCCTTGTTTTCCGGCAGACTCAGCGCCGCCACAGCACCGGTCTGTGCCAGCGCCTCCAGCAGCAGCACGCCGGGCATGACCGGCTGTGCCGGGAAGTGGCCGTTGAAAAATTCCTCGTTGCGGGTGACGCACTTGCGGCCGATGGCCCACTGCCCCGGCTCGTAGTCCAGAACACGGTCCACGAGGGCAAAGGGGTAGCGGTGGGGCAGAATTTCTGCAATCTGCACACTGCTCAGGGTGTTGGCGTTTTCACGCACGGTACGGGGCTCTGCCATGGGTCAGCCCTCCCATCTGCGCAGGGCGATGCAGGCGTTGTGGCCGCCAAAGCCCAGACTGTTGCTCAGCGCATACTGCATTTCCTGCTGCCGCCCGGTGTTGGGCACATAATCCAGATCGCACTCCGGGTCGGGCTGGGCGTAGTGGATGGTGGGCGGGGCGAACTGATCCCGCAGTGCCAGCGCGGTAAACACGGCTTCAATGCCGCCCGCGCCGCCCAGCAGATGGCCGGTCATGCTCTTGGTGCTGACCACGGTCATCTCCTTTGCGTGTGCGCCGAACACGGCGTGAATGGCGGCAGTCTCGCAGGCATCGTTCATGTGGGTGCCGGTGCCGTGAGCGTTGATGTGGTCCACCTGCTCCGGTGTAAGCCCGGCATCCGCCAGGGTCAGCTTCATGCAGTCGATGGCACCTGCGCCGCCGGGTGCGGGCGCGGTAAAGTGGTAGGCGTCGCAGTTGGCACCGTAGCCCACCACCTCGGCATAGATGTGTGCACCGCGCGCCTTCGCGTGCTCCAGTTCTTCCAGCACCAGCACACCGCTGCCCTCGCCCATGACGAAGCCGCCGCGGCGGGCGTCGAAGGGCAGGCTGGCGGCATCCGGGTCGGAAGCGGTGGAAAGCGCCTTCATGCTGGTGAAGCCGCCGATGCCCAGCGGGCTGATGCAGCTTTCGGCACCGCCGCAGACCATGATCGGCTCATAGCCATCACGGATGCGGTGGAAGGCATCGCCCACGGCGTTGGTGCCGCCTGCACAGGCAGTCACCGGGCAGGTGCACATCCCCTTCAGCCCGAAGCGGATGGCGATCTGCGCTGCGGCCATGTTCGCGATGGACATGGGGACGAAGTAGGGGCTGACCTTCTCCATCCCTTTCTCCTCGCCGCGGGTGTGCTGCTCTTCGATGGTGGGCAGACCGCCGATGCCGCTGGAAAGGATGACGCCGATCTTGCGGGCTTCCGCTTCGGTGTCCAGGCCGCTGTCTGCAATGGCTTCGGCGGCCGCAGCCAGCGCCAGCAGGGTGAAACGGGCCATCTTGCGGGCTTCTTTTTTGTCTACGACGGTCTCCGGGTCAAAGTTCTTGACTTCGCCCGCCAGCTTGCACTTGAATTCGCTGGCATCGAACTGGGTGATGGGCCCGATACCGCATTTGCCTGCCATGGCAGCATCCCAGCTTGCGGAAACGTTGTTGCCCAGCGGGTTCACAGTGCCAAGGCCGGTGATCACGACTCTGCGTTTTTCCATGCGAAAGTTCTCCTTTTACATTGCCATGCCGCCATCCACACAGAGCACCTGCCCGGTGAGATAGCTGCTTTGTTCGGCGGTGAAGAATGCCACCGCGTTCGCCACATCCTCCGGGCTGCCGGCCCGGCCCGCCAGGATGCCTTTGGCCATTTCGGCGCGGACGGCTTCCGGCAGAGCGGCGGTCATATCGGTCTCAATAAAGCCGGGCGCAACGGCATTCACCGTGACGTTCCGGCTGGCCAGCTCCCGCGCCAGACTCTTGGTCAGGCCGATGAGGCCGGCCTTGCTGGCGGCATAGTTGGTCTGGCCGGCATTGCCCCGCAGCGCCACAACGCTGGAAAGGTTCACGATGCGGCCATACCGCTGGCGCACCATGCGGCGGGCGGCTTCCTTACAGCAGAGGAAAGCACCCTTGAGGTTGGCGTCCAGCACGGCGTCAAAGTCCTCTTCGGTCAGGCGGAGGATGAGGTTATCGCGGGTGATGCCCGCGTTGTTCACCAGGATATCCACCCGGCCAAAGGCGGCCGCGGCGGCGTCAAACAGCGCCTTGCAGCCTGCGGCGGTGGAAACATCGGCCTGCACGGCCACGGCGTCTGCGCCTGCGGCTTTGCACAGCGCGACGGTCTCGGCCGCAGCGGCTTCGCCGTGGCAGTAGTTGACCACCACGTTCACGCCCTGTTTTGCCAGTGCGGTGCAGACGGCGCGGCCGATGCCGCGGCTCCCGCCGGTCACGACGGCGGCGCGGGTCAGAGTCTGTTCGCTCATACGGTCTCCTTTTTCCATGCGTCCAGCACGGCGTCCAGTTCTTCCGGGGTCTCCACCGCAGCGCATTCGACGCCGAGCAGAGTCTTTTTCACAAAACCGCTCAGGGCCTTGCCGGGGCCGACTTCCAGAATGTGGTCCACGCCCAGCTCGCCCAGACGGCGCAGGGTATCTTCCATGTAGACGCTGCTCTGCACCTGCTTTACCAGCAGCTGCGGGATGCTGTCGGTCTCGGCCTTTTCATGTCCCAGACAGTTGAACAGCACCGGGGTCTCCATGGTACCGAAGGTTTCGCCCGCAAAGCGCTGTGCCAGCGCATCTCCTGCGGGAGCCATCAGCTTTGTGTGGAAGGGGCCGCTGACCTTCAGCGGGATGCAGCGGCGGGCACCGGCTTCCTTTGCCAGCGCGGCAGCCTGCTCCACAGCGGCTTTCTCACCGCCGATGACCAGCTGCCCCGGGCAGTTGTAGTTGCAGATCTGCACACAGCCCGTCTCAGCGGCCTGTTCGCAGCAGGCGGACAGCTTTTCTCTGTCCAGCCCCAGCACAGCAGTCATGCCGCAGGCAAGGCCCTTTGCAGCCTCGGCCATGGCCTTGCCCCGGAAGGCAGTCAGCTCGATGGCCTGCTTTGCGGTGAACACCCCGGCTGCCTGCAGCGCGGAGTATTCGCCCAGCGAAAGCCCCGCCAGATAGGCGGGCTTTACGCCCTTTTCGGCCAGCACGGCGGTCACGCCGCAGGCAAAGGCTACCATGCAGGGCTGGGTGTATTCGGTCTGATTCAAAACGCCGTCCGGGTCCTCAAAGCAGACGCGGTGCAGGTCAAAATCCAGCGCTGCGCTGTCAAAGGCCGCCCGGAAGGCGGGAGATGCTTCGTAAAATTCCTTGCCCATGCCGGGGTGCTGCGCACCCTGACCGGCGTAAAGTACGGCAAGCTTCATAAATTCTGCCTCCATTCGGTCACAAGTTCGTCCATCAGCTCACGCACGGTGCGCATCCGGTCCAGTCTGCCCACGTTTTCGCCGCAGAAGAAGAGCCCTTCCTCCACGTTGCCCTTCACCGCCTCGATGAGGGCGTGGGTGATGCAGTAGGGCACAGCGGCGGGGTCGCAGGTCTTGAGACACCGGGCGCAGTGCTTGGGCGGAAAGCGCTTGCCCTCGGCCAGCGCCTGCACCAGCGGGGTGTTCAGCGCACGGCCGGGCATTCCCACCGGGCTGTGGATGATGCGCACATCCTCCGGCTTAGCCGCCAGCAGCACGTCCTTGTAGGTCTGGGAGGCGTCGCACTCATAGGTGGGGATCAAGCGGGTGGCAAGCTGCACGCCCGCAGCGCCAAGCTTTGTAAAATGTGCCATGTCGGCACCGGTGTACACGCCGCCCGCCACAAATACCGGGATGGCGTGGCCGTATTGTTCCTCGTAGGGTTTTACCTCGGCCAGCACCCCGGGCAGAATTTCGTCCAAGGTCTGGCAGCGGTCAGCCAGCAGGTCCTCCTCGGCAAAGCCGAGATGCCCGCCCGCCTTGCAGCCCTCGATGACCACAAAATCGGCGGTGCGGTCAAAGCCCTTTGCCCAGCGGCGCAGGATGAGCTTTGCCGCCCGGGCACTGGACACGATGGGCGCAATGGCCACCTCTTTGGTGCCCACGATGCCCGGCAGCTCCAGCGGCAGACCCGCACCGGAGACCACGGCATCCACACCCGCCGTCACGGCGGTGCGGATGGCCTCGGCGTAGTCCCGGGTGGCTACCATCGCATTGATGGCTACCAGACCCATGCCCCCGGCAATGGCCTTGGCTTTTTGGATCTCTGCGGTCAGAGCGCGGTGGTTGGCTGCCGCCGGGTCACGGGCAAAATCCGGCTCGCGGTAGCCTGCATCGGCGGTGGAGATGCACCCCATGCCGCCGCAGGCTGCTACTGCACCGGCCAGCCCGCCCAGCGAGACGCCCACGCCCATGCCGCCCTGCAAAATGGGTAGTTGCAGGGGCTTGCCGCCAAGGGTCAGCATTCGGTGTTCAGCGCGGCAATGCGCTGCCTCCCGCCCTGCCACAGGTCGGCAAGGATGTCAGCCACAGGGCGCACCTCGTGCAGCATTCCGGCCACCTGACCGGCCATCAGGCTGCCGCTTACCGTGTCGCCCTCAAAGACGGCGCGGCGCAGGCTGCCCAGCGTGTATTTTTCCAGTTCCATCTTGTCCGCGCCCGCCTTTTCCTGACGGACATACTCCCGGCTCATGCGGTTTTTCAGCACACGCACCGGTGCACCCACGGTGCGTCCGGTGACGATGGTGTCACTGTCCCCAGCCTTGAGCAGTGCGGCCTTGTAGTTGGGGTGAATGGGGCACTCCTCGCTTGCCAGCAGGCAGGTACCCACCTGCACCCCGCAGGCGCCCAGTGCCAGCGCAGCCGCCAGCTGACGGCCATCGGCAATGCCGCCTGCGGCGATGACCGGCACACTGACCGCGTCCACCACCTGCGGCACCAGTGCCATGGTGGTCATCTCGCCCACATGGCCGCCGCTCTCGGTGCCCTCGGCAATGACGGCATCGATGCCCAGCGGCTCCAGATGCCGTGCCAGCACGGCAGCCGCCACCACCGGGATCACCTTGATACCGGCAGCTTTCCACATGGAAACGTATTTTCCCGGGTTGCCTGCGCCGGTGGTGACCACGGCGACTTTTTCCTCCACCACGATCTGGGCAAACTCATCTGCCTGCGGGTGCATCAGCATGATGTTCACGCCAAAGGGCTTGTC
>OGMF01003456.1_pt1 | contig 11823 bp, 9 predicted proteins | sample 1572921 | NCBI WGS metagenome assembly OGMF01 (sample SAMEA2581919, study PRJEB24529) | metagenome | biome: Human gut stool | place: China | collected 2011
CATATAATGCTTTGCGCATGAGTCAAGGCGAAAGGGTGGTATTCTATCTAATCGCAGCGGCACTATCGGCATCGCCCGACTCTATTTTGATTATCGAAGATCCGGAAGTTCATCTGCATCGCTCGATCATGAGTTCTTTATGGGATTATATAGAACAAGAACGCCCCGACTGCACATTTGTATATCTGACACACGATATAGAATTCGCAACGACAAGAACCGGAGGAATAAGAATATGGGTAAAATCATACGATGCAGATCAACACTCTTGGGATTACGAACTCATAGAAAATCAAGAACTTTTTCCAGAAGAAGTTTATCTTGAACTGTTAGGAAGCCGGAAACCTATTCTTTTTATAGAAGGCACGGACTCATCCAGTATCGATATAAAATTATACCCGTATATTTTCCCGGAATATATGGTAAAACCGCTCGGAGGATGCTCTAAGGTCATAGAAACGACTAAAGCTTTTGCCGAAATGAAAGGATTTCATCATCTCGAATCAAAAGGAATTGTAGATAGAGATAGACGTACACCGCATGAAATCAAATATTTAAGAGAACGAAACATTTATGTTCCGGATGTTGCCGAAGTAGAAAATCTGCTAATGCTCGAACCTATAATCCGAGTAATTGCCAGAAGAATGTTACAGAATGAAGATGAAGTATTTCATGCTGTAAAACAGAACGTAATAGCTCTTTTCAAAAAAGATATAGAATCTCAAGCCTTACTACACACCCGTCACCGCACCCGCAGAGAAATCGAATACACGATAGACCGGCGTTTAAACACCATCGAAGAGTTTACCCGGCATATAGAAACGTTGACCGATAATATAGACACGGACTCTATATATAGAAATATTCTCGATGAGTTTATCCGATATGCTGAAAATGAAGATTATCCGGCCATTTTAAGAGTATATAATCAAAAAGGAATGCTACCCCAAAGCCGAGTGACTCATTTATGCGGATTGGCAAATAAAGAAAAATATCTTAGCTTTGTGCTTTCGATTTTGAAAGAAGACAAAGAAGATGCCGCAACAATACGTAAAGCGATACAAGCTTGTTTCGGTATCGTACAAAAGGAAAACGAAGAAGAACTTTAAGATAGAGTTTCAATGATAAAGAAATGGATAGAGGCTGCCCGTCCCCGTACTTTACCGACATCGGTAAGTCCTGTAATTGCAGCTTCGGCATACGCATGGTATCAGAATACATTCAACGGATATGCAGCTACAATATGCCTTATATTCGCATTATTGGCTCAAATCACTTCAAATTTCGGCAATGATTACTTCGACTATAAAAAAGGAAGCGATAATTCTGATCGTGTAGGACCGCGGCGAGCCGTAGCATCCGGTGATATCTCTCCCCAATCTATGCTTCTGGCAACAATACTGACATTGGCTTTAGCTTGCGTTACCGGCTGTTTGCTTATCCCCATAGGCGGTTGGAAACTGCTCATCGCCGGTATATTTATCGCAATTTTTGCAATAGCTTATTCTGCAGGACCTTATCCCCTATCCTACCACGGATTGGGAGATATCGCCGTATTCATTTTTTTCGGACTCATAGCTGTTAATCTTTCTTTTTATGTCCAGGCGCTTTATTTCGAGCGGCAAGTGTTTCTTTGCAGCATAGCTATGGGTTTATTATCGGTCAATATTCTTATGGTCAACAATTATCGGGATAAAGAGACTGATGAAACTTCGAATAAAAAAACACTCGTTGTATTATTTGGGCATAAATTTGCAGAATACGCATACCTTTTGAATGGAATTGCAGCATTAGCTGTTACCGGAACTATCTGGTTCACGACCAGCATAACCGGCTATATTGCCGCTATTCTATATTTAAGTATACACCTGAAAACTTGGTATGCAATGACAAAAAAGAAAGGAACAGAACTGAATCCGATTTTAGGGAAAACTGCTCGAAATCAACTGATATTTACGCTATTACTTATTCTTATTTTAATTATAACCCGATCGGCAAGCTTTTAACATTCATAAAATATGACTTTTTCAAATATATACGGAACAGCTTCTTTTTGGACGAAAATATTCATTACGCTTTGTATTATGCTGATAATGCTCATCATATCGGCAATATTGATATGGTTATTCAGCACCGGTTTTAGTAACATTTTATCCCAATCGGATATTCTTGTAGGAAGCATGTCCATCCAATGTATTTTTCTTTTTATTTCCACAGCCGTAGTTACAGCCGGACTATTCAGTTCCCGTCCGTTTTCTTACTTGAAAATGGATAAAAAACCGACTGTTACAGCACTTATCGGTGTCATAATCTGTATGATCATATTTGTACCCTTCATGAATCTAGTCATAAGCTGGAATCAATCTTTGTCATTGCCCGAGAAATTTTCGGCTGTTGAAACGTGGATGCGTAATAAAGAAGCCTCAGCCCAGCTAATTACCGATCAACTACTAAACATACATTCTTTAGGAGCTCTGGTATTATTAATTTTTGTTATCGGCATTCTGACCGGTATAGGGGAAGAGGCCTTGTTCAGAGGACTCCTTCAAAAGCTATTATGGGAAAAAACAGGTAACAAACATGCCGCAATATGGATCGGAGCAATAATATTCAGCACTGTACATTTTCAGTTTTTCGGATTTATTCCTCGCATGTTGCTCGGAGCTTTTTTCGGATATTTGCTCGTATGGTCAGGAAATATATGGTTACCGATAACCGCACATTTTTTTAATAACAGCATAACTGTTGTTTTCCATTATATAGAAAATCAGGGATACGAACTTTCTTACTTTGAAAAACTCGGTACTATAGAAAACGGTACTTGGGATATTGCCGTATATAGTTTGATACTTTTTGTCTTATGCAGCTATACCTTATATAAATATCTACAAAAAAAGTCGTTACGGATATAAAAACTACCGTGGTATATTCCTCGAAAAATCAATCGAATTTCTTACGATGAAAAATAAAATTACGCCCAAGATATTTTTCCCGAACTACCGGATCGACGGCCAGCTCTTCAGAAGTTCCTTGAAATAATATCTTACCCTCAAATAACATATACGCCCGATCGGTGATACTCAAAGTCTCAGGAGCATTATGGTCGGTAATCAAAATTCCGATATTTTTCTCTTTAAGCTTATATACAATATACTGAATATCTTCTACGGCAATCGGGTCAACCCCGGCAAAAGGTTCGTCAAGCATAATAAACTTAGGGCTGATAGCCAGACAACGAGCAATCTCCGTGCGTCGTCTTTCTCCCCCGGACAACTGATCTCCCAAATTTTTCCTTACCTTTTGTAACCGAAATTCGGCAATCAGACTCTCCAATTTTTCTTTCTGAAATTCTTTGCTTTTCCCGGTCATCTGCAAAACCGATAAAATATTATCCTCAACCGACATTTTACGAAACACAGAAGCCTCCTGCGCTAAATATCCGATTCCATGCTGAGCACGTTTATATACAGGAAACTTAGTTATTTCAAGATCGTTCAGAAAAATACGCCCTTCATTAGGGGTGACTAAACCGGTAGTCATATAAAAAGTCGTGGTCTTTCCAGCTCCGTTCGGTCCTAACAAACCGACAATCTCACCTTGTTTTACATTAATAGAGACATGATTGGCAACCGTACGTTGTCCGTATTTCTTCACTAAATTTTCGGTTCTCAATACCATCAAATCGTCATCCGACACGATACGGGTATCCGTCGTATTTTTTTCTGTCTCAACATTCGGGATAAACTTTTCTGACATTCCTAATATCTGATTTACTTGCGACTGATTATTTTTATTGCAAAGGTAAAGATTTTCATGAACTTCGGTAATTTGGCGTTCTAAATTTTATAAACATAAAAAAATAAAGCCAGCCCGTCTTTATCTCTTTGGTGTTGTAGACGGTAATATAACCGTTTTTTAGGAGCTCAGCGATTCACATCGCATATTTAGGTGTGTAAGAGTATGACAAGCCGACTTTAATACATTTTATATGTGCAAATATACATTTATTTTTTCATGAAAATTTTCCATTTCCTTATTTTTTTCGTTTTTTAAAATATTCTTATAAAGAACTGTTACACTGTATGCAAATGAAAGATAAAGGTATTTTATATCAATTTTTAAGTTTAAAACAGCCATGCCTGAAAAATTTTCCCTAAGTTTGTAGAGTCTGATTAAATTTTACTCAGGTCAGATTTGAGAGTTCCTTTCAAGGATGCTTTTCTGTTTTACGAAGACGATAGCCAGCTATCTGACGAGTGAAAAACGAAGAAAATCGAAAGAAAATGCGAAGATAACCTGATAATATTTCTCTATTGGGAAATTTAAACAGACTCTTATCATATACATATTGTCGTAAAAAGAGTACTCTTTTTACTGAAATAGTATCTACTAAAAACGAAAAAATATGTTTATATTAAAATCGCTAAACAAGTTCGGCGAATATATTTTATTAATGGGTAAAGTTTTCTCAATTCCCGACCGATGGAGCGAATTTTTCAGACGATACATAATGGAAGTTTATCAACTCGTGATAGACTCTATTGCTATCGTGGTAACGATCTCTCTGTTTATCGGTGCTGTTATAGCCATACAGACATCTTTGAACATCATGTCTCCGTTGATTCCCCCCTATACGGTAGGTTTAATAACGAGAGATACCCTACTGCTCGAATTCTCATCATCTATAATGTGCCTTATCCTTGCAGGAAAAATAGGCTCTAACATCGCATCCGAAATAGGGACAATGCGAGTAACGGAACAGATAGACGCATTGGATATCATGGGAGTAAATTCGGCCAATTATCTTATCTTACCTAAAATCACGGCATTAGTAACGTTTATCCCCATCTTGGTAGCATTCAGCATGTTCACAGGATTGTTTGGAGGGTATCTGGTAAGTATTTTCACTTCAATTATTCCGACATCCCGCTATGTTTACGGACTACAATCATATTTCAATGAATATTATATCTGGTACTCGATCATCAAATCTCTTTTCTTCGGATTTGTGATTAGCAGCGTAGCATCTTTTTACGGCTATAAAGTAAAAGGCGGTGCTCTTGAGGTAGGGCAGGCAAGTACCGACTCTGTAGTCGTAAGCAGCGTAACAATCTTATTACTTGATGTCTTACTGACCAAAATATTATTGCAATGATAGAAATTAAAAATGTTACAAAATCGTTTGACGGAAAAACTATCTTGCATGACATTTCTGCGACCTTTCACACCGGAAAAACGAATCTGATCATCGGCCAAAGCGGATCGGGGAAAACCGTATTGATGAAATCGATTGTTGGATTATTACGCCCAGAATCAGGACAAATACTATATGACGGCAAAGATTTATTACAAATATCCGGGGCACAAATTAAGGCCTTACGCTCCGAAATCGGAATGTTGTTTCAGGGATCGGCACTATTCGATTCTCTGACCGTAATAGAAAATGTCATGTTTCCGTTAAAGATGTTTACCCGCAAGTCTTTGGCCGAACGAATAAAGCGTGCAGAATTTTGCCTGGATAGAGTAAACCTGAAAGGTGCAAACAACCTCTTTCCTTCTGAAATAAGCGGAGGGATGCAAAAACGTGTCGCAATTGCACGTGCGATTGCCTTAAACCCTAAATACTTATTTTGCGACGAGCCTAATTCCGGATTAGATCCCCGGACTTCGATACTCATTGATGAACTGGTCAGAGACATCACCCGCGAATATAACATTACAACAATTATTAATACACACGATATGAATTCGGTTATGGGTATCGGAGAAAATATCGTATTCCTGGATAAAGGACACAAAGAATGGGTCGGAAATAATGAAGAAATTTTTACTTCGGACAATAAAGCGTTAAATGATTTTGTTTTTGCGTCCAACCTTTTCAAAATGGTCAAAAAATATGTCATAAAAGAACACCTGTCCGATTCTCTGAAAGAATAGCACAAGTGCAAATTCCGTCAACGAACACGAAATTTGTAACACATTTATTGACAAGCGTCTAAAATAAAGCTAAAAAGTTTGTTTTTATTTTTGCGCAATCGATTGTTTAAAATCAAAGATTTAGTGTATATTTGCACACTGATATTTTATAACTATATTTGAACCATGAGCAAAAAAGTAGTCACATTCGGAGAAATCATGTTGCGGTTGGCCACACCGGGTTACCAACGCTTCAGTCAGGCAACGGAATTCACCGCCACATTCGGAGGGGGAGAAGCCAACGTATCGGTATCGCTGGCCAATTACGGTATGGAATCGGAATTCGTAACCCGCCTGCCCCAAAACGATATAGCCAGAAGTTGCGAGATGGATCTCCATAAACACGGAGTAAAGACCGATCATGTCATTTACGGAGGCGACCGTCTGGGAATCTATTTCCTCGAAACGGGAGCGGTAGCCCGTGCCAGCAAGGTGGTTTATGACCGGGCACATTCGGCAATCGCCGAAATCAAACCGGGGATGATCGACTGGGACGAAGTCTTCAAGGGAGCTGACTGGTTTCACTGGACCGGTATTACCCCTGCACTTTCACAGGGTGCTGCCGATGCCTGTCTCGAAGCCATACAGGCAGCCAACCGTCTGGGCGTAACCGTATCGTGCGACCTGAACTACCGGAAAAACCTGTGGAAATACGGCAAACAGGCATCAGAAATTATGCCCGAGCTGGTAGCCGGCTGCGATGTCATACTGGGAAATGAAGAGGATGCAGAAAAGGTATTCGGTATCAAACCGGAAGGTTTCGACGTTGCACAGACCAATGGAGAAGTGAATGCCGCCGAATTCGAGTCGGTATGTACTCAGTTGATGAAACGTTTTCCCCGAGCCCAAAAAGTCATCATTACGCTCCGCGGCTCGATCAACGCCAACCACAACACATGGGGCGGCGTATTGTATAGCGGCGGGAAACTGTATCAATCCCCGCGTTACGATATTACCCATATTGTGGATCGTGTAGGAGGAGGCGACTCATTCATGGGCGGACTTATCTACGGGTTATTGACCTATACCGGAGACGATCAGAAAGCACTGAACTTTGCCGTAGCGGCATCATGTCTGAAACATACCATTTACGGAGACTTCAATTTGGTAACGGTAGAAGAAGTCGAGAAACTGATGAGCGGTGATGCTTCGGGTAGAGTGTCGAGATAAAATGCGATTACTTAAAACCTGTCTAAATTTTCCGATAAAAGATTATCTAAACAGGTTTCCATTTTTATAATATAGAGAAGTCCTTTACCAAATCACTTCTCAATTATTATTTCGTTTTATACAAAAATAATATGGCAAGATTTTCAAAAATAGAGGTACTCAACGCTATGGCCTCTACAGGTATGGTACCTGTGTTCTACAATAAAGACGTTGAGATTGCAAAAAGCGTAGTAAAAGCATGTTACGAAGGCGGAGTAAGAGCTTTCGAATTTACTAATCGCGGAGACTTCGCCCAAGATGTTTTTGCGGAATTAGTAAAATTTGCAGCAAAAGAATGTCCTGAAATGATCTTAGGAATCGGCTCTATCGTCGATCCGGGAACAGCATCTTTATATATACAATTGGGAGCAAACTTTGTTGTCGGTCCGTTATTTAATCCTGAAATAGCAAAAGTTTGTAACCGTCGTCTTATCCCTTATACTCCGGGATGCGGATCGGTATCTGAAATCGGATTTGCACAGGAAGTCGGTTGTGATCTCTGTAAAGTATTCCCTGCAGGAAACGTCGGAGGTCCATCATTCGTAAAAAATGTAAAAGCTCCTATGCCTTGGTCTATGCTTATGGTTACCGGAGCTGTAGAACCTACCGAAGAAAATCTTTCGGCATGGGTCAAAGCCGGAGTTACATGCGTAGGTATGGGCTCGAACCTCTTCCCTGCAGACATCATAAAAGCAAAAGACTGGGCTGCCATCACAAATAAATGCAAAGAGGCACTGGCATTTATTAAGAAATACAGATAAACACATATAAAAATACTTTTCCGATAAAAGAATCGGAAAAGTATTTTTTCATTTGAAAAACACAAAAACAGAACAAATAATGAGTAGATTACAAGAAAACGCCGCGAAAATGACAAATTACAGATGGGCGATCTGCGCCATGTTATTTTTCGCAACAACTGTCAATTATCTCGACAGACAAGTATTATCATTAACGTGGGATGAGTTCATAAAGCCCGAATTCCATTGGGATGAATCACACTACGGAACTATCACATCCGTATTTTCAATCGTATATGCGATATGCATGTTATTCGCAGGTCGATTTATCGATTGGATGGGAACAAAAAAAGGATATTTATGGTCTATTGGTGTATGGTCGGCCGGAGCATGTCTCCATGCTGTATGCGGTATCATCACCGAATCATACGTAGGATTGCATAGTGCCGCCGAGCTAATGAGCGCAACTGGAGATGTCGCAGTTATTATCGCAACGATAAGCATGTATTGCTTTCTTGCCGCCAGATGCGTATTGGCATTAGGTGAAGCCGGAAACTTCCCTGCAGCGATTAAAGTAACAGCAGAATATTTCCCTAAAAAAGACCGCGCTTATGCAACATCTATTTTTAATGCAGGTGCTTCGATCGGAGCATTGATTGCTCCGCTAAGCATTCCCGTATTGGCGAAAATCTGGGGATGGGAAATGTCTTTTATTATCATCGGTGCTCTCGGATTCGTATGGATGGGATTCTGGGTATTTATGTACAGCGCTCCTTCTAAAAGTAAATTTGTAAATAAAGCAGAATTAGAATATATCGAACAGGATAAAGATCAAGATGTAACTCCCGTCGAAGAACTGAAGGAAGCCCGCAAAATGAGCTTTTTGGAATGTTTTTCTTATAAACAGACATGGGCTTTTGCTTTCGGAAAATTCATGACAGACGGAGTTTGGTGGTTTTTCCTTTTCTGGACACCATCTTATTTAAATACTCAGTTCGGAATTAAAACATCCGAAGGATTAGGGATGGCCTTGATTTTTACACTTTACGCCATCACGATGTTATCTATTTACGGTGGTAAATTACCGACCATATTTATCAATAAAACCGGGATGAATCCTTATGCTGCTCGTATGAAAGCTATGCTCATTTTTGCATTTTTCCCATTACTCGTATTATTGGCACAGCCCTTAGGTACAATTTCTCCTTGGTTCCCTGTAATTATGATCGGAATCGGAGGTGCAGCACATCAGTCATGGTCTGCCAATATCTTCTCCACCGTAGGCGATATGTTCCCAAAAAGTGCAATTGCTACTATTACCGGTATCGGCGGTATGGCAGGAGGTGTAGGATCTATGATCTTACAGAAATGTGCGGGTAACCTATTTGTATATGCAGATGAAATACAAATGGAATTCATGGGATTTATAGGTAAACCGGCTGGGTATTTCATTATTTTCTGCATCTGCGCCGTAGCATATTTGATCGGCTGGATCGTTATGAAAACTCTCGTACCGAAATACAAACCGATTGAATTATAAAAATATACAAGGTTTTTACCCGATAAAAAATCCCGGCAGATTCCGGGATTTTTTTATTTATAATATCCCCCTATGTATTTATTTGATATTTATTACCATATACTTACAAAACAAATATCCTCAAACAGATGTTTTAATTGCACAAAAGAATAAAAACTAAAAAATATCAGGAATATGGTAAAAATAGATTTAAGTAAATACGGAATTACGAATGTAGAAAAAATCATCTATAATCCCTCATACGATGAACTTTTCAAAGCAGAAACCGATCCGTCACTCACCGATTATGAAAAAGGCATAGTAACCAACACCGGTGCTGTCGCAGTAAAAACAGGAAAGTTTACAGGAAGATCACCTAAAGACAAATATACGGTTAAAGATAAAACGACAGAAAATACCATGTGGTGGGACGGAAAAATCAACAAACCGATCTCCACTGAAATATGGAATGAGTTGAAACAGCTCGTAATTAAGGAACTATCCGATAAGAAAAAACTATATGTCGTAGATGCATATTGCGGAGCAAATAAAGACACTCGGTTAAAAGTCCGTTTCATTATGGAAGTTGCATGGCAGGCACATTTTGTGAAGAACATGTTCATACGTCCGACCGAAGAAGAGTTAAAAGAGTTCGGAGAACCGGATTTTATCGTACTCAACGGTTCTAAAGTTACCAATCCCAAATGGAAAGAACAAGGATTAAACTCCGAAGTCTTCGTTGTTTTCAATCTGACAGAACGTATGCAGATCATTGGGGGAACATGGTATGGCGGTGAAATGAAAAAAGGGATGTTCAGCATGATGAACTATTATCTGCCGTTAAAAGGAATAGCCTCTATGCACTGCTCTGCAAATGTCGGATTAAACGGAGATGTCGCTCTCTTTTTCGGATTATCCGGTACTGGGAAAACGACCTTGTCAACCGACCCGAAGCGTCTATTGATAGGAGATGACGAACATGGGTGGGACGATAACGGAGTATTCAATTTTGAAGGAGGATGCTACGCCAAAGTAATCAACCTAAGTCAAGAAAACGAACCGGAAATCTGGAGCGCAATACGAAGAGATGCTTTATTGGAAAATGTTACCGTACACGCCGACGGAAGTATCGATTATGCAGATAAGTCAATTACGGAAAATACTCGTGTCAGTTACCCCATTTATCATATAGACAACATCGTAGAGCCATCGAAAGCCGGGCATGCTTCCAAAATTATTTATTTATCGGCAGATGCATACGGTGTATTGCCTCCGGTATCGATACTTGATGAAAAACAGGCACAATATCATTTTATCAGCGGATATACATCAAAACTTGCCGGGACAGAACGAGGTATTACCGAACCAGAACCCTCTTTTTCCCCTGCATTCGGAGAAGCGTTCCTAACCGTGCATCCAATGATGTACGCTGCTGTATTAGCCAGAAAAATGAAAGATCATCATTGCAAGGCATATCTTGTAAACACCGGTTGGAATGGAACGGGAAAACGTATTTCGATCAAGGAAACCCGCGCTATTATCGATGCAATACTTTCGGGTGATATTGAAAAAGCCCCGACCAAGCATATTCCTATTCTCAATTTGACCATACCGACCGAACTGCCGGGTGTAAACTCTGGAATCCTCGATCCGAGAGATACTTACTCTAATGTCGAAGAATGGAGTAAAAAAGCACAATCTCTGGCCAATAAATATGCCGACAACTTTGTGCAATATGCCACAACACCCGAAGCCGAAGCATTGATAGAGTTCGGCCCTCAACGTGAAAAGAAATAAGAAACTCTTTTTTCATATTCCCTGTCAAACGTCTTCTAATCCGGAATCCCGCAAGCAATGTCTAAGTGAGAGAGTTTTCCTCACGGTATCAGGGGTTTCTCATTGGCTGAATCTGACAGGGATTTTTATTGAAAAGTCTGTCCTCTACATTTTCAAACAATCATTCCTTACAATAAACTCGCCATCGATAAATATATTAAAAACTAATCTCAATCGTTTTTCCTGAATAATTTATCCGTTTTGTCGGCAAAGAATGTGAAATAAAAAAATACTCAATACAGAGTACTACTGATCCGTTAACAAAATTTAGACAGTTCCTCAATATCATGAACAAAATTTTAAACAAATTACAAGAAACTCATATACAGACAAAAAGCTCTTTTATCAAAGGAAAAGTAACAACATCTGAAAATAAAATTTGTCTGAAATAATTTTGAGATTTAAGAATTAGTGCTACCTTTGCACAGCATTACGAAAGCAACTCATGCTGCTTAAGGAAGGATGGGTGAGTGGCTGAAACCAACAGTTTGCTAAACTGTCGTACTCGTAAGGGTGCCGGGGGTTCGAATCCCCCTCCTTCCT
>OGMF01003470.1_pt1 | contig 11784 bp, 8 predicted proteins | sample 1572921 | NCBI WGS metagenome assembly OGMF01 (sample SAMEA2581919, study PRJEB24529) | metagenome | biome: Human gut stool | place: China | collected 2011
ACACGACGCTCTTCCGATCTGGTCCGTTTTCGCTGATGCCGGAAACGATGATTCCCTGAGAGTCTTTCAGGTTCAGGCTGCGGGCCAGATTTTTGGAGTTCGGCTGTACCCGGATGCCGATCCAGCCGCGTTTGACCTCGCCGCTTTGCTCCAGTTGTTTGACGATCCATTCGACAATGTTGATCGGGATGGCAAAGCCGATTCCCATGTTGTTGCCCGAAGTGGAGAAGAGGGCGGAATTGATGCCGATCACTTCTCCTTTGGTATTGAACATCGGGCCGCCCGAACTGCCCTGGTTGATGGCAGCGTCGGTCTGGATAAAATTGTCGTACGGACCCGCGGCAATGTCCCGCGATTTGGCGGAGACGATGCCGGCGGTAACGCTGCCGCCCAGCCCGAACGGGTTGCCGATGGCCAGTACCCAGTCGCCCACCCGGATGGCGTCGGAATCGCCGAAAGTAACTTTGTCGAGTTCAAACGGCGGCTCGATTTTGATCAGGGCGATGTCGGTTTTTTCGTCGCCGCCGATGATGTCGGCTTCGACTTCGGTGTTGTCAAACAGTACCACGTTGACGACTTCGGCGTTCTCAATCACATGATAGTTGGTGATGATGTATCCGTCTTCGCTGATGATAAAGCCCGATCCCAACGCTACCCGGCCTTCCAGCGGATCATAATATTCCCCGCCGCCGTTGCTGCCTTCGGCCGGAATGTTGATCTGGTCGGGCTGCTGGATGGTGGAGATGTTGACCACCGTCGGGATCAGCTTTTCCGCCAGATCGGCAAAAGACGGAAAACCGTATTGCGCCCGGACGGGAAAAGCGGCGGCCGCGCCGCACAGAACCATAAGCCAAAGTCGTAATCTGTTCATCTTCCTATCTCATCGATTTGCGGAAAAACTGGAAAAACTCGCTGTCAGGCGACAAAACCATCGAAGCGTTGCCGTCGGTGAGCGCGTTTTTATAAGCCTCGAGCGAGCGGTAGAAGGCAAAAAACTCCATATCCTGCCCGGCGGCTTTGTTCCAGATCATGATTGCCTGTTCGTCGCCCTGACCGCGGATGATCTGTGCCTGCTTTTCGGCGTCGGCGAGGATGATGGTTTTTTCCTTGTCGGCGCTGGCCTTGATCTTCTGCGCTTCCTGCGACCCTTGTGCGCGGAACTCCTTGGCTTCGCGCTCGCGTTCAGTCTTCATCCGGGCATTGATCGCCTGCAAAACCTCAAGCGGCAGGTCGGCCCGGCGGATGCGCACGTCGGCAACGCTGACGCCGATCTGTTCCGCGTCGACCTTAACCGCGGCGCTGATGTCGTTCATGATCTGGGTGCGCTTCTGCGACAACAGTTCCTGTAAGGTGCTGCGGCCGAGGATCTTGCGGATGGAGGAATTGACGATTTCCGCCAGTTTGCTCTGCGCCTGATATTCGGTGCGCACGGTTTTGTAAAATTTCAGCGGGTCGATAATCCGGTAGCGGGTAAAACTGTCGACGTCCAGACGTTTTTTGTCGTTTAAAACCACTTCCTGCGCCGGCGGATCAAGATTGAGCAGCCGCGCGTCATAGAAAACGACGTTCTGAATCATCGGAATTTTGAGTTTCAGTCCCGGTTCCTTTACAACTCTGACCGGACGGCCGAATTGCAGAACCAGCGCCTGTTCGCCCTGGTTGACGGTATAAATGCTGCCGGCGGCCAGAATGACAACGGCCGCGGCCAGCGCAATCAAAACATATTGAATCTTACTCATCGTCGTCGTTTCCTTATTTCAAACTGTTCAGCGGCAGCAGCGGCACCACGCCGTTGCCTTTGGCGGAAGGGTCGAGAATGACCTTGTCGGAATTTTTCAGGACGTTTTCCATGGTTTCCAGATACAGGCGCTTGGCGGTTACCTCACGGCCTTTTTTATAGGCCTGATAAACCGAGTTGAAACGCTCGGCCTCGCCCTTTGCCTTGTTGACGACGGCTTCCTTGTAGGCTTCCGCGCCTTGCAGAATCTGCGAAGCCTGGCCGCGGGCGTTGGGAACAACCTCGTTGCGATAGGCTTCCGCTTCGTTCTTAAATCTTTCCATGTCGGCTTTGGCGCGCTGAACTTCGTTAAAGGCGTCGACCACCTGCTTCGGCGGATCGGCCTTTTGCAGTTTGACGCGGACGATTTCCACACCGGACCCGAAGTCGTCGAGCACTTTCTGCAGTTCAAGCTTGGTGTCTTCCTCAACCTTGCCGCGGTCGCCCGAAATGATCGGCATCATTTTCGACTGGCCGACGATTTCGCGCAAAACCGACTGTGCGGCAACGCTTACCGTCTGGTCGGGGCTGCGCATGCTGAACAGGTAGTCTTTGGCGTTTTTGATCCGCCAGACCACGGTCAGGTTGATGTCGACGATATTTTCGTCGCCGGTCAGCATATGGCTCTCGGTAAATGCGCGGGAAACGTTGGAAACCCGGCTGCTTTCGGCCACCCCGAGGTTAATGCTCCGTTCCTGGGTCATGCTTACTTTTTCCACCGTCTCAATCGGGTAGGGCAGATGGTAGTGCAGTCCCGGTTCGGTGGTGTCGACATATTTGCCGAATCTCAGCACCACCCCCTGTTCGTTGGTTTGCACCTGATAGAAGCCGGATGCCAGCCACAGGGCCGCCGCCGCGCCGATAATCAGTTTGGCGCCGCCGTCAAAACTGAAACCGCCGCTTTTTTTGATCCGGCGGAATTTAACGACTTTTTCCGTATTCGCTTCGCCCTGCCACGGGGAATCATCGCTGTCGTCCCACGGGCTTTTGTTGTCAGCCATGTTTTTACACCTCATTGTTTATTATATTGCATTAAATCCATATATAATATAAATGTATCCTAAAAACAATTAATGATACGACAATATCAACAGGAGAGAATTATGGAAGCAGAACTGCGCCGTATCGCCGGGCAATACTTTGCTCCGGAAACGATTGAGAGCGTCAGGGTCTTTAACCGCCGCGCGATCGTTACTCTGGTTAATGCCGCCGAAGACCCGGCCGGAGCGGAAGCAATGGAAAAGGCTTTGCTGGCATATCCGGAAATAGACAAAGTTTCGGTCGTTTATACCGCGACCCGCCGCGACGAAGGGGATACCCGCTGGCGGATTCCCGGAGTAAAAAAAATCATTGCCGTCGCTTCGGGCAAAGGCGGCGTCGGCAAATCCACCACCGCCGTCAATCTGGCGCTGGCGCTGGCGGATCTGGGCAAAAAAACGGCCTTGTTCGATGCCGACATTTACGGTCCTTCGGTGCCGACCATGCTGGGGTTTGAAGACGTGTCGCCGATTTCTTACGACGGCAAAACTTTCGAGCCGTTTGAAAACCTCGGCCTGAAGTCGATGTCGATCGGCAGCCTGGTGGACAAGGACACCCCGCTGATCTGGCGCGGACCGAAAGCCTGCGGCGCCCTGCAGCAGCTTTTGACGGAAGTCAACTGGGGCGACATCGACGTCATGGTGATCGACATGCCGCCCGGCACCGGCGACATTCAGATTACGCTGGCCCAGCAGGTAAAGCTTGACGGCGCGGTGATCGTTTCCACCCCGCAGGACATTGCCCTGATCGATGCGGTCAAAGGCGTCAACATGTTCAAACGGGTAGAGGTGCCGATTTTGGGCATTGTCGAAAATATGAGCTATTATCTGTGTCCCGAGTGCGGTCATAAGGAATTCGTCTTCGGCGAACACGGCGCGCGGGAAACGGCGGAACGTCTGGGGGAAAAGTTTCTGGGGGAGATTCCGCTCAACATTAAGATCCGCAGTTATGCCGACGGCGGCACCCCGATCGTTTATGCCGAACCGGACAGTCCGTTCAGCGAAGCTTACCGCGAAATTGCCGCGAAAATAGCCGCGGCCTTATAAACGAAAAAGCCGGATATCCGAAAAATATCCGGCTTTCGCAAGTCTGCAGCAAACATCATTTGCCGTTACTTTTCGATTTCGTCTTTTTCTTCTTCTTCGTATTTTCCTTCGTCTTCTTCTCCTTCCGACAACATATCGTTCTCATACCAGATAAGGTTGTCATGGCCGTGCCGTTCCGCTTTTTCAAATTTGAAAAAGCGGGTAATGGGGACGCGCAGGAAATTGCTCAATGTCCACAACATGTAACAGGGAATGTGTCCCTTGCCGTGTTCGTATTGTCTGAGTGTTTGGAGCGGAATGCCGATTTGGTCGGCCACCTCTTTTTGCGTAAGATGGTATGCGGCGCGGCAGAAGCGCAAGTACTTGCCGATGTCAATTTCGATCGGTTGTGGGATGTCTTTGCCGCGTTCCAATGATTGAAAAATAGGAAATCCCATGAAGCAATCCTTTCTGTTGTTGATTAAACGGTAAGGCCACTGTCAGACTTCAAAAGGGATATGAGCTTTTCGGCCGTTTTTTGGGGACGGCGGGAAAAGCGCTTTTGAAATGAAGGTGGTCGGGAAGTTGACAAATCATATATGCTAAAATGATCCCCCGGGTCTTTGAACTTTTCAGTTGTTGGACATGCACCCGGGGCTCCCCGACCGTAGTCAGGGATATATTCATCGTTATCGCTATCAACAACGACAACAATTTGACGGCGAATATCCCTGTCGCCGTAGCATATATGGGCTTGTCAAGGCCCCGCGCCCCTTTTTCGGGCGCTTAAGTGTCAGAACCGTACATTTTCCGCGGCAGAACGGAAAAACGCTTGCCTGCTTTCCGAACAGACGGCGCCGGCACGTTTTCACGACCGTTCCGCGGACGGATGTAATGGCTTTGCCACCTGAAAACATCATAAATAAACAAAAAAACGATTACAAGACGAAATATGCGGAATAAACAAAGGCAAGCGAAATTCGCAGCCGGAGAACCGGCTATCGTATTGACACTAATAGATTGTAGAAATAAGAAATAAAAATTAAAGGTTGTGGATAACATACCGCTTTTGTGTTTTCGTTTTGATGCCAAAGCCGGTTTGTGCCAAACCCGTTTTTCGCTTTCTCAACAGCTTGCCCGGCCATGTTTCGGAACGGATGGCCGGAACCTGCACTTTTTCAGCGTCTGCGTTCGGGCAGTCCTTCTTCTTTTTCAAGTTGTTTGATTCTCATCAGCAGATCGTCGATCTTAAGCCTGAGCGTTGAAGACGGATTATGCCGCAGGGCGTTTTCCGCCTGCCGCCGGGCCGTTTGCGCGTCGCCGCCGAGAAAAGAGAATTCCGCCGCCGCGTAGTTGGAGGTTGCCATGTCGTTTTGCATGCCGCTGGCTCTTGCCAGAAGCAGCCAGGCATAGCTGTCGGGGTTATAAACCAGAACCTGGTTCAGCATGCGGACGATTTCTTTTAAGTCTGCCGGGCCGGGATTGTTTTCGAGCATGGCCTGCGACAGGTTAAGCTTGAACAGGGACGAGGCCGGCTGCAGTTTCAGCGCCTGCCGGTAAGCGGCGGCGGCCGGAACAATTTTTCCCGTTTCCATCATCATCTGTCCTTTTAATTCGTAAAAATAAGGGTTTTGCGGCTCGTCTGCGATCAGTGAGTTAACCTCGGCCAGCGCCTCTTTCATTTTCAGCTGTTTGAACAGGGCGATGGCGCGGGCGTAACGGGCGGGGACGGAATTGTCGTTGGGCGGATATTTGAGAAACGTCTGCCGCGGTTCTTCGGTATAGGCAAACAGTTTGGCTTTGATTCTTTGAAATTCCTTTTCCTGAGGCCCTTGCGCCGGCGCCCGCGATTCCCGCGCCGCTTTTTCGACGAAGGATATGCGTTCGTCGGTCAGCGGGTGAGTGCGGTAATAGTCGCGTTCGGCAATGCCCTGCATTTTGTTGCGGTGTTGTATTTTTTTCAGGAATGCGAGCATGCCGGCCGGCGACTGGTTTATTTTTTTCAGCAGGTTGACGGCGGCCTCGTCGGCGCTCCTTTCTTCGCTGATCTGGTATGAGAGCATCGAATTGAGAGCCGAACTCTGCGAACCGAGAATGGCGGCGATGCTCAGGTCTGCACGTCCGGCGGCGATGCCGGCCAGGCCGCCGACCAGCATTGAAGCCAGGCTGATGCTCTGCACCTCGCGCGATTTGATTTTGTGACGAAGAATGTGTCCGCCCTGAATATGCCCGGTTTCATGCGCCAGCACGCCAGTCAGCTCGTTCTGGCTGTCGGCGGCGGTAATGGTGCCGATATTGACGAACATGCGGTTGCCGTCGGTGACGAATGCGTTCAGTTCACGGTCGTTGACAATATAAATCTGCCCCGGGCGGAAAGCTACGCCGGCGGCGTTGAATACCGGCCGCAGCGTCTGATGCAGAAATATCTCGGTTTCTTCGTCCGAAATCAGGGAAATGGCCCGTGCCGTTTCGCAATTTAAAAAAACTGACAGCAGCACAAGACTGCCTGCCAGTTTTTTTGCCGTTGTCAGAAAAGCGTTTATCCGTTGATAAGCTTTTTCCACCATGCAACCTTCCTTTTTTCCGGTTTCTCTTCGTTTTCCGTATTGGTATTTGCGGGAGCCGGCGTTTCATGGCTGTTATACAGAATTACCGCTTCTTCTTTTGCCGGTTTTTCTTCCGTTTCACCGGACGGTTCGCCGCTGCGGCGTCTGCTGCCCCGGCGGCGGTCAAAACGGCCGCGCCGGTCGCGCCTGCCGCCTCTGCGTCGGAAACCGGCGTTTTCGTTTTCCCCTGCGTCGGCTTCGGTTTCGTTTTCCGCGGCGTTCTCTGCGGTCGTTTCTTCCGTGTCGGTTTCGTCGCCGGTATCGTTTTCCTCATATTCGGAAATTTTGTTTTCCTTTGCCGTTTCTTCGCCGGCGGGTTTGATTGCTTTTATCCGTTCGATTTTGAAATCCGCGATGTTGCGGACGCTGTCGTCGGCACAGATGACAACCTGCATTTTATAGCGTTGTTCTATGTTGACCAGTTCGGCGCGCTTCTGGTTTAAGAGATAAACGGCCACGTCTCGCGGCAGCGAAACAGTAATTTTTGACGAGCGCCCTTTGATGCCTTCTTCCTCAATCGTACGCAGGATGGAAACCGCACCGGATTCGATGGTGCGGACAATGCCGCGGCCGTGGCAGTGCGGGCAGGTTTGATAATTGCTTTCAAAGAAAGAGGAATGCATCCGCTGGCGCGAAATCTCAAGCAGCCCGAAGCAGCTCATTTTGCCGATCTGCACGCGGGCACGGTCTTTTTTCATTGCTTCTTTCATCCGTTTTTCAATCGCCTGATTGTTTTTCGGCTCGTCCATGTCGATGAAGTCGATTACCACCAGTCCGGCCAGATTGCGCATGCGGAGCTGTTTGGCGATTTCGTCGGCGGCTTCCAGATTGGTTTTGAGCGCCGTTTCTTCCAAATCTTTTTCCTTGGTGGCGCGGCCGGAGTTGACGTCGATCGAAACCAGTGCCTCGGTGGGGTTGATTACCAGATAGCCGCCCGATTCCAGCTGCACGTTGGTGTCGTGCAGCTTGTCCAGCTGTCCTTCGACCTGAAAACGCTGGAACAGCGGAATGTCGTTCGGTTTGCAGGACTTGAGCTTTTTCATGCTGTGCGGCGACAGGATCTTCATAAAGCTGCGGGCAGCCTGATAGGCGTTGTTGCCGTCGATGATGATTTCCGAAATTTCTTTGGTGAACATGTCGCGCAGCGCCCGTTTAATCAGGTTTCCTTCCTCGTAGATCAGAGCCGGCGCGCCGCTTTTCAGCGAATCAAGCCGGATCTGTTCCCAGGTGCGGATCAGGTAATTGTAGTCGCGGACAATGTCCGATTTGGTCTTTTCTTCGCCGGCGGTGCGCACGATCAGCGACATGTCGCTTGAAATCGGCAGTTCCCTGATGATGGTTTTTAAACGCTTGCGGTCGGAAACGTTGGTGATTTTGCGCGAAACGCCGCCGCTTTTGATCCGGTTGGGCATCAGCACGCAGTAGCGGCCGGCCAGCGACAGATATGTCGTCAGGGCGGCGCCTTTGTTGCCGCGTTCTTCCTTGACCACCTGTACCAGAAGAATCTGGCCTTCTTTGATGACGTCCTGAATTTTGCTTTGATGGAAAAGCTTGCGCATCAAAATCAGCTTTTTCTGGATTTCAAAGTCATATTCGCCGTCGTCATCGTCGTCGGCGGCCACTTCGTCGTCGCTGCCGTTGTCCATGCCGGCGCCGCCGGTTTCTTCCGTTTCGTTTTCGCCGTTGTTTTCGCATTCTTCGTCTTTTTCGACAATTCTTTCGTTTGCGGTGCCGGCGGATTCGGCAAGGGTTTTGACTTCTTCTTTCTTTTTGCCGTCGTTTTTCGCTTCTTCCGCGGGTGCGGCGGCCGTTTCTGCCGGCGCTTCCGCAGACGCCGTTTTGCCTGCGGCGGCAGATGTGTCTTTCTCACCCGTTTCGGCGGTTTCCCCGGCAGTTTTCGGTTTGCGTCCGCGGCGTCTGCCGGTGGTTCCCGCTTTTTTCTTTTTGCCGGCCTGCTTGCCGTCTGCGGCTTGGTTTTCGCCGTCTGACGCTTTTTCTTCTGCCGCTGCCGCGGGGGCTTCTCCGGTTTCCGCGCCGCCGTTTTCAACGATGGCGGCCGTTGGCGTTTCTTCCGCTGCCGCCGCGGAAGAAGCGTTTGAACCTTCCGGTTGTTCGGCCGCCGCTGCCGGTTGCGCTTCCGCATCCGTGCCGTTTTCGTCGGCGGCTTTTGCCGCTTCTTCCCGGGCGCGCGCTTCCGCAGCTTCCTGTTCCAGGCGCTGGGCGCGTTTTAAGGCTTTTTCTTCGCGGATTCTCGCGCGTTCCTGTTCGCGTTCCTTAATTGCCTGTTTTTTGTTTTCGATCATGGCGTCGACTTCTTTTTCCAGTTCGGCCATGGTTTTGTCGTCCACATGATAATAGTCGGGATGGATTTCGCCGAAAGCGAGGAACCCGTGGCGGTTGCCGCCGTAGTCGACAAAGGCGGCCTGCAGCGAAGGTTCGATCCTCATCACCTTGGCCAGATAAACGTTGCCTTTGATCTGTTTTCTGCTGCTTGATTCGAATTCGACGTCTTCAAGCTTGTTGCCGTTGACCACGACCACCCGCGTTTCTTCGGGCTGGGTGTCGTCGATTAACATTCTTTTGGTCATATTTTAATAAACTCCGTTCACTCCGCGGAAAACGCGGAAAAATTATTGCATCCGGAGAGAAATCGTGCGGAGAAAAGCAGGAAAACACAAGCTTCGGACAAAAGCTTCAGGCGCTTCTGCCGGGCTTTGCCGTATTGCCGGAGCAGCTTTCTCCGACCTTCAAACATTCAGAACTTTCCTGTTCTGCGATCCGCGGACAAACGCTTTTTTGCTTGCTTGTTATTTGGCTTGTCCGCAAATCAGAATCTCTATCCGGTTTAAACCTCATTCCGGCCGGGATGCACAGGCACGTTTTTCACCGTGAAAAACGGCGGCAACCAATGCGCGGGGAACCTAAAAAACATTTTGTCGTCAAGTCGTAAACGTCCCCGTGCCGGTTAAAAAGACATCCGGCCGCTATTGACAATATACCGGCTGATGTAAAATTACAATACGAAATTTCATTTTTTTCTTTCTCCTTTTTAACAGATTGGTAATAAGTGGCATTTATAATTGCCAAAACTATGGTGGAACAAAACCAGTAATGAGCATACTGAACAACATAACGGCGGCAGGCTGCCGCCGAATACTGATGCTGGCGATGATGGTGCTGTCGGCGGTTTTCCTGTGCGCTTTCAGAGCCGATGCCGCCGGCCGCGTCAGCGGGCTGCGGATCGGGCAGGGCATCGGCAGCGTGCGTATCGTGTTTGACGCTGACGCCGAATTCGACTATAACGTTTTTCTGCTTGACGGGCCGAAACGTTTGGTGGTGGATACCAAAAACGTCTATGTCGGCAAAGCGCTGGAAAAGACCAAAGACAAAAACAATCTGGTCGGCCGGGTGCGGGTGGGTGATATTCATGACGGCAAAACCCGCATAGTTTTCGACCTGCTCAAGCCGGTGGTGGTCAAAAAGGTTTTCATGCTGCCGCCGCAGTCCACTTTCAAATGGCGGCTGGCAATTGACGTGACCGTCGCTTCCGAACGCGAGTTCCGGCAAAAGGCGGGCATCGACAACGCCTACGGCAACAAAAGCCTTTCGCTGGCCGGCAGCGTGCAGGCGGCCGTTGATGCGACGCCGAAGCCCCGTAAGCAGAACGCCAGAAAAATCATTGTGATCGACGCCGGGCACGGCGGACACGATCCGGGAGCGATCGGCTATTCCGGCGTGCATGAAAAGAACATCACCCTGGCCATGGCCAAAGAGCTTAAGCGTCAGTTGGACCGCAAGGGAAAATATACGGTTTATCTCACCCGCAGCACCGATGTCTTCATTCCGCTGCGCAAACGGGTGGAAATTGCGCGCAAACACAAGGCCGACCTGTTTATGTCCGTGCATGCCGATTCCGCTTTGAACCGCAAGGCGACCGGGCTGTCGGTCTATACCCTGTCGGAAACGGCTTCGGACAAGGAGGCGGCGGCGCTGGCCGAACGGGAAAACAAGGCTGACGTCATCAGCGGGCTCAATCTGGTCGAACAGTCCAAGGAAGTGAGCGACGTGCTGATATCGCTTGCCCAGCGGGAAACCCGCAACCGTTCTTCCGAATTCGCCAAATGTCTGGTAGACGAAATGCGCAAATCGGTCAAGCTGATCAGCGATACCCACCGTTTTGCCGGGTTTGCCGTCTTAAAGGCGCCGGACGTGCCGTCCGTGCTGCTGGAGATGGGCTATCTTTCCAACAAAAACGAAGAACGTCTTCTGCGTCAGGAAAGCTACCGCCGCAAATTGGCCGTTTCCGCCGCCAAAGCGATCGACCGCTATTTTGAAGACATGAAACACAAATCCCTGTTTTGATCCCGGTTGTCGTTTAAACGGCTGATAAATCAAGAATACGGTTGTCGTTTGCGATAAAAACTGTTATGAGTGTGTCATAATATAATCTGTTGGGTATGAAAATGTTTAAAACTTTGTCTTCTTTACTGAGCACGTTTTTCTTTTTTGCGGTCATCCTGATTGTCGTGATCATCAGCAATCTGTGGCGCTTCAGCCAAAGCCTGCCCGATTACCGCCAGCTGGAAAAATACGAGCCGGCGGTCACCACCCGCCTGTATGCCGGCGACGGTCAGCTGTTGAAGGAATACGCGGTGGAGCAGCGGCTGTTCATGCCGGTCGGCAAAATCCCCGATCTGGTCAAGCAGGCGTTCATCTCCGCCGAAGACAAAAAGTTTTATCGGCATTCGGGGATTGATTATGTCGGCATTGTCCGCGCCGTTATCAGCAACGTGAAAAACCTGGGCAGCGGCCGCCGGCCTTCGGGTGCGTCGACCATCACCCAGCAGGTGGCCAAAAACTTTCTGCTTTCTTCGGAAGTGTCTTATGTCCGCAAAATCAAGGAAGCGCTTTTGGCCTGGCGGATTGAACAGGCGTTTGGCAAAGATCATATTCTGGAACTGTATCTGAACGAAATTTACCTCGGCAACCGCTCTTACGGCGTGGCGGCAGCGGCGCTCAACTATTTTGACAAGCCGCTGTCGGAACTGACGCTGGAGGAAGCCGCCTATCTGGCGGCGCTGCCGAAGGGACCCAACAATTACAATCCCCACACCCGTTACGAGGCGGCCGTGGCCCGCCGCAACTGGGTGATCGGTCGGATGCTTGAGGAGGGGTATATTGACGAGCTTGCGGCCGAAAACGCCAAGGCGCAGCCGTAGAATGTTGTGTTTGCTGCCGATGTTTTTTGATGTTGCCGACTGTCATTTATGTTTTTTTAGGTTCTTGACATGGTACATCTTTTTTCTTGTCGGATAAAATATCAGACCCCAGCTATAAT
>OGMF01003475.1_pt1 | contig 11749 bp, 9 predicted proteins | sample 1572921 | NCBI WGS metagenome assembly OGMF01 (sample SAMEA2581919, study PRJEB24529) | metagenome | biome: Human gut stool | place: China | collected 2011
TTACTGGGGGATACTCCGTACAATTCTTTGAATTGGGATGAGTGATTCTCAGCTGGCTGTGATCCAGTTCCATTTTCAGTTGCTGATGGTTCTTCTGGATATCTATATCTGTTGTTGAAGTAGCTTCTAACTTCAGTTTAACCAATGGCTGAGGCTCTGTAATCATCCAGCAGGCTGTAAACATTTTGCCTTCTTCCTCGTTTTCCGCATTGTCGTCATAAACCGTCAGTCTGTAGTTGCCGCTCATGGTAAGTTGGCAGTCGGCATTGGGAATTGCCAGATGATAATGAGTATAAGGATGATTGGTGTTGATGGATTGCTCTACATCTTCAATAATCTGGTTGCCGTTGAATCCTTTCATATAGTCGCTTTCAAAGAGCGAAGAAGATACGTTCCAGTTTGCATCACAATGTTCAATCTTGTAGCTGTACCGATGATAATCGTGCGTCATGTCGTCAAAATCGATATGGATAGGTTCTCCGCCCAGTGACGATACTGGGAGCGATAACCAGTTCGTTCCGCCTACAACCTGTAGGGTTCTGATGCGCTGGTTGAATATCTCGTGCTGCTGCGCCCAGGCAGGATAGGTAAACAGAAAGAGAAGGGAGATGACAGTGTATAATAGTTTCATATGGCTCCGTACGTATATATAAAAAAATAACTTGCAGTAGCCTTTTGATAAAGAACTAAATGCAAGCTTAAACAATCTAAATTAATACATGAAAACACTTTTGTAGTCGATAGGGGAATCGAACCCCTATGCCAAGATTGAGAATCTTGTATCCTAACCATTAGATGAATCGACCAACGGTGCAATCTTGAACTCCGCTTGCGGAAGGTGGGGGATTCGAACCCCCGGTACGGTAATCCCGCACGTCAGTTTAGCAAACTGGTGGTTTCAGCCACTCACCCAACCTTCCAATCGGATATTGTTGCCAAATCAACAAGCATCGTTCTCAAATGCGGGTGCAAAGATACTACATTTTTTTTGTACCACCAAATTTTTCTGCAACTTTTTTCAAGAAATATGCATATTTTCTTGATTTTTCTTGTTTTTGGGAGGAATTATAGGGGATAAGCTGACTTTGTCAACAAAAAAGGAGGCAGATTTACCAATTATTGGAAATCTGCCTCCTGTAGGAAAGGGTCGCTCGATGATGTGATGAAACTCCGAATGTCATAAACATTTGAGAGCTCTCCGCTTTTGTAATCCACCGGCTTTGCAGCTTAGTTGACATGTCAGTTTATGTGGCCCGCCATAGGCAAGAGAAGTCTTCTCGGTTTCATAAGTGTAATTTGATGAGTATCCCGATCGAACCGACACGACCCTTATATCTTTGTCGAATAGACATAGCATAGGCTATCATCTATTGATAGAAGTCTTTGGGTTTTCTATACTGCAAAGATAATGCAATCTTTTGAAACTACCAAATCTTTCTGCTGATTTTTTCGAAAAATCTTCTTTATCAAAAGTCAGAACTCCCTTTTCCTTGTATCTCTCAAGGGTCAAGACTTCTTTTTCCTGAGCTCTTCGTATATTTCTTCGAAATATTTCCTGAGTTCTGTCTTGTCTTCAATGATATTCCGCAGCTCTTTCAGAGCCTTCTCATTGGGTGAGTTGGGAATCCAGAGCTTGATGTAGCCGTTGCGGGAATATTTCTCGTCCATGTGGTCGGCGAACCGCTGCCATTGTTCTTCCTTTCCTTTTCCGGGATAGTTCTCCTCTCCGTATTCGATGGCACGAAGAAAGATTTCGTGAACATCGATGTCGCGGTCGGCTTCGGCTACTATCTTGCCGTAGATGCTTCGGGGCTGGCGACTGGAGGAGGCGCGGTGATCCTCCACGGCTTCTTTCATGATTTTAATCTGCTCGGGAGTGAACCAGCGCTTCAGTCTGGCATCAGCCTGGAGGATTTTGCCACTGGTGAGGTGGTGGATGGCGCGCGGACCGCTCATTCCCAGGTCGTGATAGGCGGCAACGATATAAACCATGTCGATGTCGGCACCTGTTACAGGTACGAGTTTCAGGGCGTTTTTGATGACACGGGTTACGTGGCGCAATCCGTGGCTCTCGCCAAATTCTGTATATTTGGGCAGAATCTGTGTTTCCACAAACTGCATGATTTCGAGATTTACTTGTTGCTTCATACTTTTTCTTCTTTATATATAATGTACGCGCGTACATTATATAATTATTATTCCTGAATGTTATCTTCTCATTCTAGAATCTTATTATGCCATTCTAAAAGGGGCGGGTTATCTTCTGGGATTACCACATCATTCCAAGGATGATGAAGGTAGAGAAGATGCCGAAGGCAAAGATGTTGAGAGCCGTGTAGCCCAGCACCTTGTTCAGCATTCTGCCTTCTCCTATCTTCCTCATCTTGGCGAATGTTCGGTTGTGCTGCACGAGGTATGCAGCAGCAAAAGGCAAAAACTTAGTATCTGCATCGTAGGCAAGTGCACCATAGATGTTGATTCCTATCATGATGAGGATGCCGATGTTGCCCAGTGCGCAGTAGAGACGCTCGCCGTTTTTCTTGCCGATGTGAACGATCAGCGTCTTCTTGCCCGCCTTAATATCGTTGTCGTGGTCGCGATAGTTGTTCAGGATGAGTAGCGTATCTACTACCAGACCGCAGGCGATGGAAGTAAGTATGGCTTCCGTTGATACTCTCTGCATTCCTTCAGGCATCACAAGGTAGTAGGTGCAGCAGATCGGTACGATGCCGAAAAAGAGAAGTACCAGCAGGTCGCCCAATCCCAGATAGCTCAGCTTGGTGGTATAAAGGAAGCAGAAGAGTACGCAGCAGATACCCACGATGATCATCTCCTTTCCTCCGTAGAAGGCGAGGGGCAAACCGATGGCGCAGCCTAGAAGGGTGGTGAAGATGATGCCCCATTTCATGGCTTTCATCGTAATCCAGCCTTCAGCACAGGCTCTCTTTGGCCCCAATCGGGTTTCGTCGTCGTTGCCATGCTTGAAGTCGAAGAAGTCGTTTACCAGGTTTGAGTCTATCTGCATTATCCAAGCAAAGAGCAGACAGAGCAGGGCTGGAACCCATTGGCAGTGGGCGTTGGAATCCTTGTATGCCAGGGCTACTCCCAGCATCACCGGTACTGCCGCTGCCGAAAGGGTGACGGGGCGGGCGGCGAGAAACCATGCTTTGATAGAATTTGTCTTTATCATCATATTGTTGCTTTTAAATTATAAGGAGCGAGGTTTTTGGGGAACCTCGCTCCTTGTTGTTATTCATTAAGAAAAGATTCGCTTCTATTTTATTTCAGAAGAATCTCTTGTGGAAAAGATTCGCTTCCTAGTTGAAGAAGTTCCAGCTTACACCCATTCTGAAAACTCGCTGGTTCATCGGATAGTGAGGGGTGAAGAAGTAGTTCTTGTCGCCTTGTCCTGCATTCAGATGGCTCATCATCACGAAGAAGCGGGTGTGCTTGATGTGAACATTGGCGTAGGCATTGACGATAGGGTAGTTGCCCACCTTCACGTTCTTCTCGCCGTTGCCCTGCACGGTATATTGACCGATGTAAGGAGAATAATCTGGAGCCTCGTAGCTGGTGAAGTATCTGGCGTCAGCACCCAACTCGATATTCAGTACCTTTACCACCTTGAATTTGATGAAGAGGTTGGTATATACGTTGAGGTCTGGCACTGGCAGGGCACTCTTGCTGCTGGTATGCTGGTAGGTAATCATGTTCTGCCAGTTGAAAATACCGAACTTGAAGTCCTGCTGCAGCTGCGCTGTAATCAGATTGATGGCATCGCCGCTCTGCATAGGGGTCACCATTACGCCTGTGCGCAGACCATTTTCTGTAATCGTATATTGCTGTGAGAAATAAGTATAGTTCTTGATTTCATCCACAGCCACACGCAGCGTGGTGTTGGTCTTGCCGAATCTCAGAGTTCCCATGATGCGGGTATGGATAATCTTGCTCAGATCATCATCCCACCAGAGATGTCGGGCATGATACTTGCGATAGTAGAACGATGGCGTTTCGTGATGGATGAAAGCATCGCCTCTTACCTGTACGGTGTCACCCAGGAATGGCAGGTTGATGTCTGCGCTTCCGTCGATTGCAAAGGTGCCGGCATTCACTCCGGTGAGTCCTACCTCGCCCACGACATTATAGTGAAGGGTCTTGCCCTGAGTCTTACTCAGCTGACCGCCTACGCTCAGAGCATGCTCATTGAACTTCTCAAATCCGCCTTCGGTATTCGGCAGTTCGTAGTGGCGGAGGTCATAGCTGGCGAAAGCTTTCAGACCAGCCTTTGCCCACTTGCTGAATCCCTCGAGCGTTCCCATTGCCACGGTGTTCTTGATGCGCCAGTGTCGGGTCTGATCGTAGATAGAATCGCCTGTAAACTTGCCGGCATTGTAGTACTCCTTGAGATAGTAGTCCTGTGGAGTCTGGTAAGCCTGGTAGATGCGCTTGTAGTTGTCAAACTGCACGGTGTGGATGAAGCTGGTTACCGGAACATATTCTGTCTTGTAGAAGAGTGAGTCCTGCGCTTTCTTCTTCTCTATGGAGAGCAGACTGTCTGCCATTGCCTTGCTGTTTACTGCAATTCGAGTGCTGTCGCTCTTGAAGTCCTGGGCTGCCTTGTTTGCAACTATTGCCTTGTTGTTCTTGGCAGGTTCATCGCCGGCAATCTTTGCATCTGTAGGGCGACCTGAGAACTGCTTCTTCTGGTTTTTGTCGAAAGCCTTTTCGTCAAACTCCCTGCCTTGTTCCCTTGCTTTCTTTCTTGCCTCCTCCTTGGCTTCCTCGGCTGCATTGTCCTTTGCTGACTCCATGGCGAATTTCTTGGCCTTGATTTCTTCCTCGGTCATCTTCACCTTGCGGCTGAAGCCCACATTGTAGCGGTGGGTGAAGAAGATGTGTTGATTGTCGTTGCGATTCCAGTTCTGCTGCAGCACGGTCGGTATTTCGTTGGTGGCGAAACTCTCGGTGAAAAGCTCCGGATGCTTGATGTAGTCATCATTGGTAATACCTCCGTTCTCCGTCACCTTCTGGTGGTTGGTGCTGAAAAGGAAGTGCGCCTGATAGCGGTCGCCCAGATAAGAAGTCCACATCGTATATTTGAAGTGCGCCGTGCTCTGTGCATCGTAGTAGCCGCGACCGTATTTGTAGTCGAATCGGAATCCGCCACCCAGCTGCTTGTTGGCATTCACCGCAAAGATTGCCTTGAAGTCATCCTCACCGTTGGTTCTGTCACCGCAGCTATTCAGCGTGATGTTGGTGATAGGCGAGTAGGTGTTGGTGAAGTGGAAGTCACTCACCGGAGTAACGATGTTGTCGTATGGCTCGGTGAAGATGAAGTTGCCCTGCGTATTGCGTCGGTCGATGAAGATGCGGTTGATGCGGGCGGTACCCATGTTACCCAGGGTGTTGTACTCTCCGCGCAGTCCTTCCGTGAAGGTGGTATTCTGGTACATTGCCTGCATAGTGTCCACCACGGCAGCCCGAGTATCTCCAAATCTCTCATCCACAGTCCATACCCTGATTCCCTTCGGAATCTCCTTGTCGGTGCCCAGCGAGTCGGTGTTGATTCGGTTGCCGGTCTGTGGGCGGAACTGCGAGTCCTCGTTATTGTTGAAATCTGTAAAATCACGTTGTGCCGCAACTGGTAGGGTTGCAGCACAAGCTAGGATTGTAGAGAATAATATTTTCTTCATTTCTTATTTTTTGAATAGTCGGATGCAAACCTCGGCAATTTTCAAGACTACGCCGATGATCAGCAGTACATTGGCAATCGTGCGGTCGTCCATCTGTGTCCAGAGGATGACGCCTACGATGGCGAAGAGCATGAATCCGATGTTGAGCCAGTTCCTGGCTACGAGCATGTTGCTCTTGTCTGCATACTCCAATCTTCTGTGGTGGCGACGGTTTGGGCGCACGGCATAGCTGGTTTGTGGCTGTGTCTGAGACGCCTCGTGGCTCTCGCTCTGTGGCTGAGTCTTTGCGGTTTCCTCGCTCTGTGGGGTGTTTGTTATATTGTTATCTTTTGTCTGATCCATATTTTATAAGATGATTTTTATTTTCTAACAAGTTTGGTCAGATTGTTGAAGATCTGATCCTTACGGTCGATGGTTCCGCGGCGGAACTTACCGTAGATCTTAGCCAAGTCGTTTTTCTTCTTGGTCAAGGCATATTTGTCGGTGATCACATTCTCTGCAGGCTCCTTGAAACCGGTACTTCTGCCTTCCTCGTAGTTGAATACGATTCGGGTCATGGAGAGGTGGAGATGGTTGTCGCTGATGGTTGCCACCAGCTGGTACTTGGTCTCAGAGCGGTCGAGAGAGATGAACGACTGATTGAAGACAAACCATTCGTCCATAATACAGGCGATGATCTGCTCGTTCTTGTTGTTTCTGTTCACCAGGGCGATGCGGCTGTTGATGTTTTGCTCATTCTTGATGAGCTTGCTCATATATTGGAAAACGATGTTGTAGATTTCGTCTGCACTCTTTCCGTTTGCCTGGGTGTCGAGAACAAATTCCACTTTTCCCTCGGCATTGAGCTGGATGGCTCCCGCCAGATACTTCGGATCTTCCTTGAGCACCACGCCCTCGGCAGTCTTTTCCACCTTTTTTTCTTCTACCTCCTCTGTCATGGTTGGCACGACCCATCCCGCACCTTCTGAAGTTTCGGTAGTATTCTCCTTCTTGGTGGCAGGCACCAGCTTTGTAGCAGGCACCGAATTCTCTGCATTCTTCTTCAGCTTTTCAGCTTCCTGCTTCATTCTTTCAGCTTCAGCCTTCAATCTTGCAGCTTCCGCTTTCGTTTTCTCGGCTTCCGCCTTTACTTTTTCAGCTTCCGCCTTCACCTTGGCAGCTTCTGCCTGAGCCTTGGCTGCTTCCAGTGCCTTCTTGGCTTCCTCCAACTCTTTTTGCGCCTTTTCCAACTGCTGCTCAGGGGTAAGTACATTCTGTGCCTGTATGGTGAGAGCAGAAATCAGCACGAGTATTGAGATAAATATCTTTTTCATGATCTGTTGTTTAAATGTTTAATGTCTTGTCCTCCTCGTCCGAGTATAGGAGCTCGGAGGTGTTTCTAACATACAAAGGTATAAAAATAACTTGATATATTTCTATATGGAAGCGATTATTTATACATTCTTTTGCTAAGTTAACAATATTTTTTAGGAAAAACGCTCCTAGTTTCAAATATTTTCGTATCTTTGCAAAAAAATATAGCTATAAATATGGGATTATTCGGATTATTTAGCAACAAAAAAAAGGAAACTCTCGATAAAGGTCTCGAAAAGACCAAGGAGAGCGTGTTTGGAAAATTGGCGCGTGCGGTGGCTGGTAAGTCAACCGTAGATGATGACGTGCTCGATGATTTGGAGGAGGTGCTCATCACATCCGATGTAGGTGTGGAGACTACCGTGAAGATCATCCGACGTATCGAAGAACGCGTGGCAAGAGATAAGTATGTTTCTACCTCAGAGCTCAACAGAATCCTGAGGGAAGAGATTGCAAGCCTCCTGGAGGAAAATCATACTGATGACAATGAAAACTGGGATTTGCCTTCCGATCATAAGCCATACGTGATTCTGGTAGTGGGTGTGAATGGTGTGGGCAAGACTACCACCATAGGAAAGCTCGCCTATCAGTTTAAGAAGGCTGGCAAGAAGGTGTATCTCGGTGCTGCCGATACCTTCCGTGCCGCTGCCGTGGAACAGATCTGCATTTGGGGCGAGCGAGTAGGGGTGCCAGTGGTGAAGCAGCAGATGGGTTCTGACCCTGCCAGCGTGGCCTTCGATACCCTGCAGAGCGCCAAGGCGAATGGTGCCGACGTGGTGCTGATTGATACTGCCGGACGCCTTCATAATAAGGTGAACCTGATGAATGAGTTGAAGAAGATCAAGGAGGTGATGAAGAAGGTCATGCCTGAGGCTCCGGATGAGGTGATGCTCGTTCTGGATGGAAGTACCGGACAGAACGCTTTTGAGCAGGCTAAGCAGTTTGCTGCCGTTACCAATATCTCTTCACTCGCCATCACCAAGCTCGATGGTACGGCTAAGGGGGGCGTGGTAATCGGTATTTCCGACCAGCTCAAGGTGCCTGTGAAGTATATCGGACTGGGCGAGGGCATGGAGGATCTCCAGCTCTTCAATAAGTCTGAATTTGTTGACTCCCTCTTTAATCACTAGAATATAGGTGCTTATAGACTTTGAGAAAAGAATTAGCTGAAGCTCGATGTAAAATAGTCGAGAAAAGAATTAGATTAAGATTATTATAGGATAAGTAGGATAAGAATGAAGAAAAATCAGATAGATATAGTAACCATGGGTTGCTCCAAGAATCTGGTGGATAGTGAGACCTTGATGAAGCTTTTCGAGGACAATGGCTACCACTGCGTTCATGACCCGAAACGCCCACAGGGTGAAATTGCCGTCATCAATACTTGCGGCTTTATCGAGGATGCCAAGCAGGAGAGTATCGATACCATTCTGGAGTTCATCCAGGCTAAGGAAGAGGGACGACTCCGCAAACTCTATGTGATGGGTTGTCTCTCACAGCGCTACCAGAAGGAACTGGAGGCAGAGATGCCCGAGGTGGATAAGTTTTATGGTAAGTTTAATTATAAGGAGTTGCTCAAGGAACTGGGCAAGGCCGATGTGCCTGCTTGCAGTGGAACCCGCCATCTCACGACTCCTCATCATTATGCCTATATCAAGATTTCTGAAGGTTGCAACCGCCGCTGTGCGTATTGCGCCATTCCTATCATCACTGGCAAGCACGTTTCCCGTCCGATGGATGAAATACTCGACGAGGTGCGCCAACTGGTAGCCGATGGTGTGAAGGAATTCCAGATTATCGCCCAGGAGCTCACCTACTATGGCGTGGACCTGGACGGCAAGCATCACATCACCGAACTCATCAGCCGCATGGCGGATATTCCAGGTGTGAAGTGGATTCGTCTGCACTATGCTTATCCTAACCAGTTCCCGCTCGATCTGCTCGATGTGATGCGCGAGAAGCCAAACGTATGTAAGTATCTTGACATCGCCCTGCAGCATATCAGCGACAATATGCTCAACAGAATGCATCGCCACGTGAGCAAGCAGGAAACCATTGATCTGCTCAAGACCATCCGTGAGCGTGTGCCGGGCATTCATATCCGCACCACTCTGATGGTGGGATTCCCTGGCGAGACTCAGGAAGACTTCCATGAATTGCTCGAATTCGTTCGTACTCAGCGCTTTGAGCGTATGGGTGCCTTTGCTTATTCTGAGGAGGAGGGTACCTACAGTGCCAATAACTACGAGGATGATGTTCCTGCCGAGGTGAAGCAGCGCCGTCTTGACGAACTGATGATTCTCCAGCAGGAAATCAGCGCAGAGGTAGAGGCTGAGAAAGTGGGCAAGATACTGAAGGTGATTATCGACCGCAAGGAGGGTGATTACTATATAGGAAGAACCGAATTCTGCTCGCCAGAGGTGGATCCTGAAGTGCTGATTAAGGCAGGAGAGAAGCGTCTGCGCGTGGGGTGCTTCTACAATGTGAAGATTACCCAGAGCGAGGAGTTTGATCTCTACGGAGAAGTGGTAAAGTAATATGGGAGGTAATATTTTGACATCAAAATGAATAACAAGGAGTATATTGCAGAACTTGCTCAGCAGACTGGCTATTCACAGGACGACACCCAGAAGATGGTGCGCAAGGTGATAGATGCCATGATTGCTGAATTTGAGGATGGTGAGGCTGTCTCCATCCCCAACTTTGGTACGTTTGAGGTAAAGAAGCGCTTGGAGCGTGTGGTTGTTAATCCTACTACCAAGAAGCGCCAGCTTGTTCCGCCTAAGCTCGTACTCGGCTTCCGCCCTGTGGCCAGTGTCAAGGAAAAACTGAAGAATGGAGGTGAAGACTATGAGTAAGATTAGTTTAAGCGACTTGGCGCAGCGCCTGGCAGAGAAGTCGGGAATCAGTCTGCAGGATGCCGAACTGTTTATCAGAAAGATGTTTGATGTTGCCAACGAGGGGCTTCAGTCTGATAAGCTCGTGAAGATGAAGTGGCTTGGTACTTTCAAGGTAATGGCGGTGAAGGATCGTGAAAGCGTGGATGTGAACACGGGCGAGCGTATCATCATCGAGGGCCGTGACAAGATTTCCTTCACGCCCGATAATATTCTGAAGGAGATTGTGAACAAGCCTTTCGCCCAGTTTGAGACCGTTGTGGTGAATGATGGTGTTGATTTCGATGAAATCGACAGAAAGTTTGAAAAATCTGAAGAGGACGGTCCCGTATTCGATTCTATGTTAGAGTGTGTTCCTGATTCAGAGAATTCTTCTGTGGAATCTTTCGTTGAGCAGGATTCTCCTGCAACAAGTGGTGTGATAGATTTTTTGGATGAAGAAAACGATGCTCCTGTTAGCGATGAAATGATTGTGATAGGAGAGAGATTGTCTCAGGAAAATGTTGCTGAACCGGAAGAAAAGAAACCGGAAGAATCTGAATCTGCAACTTCTGAATTGGAAACAAAGGAATCTGAAGTTCCAGCTCAGAATGAAGTTGAGTCTGTTGTTTCTGATGAAGAAAATGAATCGACATTAACAGAGGAAACTCCTATTGCAGAGAAAGTTCCTTCAGATGAAGAAAATTCTATTACTGAAATTCCTATTGTAGAGGAAGCTCCTATTGAAGTGGAAGCTTCTTCAGATGAGGAAACTCCTTCTTCATATGAGGAAACCGATAAGCGACATGTTGTTTTACCTCGTTCTCTTGTTGTTGCAGCGAGCGTAGTATTCCTGGCAATGATAGGAGGCTTTGGTTGGTTTGCTTTTAATTATGGCAAGATGGCTGCCCAGCGTGATCATCTCGCTCTGCAGTTGGATAATTACCAGCAGACTCTGACAGAGAAGAAGGTGCCAGCCAAGTCTGCCCTAACTCAGGAAGAAATTCTTCGCAAGAAGGCTATCGAGGATAGTGTAAGAATGGCGCAGGTAAGCGCAGCCGTCAAGAAAGCCGAAAATGTCGAGCAGAATATGGATGCGGCGGCTGAAAAGCAATCAATTGATGTAAAATCGGCTGAGGCTAAGAAGAATTTGGAAGCCAAGAAACTCGCTGATGCAAAGAATTTGGCTGATGCGAAAAGGCAGGTTGATGCAAAGAAACTTGCAGAAACCAAGAAGCAGCAGGAGACTAAAAAACTTGCAGAAGCCAAGAAAAAAGAAGAAGCCAGAAAGCAGACTGAAAAGCATGCTGCCCAGGCAAGCAGCAAATACGACCAGGATACCCGTGTTCGAACCGGAGCCTATCGTATTATTGGTGTTTCCGAGGTTGTTACGGCAAGAGAAGGACAAACCATCAAGTCGCTCAGCCAAAAGTACTTAGGTCCAGGAATGGAATGTTACGTAGAAGCTCTGAATGGTAATTCCCTGTTGAAGCCAGGTCAGAAAGTCAAGATTCCGAAGTTGGAATTGAAGAAAAAGAAATAATTTTAAAGAAATTATTTGAAAATACAAAAGAGGGTGTGTCATAAGTCCATGACACACCCTCTTTTTCGTTTCTTCATTCGATGAATAATGAAGCATCCTCTTTCGTAAAATACCTTTTGAGATTTTATTTCTTCTCCAATTCCTGAAGGCTTTCCATTTTCTTCGTCTCCAGGAACTCGTAGATTCCGCAGAGATGCTCACGAACACTGCCATGACCGAATTCATATACCTTGCTCACCAAACCATCCAGGAAGTCACGGTCGTTGCTCACCACTATCAGCGTG
>OGMF01003481.1_pt1 | contig 11732 bp, 10 predicted proteins | sample 1572921 | NCBI WGS metagenome assembly OGMF01 (sample SAMEA2581919, study PRJEB24529) | metagenome | biome: Human gut stool | place: China | collected 2011
CTTGGAAAGACACGGATCATCGAAGATGCAAACATCCGGCTGGTTAGAAATGCCACATTTTTTGATCCGAATTTCCACCTGCATTTCCATCTGAAATCCCACGGTGTGATCTTATAATATTACTTATCACACAAAAGTGACTATGCTTATTGTGACAGTTTCTTTAAAAAAAGCCTCATGCGGTCTTCCCATGGAAGAACCGCGTGAGGCTTTTTCACATATTCGCTATCGCTTAGATCGCTGTCACAACTCCGTTTTCGCTGTCAAGCTCTACATAAGCGCTGGACTTTAATACCTCCAGTGCGTTCTTCGCGCCGATCAGTACCGGAATATCCAGGCTGAGTCCTGCAATCGCCGCATGGCAGCTGTCGCAGTCCGCCTCCACGATGAGACCGGATGCCTGACGCATCTGCTTCATCATGCAGTTGTTGGTATCTGCAGCAACGATGATGTCTCCCTCTTTGAAGTTCGCAAGATCTTCCTCGCTGTGGCAGACGCACAGGTTTGCTGCAATCTTCTTACCTGCAATTCCTTTTCCCTTTACCAGAATATGTCCGGCTACCTGTACCTTGATGAGGTTGGTCGTTCCGGATACGCCGAGCGGTACGCCGGCAGTCAGAACAACCACGTCGCCCTTGCTGATCAGACCTGCCGTCTCTGCAGTGTCAACCGCATAGTCAAACAGTTCTTCCGCCTTATTCTTCTGCTCAAGAAGCAGCGGTGCAACGCCCCAGGAAAGTCCGAGCTGACGGTATACTTTCTCCGTCAGGCACGCGCCGATGATCGGAGAGTACGGGCGGTACTTGGAGATCATGCGCGCCGTGCGTCCGGACTTGGATACTGCCAGAATCGCCGCCGCGTTGAGGTCTCCCGCCATCGTACAGGTTGCATGGGAAATCGCGTTCGTCACATCCGGGCTGCTCATATTCTTACGGTCCTTGAAACGCTGCAGATAGTTGATATCGCACTCGGTGCGAACCGCAATGCGGACCATCGTCTTCAATGCCTCGATCGGATACTGGCCGGCAGCCGTCTCACCGGAAAGCATGATCGCACTCGTTCCGTCATAGATTGCGTTGGCAACGTCTGTCGCCTCCGCGCGGGTCGGACGCGGATGTTTCATCATGGAATCCAACATCTGGGTCGCCGTGATAACCACTTTTCCGGCACCGCTGACTTTCTTAATAATCATCTTCTGAATGACAGGAACGTCCTCAAGCGGAATCTCTACACCCATGTCGCCACGGGCAACCATGATACCGTCGGAGACGCGGATGATCTCATCGATGTTCTGCACACCCTGCATGTTCTCGATCTTCGCGATGATATGGATGTCCTCGCCGCCTTTTTCCTCAAGAATCTTGCGGATTGCAAGCACGTCATCCGCGCAGCGCACGAAGGATGCCGCAATGAAATCATAGTCGTTCTCCACCGCAAATACAATATCGCCGTAGTCTTTCTCGCTGATGTACGGCATGGAAAGCTCCACGTTCGGAACATTCACGCCCTTTTTATTGGAAACCATACCGCCGTTCATAACGGTACAGACAATATCCATCGGCATTTTGCCCTCTGCATCCGCCTTTGTGCCCGATACTTTCTGGATCTTCTTGACTTCCAGACCGATCAGTCCGTCATCGATCAGAATGGTATCTCCCGGCTTCACATCGTCCGGCAGATCCTTGTACGTGATCGCCACACGGCTCTCATCGCCCACGATATCCTCCGTCGTCAGAGTAAATGTCTGTCCGTTCTTCAGCTCCACCTTGCCGCTTGCGAACTCTTTCAGACGGATCTCCGGCCCCTTTGTATCCAGTAGAGCCGCCACCGGACGCTTCATTTCCTCTCGCAGCTTGCGAAGCATCGTAAGTCTTCCAAACTGCTCCTCGTGTCCTCCATGTGAAAAGTTAAAGCGCGCCACATTCATGCCTTCCTCGATCAGGCTGCGCATCACATTCTCATCATCCGTCGACGGTCCTAACGTACATACAATTTTTGTCTTTCTTAACATAATATTCCTCTCTTTATTCTGTCACTTTATTTTGTAATCATGGTGCCCATGCCCGGAGTTACCTGGCTTCCATCCACATGAAGCTTTGTAATCAATACGGAGCGGATCGCCGAATCACCGATAAAGTCGATCGCAGCCTGAATCTTCGGCTGCATATCCCCCTCGCCGAACTGTCCCTGCTCCATATATTTCTTTGCTTCCGCCACTGTCATGGAACTCAGCGGGCGCTCATTCTCTGTGCCGTAGTCCAGGCACACATTGTCTACGCTTGTCAGTATCACGAGCATATCTGCCTCCAGAAGCTCTGCAAGCTTTCCGGCTGCCAGGTCCTTCTCGATCACTGCACTTGCTCCCTTTAAATGATTGTCCTGGGAAAGAACCGGTATACCGCCTCCTCCGCAGGCAACAACGATCTGATCCGCATCTGTCAGTGCGCGGATCGCATCCATCTCCACAATATCGACCGGCTTCGGCGCTGCCACGATACGGCGGTAGCCGTCTGCCACCTTCGTCACATGGTTGCCCTTCTTCTCCTCTGCTTCTGCCTCTTCCTCCGTCATCACACGGCCGATGATCTTGCTTGGCTTATAGAATGCCTCATCGTACGGATCAACCACCACCTGTGTCAGGATCGTGGATACGGTCTTGTAGATACCTCTGTTCAGAAGCTCTGCACGAATCGCATTCTGCAGATCATATCCGATATATCCCTGACTCATCGCCGAGCAGACAGACATCGGCGTCGCCGTATATTCCGGATACAGACGACAGAACTCATTCATCGCAGTGTGAATCATGCCGACCTGCGGGCCGTTGCTGTGCGTGATGACCACCTGATAGTCCTCACGGATAAAATCAGCGACCGCCTTTGCCGTGCGCTTCGTAGCTTCCTTCTGCTCCGGCAGTGTCGTTCCCAGTGCGTCATGTCCCAGTGCAATAACGATCTTCTTTTTCTTCATTTTTATCATCCTCCAACGCTTTTATGCGCGCATTTGTAATCCCTTTTCCCTGTATACACCAAAAAATTTTACCAGTTTTATTTTATCACGAACCCTCTGTCATGCGCAATGGGCAACTTGTCACGGAAGCGTTAAAGTTTGCCGTGTCAGAACGCAAAAAGCGGGAACCGCACACACGTTTTTCTTTTGTATGTGCGATCCCCGCCCTGTGTTTTCTAATCTCCCGTTTTTCCGGCTGGAATTCACCGGAATTCGTCCTGCCCGGACGTCTGCCCGGCTCCTACTCGTCCTGCGGCAGGACAAGCGAATCGATCAATTCCCAGATCTCCTCTCTACCCTGCTTGGTCTCCGCCGAGAACGGTATGATCATCGTTCCCGGCTGCACGCCGAGTCCTTCACGGATTGCCTTGACATTTTTCTGAATCTGGCTTCGCTTGATCTTGTCCAGCTTCGTTGCAATGATGATCGGGGCAAATCCCTGATACACCATCCACTCATACATCATCCTGTCGTTGGCAGACGGATCATGCCGGATATCAATCAAGAGAAAAACAGCCTTCAGACGTTTGGAGGTGTGAAGATAGTTCTCGATCATTTTCCCCCACTTTGCCTTCACTTCCTCGGACGCCTTGGCATAGCCATAACCCGGAAGATCCACCAGATACATGGCGTCATTGATGTTGTAGAAATTGATCGTCTGCGTCTTGCCCGGCTGTGCGGAGGTACGCGCCAGCGCTTTCCGGTTCATCAGCGCATTGATCAGCGATGATTTTCCGACGTTCGACTTTCCCGCAAATGCCACTTCATTGTAAGCCGTATCCGGTATCTTGCTCGTAATTCCGCAGACAATTTCAAGATTTACATTTTTGATGACCATGTTCTACTCCTTCTTTTCGCAAAAAGCGACGCGAAGCACCTGCTCCATCGTCTCTACATAGACGATTTCCAGTCCCTTTTTGATCTCACCTGATATTTCCTCGACATCCTTCTCATTCTTCTTCGGCACACAGACCGTACGGACTCCGGCGTTTTTGGCTGCAAGCAGCTTTTCCTTCAATCCGCCGATCGGCAGCACCCTGCCTCGGAGCGTAATCTCTCCCGTCATTGCAACATCCGCCCGCACCGGTGTCCCGGTAATCGCCGAGAGCATTGCCGTCGCCATCGTAATGCCGGCAGACGGTCCGTCCTTGGGAACTGCACCTTCCGGGATATGGATGTGAATATCATTTTTCTGGAAAAACTCCGCCGGAATGTCATACTGTCCGCCGACCGACCGGATATAGCTGATTCCTGTCTGTGCCGACTCCTTCATGACATCGCCCAGCTGACCGGTCAGCTGGAATTCACCCTTGCCCGGCATCACGTTGACCTCGATTTCCAGCGTATCTCCGCCCACGCTCGTCCATGCAAGTCCGCGTACGATCCCGACCTCATCGGTCTCACCGCGCATATCCTGGCTGTATTTTTCCTTGCCGAGATACTTCTCGAGATTGCGCACCGTCACATCGACCGTGCTGCTTTTTCCCTCGTAGATCTCGCGCGCCGCCTTGCGCGCAATCCCGCCTCTCTGGTATAACCGCTTATGATCTTCGCAAGGGCTCCGTCGCTGACTTTGAACTGATCTTCCTTTAAGCCGTTGCGCTCCGTCTGCTTTGCCAGCAGATGTTCTCTCGCAATGTGAAGCTTTTCGTTCTCCGTGTAGCTTGTTACCTCAATGAGCTCCATACGATCCAATAGCGGTCTCGGAATCCCCTGCATGGAGTTCGCCGTCGCAATAAAAAGCACCTCCGAGAGGTCGATCGGGAGCTCCACATAGTGATCCCGGAACTTATGATTCTGTTCCGAATCCAGCACCTCAAGCAGCGCCGAGGCAGTGTCTCCCTTATAGTCACTGCTCATCTTGTCGATCTCGTCCAGAAGCATCAGCGGATTCTTCACACCGGCGCTGCGCAGACCGTTCACAAGGCGTCCCGGCATGGCTCCGACGTAAGTCTTCCGATGTCCCCGGATCTCCGCCTCATCGCGCACACCGCCGAGGCAGATCCGCACGTATTTCTTATCCAGCGCACGTGCCACAGAGCGCGCAATGCTTGTCTTGCCGGTTCCCGGAGGTCCCACCAGACAGATGATCGGGCTTTCTCCCTTGCTCGTCAGATTGCGCACCGCGAGAAACTCCAACATACGCTCCTTGACTTTCTCCAGACCGTAGTGATCTTCCTCCAGAATCCGCTCTGCGTTTGCAAGGTCTTTGTTGTCCTCGGACGCTTTATTCCACGGAAGCTCCAGCAGCGTCTCGATATAACCGCGGGTCACCGCGCTCTCCGATGAATTCGCGCTGATGCTCTTGAAGCGGTCAATCTCCTTCTTGATGCGGTTTTTCACTTCCTGGTCGGCATCCAGCGCATCCAGTGCTTTCTGGTACTCGTCCGCATCCGATTCCATATTGTCCTCGCCGAGTTCCTCCCGGATGAGCTTCATCTGCTCGCGCAGTATGTATTCCTTCTGGTTCTTATCCACGCGCTCTTTGACTTTGCTCTGGAATTCATTCTGGATGGCAGTGATTTCAATCTCTTTTAAAAGGAGCGCCATCAATACCTCATAGCGCTCCGTAAGTGTCATTGCCTCCAGAATCTTCTGCTTTTCTTCGTAAGAAACCGGCAGATTGTTCGCAACCTGATCCATCAGCTTCGGCAGATCCTGTATGGTACCGATCTGGCGCAGCAATTCTTTTCCGGCACGCGGATTTACTGTCTGATACCGGCTGTATGTCTCCTGTACACTGCGCACCATCGCAGCTTTGGTCTCTTCCGAAAGCCCCTCCTCCGGCAGCACGCACGGCACCACCTCTGCCAGAAGATACGGATCCGTCTGTGCAAAAGCCGAAAGTTCGGCTCGCTCGATACCCTCAACCAGAATTCTTACGATATTGTTTTGTAATTTGATTACCTGCTTTACTTCAGCGATCACACCGATATGGTATACATCGTCCGCTCCCGGTTCTTCCTGTTCGACATTCTTCTGCGCCGACAGGAAAATCTTCTGGGAATCCATCATGCACTGTTCGATCGCACGGATGGACCGGTCACGGCTGATGTCAAAATGCGCAATCATTCCCGGAAGAATGACCATCCCGCGAAGCGCAACCGCAGGTATTTTTAAGATTTCTGTATCCAACATATCCTCTATTTTTCTTCTATGGTCTTTAATTTCTGCTCCTCAATGGAAAGCTTCTCCTCCACCAGATCCTTGGTGATCTCACACTCGGTGATGCTCTCATCCGACGGAATATGGTACATCAGATCCAGCGTCACAGCCTCCATAATCGCGCGCAGTCCTCTCGCTCCCGTCTTGCGCTCGAGCGCCTTGTCAGCGATCGCCTCCAGTGCGTCCGCGTCAAATGCAAGCTTCACGCCATCCAGCTCAAACAGCTTCTCGTACTGTCTGGTCAGCGCATTCTTCGGCTCTTTTAAGATGCGGATCAGGGCGTCGCGGTCTAACATATCCAAAGATACCGTCACCGGCACACGGCCTATGAACTCCGGGATCAGACCGAACTTCACAAAATCCTGCGGCAGCGCATGCTTCAACACATCGCCGATATTGTACTCATTCTTTGACTTGATGTCCGCGTTGAAACCGATTGCCTTCTGATCCATACGCGTCTCAATGATCTTCTCAAGTCCGTCAAATGCTCCTCCGCAGATGAACAGAATGTTCGTCGTATCGATCTGGATCAGTTCCTGCTGCGGATGCTTTCTGCCTCCCTGCGGCGGTACCGATGCAATCGTTCCCTCAAGGATCTTAAGCAGCGCCTGCTGTACACCCTCGCCGGATACATCTCTCGTGATAGACACGTTCTCGGACTTCTTGGAGATCTTATCGATCTCATCGATATAGATGATACCGTGCTGGGCACGCTCAATGTTGTAATCTGCCGCCTGAATAATCTTCAAGAGGATATTCTCTACATCCTCACCGACATAACCTGCCTCTGTCAACGTCGTGGCATCTGCAATCGCAAACGGCACATTTAAGACACGCGCCAGCGTCTGCGCCAGCAGCGTCTTACCGGAACCGGTCGGGCCAAGCATCAGGATGTTGCTCTTCTGCAGTTCCACGCCCAGATCGTCCCCTGCCATAATTCTCTTGTAATGGTTATATACTGCAACGGAAAGAACCTTTTTCGCCTGATCCTGTCCGATCACATAATCGTCCAGAAAGGCTTTTAATTCTTCCGGTTTTAAAAGGTTGATCTGCTCCGTCTCTTCTGCGGTGCCGGTCTCTTCCTCGTTCTCAAACTCTTCCTCAATAATCTCTGCACAGATGTCCACACACTCATCACAGATATATGCCCCTTTCGGTCCTGCGATCAGCTTGCGCACCTGTCCCTGAGATTTTCCGCAAAAGGAGCAGCGGATCTCATCGTCACTTCTTCCTGCCATTTTTAACTATTCTCCATGTTCTATCTTACTTCCTGCCAAAATCAGGTCTTATTTGCTTTCTTCCTTCTTGGTGTCCTTGCGGATGATGACATCGTCGATCAGTCCGTACGCCTTTGCCTCCTCGGCAGACATGTAGTAATCGCGCTCGGTATCGGCAGCAACCACATCGTACGGCTTGCCGGTGTTGGCAGCGAGAATCTCATTTAACTTTTTCTTGGTCTTTAAAATGTTCTCCGCTGCGATCTGGATCTCTGTCGCCTGTCCTTTGGCTCCGCCGGACGGCTGATGGATCATGACCTCCGCATTCGGAAGCGCATAGCGCTTGCCCTTTGTTCCTCCCGCGAGCAGGAATGCACCCATGCTTGCTGCAAGTCCGATGCAGATGGTGGACACATCACACTTGATGTACTGCATTGTATCGTAAATCGCCATACCCGCTGTCACCATACCGCCCGGGGAGTTGATGTAAAGCTGGATGTCCTTGTTCGGATCTTCGGACTCCAAAAACAGAAGCTGTGCCACAACAAGGCTTGCCGTTGTCTCATTGACTTCCTCTCCAAGGAAAATAATACGATCTTTTAACAGGCGGGAATAAATATCATAATTGCGTTCTCCGCGGCTGGTCTGCTCTACGACGTAAGGTACTAAACTCATATTCGATCCTCCATTTTATACTTTTTTAATAATTACTTATAAGCTTAAACAGACCGGCCCAATAGAGCCAGTCTGTCTGTTTTGCAATAAGAACTGACAGGGGAATTACTCCTCTGTTCCCTCTTTCTCTTCTGCTTCTTTTTCTTTCTTGGATTTTGCTTTCGCTCTCTCCTTCACGTTCTCCATGATCAGGTCTACTGCCTTGGTCACTGCAAGGTCTCTCTTCATGGCTTCCTTCTCGTTGTCGCCGATGTACTCTTTGAGCTTGTCAGCTTCCATACCGTACTGTGCTGCCATCTTCTCAATCTCAGCATCAAGCTCTTCATCGGTAATCTCAATCTTCTCATCCTTTGCAATCTGCTCTAATACCAGGCTGCTCTTGATGCGTGTCTCAGCTTCCGGGCGAACCTGCTCTTTTAACTTGTCGAGTGTCAGACCGGAGAACTGCATGTACTGCTCCATGGAAAGACCGCTCTGTGCCAGTCTCTGAGCAAATTCATTGACCATGTTCTCACACTGTGTCTCGATCATTGCCTCCGGAATCTCCATGGTGGACTTGTCAATGATCTTCTGGATTGCCTCGTCCTCCTTGGTCTTCTTAGCCTCGTTCTCCTTCTCTACCTCAAGGTGCTTCTTAACGTCAGCCTTGTACTCCTCTAAGGTATCGAACTCGGATACATCCTGTGCGAACTCATCGTTTAACTCCGGAAGCTCCTTACACTTTACTTCGTGGATCTTAACCTTGAACATTGCAGGCTTTCCGGCAAGATCTGCTGCCTGATACTTCTCAGGGAAGGTTACGTTTACTTCTACTTCGTCGCCGGCATTCTTGCCTACGAGCTGATCCTCGAACGTATCGATGAAGGAATGGGAACCGATCTCAAGCGGATGATTCTCACCCTTGCCGCCCTCAAATGCAACGCCGTCAACAAATCCCTCGAAGTCGATCACTGCGGTATCGCCGTTTGCGATCGGTCTGTCTGTAACGGTAACAGTTCTTGCGTTGTTATTTCTCTCTTTCTCTACTGCTGCCTCTACCTCTTCGTCAGATACGGAGGTATCGATCTTGGTTACCTGAACACCAAGATACTTGCCAAGCTTTACTTCCGGTCTTACAGCAACCTCTGCTGTGAAGATGAAAGGCTTGCCGGACTCGATCTGTACCACGTCGATGGTCGGTCTGGATACGATGTCAATACCGCTCTCCTCTACTGCTGCAGGATAGTTCTCCTGGATCAGGGTGTTTGCTGCGTCCTCATAGAACACTGCCTCGCCGTACATCTTCTCGATCATCTTTCTCGGAACTTTACCTTTACGGAAACCAGGCATGCTGATCTTGCCTTTTTCTTTCAGGTAAGCAGCCTGGATTGCTTTCTCTACTTCTTCGGCAGCCACTTCGATGGTAAGCTTTGCCATATTCTTTTCTAAGTTTTCTACCTGTACACTCATTGTAACTATCTTCCTCCTTAATATATATGAAATATCATGTACATCTTCCGTCCATCGCATGACATTCGTCACGCCAGTCGCCTGCAGCCCTTTTTTAAGGGTTCCTGCCTGTCTTTCGGAAAAAAGGGCGTACTACGACTATCACAGTCATTTAAGGATTATAACATACAAGACCGGAAAATACTAGCTTTTTTTTGATTTCTTTGCGGTTTTTCCGCCAAAAACACGCCCTAGAGCTCCACACCGCGGTGTTCTACAGCGGTAGAGAACACAATCAGCGTCTTTGTCCGTCCAAAATACTGCAATTCCCCGATAAAACGGTCGAGTTCCATCGTATTTTCAAACAAAACCTCTAACAGCATGGAATAGTCGCCGGTCACACAGTTACACTCAATCACGTTTTTTTCACGGTACACCCTTCCGCCTCTCTCATTCGGCTTTGTACTGCTTTTTTCTCACGGGGTTCTTTTTCCGCTCCACGCTCCGCAGCTGCTTCTTCCGCGCGGTCTCTTCCCGTCGCTTCGCATGCGCCGCCTCCGCCAGAAGCTTCTTATAGTTAAGCAGCCGGCGTTCCGGCAGTCTTCCGTCCCGCACTGCCTCCTGCACCGCACACCCCGTCTCTTTTTCATGTCTGCAGTCTCTGAATCTGCAATGCTGCGCCAATTCCTCAATATCCGAAAATGTCGTATCCATCCCGCATTTTGCATCCCCTACGCCAAGTACGCGCATTCCCGGTGTATCTATGACACGGGAGCCATCCGGCAGAAGGATCATCTGCCGGTAAGTCGTCGTATGGCGTCCTTTGGAATCATCCTCCCGGATCGCGCCGGTATCCATAACCGTCTCCCCACACAGCGCATTCACAAACGTGGATTTGCCGACACCGGATGATCCCAGCAGCACTACCGTTTTTCCCGCACCCAGATAGCGTTGCACGTGTTCCATCCCTTCGCCCATTACCGCACTTACCGCACACACTGCAACTCCCTGCGCCTGCCTCTCCACAAGATTTACATAATATTCCGGTTCCTCGCAGAGATCTTTTTTCGTCAGTATGACAACCGGCGTCGCCCCGCTCTCCCACGCGGCTGTCAGATAACGGTCCAGCCGGTTCTGGTTAAAATCATGATTCATCGACATGACCAGAAACACATAGTCAAAGTTTGCCGCCACCGCCTGGCACTCCATGCCGGGCGTCGGATTTTCCCGGTAAAACACGCTCGTTCTGGGAAGCGTCTCAAGGATCAGTGCATCCCCGCACCGGTTTGTCTGAATACGCACCCGGTCACCCACTGTCGGAAATGCCTCCCCGCCCTTGTCCTGATAATACACACCGGTCTTTAACCTGGCATTAAGCTTTGTATCTGACGTTTCCTGTTCCACAAGAATCTCATAACGTTCTCTGTGTACCGCTGTGATCAGTGCCGTCGCTTTCGTATTTTCTGTTTTATTTCCTGTATGTTCCATCCGTTTTCCTCTTTCCTCTCAATTTTCCATTCACTGTTTCTTTCCATTCATACAATCTCCATTCTGTTTTAAAAAAATAACTTTTTCGCATTTTCATTGGTTATATCTATAACTTCCTGTGCCGTAATTCCTTTAATCTGTGCTATCTTTTCGGCAACATATCTTATATTTCTGCTGTCATTTCTCGTTCCGCGGTGTGGCTCAGGTGCCATATAAGGGCAGTCCGTTTCAAGAACGATTCTTGTCACCGGCACTTCCTCTACCGTCTCAACAAGCTTTCGTGCATTTTTAAAAGTCACGACACCGCCTACACCTATAAAAAATCCCATATCAAGAAATTCCTTTGCCGCTTCCTTTGTATAAGAATAACAATGAATCACTCCACCGGCTTTGTCTGCTCTCTTATTCTTCATGCACTGTATTGTATCAGCACATGCTTCTCTTGAGTGGACGATAATAGGTTTATTTACATCAACTGCCGCTTCAATCTGCGTCTCAAACCACATTTTCTGGACTTCCTTCGGATTATCAAGATAATGATAATCAAGTCCGATTTCTCCGATTGCAACAACTTTTTCATTGTTTAAAGCCTGTTTTTTCAACCATTGAATGTCACGCATCGTAAGACTTCCAACATCTTCAGGATGAATCCCTGCTGCCGCATATACCTTATCATATTTATCTGCAAGCTCAATGGATTTTTTACAACCGTCCAGGCTCGCACCAACATTTATTAAACATTCAAGTTCA
>OGMF01003485.1_pt1 | contig 11725 bp, 7 predicted proteins | sample 1572921 | NCBI WGS metagenome assembly OGMF01 (sample SAMEA2581919, study PRJEB24529) | metagenome | biome: Human gut stool | place: China | collected 2011
TGCTCTGGGCGTGCAGAACGGCTCTACGCTGGAAATGCCCGCCCCCGGCGGGGACGCGGTGCGCGAGCTGATGCAGGCTGTGCAGAGCGGCAAAATTACCGAAGCGGATGTGGACGCCCGGCTGGACGAGCTGCTGACGCTGGTGTTTGATACCCATGCCGCTGTGCAGTCCCACAGCCGCACCTTTGATGCGGACGCTCACCACGCCCTGGCCCGCCGCGCCGCAGCCGAAAGCATTGTGCTGCTGAAAAACGAGAACGACCTGCTGCCGCTGGCCGAGGGCGCAAAAGTTGCCGTGATCGGCGACTTTGCTCAGACACCGCGGTACCAGGGCGCTGGCTCCAGCGCGGTCAACTCCATCAAGGTGGATACCTTTTTGGACTGCCTGAAAGAGAGCGGCCTGGCCAGCGTGGGCTTTGTCCCCGGCTTTGACCGCCAGGGCAAACCGGATGCCGCCAAACAGGCCGAGGCTGTAGCCCTGGCCCAAAAGGCCGAAGTGGTGCTGCTCTGCCTGGGGCTGGATGAAATCAAGGAAAGTGAGGGTCTGGACCGCGGCGATATGCGCCTTGCGGACAACCAGATCGAACTGTTAAAGGCCGTGCAGCAGGCCAACCCCAACACCGTTGTGGTGCTCAGCGCAGGGGCTTCGCTGGAAACCCCGTGGCTCAAACACTGCCGTACCCTGGTGTATGGTGCGCTGGGCGGCCAGGCGGGGGCGGGCGCCATGCTGGATGTGCTGACCGGCAAAGTGAACCCCAGCGGCAAGCTGGCCGAAACCTGGGTCAACGCCTATGCGGATACCCCCGCCAAGGATAACTTTGCCGGGCCGGGCCGCATGGTGCAGTACCGCGAGGGGCTGTATGTCGGCTACCGCTATTACCAGACCGCCGGTGTGCCGGTGGCGTTCCCCTTTGGCTATGGGTTAAGCTACACCAGCTTTGCCTACAGCAATTTGCAGGCCGCGTCCAATGGCGTGACCCTGACCGTAACCAACACCGGCAAGCGCGCCGGAGCAGAGATCGTGCAGCTGTATGTGGCAAAACCCGGGGCAGAAGTGTTCCGCCCCGCACAGGAGCTGAAAGGCTTTGCCAAGGTGCAGCTGCAGCCCGGCGAAAGCAAGACCGTGACCATCCCGCTGGACGACAAAGCATTCCGCTACTGGAACACCAAGACCGACAGCTGGGAAGTGGAAGGCGGCAGCTATGAGCTGCGGGTCGGCGCGTCCAGTGCGGATATCCGCCTGACCGCCGTGGTGGAAGTGGCCGGTACCGGCGCACCCAACCCCTATGCGGGCAAGCATCTGCCGCACTATACCAGCGGCAAGGTGCAGAGCGTGCCGGATGACGAATGGGCCACCCTGCTGGGCCGCCCGGTGCAGCAGGGAAAAGTTAAAATTGACCGCAACATGACCCTGGGCGAGCTGAACCACAGCCGCAGCCCGCTGGGCTGGCTGATCTGGCTGGTGCTTACCGCACTGCTGAACGCCAGCTACAAGCGCGGCAAGCCGGACCTGAATGTGCTGTTCCAGTACAACATGCCGCTGCGTGCCCTGGCCAAAATGACCAGCGGTGCCATCAGCATGGGCATGGTGGATGGCATTGTGATGGAATTACAGGGATTCTGGATCATCGGCCTTGTGCGGGTGATCATAGAAGCCGTGAAAAACCTGGTACTGAACGCACAGCTGGAACAGCGCCTGCGCAACAGCTGAGGAAAGAGAGGGGCTATTTATGCAGCTATGGAATAATTTTGCGGCAAAACACCCCGCCGCAGCCAAGTGGGTGCGCGAAGGCGGACTGTTTGTGATCGTATCCAACCTGGTTACGGTGTACAAATGCCTGCCGGTGGTGGATTTTGGCTGGCCGGGCATCCCGGTCACGCTGTTTGGCGAAACCTTCCAGTGGAACATCCTGGGGTATGATTCCGCCCATGGCGGTCTGCCGTACTTTTGCGCCTACATGGTTGCCATGGTGGTGGGAGAATGCATAAACTTTCCCATCCAGCGCAACTTTGTGTTCCGCAGCAAGGGCGACCTGGCCAAGCAGATCGCCTGGTATGTGGTGGCGTTCTGCTTGATCACCTGCATCGTCAACTCCATCAACTGCGTGTGGGTGGCGGTTGCGGGCCTGCTGGTGCCGGATTTCATCTACAACATTGGCACCACCGTGCTCAATGGCGGCATTTCCATGGTGATCTTCTTCTTTGTGAACAAGATCATCTTCCCAGAGGGCGCACAGGCAAAATAAAGCCCGGCAGGATCACTGGTGCTTTTCCCGGTACTCGAACAGGGCGGCGGCACGGTACAGGAAAAAGTCCTTTGGATGGTATAAAAATGTGATTGCCAGCAACGGCGAAGATCTGGACGGATAAAGAAGAATGCTGCCTTTCCCTGATGTGGAGAAAGACAGCATTTTTATTGCGTTTTTCGGAAAGAGGTGAGCAGCGGCCCCTACAAATGGGTAACGGCTGGTCATAAAATGGCGCTATTACATGGTGTGCTTTGTGAGAAAGCGCTGTAGTGTGATGATATAAAACGGATGGGTGCATGGTGTGCGCCCCTACGGAATGACAACAAAACGCCCCCGCCCGTGCGGTAAATGAACTGCATAGGGCGGGGGCACCGTTATTTTACAAAGAAAACGCGCAGAGCGGTGTTGCCTTTACTGTTCCACGGCACCGGTGGGCAGCTGGGGAACAGCGGTCAGGATGCGCATGAACTCTTCGCCGGTGATGGTTTCTTTCTCGTACAGGTACTTGGCGATCTCGTCCAGCTTGCTGCGGTTTTCAATCAGCATCTGTTTGGCTTTTTCATGCTGCTGCTTGACGACTTCCACGACCTTATCGTCCACTGTGGCGGCTGTGCGCTCACTGCAGGCCAGGCTGGCATCGCCGCCCAGGTAGGCGTTGTTCACGGTTTCCAGGGCAACCATGTCAAAGTCGTCGGTCATGCCGTAGCGGGTAATCATGGCGCGGGCCATCTTGGTGGCCTGCTCGATATCGTTGGATGCGCCGGTGGTGATGGAGTTGAACACCACTTCTTCGGCGGCACGGCCACCGGTCATGGTGGCAATTTTGGCCAGGATCTCTTCCTTGGTCATCAGGGTGTGGTCGCCGTCCTCTACCTGCATGGTGAAACCCAGCGCGCCGGAAGTGCGCGGCACAATGGTGATTTTCTGCACGGGGGCGGAATGGCTCTGCAGGGCGGCAACCATGGCATGGCCGACTTCGTGGTAGGCCACGATGCACTTTTCTTTGTCGCTCAGGATCTTATTCTTTTTCTGGGCACCGGCCAGGATGGTATCCACGGCTTCCTGCAGGTCGTACTGGGTAACGGCCATGCGGTGGTGGCGCACAGCGCCCAGGGCGGCTTCGTTGATGATATTGGCCAGCTCGGCACCGGAAGCACCGGGAGTCATGCGGGCAACCACGGCAAAGTCACAGTCGGGGCCGATTTTGACCTTTTGAGCGTGCAGGCGCAGGATGCTTTCGCGGCCTTTCAGGTCGGGCAGCTCCACGGGCACACGACGGTCAAAACGGCCGGGGCGGGTCAAAGCGGGGTCAAGGGATTCAGGACGGTTGGTGGCGGCCAGAATGATAACACCCTTGGCGGCGTCAAACCCGTCCATTTCGGTCAGCAGCTGGTTCAGAGTCTGCTCGCGTTCATCGTTGCCGCCCATACCGGAAGCACCGTCACGCTTTTTGCCGATGGTATCGATCTCATCAATAAAGACAATGCAGGGGGCTTTTTCGTTGGCCTGTTTGAAGAGGTCACGCACCTTGGAAGCGCCCATGCCGACGAACATCTCGACAAATTCAGAACCCGCAATGGAGAAGAAGGGAACACCGGCTTCGCCGGCAACAGCGCGGGCCAGCAGGGTTTTACCGGTGCCCGGGGGGCCGACAAGCAGAACGCCCTTGGGCATTTTGGCACCGATATCCTCGTAACGCTTGGGGTTATGCAGGAAGTCAACGATTTCCTGCAGGCTCTCTTTGGCTTCGTCCTCACCGGCAACATCGGCAAATTTGATGGACTTGCCATCCTCAACGACATACTGTTTGGCACCGGATTTGCCGCCGCCAAAAATCATGCTGTTGGCGCCGCCGGTCATTTCACCGACCCGCTTGCGCATCATGCGGTTGAACCAGACGATCAGGATGATCATGGGCAGCAGCGAGATGACCCAGCCCAGCAGGGTATCCACCCAGGTGGTCTGGTTGTACACCTTGCCAAAGGAAACGCCGGCGCTTTCCAACCGGTTGACCAGCTGCAGGTCCTGCGCAATGGAGTTGGTGCAGTAGGTGGTATCGTTTTTGTCCACAAAATAGATCTGCTGATCCTGAATTTCAACGGTGCTCAGTTCGCCGCCTTCGAGCATGTTCAGGAAGGTGCCGTAATCGACCTGTTTGACCTGGCCTTTCATCATGGCGGGGAAGGCCCAGAAATTGAGCAACACCACAAGGATCACGGCATATACAATGCCGGTCGTCTTTTTGGGGTCGCGCGGCTGTTGGGTTTCGTGCATAACAATTCCTCCAGTTGGGGGCGGTAATAGGGGCCCCCGATAGATTCTATCATGAAGAATAAAAATGAACTGCGGATGAACAAGGCATGAAATAGCTGGAAATTCCGGTAAACTTTGCGTGAACAAGGGCAGTTTGTGGGCAAAAACAGGAATGCAGACCGCGTAACGACAGGAAAAAGTGAAAAGAATCTGAACGGTTTTCCACAAACAGAGGGGCTTCTTGTGGAAAACAAAAACGCGCGGCGGGGAGATAGGATGTTGATGACAGTATACCATGGCTGCAGCTCAGTATGCGGGACGATGCAGGCATCGTCCTCTACAGATCGTTTACAGGTTTGCGGTGGATGGATTTACGTTTCTCCGCGGCGCGATGAGGGCATCGCGCCCTACAAATCTTTATAACAAAAGCGGGGCGCTGCCAATCAGCAGTGCCCCGCTTAATTTTGTGTTATGCAGTTTTATCGCCCCAGGCGCACCGGCTCCGGAGGCTCCTGGCCGGGGCGCAGGTCCATCCACCAATAGGCAAGGTCCAGCCATTGGCCGAACTTGTACCCAGTGCGGGGTTCCACGCCGATTTTTTTGAAGCCGAGCGCCTTATGGAACGCGCAGCTCTCTTGGTTCTGGCCGGTCACAAGGGCAACGGCGTTGCAGTAGCCGCGCTGGCGCACGCCGTCCAGCAGGGCTTTGTACAGCCGCCCGCCAACCCCCTGGCCCACACAGTCGTGGGCGCAGTAAACGGTTAGCTCCACATCCCACGCATAAGCTGTGCGGCTGTGCCAGGGGTGGGCGCAGGCAAAGCCGCACAGCTTGCCCGCTGCATTGACGGCAACCAGGAACGGCGCGCGCTGCTGCACATAGGCGATATTTTCGCGCTGGAATTCCTCGGTACACAGGTCATACTGGAAAGTGGCCGTGGAGTGGGTGACATACCAGTTGTACAGCTCCGCCACGGCAGCGGCGTCCTCCGGCGCGGCATCCCGCAGGGTGATGGTGTTTTCAGCGGTCCACTGGGCGGCAAGGACTTCCTTTTCGGGTTTTGGCAGCTTTTTCAGGGCGGCTTCCCGCTTCAGGGCGGCACTTTTATCGGTGCAGCGCTCGGCATAGGTCAGCTTAACGGCACCTTTGGCGTGGGTATACTTGGCACCGGCCTTGCCGCCCTTGTGGGCGCGCAGACGGCGGGCAAGGTCATTGGTCCAGCCGGAATACAGGCTGCCATCCGCGCAGCGCACCATGTAGACCCAGGCGGAAGCCGGGTCTGGCTGGCAGTCCGCCGCGGTGCTGGGGCGGGGACCAAACTGCTCTAGAGTTTCGGCGCTCACTGTGCGCTCACCGGCCTTCCAGCGGCGCGCAGGGCACGGCGGCATGCCTCAATGGCATCCTCTTTGGTTTCCGCGGTGACAAGGAAACGGCTGGGGTGGCAGAACTTGAGAGCCAGGCCGCTCTTTTCGCGCAGGATCTCCTCCGGCTGGCCGCCCCATGCGGGCGGGAACGGCACCTTGCTGCGGCGGGTCTTGTAATCAGTCACGCACTGGGCGCTGTAGCCGCCGCGCTGGCTGGGGTAGACAACAAACAGGGCATCGGTCTTGTACAGGCCGTTTTTCCAGGGCATGTAGTCCGGCAGGACCACAATGCCGTCCTTGGAGTTCTTGTAGGCGTTCTGGACGGTCTCGTCCGCGCGGTTCACGGCGTTGGCTGCGGCAATCTCGTTTTCCAGCACCTGCTTGGCAAAGGGCACGGCGCGCCAGAAGCAGGCATCGGAATCTTCGCCGGAATCCCACACGGGGTTAAAGCTGCCGATGGCATCGGCCAGGGAGTTCTGTTCGCCGGTGTTATCGTTCAAGTCCAGGGGCTGAACAAAATTTTCATCCAGCAGGCGGGCCTGGTGGGCACCCACCAGCTGGGCACCCAACACGCGCCACAGCAGGCCAAAGGCCGCATAGGGCACGCCGTTGGGGCGGCTTTCGCGCGGTTCCTGGTGGTGGTCAAACATACCGCAGCCCACATCGTACACAATGCCGTCAAAACCATCCGGCACAACAAAACCACGGGTTACTTTGATATCCGGCCGCACAATCATCAGCAGCGCTGTGGCAAACACATCGTCTGCATGGAACTTGCCGCCGTGAGTAAAACCTTTTGCAGGAATTTTCATAGAATAGCCTCCGTCTATGGGGTAAAATGATGATTAACTAATATTATAACATGAAAGCGTAGGTTGGTAAATGCAAAATCTGCGCGGGCGGGCCAGATTTGGAACAAGTGGCAGCATTTGGCCGAAAAACGGTGATTCACAACCGGCATAAAATGTGATATACTAACCTAATATGCCCTTTTGCGGGCGTACCGGACATTCGGTGTGTTGACGCGGAATGTTGACCGCAACTTAATGAACAAACAAAGCGAAGGAACTGGATACCCATGCAAAACATCAAAAAAACATTAAAAAGCAAGCGCTTCTGGCTTGGCACGGTGCTGCCATTTGCGCTGGCTGTGGCAGCGGCCTTTGTGGCGCGCTACCAGTTAGAAATTTCTGACGGCGCAACTGCCAACTACATGGCAGGGCAGTGGCCGGTATACGCACCGCTCAATGCGCTGACGGCGTTCTGCCTGACGCTGGTGGTGTTTGCCCTGTGCGGCAGCTGGGGCATTGCAACCGGCGTTTCCGGCCTGATTTTTACCGTGCTGGCGCTGGTCAACTATTACACGCGGGACCTGCATGGTTCCGCCCTGATGCCGCAGGACATCCTGAACCTGGGCACCGCGGCAGAGGTGATGGGCAGTTATACCCTGCACATTACCCAGACAGTTATTACCATTGCGCTGCTGTACATCCCGGTGCTGGTGGCTGCCGTTGTGCAGGTCAAACTGGCCGGCAAACATAAGCGCAGCTGGAAACAGCGCGGCGCCCATGCGTTGGCCTGCGCCTGCGGCATTTTTGCGGTGCTGTATCTGGGGTATTTCAGCCCCAACCCCATCAAGCCCGCCGCCACTTACGGCTGGGCCTGGCAGGAAACCTATTATAAGTACGGCTACCTGGCGGGTAGCATTGAAGCCGCCAGCCTGATGGTGGACCCCATCCTGCAGCCGGACGGCTACAGCGAGGACGCCGCCACCGAGGCCGCTGCAATGGCGCAGGACTATCAGGCCAGCCCCGAAACGGCAAACGAGCAGGACTACCCCGATGTGTTCCTGATCCTGTCCGAAAGCTTTTATGACTTTGACCTGGTAACGGACCTGCAGGCCGACCAGGAGATCATGCAGGTGACCAAAAACCTGCCCAACTCCATTTATGGCCACACCATCAGCCCGCATGTGGGCGGCGGCACCAACTCCAGCGAGTACGAGATGCTTTCCTCCAACTCGCTGATGCTGATGCCCTCCATCACACCGTTCAACTGGTTGAACCTGCACAAGGCAAACAGCCTGGTCAGCAACCTGAAAGATCTGGGGTATGCCACGCTGGCAGCCCACCCCTATACCAACTCCAACTACCGCCGCGATTCTGCCTGGCTGACGCTGGGCTTTGACGAGACCCACTTCCAGGATGATTTTCCGACCAAGGAAACCTATGGCAGCCGCCCCTACCAGACCGACAGCGCCACCTACCGCGACCTGGAAGGTTTGTATGAAGCAATGCCGGAGGACCAGCCGCGGTTTGTGTTCCTGGTTTCCATCCAGAGCCACGGCGATTACGATATGAACCCCCCGGAGGAGGATATCGTGCATGCCGCAACCGATTACGGCGAGTATGATTCCATCATGGATGAATACCTGAGCAACATCTATATGACCGACCGTGCCTTTGGCGAACTGACCGAATACCTGACCGAGCAGTACGAAAAGACCGGCCGCAAGGTGATTGTTGCCATGGCAGGCGACCACGCCCCCAGCTTCGTGGATCATGTGGCCGACCATACCTTTACCGATGAGAACAATTTGCAGATTTTGGAGCGCAGCACGCCCTACCTGATCTGGGCAAACTACCCGCTGGAGAACGCAGGCCAGACCAGCGCCACCGACGAGTACAACCGCATGGATATGTGCATGCTGGCACCCACCCTGGTGGAAAATGCCGGGCTGCCGCTGACCCCGTATTACCAGTACCTGCTGGCACTCAAGCAGGTGGCCCCGGTGGTGACAGCCGCCAATGACTATATGGACGCGGACGGCGTGACCCACACCTACGGCGAGAATGCAGAGCTGGATGCCTGGGTGCATGGGTACTTCTATTTGGAGTATAACAACATCGGTGCCAAAGCAACCCGTCAGCAGAATTTGTTCCAGGTGGAAAAGTAAGAAGCTGATAAGCAGACGTCAGCCAGGATTCCTCTGATTTAAAAACAAAAATGGCAAGAAAAAATCTCCCCGCTGCAATGTGCTGATGCACAAAATGCAGCGGGGAGATTTTCGATTTCAGATACACTCCGGGCCGTTAGACGGCGGCGGGCGCTTTCAGCACAAAGGTCTGTACGCCCCAGATCACCAGCACAACAATGCCGAGCGCGATGCGGTAAACGCCGAACGCGGTGAAGGTGTGGCGCTTGACGTAATCCATCAGGAAGCGGATGGCGATGATGGAAACGATAAAGGCAACCGCACAGCCAACGATCAGCACAACGGTCTGATCCAGCGTGAAGCTGTTGCCCTTGCCAAAGAACTTGACCAGCTTGAGCAAACTGGCACCGGCCATGACCGGGATGGCAAGGAAGAAGGTGAACTGGCTGGCAGCCGGGCGGGACATGCCGCACAGCATGCCGCCCAGAATGGTGGAGCCGCTGCGGGAGGTGCCGGGAATCAGGGAGAGCACCTGCCAGCAGCCAACCTTGAACGCCTGCGGGTAAGTAATGCGGGAAAGCTTGGTGGTGGTGGGCACCCGCGGGCGGCGCTCGATCAGGATAAAGGCAACGCCGTACACAATCAGCATCAGGGCAACCACCACGCTGTTATACAGGTGGGCGTCCATCCAGTCGTCCAGCAGAATGCCCAGCACGGCGGCGGGCACGCAGGCTACAATAATTTTGAACCACAGCCGGACCACGGGCCAGCGCAGGTGGGCGGCAAAGCCGGTATCGCGGCCATTATCCTTGCAGAACGGCCACAGCTTGTGGAAATACAGCACCACAACAGCCAGGATAGCACCCAGCTGGATGACAACGCGGAACATTTCCATAAAATCTTCCGTATAGCCAAACTTCAGCACCTGCTCGGCAAGGATCATATGCCCGGTGCTGGAAATCGGCAGCCATTCGGTGATGCCTTCAATCACACCGTAAATGACGGATTTCAGAATTGAAAGAAACAGGTCCATCTTTTTTCCTCCCCTTGGCTGGATCACTCCCGGCCAGCAATACAAATATATAGTAGCACACTTTACGTGGTATTGCACCCTGCCGCTGTATAATTTACACTTTTGCTCCAAAACAACAGGCAAAAGCGGTTGCCGTTTTGGCAAAATGCTCCTATAATAGAAGTGTGGCTTTTGCCGTATCAGTGGGAAAAGTTAGAATGTGTATAGAAAATAGAGGATATTACAAAATGTATAAAACTGTAGTGTTTGACCTGGATGGTACGCTGCTGAACACCCTGACTGACCTGGCGGATGCCGGCAACCGGCTGTGCCGGAAATATGGCTGGCCCACCCATGAGCGCCAGGCGTACCGCTATTTTGTGGGCAACGGCATCCCGAAACTGGTGGAGCGCCTGACCCCGGCAGACCAGCGCACCCCGGCGGTGCTGGAAGTGGCCCTGGCAGATTTTAAGCGGGATTATGGCCAGCACCTGCGGGACACCACCGCACCGTACCCCGGCATCCCCGAAATGCTGGCAAAGCTGAAAGCGAACGGCGTGCAGCTGGCGGTGTTTTCCAACAAGGCGGATGCGCTGGCAAAAGAGGTCGTCAAGGATTATTTCGGCACGCAGTATTTTACGATCGTGCGCGGCCAGATGACCGGCGTGGCCCCCAAGCCCGCCGCCGAGGGCACGAACGCCCTGCTGCAGGCCCTGCATGCCGACCCGGCCAGCACCCTGTATGTGGGGGACAGCAACGTGGATGTGGAAACCGCCCACAATGCGAACCTGCCCTGCTGCGGGGCGGTGTGGGGATTCCGCACGCGGGAGGAACTGAATGCGGCCGGGGCGGAATACCTGGCAGAAAACAGCGATGAACTGTATGACGTTATCATGAAATAACTGCAAAATTGCGGTGGGGGGAACTGTAAAATGATTGCGCAGCGCTATAAAGATATGCTTAGCGGCAAGTCCGTTATTCGCCAAATCTCCGAGTGGAGCACGGCTCGCGGGACCGAGATCGGCTATGAAAATGTGTTTGATTATTCGCTGGGCAACCCTTCGGTGCCCTGCCCGGAGCACTTTACCAAAACCTGCATCGATCTGCTGCAGACCAAGGAGCCGGTGACGCTGCATGGCTACAGCCCCACGCTGACCATCCCCGCCGTGCGCAAGGCGGTGGCCGAAAGCCTGAACCGCCGCTTTGGCATGGACTACGGTATGGAGCATATCTTTATGGCAACGGGTGCTGCCGGTGCGCTGGCCCACGCCATGCGCTGCGTGGCGGTGCCGGGGCAGGATATTATCACCTTTGCGCCGTTCTTCCCGGAATACAAGCCGTATGTGGAGGGCGCGGGCCTGAATCTGAAGGTCGTTCCGCCCCGCACGAAGGATTTCCAGATTGACTTTGACGCATTTGACGCGATGCTGGATGAGAACACCGCCGCCGTGCTGATCAACACCCCCAACAATCCCTCCGGCGCAGCCTACAGCGCCGAAACGCTGACCGGCCTGGCCGACCGCCTGCGCGCCGCCAGCGCCAAGTATGGGCACCGAATCTTTTTGATCTCGGATGAGCCGTACCGCGAAATCATGTTCGGCGGGCAGCCCATCCAGTACGCCGCCAAGTTCTATGACGATACGTTGACCTGCTATTCGTTCAGCAAGAGCCTGAGCCTGCCGGGCGAGCGCATCGGTTATGTGGCTGCGAACCCGCGCTGCGAGGACGCCGAGTATATTGTGCCCATGTGCGGCCAGATCAGCCGCGGAACCGGCCACAACTGCCCGGCATCACTGATCCAGCTGGCCGTGGCCGAATGCCTGGACGAAACCAGCGACTTGGGCGTGTACGAAACCAACATGGAGCTGATTTACGCCGAGCTGAAAAAGCTGGGCTTTACCGTGGTCAAACCCTC
>OGMF01003488.1_pt1 | contig 11717 bp, 10 predicted proteins | sample 1572921 | NCBI WGS metagenome assembly OGMF01 (sample SAMEA2581919, study PRJEB24529) | metagenome | biome: Human gut stool | place: China | collected 2011
TGCAGCGGAAGAATTCCAGCTGCGTTTCATGCGTATCGGGATGGATGTTAATGCAGTTACAGATTCCCATATGATGAAGATAGGTGCAGCACTGGCGGGGGAGGAAACACTTGTGATTGCCATTACGTTAAGTGGGGAGACGGCAGAAGTGTTAGAAAGTATTCGGATCGCCAAAAGCAGAGGTGCAAGTATTATATGCATGACAGCAGTTTCCGGGTCATCCGTTGCAAAGGAATCGCAGGAAGTAATTCAGGTAGCAGCATTAAAAAATCTGGATACAGGAACAAAAATTTCACCGCAATTTTCGATTTTAGCAATTATGGATGTTTTATACTCTTATTATTTTGCAAATGATTCTTACTTTAAAACACAAAAATATAAGGCAACCCTGTCTGCTATTCGTGCAAAAGGGGAACACACGGAGGATAAAGATGAATAAAAAAAAGTATATTGGAATTGATATTGGAGGAACGGCAGTAAAGATTGGAAGTGTAGATGAAGATGGCACGATTCATGCAACAGAAACTTATGCCGTAAATTTTGATGGATATGAAACACCTATTTTGCAGACGGTAGTGAAGAGCTGCCATAATTTTTTGGAAAAATATCGTGAGAATGCTTCTGAATATGCAGGAATCGGGGTGTCAGCAACGGGAGCAATCTCTACAAAAAAAGGAGTGGTCGAAGGAACCGCAGGACATATTAAAAACTGGATCAACAGCCCGATTCGACAGGTGATGGAGCAGGAATTCCATATTCCGACAGAAGTGCTTAATGATGCGAATGCAGCGGCTCTTGGGGAAGCGTGGATTGGTGCTGCAAAGGGCAAAAAAGATGTTGTCGTTGTCACGATTGGAACAGGTGTAGGTGGCGGCATTCTCATGAATGGAAAGATTTTGCTCGGAGCAAGTGGATTTGCGGGTGAACTTGGACATATTCCGGTGCAGTATGAAGGGGAAATGTGCACTTGCGGAAATCGGGGATGTCTTGAGCATTATGGATCGACTTCAGCACTGGTACGAAAAGTCCGTTGGGCAATACAGGAAGGTGCGATTGCAGGGGCAGCAGATACACCAGTTGATGGACGATGGATTTTTGCACAGGCAGCGACAGGAAATGTGGTGGTGCAGAAAATCCTGCAGGAATGGATAGAGGTGATTGCTTCAGCGCTTGTTGGATTTGTGCATATGTTTAATCCAGAGCAGATATTAATTGGCGGAGGAGTTTCTGCACAGGAAGATCTTTTTATTGCTCCTGTCAGATCATATGTGATGAAACATGTGATGCCAAATTTTGCAAAAGATCTTGAAATCTGTGCAGCTGCATTGAAGAATGAGGCAGGTATGGTGGGAGCCGTATATTATTGCATACAGCAGGAAAGAGAGTGTGATTGTTGAAAGTAGTTTCCGTGGATGGGAAGATGCCCGGATTGTACTTTCAGAAAGGGGCGATTTTTATACGGATTACCGTCGGGAGCTGGGGGAAAAGAATTTTCTTATTCTTCCAGGGGTGGAGGCTACTGCAGTATTGTTTGATGATGAGGGAAATACGGTCAGACTGCATCATATGAATGGAATTCTCGGAACAGAGAGCATGCAAAAAGGTGCATTGGAAAGTACCTTTTTACATATGGAAAAAGTAGAGCCTGATATTTATTACGGGACGGACTGGGATGGAAATAAAACAGGGAAAAAACTTGCAGAGAGATTAAAGAATCATGGTTGTATCGTGACTTATAATCACCCAATCTGGTCACGTGTAAGGCCGGAAGATTTTATCAATATTCCGGATATCAATATGTTGGAGATTTTTAATTATAACACCGTTAATGAGTGTGGTACGGGGTATGATGTGACCTATTGGGATCTGATGCTTCGCAGTGGCAGGCATATCAATGCGGATGCGACAGATGATAATCATAATGGAGGAAGTTTTCCGGATTCTTTTGGAGGATATATTGTTGTGCAGGCGGAAGAACTTTCCCATGAAGCAATCTGCCAGGCAATTTTGAATGGGGAATATTATTCTTCTTCAGGACCGGAAATATATGACTGGAAGGTGGAAAATAACCAGTTTGTCGTTAATTGCAGTGCAGTAGAACGCATCAATATGATTGTTGGCGGACCAGTAGCTTTGGGTGTGACCCGGTTGGCGGAACATGGAGTCCCTCTGACAGAAGCATTTTATCCGTTAACAGGAAAAGAAACATATATTCGTGCAGAATGTATAGATGAACATGGGCACACGGCATGGACAAATCCTATCTGGTTGTCAGAATTTGCAAAAAGGAGGATGGATAAGGAAAAACTGTTTGCTCAGATCAAGGGCGGCCTGATCGTCTCCTGTCAGGCATTGGAGACCGAGCCTCTTTACAGTTCAAAAATTATGGCGAGGATGGCATTTGCAGCAAAAGACGGCGGTGCCGTTGGAATTCGCGCAAATACACCGGAAGACATTATTGCAATTAAAAAGGAAGTGGATCTTCCAGTGATCGGTTTATATAAAGTAGACTATGATAATTCGGAAATTTATATTACACCAACCATGAAAGAAATTGATGCCATCATGACAGCTGCACCAGATATCATTGCATTGGATGCAACAAACCGAAAACGGCCGGATGGAAGCACCATAGAAACATTTTTCCCGGAAGTGCGTAAAAAGTACCCGGATATGATCTTTATGGCAGATTGTGCGTCTTATGAAGATGGCATGCGTGCACAGAAACTTGGGTTTGACATTGTTGGAACCACACTTTGTGGTTATACGCCGGATACCAAAGGTACAGAAATTCCGTGCTTTCCAATGTTAGAAAAGCTGGCACAGGATTTGACAATTCCGCTGATTGCAGAGGGTGGAATCTGGGAGCCGCAGCAGTTACAGAAAGCATTTGCGTGTGGTGCATATGCGGCAGTGATTGGTACCGCAATCACAAGACCACGGGAAATTACAAAAAGATTTGTAAATGCAATTACAAAATAAAAGCGATTCACGAATACGAAAAGGAAGCCTGTTTAAAATCGGCTTCCTTTTTTGGTAAAACGGTGCGCAGATTTTATAGGATATACTATTTTCTTGACTAATATTACTGGGAAATGTAAAATATGAAGTAAAATACCACGTTGATTTTTACAGAGCGGAAAATGTCAACAAATACAGAAAATGCCCGGCAGCTTCCGACTGCAGGGCGTTTTTAAAAAGCAGGTAACCAGGAGAATTTGAAATTGCATGACAAATCGTTAAAAGAGTTATGTGGGCAGTTATCCATATCGATTGCTACCGGTCGTAACTGGGTAAAACTTGGAAAGATAACTCCCCAATATATAAAAAACGGGGTGCCCTATTTTGATGAAAAGCATATTGCAATCATAGAAAATGAAATCCGGTCAGGAAAAAATGTGGCATTAAAAAGCCGCAGAAATAAAAAATATGTTTCCGGAAATGCGTTATATCGTTCTTATGTTTCCCAAAACTGCAAGAACCTTACCGTTTTGCAGAAACTGCTCTCCGAGATAACACGGGAACAAATTTTGCTGACCTCTGATGTGATATCCTATTTTGTGGCAGACTGTGCGCTGCAGTTATTCGGACAGAAACCATTGTTTTTCCAATATCTGCAGGGGAAAATTTCTATAGGGAAATATGACATCTTACTGGATGCATTGATCGGTGACAGACAAAGGGCAATGGATTTCTGTCAGAAATATCCGGCATTTTTTTCACATGAATACATCTGGGAGCCGGGAGAAGACATTCTGGGACTTATATATCTTTCCTGTAAAAATATGGGAAGCCGGAAAGCGCGCGGTTCGTATTATACACCCACAAAAGTTGTAAAAAAGCTGATTTCTCATCTGGATATCGAACATATAGGAAAAGTGTTGGATCCGTGCTGCGGTACCGGAAATTTCCTGCTTCAGCTGCCGGAAAGTGTGGATCTGGCAGATATTTATGGCACGGATACCGATGCGGTGAGTATCCGTATCGCACGACTCAATATGGCTCTGAAATATCCGGACGCGGATGTTGAGGAGATCTGCGAACATATTACAGAGAAGAATTTTCTCACAGAATATGATAGAACAGGATTTGATACCATCATTGGAAATCCGCCGTGGGGCTATGCTTTTTCCAATGAAGACAAAGCAGTGTTAAAGGCCAGATATGCCACGGCTTCCGGAAGAAATACCGAGTCCTATGATGTTTTTATCGAACGGGCTCTGGAGATTCTTGTTCCGGATGGAACGCTGGCGTTTGTGCTGCCGGAAGCGGTCTTAAATGTAAAGGCACATATGCGTATCCGCACAATTCTGCTTCAGGGAAGTTCTGTAAAATCCCTTACGTTTCTGGGAGATATGTTTGACGGGGTACAGTGTCCCTGCATCCTGTTGCAGCTTATTGCGACCGGAAAGCCTTTGTCAACGGTGGGGATGCGGATAGAAGACCGGACACGTACATTTATCATAGCAATGGAGCGGACGGTAGTGCCGGAAAATTTCAGTTTTCGGATGACAGATGAAGAGTATCGTGTGCTGGAGAAAATAAAAAATTCCATTCCCGTCTGTTATCTGGCCGATCATGCAGATTTTGCACTTGGCATTGTTACCGGAAACAACAAAAAGTTTCTCTCCGCAGAGAAAACGGAACATTCGGAGATGGTACTGAAAGGTACAGATATTTGCAAATACCACATAAATCCGGCAAAACAGTATCTGCGGTTTGAACCGGAACAGTTTCAGCAGGTTGCACCTCTGGAGATATACCGGGCACCGGAAAAACTGTTGTACCGTTTTATCAGCAATCAGCTGGTGGTGGCTTATGATGACCGGCAGATGCTTTCTTTGAATAGCTGCAACATTGTGATCCCAAAGATCGAGGGAATGCAGATCAAATATATTCTGGCAATTTTAAATTCCAGTGTTTCTCAGTTTGTTTATCAGAAGGAATTCCATTCCATAAAAGTATTGCGGGCGCATATGGAGCATATTCCGATTCCGCGTGTTGGGAAAGCGATACAGAATGAAATTATAGCGATGACCGAGCCGCTGATTCATGGAATGGGAAAAGAGGCAGCAGAGACTTGCCAGAAACGGCTGGATTGCAGAATCATGGATTTGTTCCGGTTATCCGCGGAGGAACAGTGGATCATCCGGCATGCTTTACATTAACCTATAAAGGACAGAAATGTACAAAAAGACAAAAATAAAGACGATAAACCGAAATAAAGACAAATTAAAGGCATTAAACTATAAAATTGAAGCATAAACGACATTGCAAAATTACTGCTGATTTATCAGACGATTTAATAATGAAAGCAGCTGTTTTTTGTCTTCAGTGTAAATTAACAGACCATTACAGGTGCGAACGATGGTAAGAATCTGCCCGGCAAAGAGATCACTCTGTTCGAATGTATGCAGCAGAAGTTCCTGCATATGGGAGGGTACGGACAGGAAAACGGTCTCTACCTGTTCCATTGGATGGAGGGAGACATTTGCATCTGCAAATAATTTCCCAAGGCATTGTTCCTGTTCCACCTGTGCAGCTGTCTTGTCCACAATAAAAAATCCATTGGCATCCTTTGGCATATGCAAAGACTGGACGGCGCGCTGCACCTGTTTGGTCAGGGCATCCGATGCCGGATACAGAGATTCAAAATAACTCATAAAATCGGCAGCTTTTCGAAAGTGCCGGTTTTTTCCGTTTTGGGTAAGTTCGGTCATGAGAATCCGGCGAATGATGCTTTCGCATGTCTCGCGGGAAGGATTTTTGCGCAGCTGGTTTTTCTGATTCAAAATGGGATCTCCTTTGTTACAGTTTCAGATTATCTTTACTATATACTATTTTCTTGACGAATTCCACAGGAAAAGGTAGAATACGAAGTGAAATACCACGTTAATTTTTATGGAGCGGAAAATGTCGACAAATACAAAAAAGAGTAAATCATCAGAAGAAACATTGGAAAAACTGCGCGCTTTCATTAATGAAAAAGGCGGCATCGTAAAAAAGGAAGAATTTGCGGCACTTGATGTGGATTACCGCAAGATTCTGGAATTTGTGGAAGCCGGGACACTGGTGCGGATAAAAAACGGTTATTATACCGACCGGATCGACCGCTTTTCCGAGGAAGAACTGATCGCACGGCTGTTTCCGGATGCGCGTCTGTGCATGGAAAGTGCGCTCTATGCGTATGGATATATCCGGGAAAAGCCTTACGGATGGCACTTAGCGGTGGATAAAAATACATCCAAGTCGCGGTTTAAGATGGATTATCCGAAAGTAATCCCATACTATACAGAGCCGGAAGCTTTGGAACTTGGTTCCACAACGATTGAGCAGAATGGACTGATGTTTCAGATTTATGATAAGGAACGGATGATCTGTGACTGCCTGAAATATGAGGCAAAGCTTGACCGGGCGATTTTCCGGGAGGCGGTCCAGTCCTATATCCGGGACAATGATAAAGACATTTCCATGCTGATGGAATATGCCAGAGCGCGAAAAGTAACAGGAAAGGTACAGAGTCTGATCGGAGTGTGGCTGTAATGAAAGTCGGTGTATGTGAGGCAACAGAACTGAAAAAGAGAAGCGAAATGCTCTCCATTCCATTTGCAGATCTCCTGTGGGGATATGCGGTGGAAGATCTGATGCTGGGAGAAGAAGCATACCGGCAGCGCGCCAAGAAGCGCATCCGCTTTTTTTATAAGGGAAGTGAGGAAGAACTCACGCCGGACAAACTGCAGCCCGGCCAGCGATTATCCATCGCCATGGGCGAACATATCAAAACAACACTTTTTGCAAAAGAAAATGCACAGAAAATCCATTGGGAAGGTACGGTGACGGCATTGAGCGGCGGAATCCGGCTTAGCATGACCGCCGGGTATTTTGATATGAAAGTTCCGCTAAATATTGAGATCTACAGTTTTGGTGCGGTCAGCCAGATTCCGGGAACCAGGGAAGAAGAACTGATTGCAGTGGGCGGAGGCAGAACAATTTCCTATCTGGTGTATTCGCCGGAGAGTGAACTGAGCTATGATCTGTTTGCGATCATGGACAAGCTGGAACTGATCGGCAGCATGGGAAGTTATTATGACGCATACCGGCTGCTCCGGACACAGCCGCTCAGCGGGCGTTATGTGCTGGAGGAACTGACGGTGCTTACCGCTGCATCTCCGAAGATGCGAAAAGAGCAGAGATTAAAGCAGCTGGACGAATACCGGGCTTACACATATATGCGCAAGCGCTGGGAAAAGTATCTGCGTAACCATGGGCTGGCAGAGGTTCCCTGGGAAGACGCAATCAATCTGATTCTGGTGTTTGTGTCCCCGATCTGGGAGAGTCTTTGCCGCAATGAGATCTTTTTTGATGACTGGATGCCGGAACTTGGCCGGTTCTTAGGATAGTGGAGGAAATATGCTGGAACAAAAACTGAATGAACTGGAACAATCGGACATCTATCCGTTTCATATGCCCGGCCATAAACGGGCATTCCTGCCTTTTGCCAATCCCTATGCCATTGACATTACGGAAATTGAGGGATTTGACAATCTTCACCATGCAACCGGAATCCTGCAGGAGGCGCAGCAGAAAGCGGCAGATCTGTATGGTGCAAAAAAAACGTATTATCTGGTAAACGGAAGTACCTGCGGACTTCTTGCGGCGATCAGTGCAGCAGTCCCACGGGGCGAAAAAATCCTTATGGCGAGAAACTGTCACAAAGCGGTATATCACGCGATGTATCTGCGGCAGCTGGTTCCTGTTTATCTCTATCCGGAAGATACCGCCTACGGCATCCAGGGGCAGGTAACACCACAGATGGTGCGAAAGCAGCTGGAACAGACACCGGATATCCGGGCCGTTGTCATTACTTCCCCGACATACGACGGGGTCGTATCGGATATCAAAAACATTGCGGATACCGTGCATGCATATGGGATTCCGCTGATCGTGGATGAAGCGCATGGAGCGCATTTCGGGTTTTCCCCGGAGTTTCCGGAAAATGCCACAAGGCTTGGTGCGGATGCCGTGATTATGAGTGTACACAAAACACTTCCCGCATTTACACAGACCGCATTGCTGCATCTGTGTTCCGACCGGATCGCGGAGAAAAAGGTCGCACAGTTTCTGGGAATTTATGAGACAAGTTCTCCGTCGTACCTTCTGATGGCGGGGATTGAAAAAAGTCTGCAGATCATAGAAAAAGATCGGGAAATGCTGTTTGCTGCATACAGCAGAAGGCTTGCAGAGTTTCGGGATAAGACCAAAAATCTGAAAACACTGCAGGTATTACAGCCCTCCGATTTTTCAAAACAGGAGGCGTTCTCGTTTGATCCGGGAAAACTTCTGATTCTGACCGGAAACAGCATGAGCGGACAGGCTCTTCAGGAGATATTGCTGCAGGAATATGGTCTGCAGATGGAGATGGCAAGCGGAAACTATGTAGTTGCCATGACTTCCATTATGGATACGGACGAAGGGTTTGCGCGGCTTTCGGATGCACTGGAATGTATTGACGGAACGGTTCATAAGAAGGAAGAAACCAGCGAGATTTCACCGCGGGAGATCTATCGGGAACAAAAAACCGTCATGACGATAGATCAGGCACTGGACGCAGAACAAAAAACGGTTCGGCTGGAGGAAGCCGCGGGAGCGGTGAGCGGGGATTATGTGTATCTGTATCCACCCGGAATTCCGGTTCTTGTGCCTGGCGAAGCGATTGACGTGCAGACCGCAGAAACGATCCGGCATTGTATCCGGCTGGGCCTGGAGGTAGAGGGACTGCCGGATTTGACGTGTATAAACGTTGTGAAATGACGGCAAATATATTATACTAGAGGAAAGAGATCAATGGGCAAAATTTATTGTGTCATGGGAAAGAGTTCTTCCGGAAAAGACAGTATCTACAGCCGGATTATGCAGCAGGGGAATCCTGCACTTTTACGCATTGTACCGTATACCACCCGGCCTCGCCGAGAGGGAGAGACGGATGGCAGGGAATATGTATTTACAGATGAGACACATGTACAGCAGCTGGAAAGCGCAGGCAAGGTGATCGAGCTGCGGGCATATCACACGGTCTATGGGATCTGGAAATATTTTACGGTAGATGATGGAAGAATTGACCTGTCGGCGCACAGTTATCTGTATATTGTGACACTGGAAGGGTATCAGAAAATACAAAGATACTTTGGAAGCTCACAGGTAGTGCCGATTTATATAGAAGTGGAGGATGGCGAGCGGCTGCTTCGGGCGATTGCCAGGGAGCGGCAGCAGAAAACTCCGCAGTATGAGGAAATGTGCCGGAGATTTCTTGCGGATGCAGCCGATTTTTCCGAGGAAAAACTGACAGAGGCAGGCATCACACGACGGTTTATAAATAAGGATATGGAAGGAACCATCCGGGAGATCACGGAATATATCCGGCGGGATATGTCCGGGATGGAGAAATAGGATAAGAGGATTTCTATATGGCGATAAAAGTAAACGATATATCCGCGGTCAATCAGGTACCGGAGGCCACAAAAACAGTAGAAGGCGACGGCTCGTTCAAGTTTACACTTGCAAGTGCGATCACAGATGCGGATCTGCAGGCAAAAGTGGATGAGCTGCTCAGTGATATTACGGCGCAGGGAAACCGTCTTGCGGAGCACATGGACATCCGGGATATGAAAAAGTACCGTGGACTGATCAAAGACTTTCTGAATGAAGTAGTTTACCGTTCCCACCGGTTTTCAAGGGAAAATTTTCTTGACCGCAGGGGACGCCACCGGGTATATGGCATTATCCGCCTGATCGATAAGAATCTGGATGAACTGGCAGGCGAACTGGTGGCAGACGAAAAGGATCATATTTCGATTCTGGACCGTATTGGGGAAATTAAAGGACTTTTGCTTGATATTTTGACCTAGACAGATACAAGGAGGGGATGGCTATGGCAGGATTTTCAGACATCATTGGACATGAACAGATCATCGGGCATTTGAAGAATGCAATTGCCCTCGACAAAGTCAGCCATGCATATATTTTTAACGGACCAAAGCTTTCCGGAAAAATGATGCTTGCAGAGGCTTTTGCCATGGCACTGCAATGTGAGGGAGAAGGGACAAGACCATGCCTTTTATGCCGCTCCTGCAAACAGGCGGTGGATCATAATCAGCCCGATATCATCTATGTATCCCACGAAAAGCCGAATACCATCGGGGTGGACGATATCCGTACCCAGATCAATAACGATATTGTGATAAAACCATACAGCAGCCGCTACAAAGTGTATATTGTGGATGAGGCGGAAAAAATGAACCAGCAGGCACAGAATGCATTGCTGAAAACAATCGAGGAACCGCCGGCATATGCTGTCATCCTGCTTCTGACCACAAATGCGGACAGTTTTCTGCCAACGATTTTATCGCGCTGCATTACACTGAATCTCAAAGTGGTAAAAGAAGATGTGATCAAATCTTACCTGATGAAAACGTATCACATTCCGGATTACCAGGCAGATGTCTGTGCCGCATTTTCCCAGGGAAATGTAGGGAAAGCCATTCAGCTGGCATCTTCCGAAGAATTTGGGGAACTGAAAGCATCGGTGCTGCAGCTGATGAAGCGTCTGGAAGATATTGATCTGTATGAAATGACAGCAGCAGTAAAGCAGATTGCAGAGTATAAGCTGACGGTCAATGATTATTTTGACCTCATGATGATCTGGTTCCGCGATGTACTTTACATGAAAGCAACCAATGATGTAAACGGACTCATTTTTAAGGATGAGGTTTATGACATAAAAAAACAGGCAGCAAAGCGGTCGTATCAGGGAATTGAGACGATCATCCGTGCACTTGAGACAGCGAAAGTCCGGATTTCGGCAAATGTAAATTTCGATCTTGTGATTGAGCTGCTGTTACTGACAATTAAGGAGAATTAATATGATAAAAGTGGTAGGAATCCGTTTTCAGCGTGCGGGAAAGATTTATTATTTTGACCCGCTGGACTATGATCTGGAGACGGCGATGCACGTCATCGTGGAGACGGCGCGCGGCGTAGAGATGGGAACAGTGCTGATCCCACCCAAAGAGGTGGATGACGATAAGGTTGTCCAGCCTTTGAAACCGGTGATCCGTATTGCGACAGACGATGACGAAAAAGTTATAGAAAAAAATAAAGAAAAAGAAGCGGAAGCCTACGTGATCTGCAAGGAAAAAATTGCAAAGCACGGGCTGGATATGAAACTGGTTGCAGCGGAATATACATTTGACAACAATAAGCTTTTGTTCTACTTTACGGCAGACGGACGAATTGATTTCCGTGAGCTGGTCAAGGATCTGGCTTCGGTGTTCCGCACCCGTATCGAATTGCGGCAGATTGGTGTGCGCGATGAGACAAAGATGCTTGGCGGTATCGGAATCTGTGGGAGGGAATTGTGCTGCAGATCCTATCTGACCGATTTTGTACCGGTATCCATCAAGATGGCAAAGGAACAGAATCTGTCCTTAAATCCGACAAAAATTTCGGGTGTATGCGGCAGACTCATGTGTTGTCTGAAGAACGAGCAGGAAACATACGAATACTTAAACAGCCGTCTGCCGTCGGTGGGAGATTCGGTAATCACACCGACCGGAATGCATGGAGAAGTGTCCGGTGTTAATGTACTGCGTCAGCTGGTTAAGGTTGTTGTGGATAACGGAGAAGAAAAAGAACTGCAGGAATATGCGGTAGATGACCTG
>OGMF01003506.1_pt1 | contig 11687 bp, 12 predicted proteins | sample 1572921 | NCBI WGS metagenome assembly OGMF01 (sample SAMEA2581919, study PRJEB24529) | metagenome | biome: Human gut stool | place: China | collected 2011
TACGTCAGTTTAGCAAACTGGTGGTTTCAGCCACTCACCCAAACTTCCTTAGTAACCAACATTTGTTCTCAAATGCGGTGCAAATGTATGGCAAACTTTTGGACTATGCAAATCTTTCCCGCATATTTTTTTCAGTATTTTTGCAGGAAAAGAGATAACACGCTAACACTCAAAACACAATACGCTGTTTAATTTTTCTTCAAAAAGTATTTTCTCAGACACCTTTTAGAGTATCCCCGTTCAGTTTCCCTATCTTTACCGGTACACACCGTTTACTTCCCATAAAGAAAACCGGACTTTCCTCCCCAAGCATTATCTTATAAAACTCTTGCTTGCCCATTTCATGCTGTACCAACGGCGCACAAAAATAGCCCCGCGGATATTTTCGTCCAGCAAAAACGCTACCCACATGCCGCAAATGCCCCAACCCAACGGAATGCCGAACAGATAGCCAAGTCCTACGGCTACACTCCACATCACCACCAGCCCTACATAGAACGGATAATTCACATCGCCTGCCGCACGCAGCGCATTCGTCGCGAAGATATTGACAGGACGCCCTATCTCCAGCACAATATCGATAACCAGAATGGTAACCCCCATCTTTATAATCTCGGCATTGGACGTCAGCCAGCCGAAAATAACATGCCCGAAAAGAGCAAGAATACAAGACAGAATCACGGTTATCATCACCGACTTCTTCATTACATATTTCCCCATCAGGAAAGCCGCCCGCGGTTTCTTCTCCCCTATCAGATGCCCGATGCATATTGCCCCGCCCTGTGCCATGGAAATGCTGAACAGATAAGCAAACATGATGATATTGACACAATAAGTACGCGTGGCAAGCGCTTCCACTCCCAGCATGTTAATGAAATAAGTAATCACCACCTGCGACGAACTGTAAGAAAGCTGCTCGCCGGCAGAAGGCAGCCCCACTTTCATCAGGTTCTTCAACTCCACCCAGGGAAACGGACGGAAGTAAGCCGGCGGGAAACGGTGGATATGCTTGCGAAACAAGATTACAAACAGAATCACCATGGACACCCCTCTGCTGAAAGCCGTAGAGATGGCCGCCCCCTCCACTCCCAATTCCGGAAAGCCGAAACGTCCGAAAATCAAGGAATAGTTGCCTATTATATTCAGCACATTCACCACCACCGTCACCAGCATCGGATACACCGCCTTGTTGGCGCTGCGCAACGAAGCGGAAAGAGTAAGCGACAATGCCTGGAAAAAGGCGAACGCCCCTACAATACGCATATAGTCCATGCCGTCCTGCATCAGTTCGGGCCCCAACCCCATCAGCCGCAGGATAGGCTCCGCACACCCGAACAGCAGCATGCTGATGCCTACACCCACCGCGAAGTTCACCAGAAGGGATACCCCCACCACCTGCACCACCTGTTTATGCAGCCGTGCACCGAGATACTGCGAACACAGCACGGAAGTACCGAGATTAATCACCTCAAACACCAGGAAAGTCAGCATGATAATCTGATTGACCACCCCTACGGCAGCCACACTGTTGTCCGAATGGCGGCTCAGCATAACGGTATCCACCGCGCCAAGCATCATGATTAATAATGTCTCTATGAAAATGGGGGCCGCCAGTCTGGCAAGCCGTTTCTTCAGATTCTCCTGCTGTATCATTGTTGTAGAAGCGCTATGATAAAAATCGCGCAAAGATACGGAAAGGAAAGGGAGAACAACTTGACACATATCAAATATTTTTTGCTACCTTTGCCACGCTAAATGACACCCAAACCTGCATAACCGTTATGGACACATTACTCAAAGAAACAGTGAACGCCACCGTCAACTCCCGCTATCCCGGCATGGCGCCCGAAGGCAGACGGCAATTGGAAGAAATCCTGGTCCGCAGAGAAGTGGAAAAAGGCGAACTTCTACTGAAAGAGGGACAGGTAAGCCATAATATCGTACTCGTTGGCAAAGGTATGTTGCGCCAGTTCTATTACAAAAACGGAAAAGACGTCACCGAACATTTCTCTTATGAAGGATGCATCGTCATCTGCATTGAAAGCACGCTGAAGAAAGAGCCCACCCACCTCATGATTGAAGCGCTCGAAGACAGCGTGGTCTACCTGCTTCCCTATGACAAGCTGATACTTCTTACCGAAATATCGTGGGAAATCAATATGTTCTATCGCAAGATACTCGAATATTCCCTTATTGTTTCACAAATCAAAGCCGATTCCTGGCGGTTCGAGACAGCACGCGAACGCTACAGCCAGCTGATGGAGCAGCAGCCGGAAGTCATCAAGCGCGCCCCTCTGTCGCACATCGCCTCCTATCTGTTGATGACTCCCGAAACCTTAAGCCGGGTACGTTCGGGCATACTCTGATTTTTACGGGAATGCCCGGACCGGTCATAATCTGAATCCATATAGAAATTTACCCTTTCTATATACGGAGTCCTTTTAAATTTTCTTCAAGAAGAACTTCCCAAAGAAGCTGAACAAAATTTAAGCAGGCTCTTAAACCTGTCTTATCTCAAATCTTTTTTTGAGATAGCTTGTTATCAAGCTCATTATTCAACTTAAAATTCAGATTATGACTACCATATACACTTTTGCGCAAAGCGCAATCGAAGAAGCCAGAAGCGCCGGCCGCTACGGCACAGCCAACCTGTACTCCGGCGCCATCAACAGTTTCCGGAATTTTACCGGCGACATCCCCCTTACCTTCAAGGAAGTGACGGCGGGAATGATAAAACGATACGAAGAAAGCCTGTTGCAGAAAGGCCGGCGCCACAATACCATCTCCGCCTATATGCGCATGCTGCGTTCCATATTCAACCAGGCATACCAGCAAGGCATTCCCGATACGATACCTGCCGACGAGCTGTTCCGCTTCGTATTCACCGGCTACGAACCTACCGCCAAACGTGCCATCTCCCCCGCCCTTATACGGCGTCTCTCGCAACTGAATCTGGAACACTCTCCCCACCTGCGCTTCAGCCGCGATTTATTCCTACTCAGCTTCTACCTGAGAGGCATTCCGTTTGTCGACCTGGTTCATCTCCGCAAAACGGACATGAAGCACAACACCATTTACTACTACCGCCGCAAGACCCGCCAGCAGCTATCGGTCTACCTCGAACCGTACGCCGCCGAGATTCTGCGACGCTACACCGACAAGCACTCCCCCTCTCCTTACCTTCTGCCCATACTCTCAGCGGTCGGTCCGGAAGGCTACCGGCAGTACAAAAGCGCTCTGCGTCTTTACAACCAGCACCTGCACCGGCTATCCAACCTCCTACGTGGCACGCCACAGTTGGGCCACCACCGCCAAAGAAGAAGGAGTAGCCATCGCCATGATAAGCGAAGGACTGGGACACAGTTCCGAAAAGGTAACACACGTATACCTCTCTTCTTTTAACAATAATGCAATGAGCAAAGCCAACCGGAAGGTTATTTCCACCATCCATGCCAAAAAGAAAAAGAGAAAAAAAGGGGAATAGAATAAAAAATAGCATGTAAATTAATATTACTTGCTATATAAAATTGTTTCATAGATAGTTCATTCTCTTACTTACAAGGTAAGAGAACCATTATTCCGTTTGCAAAGGTATGAAAAATATTATCATTACAAACAAAAAATATTTATTTTTAAATTTCAAATTCCCATCATAACTACTCATAAAAAGGTATAAAACATATTTTCAAGGTATTAAATATTTACATATTTCATTGCATACATCGCTTTTGTTTAACAAAGTTTCAAAAATGTCATTTCGCTTCCATGTCTTTATAGAAGAATAAGGGATACAATAGGAAAAGTGCTTTTATGTTATTATAAAAAGCTTTTTTACAGTATTTTATTCATTCTCTTACCTTGTAAGTAAGGGAATGGGGCATCTCTTACCTTGTAAGTAAGAGAACCCATAATTAATCATAACAAATAAGACAGGGAAATCAATTATTTTATTTACAAAAATTCAATGATTGATAGGACATTACGAAGACCATGAAACAAATTTTGCGTTTCAACAAAATTATCAAGAGCATCATCATTGCCGGTGATTTATGCATTCTCAATGCACTCTTTATAACCTTGTACTATGTATTGGACACAGATACCCAGCGTATCCTTCTCTCCGATTCACTGCCGCAATTGTTGGTATTGTTGAATTTGGTCTATCTCTTATGTAACTATTCCAAAGGAGTCGTGCTTCACCGTCGCATCGTACGTGCAGACCACATCGTAATGCGTGCCGTACGCAATACATTCTGCCATGCGGTAGTATTCATCAGCCTTATCACGCTGGTGCATTTCGGCAGCTTGTCCACACGCTTCCTCGTTATATTCTATACGGCATTCCTTGCACTGCTTGTATCATACAGACTCATATTCAGACATTTCGTCAAAATATACCGCCGCAAGGGAGGCAACCGTCGTACTGTTGCACTCGTGGGCGACGGCTCCAATATGGTCGAACTCTACGAAGAGATGACCGCCGACCCTACTTCCGGCTTCAAGGTAGTGGGCTATTTTGCCGAGCATCCTTCCGACAATTATCCGAAGGAATGCCACTATCTGGGCACTCCCCAAGAAGTAATCCCTTATCTTAAGAAAAGTAAGGCCGAACAGTTGTACTGCGGTCTTACTTCCTCGCATAGCAAAGAGATTCTGCCCATCATCAGCTACTGCGAAAACAACCTGATTCATTTTTACAGCGTGCCCAACGTACGCAACTACCTGAAACGGCGCATGCACCTTGAACTGATAGGAAACGTACCCGTACTGGACATTCGTCAGGAACCGTTGGCGCAACCCGAAAACCGGTTGGCAAAACGTCTGTTCGACATCGTGTTCTCATTACTGTTCCTATGCACAATCTTTCCTATCATCTTCATTATAATAGGACTGGCTATCAAGATAACCTCGCCCGGACCTATCTTCTTCAAGCAGAAGCGCAGCGGCGAGGAAAACAAGGAATTCTGGTGCTATAAGTTCCGTTCCATGCGTGTCAACAAGGACAGCGATAAGGTGCAGGCTACTTTAAACGACCCGCGCAAAACCCGTTTGGGCAATTTCATGCGTAAAACAAGCATCGACGAACTGCCGCAGTTCATCAACGTTCTGTTGGGCGACATGTCCGTAGTAGGTCCCCGCCCGCACATGCTGAAACATACCGAAGAATACTCCAAGCTGATTGATAAGTATATGGTACGCCACTTTGTCAAACCCGGCATCACCGGTTGGGCGCAAGTCACCGGCTTCCGCGGAGAGACCAAGAAACTCTGGCAGATGGAAGGACGCGTGGAGCGCGACATCTGGTATCTGGAACACTGGACATTCATGCTCGACCTGTACATTATCTACAAAACCGTGAAAAATGCGGTAAAAGGAGAAAAAGAAGCCTACTAAAACAAGTTGAAAGCTGAGAGTTGAAAGTTAAAATCAAAAACACATGAAAAAAAGAAGTCTGATATTTTTATTATTACCTCTGCTGTTGGTAGGATGCCAAAGCTACAAGAAAGTACCTTATCTGCAAGACGATTTGCAGCAGATTGCCATGGCAGATACAAGCGTCCGAGACATGACCTTGTATGATGCTCGTATCATGCCGAAAGACCTGCTGACAATCGTGGTAAGCTGCCCGGAAGAGCCAGCGCTGGCAGAACCGTTTAACCTTACCATAGCAACCCCTGTCAGCAATACAGGCAGCCAATCGCTTACTTCCCAACCGGCATTACAGCAGTACCTCGTAGACAATAACGGAAATGTAGAATTTCCCGTATTGGGCACTATTCACTTAGGGGGACTTACCAAGGGAGAAGCCGAGCAATATATCAAGGACAAGCTCAAATCTCAGTTCCGTGAAACACCCATTGTCACTGTGCGCATGATCAACTATAAAATATCCGTCATTGGCGAAGTCGGTCGTCCGGGAACTTTCACCATTTCCAACGAAAAGGTCAATATCTTCGAAGCCCTTGCCATGGCAGGCGATATGACTATCTACGGCATTCGCGACAATGTAAAGCTGATTCGCGAGGACAGCACCGGCAAGCGGGAGATTGTCACACTCAACCTGAACGATCAGGACATTCTGCAATCACCTTATTACTACCTGCAACAGAATGATATTTTATATGTCACTCCTAATAAGACCAAGGCAAAAACGTCCAATATCAGCAGTAGTACCACCATCTGGTTCTCGGTTATCGGCTCATTAGTATCGCTGGCGAGTCTTATTATCGCAATTACAAAATAAGAGAAATTGAACCTCAACAAACAAAAATAAAAAATTACAGACGTGAAAGAAGAAATATACGACGACTTGTTCGAAGAAAAAGAAGAAAAGACCAACTGGCAGGCTATGCTTTTCAAATACATCATCCGGTGGCCCTGGTTCATCGCCTCTGTTATTTTCTGTCTGGTATGCGCCTGGCTCTATTTGAAGACCATTACTCCCGTGTACAACATAAGTGCGTCCATGATTATCAAGGACAATAAGAAAGGAGGCAATACCGGCAATGACCTCAGCGCTTTTGAGGACCTTGGTATCATATCTTCTTCTCAGAATATCGATAATGAAATCGAAATTCTCCGTAGCAAATCGCTTATCAAGGATGTGGTCAGTGAATTGGAACTGTACATCAGCTATTCCGGCGAAGGCAGATTCCAGAAGCCCGATTTGTACGGTTCTTCTCCGGTACTCGTACATTTTCTGCCCGAAGATGCCGAACGGCTTAAAGCCCCCATCCTACTGACCGTCAACTATCAGTCCGACAAGCGGATAGATGTAACGGCAACCATCAATGGAAATACCGTCAACAAGCATTTCACGGAACTGCCCGCTGTTCTGTCCGGAGAGGCAGGTACACTCACGTTTACTTCCAATCCCGCCGCCCCCATTACCGGTAGCGGCAGTGTAGACGTAAGTATTGTCAATCCACTGTCCATAGCCAAAGGATATCGAAGCGCTTTATCCATCGAACCGACCAGCAAGACCACTTCCGTTGTTACCGTATCGATAAAGAATACGAATAAAAAACGCGGCGAGGACTTTATAAACAAACTTGTTGAAATCTATAATAAAAACGCCAACAACGACAAAAATGAAGTGGCACAAAACACCGCCCGCTTCATCGATGAACGCATCTCCGTCATCAATCAGGAATTAGGCACTACGGAACAGGAACTGGAAAGTTTCAAGCGCGAAGCAGGACTTACCGACCTTAGCAGCGATGCCCAGCTTGCCGTCAGCGAACAGTCTGCCTACGAAAAGCTTTGCGTAGAGAACGGCACCCAGCTCAATCTGGTCCAATACCTCTCCGAGTATATTCAAAAACCGGAGAACGCAGCCACCACTCTTCCTGCCAATGTAGGACTGAACGATGAAACACTATCGGGGCTCATCACTCAATACAATGCGTTGATTCTGGAACGTAACCGTCTGTTGCGTACCTCTTCGGAAACCAACCCGGTTGTCCGCCGTCTCGACAGCAACATACAGGACATGCGTGCCGGCATCCTCACAACCATCGCCAGTGTACGCAAAGGACTGCTTATCACCAAAGCCGACCTCGACCGCCAGGCAGGCAAGTATGCCGGACGCATCAGCAATGCTCCTGCCCAGGAACGCCGCTTCGTCAGCATCCAGCGCCAGCAGGAAATCAAGGCAGGACTTTATCTCATGCTGCTGCAGAAACGCGAGGAAAATAATATTGCACTTGCCGCCACCGCCAATAACGCCAAAATCATCGACGATGCGCTGGCAGATGATTTCCCCGTATCTCCCCAAAGCAAAAAAATTTACATGATGGCATTTGTGCTCGGTCTCGGTATTCCGGTTGCCATCATCTACATACTGAACCTGCTGAGCTACCGCATCGAAGGACGCGCCGACGTTGAAAGACTCACCAATGTCTCCATTATCGGCGATGTTCCCTTGAACGATTCGGAAGACAAGCACGCCATTGCCGTCCGCGAAAACGACAACGACATCATGGCGGAAACTTTCCGTAGCCTGCGCACCAACCTGCTTTTCATGTTGGGCGACCCGGACAGAAAAGTCATTCTCGTCACCTCTACCATGAGCGGTGAAGGAAAAACATTCATAGCATCCAATTTAGCTGTCAGCCTGGCATTATTAGGCAAGAAGGTCATCATCGTGGGACTCGACATCCGCAAGCCGGGATTGAACAAGGTCTTCCGCATACACCACAAGGAAAAGGGAATCACCGGTTTCCTCTCCGCTCCCCAAAGTACCGATTTGCGTTCCATGATACTGCCTTCCGAGGTATCGGACAATCTTCATGTACTGCCCGGTGGAGCCATCCCGCCCAATCCCACGGAACTGTTGGCACGCAAATCCCTGGACGATGCCATCGAACTGTTGAAAAAAGACTACGACTATGTCGTGCTCGACACTGCCCCTATCGGCATGGTCACCGACACGCAGCTCATAGCACGCGTTGCCGACATCAGCGTTTACGTATGCCGTGCCGACTATACGCATAAGAACGACTACCAGCTCATCAACGAGCTGTACGCCAACAAGCGTTTGCCCGGTCTGTGCACTGTTATCAACGGCCTGGACATGAAAAAGAAAAAGTACGGCTACTATTACGGCTACGGCAAGTACGGCAGGTACTACGGCTACGGCAAGAAATACGGCTATGGCTACGGGTACGGTTATGGCGATACTTCTGATTCGAAATAAGATATTCACCCCATAAGCCTGGGGAACTTCTACATGCAATGCTGTCCTTGTTTCCGGGCTTATTTTTTGTTTGTTTGCTTGTATGCTGTGGCAGCAGAGCGCTGCTGCCCGGCATACTTTTTAACCCAACCGAACGTAAAAAACAATGCAGAATACGAATCACATAGAAACAAAAAACAATACAGCACCCCGCCAATGGCTGGTGGCCTATGTACAGTCGTGCCTTGAGAAAAAGACTGCACAACGGCTTGCCGCTATGGGCATCGAGTGCTACCTGCCCGTCCAAAGCGAGATTCGCCAGTGGAGCGACCGCCGCAAACGGGTAGAGCGTCTTGTGATTCCCATGATGATATTCGTGCATGTCACTCCGCAGGAACGGCCGCTCCCCCTGAGCCTGCAGGCGGTCAGCCGCTATATGGTACTGCGCGGCGAAAGCACCCCTGCCGTCATCCCCGACGAACAGATGGACCGGTTCCGCTTCATGCTCGATTACAGTCCCGAAGCGGTGGAAATGTGCAGCGCCCCGCTGGCTCCCGGCGATGCTGTGAAAGTAATAAAAGGGCCGCTTGCCGGACTCGAAGGAGAGCTTATCACTGTGAACGGGAAAAGTAAAGTTGCTGTGCGGCTGGATATGTTAGGGTGCGCGCATGTGGATGTACCTATAGGATTTGTCGAGAAAAAGGGGGAGGGAATGGAAGGACAAAAGAACAAAAAGACAAAAGAAATACAGAAGGCAAAAGAGATACAGAAGAGGAGGCAACAAGAAGAAAAGGCTGTACGATGATTTTACTATCACCCTACAGCCTTTTCAGCATCCCGCTATCAGAATTCCTTCCCTACATCAAAGCAGGGACATTGCTTGGTCCACTCCATGGGTTCCACTTCCCCGTTTCCGTTCAGGTCGGGACTGAGGTCCCTGTGCCCCACTACACATGTACCGGGATATTCCTGTAATAACTTTCCCACCAGCACACTCAGCGAATGTCGCTGCCACTCTGTCCTCGTATCTTTCGGATTTCCGTAACGGTCCAGCCCACCTTCATAACAGATGCCTATCGAGTGAGCATTGTAGCCCCGCACATGCGCCCCCACTTTGCTTACCGGACGGGTAGCCAGGACTCTTCCGTCACGCCGCACATAGAAATGATACCCCGTTCCGTCGAACCCTATAAGCCTGTGAGAAGCCTCCAGCGCCTGTTCGGTCAACGCATAGTTCTCGCGCGTGGAGCTACAATGGATTACTATCAGGTCAATCGCTCTCATCTCCTAATAGTTCATCGCATTCGCACCAAACACACCCAGCACAGCCGAAGCCACTGCAATTACCACTTTCAAAATCGTATCCCAAAAACCTTTACTTTTTCCCATACTTCTTTTTTTCAATTTAAAAATTTAAAATTCATCATTCAAAACACCTTATCCTTATCCCAACGGGTTCTCTTCCTCACCGCCGGCATTTCCGCCGCCGTTGCCGCTACCGCCCGATGTCTTGTTGTCGTCGGACACCAGCTCGAAATTAATGTTGTTGGGTGCGCCCTTCGTGGTGGCAACCGAGTCGTTCACCAGTCTGAGCGTAGTGGCGACCTTGAAATTAATCCGCACCTTGTCAATATTCTTCACCGTACAATCCTTGGGATTTTCCGTTGCTATGCAGTGAAACGAAGTGCGGAAAATTCCGAAATCATCCAGACGGACACTGTTGCCGTCGGTCAGCTTCTCGCGCATGTTTCTCACAATCGCCTTGCCCACGTGCAGCACATCCTCTGCCGACATACCTCCCAAAGCCTCTATTTCTTCCGAGATGCGTTTCAAATCATACATCTTCGCGTCGCGCGGTTTTCTTTTCAGGATATAAACCAACGGAGACGTCTTGTCGCCAATCTTCTTGTAGCGCTGTGCGCGTACCACCAATGCTGTTGCCATAATTTTTAAGTTTTAATTGTTAATTGTAAATCATTCATCGCTCAATCCGAAGGGGCCCTTTCTTCTGACCGGCGATACAAAGATAGCACCTTCCCCACCCGCTTCCGCCCCTTTCCGCTCCTTCGCACATCATTGCACACCATAAAGCGTTTTTCTGCAACTTATGACACCTTACGACGCGATAAACTCTCCTTTTTTCTTTCGCAAACCATTAATTTTCACTAACTTTACATCATAAAAACAAGTAATAAAGAACATGGAAAAATCCTCTTTCATCCCCCGCAGCTACAGCAAAAGCGAGCTGGCAATCTTATACAGTCCCAGCATCACGCCCAAGGCAGCCGTCCGCAAGCTCAACCGTTGGATAGCCTTTAAACCCGGACTCCTGGAACAGCTTGCCGCCACCGGCATGCTTCCCAATGCCAAGTGCTACACTCCGATTCAGGTGCACGTCATCGTAGAAGCATTGGGAGAACCGTAGCCCCCGAAAAGCCAGGCGTTTAAAAGCCGAATGCCCGGAGTTTGCATCTGAAACTCCGGGCATTCCAGCCTGAAACATGAGGCATTCCGGGAGCAAACACCCGGTCTTTCAAGAGCAAACTCACGGGGTTACCAGCCCCATCCACGGCAGCCTGTCCTTATCCAGAACCTTCCCCTGCATCTCGGTCATTATCTGCTCCTCCGATTCCCGTTCGTCATACCGCCCGCAAGGCTGCCTCACAAACAGCACGCTTCCCGTCCGGCACAAATCCTGGTCGCGCACTTTCAGCATATCGAGCCGGGTATAGCGCCTGTCCGGTTCCTCGATGCGGCTTATGGAAAAGATGAAATCGGCAAGGTTCGCCCAGTTGGCGCTGCCCGAAATGGTGTACATATCTATCTCCTCCAGCTCGTTCTTCCCGTTCAGTTTTTTCAGGCTGCGGGGATGCGCCACGATAATCACCCAGACACCGTTGTTACGCCCCCACGCCTGCATCTGCGTCAGCATGCCCTTGATGGCCTGCGTCTCCGTGTTGTAGCGTCCGGTTTCCATTTCCATGAAGAGGTACGGGTCGATGATGAGATA
>OGMF01003515.1_pt1 | contig 11663 bp, 12 predicted proteins | sample 1572921 | NCBI WGS metagenome assembly OGMF01 (sample SAMEA2581919, study PRJEB24529) | metagenome | biome: Human gut stool | place: China | collected 2011
CGATCTTGAGGAAATGGGTTATATAGTTCAGCCTCATACATCAGCAGGTAGAATTCCTACTGATAAAGGTTATCGATTTTATGTAGACCACATGCTCAAAGATAAGATGTCAGAATTAGATGAGCGTGAGAAGAAGGTTAGCGAGAAGGAAGACTTTTTAATTGAAAAAGTTGACAAGGTTGAGACACTTCTCCAGAATATGGCAAAGGTTTTAGCAAACAATACAAACTATGCCACAATGGTTTCTTCTCCAAAGTCTCAGGGAAACAAAATCAAATTCATACAGTTATCTGTACTTGAAGAAAAACAGTTGTTGTGCACAGTGGTTTCCGATAAGAACCATGTAGTGAATAAGATTGTTAATGTTGACAGAGTTGTAAGTCAGGAAATGATAGTGAGACTTAACGTGGCGCTCAATACAGCACTTGCAGGTTTGACTTTAGAGGAAATTAACTTAGGTGTTATTTCAGCATTGACTTCACAGGCAGGTGAATATGAGGATTTGGTTAATGAAGTGCTTAAAGCAATAACAGAAGCCATTTCCACTGAGGAGCAAATGAAGATTTACACATCAGGAGCAACAAATATTTTTAAATATCCTGAACTTAGTGATAAGGAAAGAGCAAGTCAGCTTCTTACCACACTGGAAGAAAAATCACAGTTAACAGAATTGATTAATGAAAGTGATGAGGAAACCGGAATTCAGGTTTACATCGGTGATGAGAGTCCGGTTCAGTCCATGAAGGATTGCAGTGTTGTAACTGCTACTTACGAATTAGAAGATGGTTTCAAAGGAACAATTGGTATCATTGGTCCAAAGAGAATGGATTATGAAAAGGTTGTTGAAACATTAAGAGTTGTAAAAGAACAGTTAAATGAATTTATAGAAAATTTTGAAAAAACAAAAATAGACACTCTTTTATCAGGAGAATATGATAAATGTAACGCAATTCTTAAATTAAATGCAGGAGCCGGTGGAACAGAATCCTGCGATTGGGCAAGTATGCTTTATAGAATGTTTACAAGATGGGCAGAGTCAAAAGGTTATAAGACTGAAGTTTTAGATTTTTTAGATGGTGACGAAGCAGGAATAAAGTCAATAACTTTTCAGGTTAATGGAGAAAATGCCTATGGTTATTTGAAATCTGAAAAAGGTGTTCACAGGCTTGTTAGAATATCACCGTTTAACGCAGCAGGCAAAAGACAGACTTCATTTGTATCTTTAGATGTAATGCCGGATATTGAGGAAGATTTAGATGTGGAAATTAATGACGACGATATAAGAATTGATACATATAGATCAAGTGGCGCAGGTGGACAGCATATTAACAAAACATCATCTGCTGTTAGAATTACTCATTTGCCAACAGGAATAGTTGTTCAATGCCAGAATGAAAGGTCACAGCTTCAGAACAAAGACAAGGCAATGAAAATGTTAAAGGCAAAATTATACATGATAAAAAAACAGGAAGAGGAAGAAAAGCGCTCAGGAATCAGAGGGGAAGTAAAAGAGATTGGTTGGGGCAACCAAATAAGGTCTTATGTAATGCAACCGTATACTATGGTAAAAGACCATAGAACTAACGTTGAAGTTACTGACGTTAACAAGGTTTTAGATGGCTACATTGATCCTTTTATTAATGGATATTTGAAATGGATTAATACAGGTAATGAGGAAAGTTAACATCACAAACCACTTTAACACTTTACCGAACTACCACAATATTGCATAAAAATCCATGCGATTTATTAAAAAAATTAACAAATATGTAATAATTTGTTATGAAAACAAAGTAAACAGCTTAAAATTAGTTGATAAAAATATTTAACCATGCTAAAATTTACGAAGAATTTGCACCCTAAAGGGCTAGAACACAATTAAGGAGGAAATATGATAAAGGTAGCAATCTTAGGATACGGAACAGTAGGTTCAGGTGTATTCGAAATTATAAATGAAAATAAAGAGCTTATTACTGCAAATGCAGGTGAAGAAATTGACGTAAAATATGTATTAGATTTAAGAGAATTTCCTGGAGATTCATGTGAAAGCGTTTTAGTACATGATTACAATATTATTTTAAACGATCCTGAAGTAGAAGTAGTAATTGAAGTAATGGGTGGGTTAAAACCAGCTTATGATTTTGTAAAGTCAGCATTATTAGCAAAGAAGAGTGTATGTACATCTAACAAAGAGTTAGTTGCAAAATATGGTGCTGAGCTTATTAAGATTGCTCAGTCAAATAATAGAAACTTCTTATTTGAAGCTGCTGTAGGTGGCGGAATTCCTATTATCCGTCCAATGAACATGCATATTACAGCGGATAAGATTTGTGAAATTACAGGAATATTAAACGGAACAACAAACTATATTCTTACAAAGATGGATAAAGAAGGTGCTGATTTTGACAGCACTTTAAAGAAAGCACAGGAATTAGGTTATGCAGAACGTAATCCTGAAGCAGATATTGAAGGCTATGATGCGGTTAGAAAGATTGCAATTTTAGCTTCATTAGCAAATGGAAAGACAGTTAATTTTGAAGAAATCTACACAGAAGGTATATCAAAAATTACTGCTGAGGACTTTAAGTATGCAAAGAAAATGGGCCGTTCAATTAAGTTATTAGGAAAGTGCAAGAACGAAGATACAGGTATTGTATGTTCAGTAGCACCAAGACTTTTAGCACCTGACCATCCATTATACAACGTTAGTGGTGTAACTAACGGTATTTTAGTACGTGGAAACATGGTAGGTGACCTTGTATTTATCGGCAGTGGTGCAGGCAAACTCCCTACAGCAAGTGCGGTAGTATCTGATGTAGTTGATAGCGTTAGACATTTGAATGTTTCTACAACTGTAATGTGGAAAGAAGAAAAGCTTGAAGTTGAAGATTTTTCAAAATCAAAGAAGAAGTTCTTTGTTAGAACAACAAAGTCAAAAGAAGAAGTTGAGGCTGTATTTGGAAATGTAGAATACATTGCTGCAGGAATTTCAGGAGAAATCGGTTTTGCTACAGAAAAATTAAGCGAACAGGATTTTGATGCAAAAGCTGAAAAATTAGGAAATGTAATCTCTAGAATTAGAATTGAAGGATAATAAAAGATAAATTAGGAGGCAGGTTATGAAAGAAACAAAGGTTGTAAAGTTTGGTGGTAGTTCGCTAGCTGATGCAAACCAGTTTAGAAAAGTTGCAGATATTATTTTAGCAGATCCAACAAGACGTTTTGTTGTAGCATCTGCACCGGGAAAAAGATATGTGGAAGACATTAAAGTAACAGATATGCTTTACAAATGCTATGAAATGGCATCAGAAGGACAGAACTTTGATGAGCAGTTCCAGATGATTAAGGACAGATATAATAACATTATTATGGACTTAGGAATTGAAGATTTTTCTTTAGAGGAAGCAGGTACGTTTCCATGGATGCAATCATTTCCACCACAGCCTTTCCTTAGTGATGGGAAAATCCTATCACGCCGAAAAAAATTATGCTGTCGGATTCGCAATGGTGAGAAAGTTTCTTGCATCGGGGGCGGGATGGGTGTATAATGACCTGTAATTAAGGAAGCTGGAAGGGAATCAATGACGGCCATGGGCAGAGAATTTGAACTGAAATACCGGGCGGATTCCGGGATGATTGCCGCCATTCGGGCAGCATTCGGGGATTTTTCCGAGATCAGGATGGAAACGGTCTATTATGACACTTTGGATGCCGCCCTGAGCCGCCGGCGCTGGATGCTGCGGCGGCGGTACGAAAACGGGATTTCCGTCTGCACCCTGAAAACGCCCCTCCCCGACGGCAGCCGGGGGGAATGGGAGACCCCATGCAACGATATCGCGGCAGCAATCGATGAATTATATAAACTCGGAGCGCCGGAAGACCTGCTCACCCTGACGGCAAGCGGCCTGACGAAAGCATGCTCTGCCCGGTTCACCCGTCTGGCAAAGCAGATCGTTCTGGAACGCTGCACCGTGGAGCTGGCGCTGGACGAGGGCGCGCTGATGGGCGGCGGGAGGACGCTTCCCTTTGCCGAAATAGAAGTGGAACTGAAATCCGGCGAAGAAGCCGCCGCGACTGCCTTTGCCGAAGCTCTGGCGCAGGAATTCAACCTGACCCCGGAACCCAAAAGCAAGGCGCAGCGAGCCATGGCACTGCTGCATTAAGGACATACAGGAGAGAGAAATATGCCCAAATTTGAGACGCTGTTTTCCAAATACGACCGTCTGGTGCTGTTCGACACCGAGACCACCGGCCTAGCCTACAACCGGGACGAGATCATTGAGTTTGCCGCCGTGGTGCTGGAGAAGGTGGACGGAACGCCCAAGGTGGTGCAGGAGTACGACCAGCTGGTCGCCCTGTCCCCCGGCGGGTTTGTGCCGCCGAAAATTCAGGAGCTGACCGGCATCTCTACCCAAGACCTGCGGGAACGGGGACTGCCCAAGACCAGAGTCTGCCGGGACATTGCCGAAATGATTCAGGGCAACACCCTGCTGCTGGCCTACAACGCCCATTTTGACCTGAGTTTTCTATTCTATATGCTTCTGCGGGACGGCGACCCGGCCGTGCTCAAGGGCAAGGACAAGCTGGACCTGCTCACGGTCTACCGCGACCGCCACAGCTACCCCCACCGGCTGTGCAGTGCCATTGAGGTCTACGGCCTTTCCGGGAAGGTGGTCAATTCCCACCGGGCGGTGGACGACGTGCTTGCCACCGTGGCGGTGATGGAGGAAATGGAGAAGGAAAAGAACGATTTGGAGCGTTATGTAAACCTTTTTGGCTACAACCCCAAATACGGCATCGAGGGCAAGCCCATCAGCTCCATTACTTACAAGCCTCAGCCCTATAACCCTGTGAAGCCGCTGTACGAGGCGTAGTACCCCTATGGAATGGCTGAATGTTTTCGGGCTGGTCATGGTGGCAGTCATCATGATACCCAATATTCTGTTTGCGATGAAGTGCAAGGACGGATTCGTGAACAAATGGAACAACAAATCTGTGGAAACCGTGGAACAAATCGGCAGGTTCGGCTGCTTTGGATTTATGATCATCAACATTCCGGGAACGTGGTTCGGGTGGTGGTCTGACGAAGCGTTTGCCGTATATCTGGTCGTAGATGCCGTGCTGGTCACGCTTTACTGTGTGATCTGGGCGGTTTGTTTCCGGAAAAGCAGCGTTTTCAGAGCGTTGGCGCTGTCCATCATCCCCTCCGTTCTGTTCCTGTTCAGCGGGATTATGAGCCGGTCGATTCTCCTGACCATTGCCGCGGTATTGTTTGCGCCGAGCCATATTCTGATTTCGTATCAAAACGCAAAATGATTTCACCACAGGAGGTAACAATATGCTGAATCCATCCGCCTATGCTCTGGGGGCCAACCGCTCCTGCATCCGGGACCTGTTTGAATACGGCTGCCAGCGCGCCGCCGTTGTGGGACGGGAGAACGTCTACGACTATTCCCTGGGCAACCCCTCCATCCCCTCGCCGAAGGAGGTGGACGAGACGGTGCGCCGAATCCTCGACGACACCGATTCCCTGCTGATTCACGGCTACACCTCCGCCGTGGGCGATTACGCCACCCGCAAGGCCATTTCCGACGACCTGAACGGCCGCTACGGCGTGTCCACCGTTCCGGAGGAATTCTTCATCGGCTGCGGCGCGGCGCCGGAGTTGGTGAGCGTGTTCCGGGCGCTGGCAGTCCCGGGGGCGGAAATTCTGGCGGTCGCACCCTATTTTCCGGAATACAAACCCTTCGCCCAGGAGGCGGGGCTGGAATTCAAGGTCGTCCCGGCGGACATCCCCTCCTTCCAGATCAACCTGACCGCCATGGAGCAGATGATCACGCCCAGCACGCAGGCGGTCATCCTCAACTCCCCCAATAACCCCTCCGGCGTGGTCTACACCCGAACGACTCTGGAAGCCCTGGGGGCATTGCTGACTCAAAAGAGCCGGGAATACGGTCATCCCATCTACCTCATCTCCGATGAACCCTACCGGGAGCTTGCCTATGGGGTGGAGGTTCCCTTCGTGCCCCTGATTTACCCCAACACGGTGGTGTGCTATTCCTATTCCAAATCCCTGTCTCTGCCCGGAGAGCGCATCGGCTATATCTATGTGCCGGACAGTGCCGCCGACAGCAAGGCGCTGTATTCCGCCGTTGCGGGGGCTGCCCGGGCGGGCGGTCACGTCTGCGCCCCCAGCCTGTGGCAGAAGGTCATTGCCCGGTGCGCCCACCTGCGCCCGGACCTGGCAAGCTACGACCGCAACCGCAAGGCGCTGTACGAGGGGCTGACCCGGATGGGCTACGAAATGGCGAAGCCCGACGGCGCGTTCTATCTGTTCATCAAAGCCCCCGGCGGCGACGCCAACGCATTTTCCGACGCGGCGAAGAAGAAAGACCTGCTGGTCGTCCCCGGCGACGGCTTCGGCTGCCCGGGATATTTCCGCATCTGCTACTGCGTGAGTCTGGAAATGATTCAGAAGAGTCTGCCGGTGTTCGAGGAACTGATTCGTTGCGGAGAGTGGTAAAGCGTTTGCTGTATTGCGATGGAAGGGGAAGTGAAGATTCATGAGTTTAGTTCGTGCAACTCAACAGAAATTGAAAATAGCAATTCATTATAACGAAGTGATTGATTATCTCGAAGGTGCTGGGGTGTATAAAATTCATAGTGATCCCAGAGATGTTACTTCCCTTCACGCCTTTAATTTCAGCATAGAATGTTATAATAAACTTGCCGCTAAATACCCTCAATTTGAATTGGACAGACGGTTTTCGGAAGAAATTATTTCAAAATTAAAAAGTGATGAATGTAATGTTTATGATGTTTATTATCTTTTTAACTGCCTTGCTGCCCAATTAAGATTGGAAAAGAATGGTATTGCCTCCTTCGTGGTAGAAGATTCCAAACTTGATGAAATATGTCGATTATTAAGGGGGAAAACGCTTGCGCTTCAAGATGATTTAAAGACATGCCACGACAAAAAGGGAGAATATTATACAGACGGTATGTTTGGATATATGCAAAGCGAAAGCAGTCGAGTGTATCACGAGACCGGTAAAAGAATTTTATGAGCTGAAGAAGTGAAAGCAGCAAATTCAGGCCGTTGGTAGCCACTTTTGTGGACACCAACGGCCTGTTTCCTGTATCAATCGGCCAGAAAATCCGGAATGAACCCGGTATCCGCCGCCTCGGCTTCCTGCGTGAAACCCTCCAATTCGTTCAGATACATCCAGCTGAGCACTGCGTCGTATTCCTCATCGGTGACCCGGCGGTCGAAGGGGGCGGGAAGGCCGCCCATGGGCGTGTACTGGCGCATCAGGCTCACCAGCACCTCCCCGGGGGCGAAATTCTCCCCGATCCAGTCCAGCACCCGCAGGGAATTCTCCACATTTCCGGGCAGAATCAGGTGGCGGATGATGACGCCCCGGGTGACCTTTTCCCCCTCCCAGCGCACCGCACCCACCTGCCGCACCATCTCCCGGATGGCTTCGGCGGCCACGGGAAAATAGTCCGCCGCCCCGGACAGCTGGCTGGCAAGACGGGCGTCCGCGTACTTGAAGTCGGGAAGGTAAATGTCAACGCCCCCCTCCAGCGCCCGCAGCGTCTCCACCCGCTCGTATCCGCCGCAGTTGTACACCACCGGCACGGGCAGCTTTGGCCGCAGCGCCGGGAGGATCGTGGGCAGAAAGTGGGTGGGGGTCACAAGATCGATGTTTTCCGCCCCTTGGGCAATGAGGTCTTCAAACAGCTGCCTGAGTCCGGCGGAGTCCGTGGCTTTCCCTACAGCGCCGCCGCTGATGGCGGCGTTCTGGCAGTAGCGGCACCGCAGAGTGCAGCCGCCGAAGAAAACCGCGCCGCTTCCTCCAGCCCCTGCCAGCACCGGTTCCTCCCATTTGTGGAGCATGGCTTTGGCCACGAGGGCGGTATCCGGGCAGCCGCAGAAGCCCCGCTGTCCCGCCGTCCTGTCCACGCCGCACCGCCGGGGGCAGAGATTGCAGTTTCCGTAATCCATATCCATCCCATCCTTTGGGGGTATCATATCAGTTTTTTCGCCTTTTCTCAACCCCGTACTTTACCGGCGTGCGAAAATGTGGTAAACTACAAAAAATAAACTGTCTGCGCCCCTCGCAAACAGCGATTTTGAAAGGGGTAATTATTATGGAAATCCGGTTTGCTGAAACCCGGGATATTCCCGGTATGATCAACTTGCTGCTTGAGGTGGGGGAAGTCCACCACCGCATCCGTCCCGACCTGTTCCGGGCAGGCGCGCAGAAATACGACGAGCAGACCCTCGCCCGGATGCTCACCGATGACACCCGTCCCATTTTCGTGGCCGTCGAGGACGGGAAGGTGCTGGGCTACTGCTTCTGCATTTTGCAGGTTCGGGAAAACGACCCGGTGCTCTTAGACGACCGCACGCTGTACATCGACGACCTGTGCGTGGACGAAGCCTGCCGGGGCAAGCACGTGGGGCAGGCACTGTACGACCACACCGTGGCCTATGCCCGGGAGATCGGCTGCCGCACGGTGACGCTGAACGTATGGTGCGGCAACGACAGCGCCATGCACTTCTACGAAAAGCAGGGGCTGAAACCCCGGAACATCCACATGGAAACCGTTTTGTGAGGAATGCCATGCTAATCAAGAACCAGATTTACGAAGCCGAAATCACGGACTACACCGCCGAAGGACAGGGCGTCGCCCATATCGAGGGCTGCGCCGTATTCATCCCCAACGCCGTCGCCGGGGAAAAGGTGCGCGTCCGGGTGGAGAAGGCGCAGAAAACTTGGGCGGCGGGAAAAATCGTGGAGATTCTGGAAAAGTCCCCCCACCGGGTCAACCGGGAGTGCGAGGTCGCCAAGCTCTGCGGCGGCTGCGATTTCTGGCACATGGACTACGCCGAGGAGACCCGCCTGAAAGCCGAGCGAGTGAAAAACTGCCTGAACCGCATCGGCGGTGAAAATCTGGCGGAAGTCCCCATTCTCGCCGCCCCCGACTGCCACGGCTACCGCAACAAGGCGCAGTATCCGGTGGCGGTGAAAAAAGGACGCGCCTACGCCGGATTCTACCGGGCGGGCACCCACGACGTGGTGGAAAACGCCCGCTGCCGCATTCTCCCGGAGGAGATCGACGCCGCGAAGGATGCGGTAATTGATTATGTAAACCAATACCGGGTCAGCGTCTACGACGAGACCACCGGCAAGGGGCTTCTGCGGCATATTTACGTCCGCCGGGGCGCGGTGTCCGGGCAGGTCCTGGTATGTCTCGCGGTGAATGGCGAAAAAATCCCCCGGCCGGAAGCGCTCGTCCAGCGGCTGAACGGGATTCCCGGCTTTACCACGCTGGTGCTGTCCGTGAACACGAAGCGGGGCAACGCCGTGCTGGGCGACCGCTTTCTCACTCTCCATGGCCCCGGCTATATTGAGGACACCCTCTGCGGCCTGAATTTCCGCCTGTCCCCCCGGTCGTTTTATCAGGTGAACCACCATCAGGCGCAGCGGCTGTACCAGATGGCGATTTCTCAGGCGGAGATCACCAAGGCCGACACGGTGCTGGACCTGTACTGCGGCGTCGGCACCATCACGCTGGCCATGGCGGGCGCGGCGGGAAAGGTCATCGGCGTAGAGGTCGTTCCACAGGCGGTAGCGGACGCCCGGGACAACGCGGTGCGGAACGGCATCACGAACGCGGAATTTTTCTGCGGCGACGCCGGTCAGGCGGCGCTGGAGCTGGAAAAAAGCGGCGTCAGGCCGGACGTGGTGGTCGTTGACCCGCCGAGAAAGGGCCTGAACGCGGACACCATCGAAGCCCTTCACCGCATGTCCCCCCGGCGCATCGTCTACGTCTCCTGTGACCCCGCAACGCTGGCGCGGGACGTGGCGCTGCTGAAAGAGCGGGGCTACACCCTGAAAACCGCCGCCGCGGCGGACTTGTTCCCGAGGTGCGCCCATGTGGAGACGGTTGTCTTGCTTTCCAAGGGTGAGGTCGACTCGAAAAAGATTCGGGTTGAGTTCTCTTTGGAAGATATGGATATGTCGGAGTTTCAGGATGGGGCAACCTATCCGCAGATCAAAGCGTATGTTTTGGAACACTCCGGCTTAAAGGTTTCCAGTCTGTATATTTCTCAGGTGAAACGGAAGTGCGGACTGGATGTTGGGAAGAACTACAATCTGCCGAAGTCTGAGGATACCAGGCAAGTTCCGACCTGTCCCCCGGAAAAAGAAAAAGCAATTCGAGACGCACTACAGTATTTTGGGATGATTTGAAGCCTGTTGCCTTTATATAGATCCTTTCATAATATAACTCAAAATGAGCAAATCCGAAAAATAACCAATAGCATAAGGCACTCCAATTATGGTACAATGTAGAAGAACCACCAACCACATGGACCAAAAAAGGAGTGCCCTATGGAACATATTATAACAGTCGGTGAAGAACTTCGCAAGCGTTTTCATGAAAATGGATTCGCTTTTTTGAGCAGTGTACCTCAGAGACGTATCCAGGAAATGATTTTGGCTATGGCTCAGAAAGGGCATGGCGGGAAAATGACAGATTATGCGGAGCTGGGGTTTGGTCATAGGACGACGTATGGCCATTTTCTGTCCAAAGGAAAATGGGACCACATGGCTGTAGAGGCCGTGCAGCGCAGGAACAGTTTCCAATCCATCTTGTCCGTTGCAAAATCCGCAAAACAGCCGGTATACCTTAGCATAGACGATACTGTTATTGCAAAAAGAAAGCACCCAGGCACGCGGTTCGCCCAACGGAAGGTGTTGGCTGGCATTATTCCTATCTGGAAGGAAAACAGGTATATTGCTTCCAAATGCACGCTGCGATCGTAAGCACCGGCAGTCACACACTTTGTTACAGCCTTCAGCGCTGTTGTCCGGAACATGGCTCTAAAGTGGACATGACCTTAAACGCAATTGACGCACTCTCAGAAACGGAACACCCTGTTTACGTACTCATGGACAGCTGGTATACAAATGCCCAGGTTTGGAACAAATGTATCACAAAGAAATGCCATTTAATAGGCGCAATGAAGTCAAATCGGATCCTTTACCCTGACGGGATGCGCATTTCCGCCAGCGCCTATGCGGCAACACGCAAACAAGACCAATTTCATCTTGTAACGGTGAAAGGTCAGGAGTATTTCGTACATCGTTATGAAGGCCCTCTTAACAAGCTTAAAAGAGCTGTTGTACTGCTTACATATCCAAAGGAAAAATTCGGGGTCTGTAACACCTTGAAAGTGTTTTTGTGCTCTGATTTTACGCTTACTGATGCTGAAATCCTGGAGCAACTATACACACCGTTGGAAAATAGAAGTCATGTTCAAACAGCAAAAGCGCTATCTGGGACTAAAATCCTTTATGATCCGCACTGCTATAGCGATTGACCGCTTTTTGATTATTCTGACTGTAGCGTGGTCTTTCTTGACTTGCAAAGATGGAGTCCCCCAGCCTCTCTGTGCGGGTGCTCGTCGCTATAGGGGCGTTTTGTCTATTTTATGAATTTGCTCATTTAGAGTTGGAAAAGCAAAATCAAAACCTGATGTTATATGCACATGATGTGCGAAAACATCTGAACGCTATACGTGAGATGGGCCAAGACCCCGACATCAATGAATATGTCGCCAAGCTCTGTGGCGAATTGACAACCTATAC
>OGMF01003519.1_pt1 | contig 11654 bp, 7 predicted proteins | sample 1572921 | NCBI WGS metagenome assembly OGMF01 (sample SAMEA2581919, study PRJEB24529) | metagenome | biome: Human gut stool | place: China | collected 2011
GACCGAGGACAAATTCATGCTGCTTCGCACCAAGTGCGCAGGAATGTCGATTCATATCCCACTTGACATAGGAAATTGGCGCGGAATCAAGAACCTTGCCGACACTTTCGACGATATAGTCCCGCACGTCCGGCTTTGTGAGGTCAAGCAGCAGCTGGTGGCGGCCCAGAAGATCCTCACGGCCAAGACGGTCATGCAGCGCCCAGTCCGGGTGCTTGCGGTACAGGTCTGAATCCGGACTGACGGACTCCGGCTCAAACCAGAGCCCGAACTGCAGCCCGATGGCGTTCAGCTTCTCGCCGAGGCCCTTCAGTCCATTCGGGAGTTTTTTGGGATTCACGGAATAATCGCCGAGGCTGCTTGTATCACTGTCGCGTTTTCCAAACCAACCGTCGTCAAGCACGAACAGTTCGCAGCCAAGCTGCTTTGCGGCTTTGCCAAGTCGCAGAAGCTTCGCCTCTGTGAAATCAAACATGCAGCCCTCCCAGCTGTTGTAGACAATGGGCCGGGGCCGGTTTCTCCAATACGGCGGAATGAGCGTTTCATTCACATAGCGGCCGAAGCAATCGGTCACGCCGCCGAAGCCCGAATCTGACCACGCCATGACGGCCTCTGGCGTCTCAAAGCGGCCACCTGGGGCAAGCTTCCAGCTGAAATTCGAGGGAGAGATACCCTGCATTATGCGCGTGAGGCCCTGCAGGCTTTTCTGCGCACTTAGATAATGACTGCCGGAATAGAGCAGATTGAATCCGCAGACCGTGCCGCTTGTCTCTGTTGCGTCCGGTGCGGCAAGCAGGAAGCCGGGATTTGCGCGGCTGGATGACGCGCCGGTCGTGCTCTCCAAGCAGGAGCGCGCCATGGTGACAGGTGTTTTTGTGTGCTGCATCTCGGCAATCCATCCGCCGGAGAAGGTGTGCATCGTCCAATCACCCGGAATGTCCGTACAGGTGCTCATGAACTTTTGAATAGAGACAGGCGTGTCGCTGAAGTTTTCTAGAATTGCCCTGCGCGTGAAGACCGTGGGCAGAACGCCGTATAGAAGCGTAAGCCGAAGCTTTGCCGCTTTATCCTCCAGATAGACGGCAAGAACCGTCTGCCCGCGCGAAGCCGGCAGCACGGAGGGCAGGGGAGTCTTCAGCGCCTCACAACCGGTATAGCGGAAATCTGTAGAGATCGGTGTACCGTTTTGCAGCAACTCCAGCGGGCTTTCCCGGTAGTCTCCACGCCCGCAGCCGCTCCATTCGAGAGGGAAAATGTCCATGCAGTTGGCATTTGAATCTTCCCGGTAAAGCGTGCTGTCTCCCCAGCCGCAGCCTGGCTGGACAGCGAGTGCGTCTGCGTCGGATGCGCTTACGCGTGCGCCGAAATGCAGATGCTCCAAAAATCCGTCCCTGACGCGGAACAGATACGAATTCTTTTCATTTTGCAGATGAAATACGCCATGCTTGACTGTAATCATTCGATGTGGTAAACCTCCCCTCTGATATAAGCGTCGTAGGCCTCGTCTGTCACGCCGCCGCTGTGGAGCATATCGGCGTAGAATTCGCCGGAACGCTTGATCGTGCGCGTCTGAGTAGCGTAATCGACGTTGATGAGGCCAAAACGGGCGCTTTCTCCCTCAAGCCATTCAAAATTGTCGCAGAAGCACCAGTGATAATACCGCTCGAACGGCAGACCGGAGCGGAGCATGGCCCTCAGATGCTCGTAAATATACCGGGCACGGAAGGTGTCCTGATTGTCGCAGGTTCCGTTTTCCGTGACCCAGATGGGACGCTTCAGAAGCTTTTCCAGCTTTTCTGCGACCTGTGGAAGACCGTCGGGATAGATCTCCCAGCCGAGATCATTGCGCGGACTGTTTTTCCGAACACCGTCGGCAAAGCCCGTGACGGTTGAACGTGTGTAATAGTTAACGCCGTGGAAATCACAGTATTCGCCCTTCGGCAGCTTCCAGTGGTTCCGGAGCGGCAGACGGAAGACGCCTGTGGACATGGCCTCCGTGACCGCACCCTGAAACAGCCATTCAACGGCTCTGGCCGTGGCAGCCTGTACGGGATTTTTGGGGTTCTCCGGCTCGAATACGCGCAGATGATTCGCAAAGCCGACCATAGTGTCAGAATAGCCCATAGCCTCTCGCGTCTTGTGAATCATCTGGTAGCAGCGGATATGACAGTAGGCCATGTTTTCCAGCACTGTGAACGTCTCGGAGAAGCTTTTATGTCCGGGAGGCCAGTCGCCGAAGAAATAGCCGTTGGTGGCATAGACGTTCGGCTCATTGATGGTGATCCAGTCGCTGACCAGATCGCCGAAACGGTCGGCACAAAGCTGAGCAAAGGACAGAAAATCATCGAGATTTTCTCGCTTTGCAAACCCGCCCAGACGCTCGAACCACATGGGATTGGAAAAATGATGGATGGTCAGCAGCGGGCGGATGCCCAGCTGGTGCATGTACTCCAACTCTGCGCGGTAGTGCGCGATCGCCGTTTCATCGACCTCGCCGCGGGACGGCATGATGCGCGCCCATTCTACGCCTATGCGGGCGATAGACAGATGCAGCCCGGCCATCAGTGCGCAGTCTTCACGCCAGCGGTTCCAATGGTCATTGGCGACTGCCGGATCGGATCCGTCCTTGATCTTACCCTGATGATACCAGTCGTTCCAGCTGCTGCCGACCTCCCCGCCCTCGATCTGCGCCGAAGCGGAACTGACACCGAGCAAAAATCCCTCTGGGAACTGTAGCCGCATGGGGTGTCCTCCTTCATTCTCATTTACATATACGCGTTCTTATTGTATGTTTTTTTCAGGGCGCCTGCAAGTGTCAATTTTGGACGAAAGCGGACCTGAAAATCTGTTCAGGTTTCCATATAGCGAAATCCCGATGTTATGTTACAATAATGTTGTTGTTATGGAAACCAACAAACGGCATGGGGGAGAAATGAATATGCGTCATACAAGATGGTTTAAGGACAAGGTTTTTTATCAGATCTGGCCCCGAAGCTTCCGCGACGGCAACGGCGACGGGATCGGCGATCTGTGGGGAGTATTAGAGAAGCTGGACTATCTGAAGGAACTCGGCATTGACGGTGTCTGGTTCTCGCCGCTCTATCCGTCGCCCGGAGCGGACTGCGGCTATGATATTTCGGATTACATGGACATTGCGCCGGAATACGGCGGCATGGAGGCATTCCGGGCTGTTCTGGACGGCCTGCACGAGCGCGGGATGAAACTTGTCATGGACCTGGTCGTTAATCATACGAGCGACGAGCATGAATGGTTCCAGAAATCTCGGCGGCGCATTGCGCCGTATACCGATTATTACATTTGGCGGTCCGCCAAACCAAACGGAAAGTTGCCCAATAACTGGGACAGCCATTTTGAGGGCAAGGCATGGCAATGGGATGATCTGCGGCAGGAGTATTATCTGCACCTGTTTGCCGTCAAGCAGCCGGATCTCAACATGGATAATCTGCTTGTCAGAACGGAGGTTAAGAAGATTCTCAAGTTCTGGCTCGATCTCGGTGTTGACGGCTTCCGTGAGGATGTCATCACCTTTATTTCAAAAAAGGAGGGCCTGCCGGACGATTACCTGTTCCCGGTTTTCAAGGGCATCCGGTTTTATAATCACGGCCCGCACATCCATGAGTATTTGCAGGAATTCCGCCGCGACGTGCTGGAAAATTACGACTGCATGACCATCGCCGAAGCGCCGCTCGTCACGCCGCAGCGTGCGCTGGATTACATTGAAGAGTCGGACACCAATGAGATCGACATGATGATTCAGTTCCAGTGCATGTGCGCTGACTGTTTCTTTACAGATTACATGCCGCGAAAATTCTCCTTAAAGCGCCTGCGCCGTGCCTTTTCCAGCTGGCAGACGCAGCTGGATGGACGCGGCTGGAATGCCCTGTATCTCGAAAATCACGATCACCCGCGCGTCATTTCGCGCTACGGCAGCGAGCAGTATCGCGTGGAGAGCGGCAAAATGCTGGCCGTCAGCTATCTGTTTTTGAAGGGCACGCCGTTCATCTATCAGGGGCAGGAGATTGGCATGACGAACTGGCAACCGGAGAGCACCAGCATGTACGAGGACGTGCAGACCCGCAATCAACACCCGGACTGGCCGGAGGAAAAACGTCTCGCGCTCTACCACCGTGCGTCCCGCGACTCTGCCCGCACGCCCATGCAGTGGACAGACAGCGAAAACGCCGGGTTCACGACCGGTACGCCGTGGTTTTATATCAATGAGAATTACAAGAGCATCAATGTGGAACAGGCGCTGAATGACCCGGATTCGATCCTGAATTTTTACAAAAAAGCGATTGCCCTGCGCAAGAGCCTGCCCGTTGTGCGTGACGGGAGTTATCAGGAGTATTATAAGGGTTCTGACAAGCTTTATGTCTACGCACGCGAAACAAAGGAGCAGAAGCTGCTGGTGATCTGTTCGTTCACCGACAAGCCTGTGCGCTTTCAGGCACCTTATAACTTCTCCCTCAGCGATATGAAGCTGCTTCTGACAAATTACGACGATACCTGTGAGGAGAACAGCTTTCTCACGCGTCCGTACGAAGCCCGCGTCTACCTTTATGAATGAGGAATTTCTCTAACCGCACGGTTTTTTCATGGAGAAATAGAAAAGAAGCCCGCCGACCCGTTTGAATGGGTTCGGCAGGCTCTTTTTTTACTCTGTCCGCAGTGCAACGACCGGATCTTTCTTTGCCGCCAGCGACGACGGGATGAGCCCGGCGAGGAATGTCAGCAGCATCGAAATGGCGATCAGTGCCACACCGGCCTGCCACGGCAGCTTGGCGCCGAGCGAGGCAATACCGGTCAAATGCTGAACGACTGCGTTGATCGGCAGAATCAGCACCAGCGTCAGTCCCACGCCGAGCAGACCTGCAATCAGACCTTCAATCAGCGTTTCTGCATTGAATACGCGTGAAACATCGTGCTTTGACGCGCCGATTGCGCGCAGAATGCCAATTTCTTTCGTGCGTTCCAACACGGAAATATATGTGATAATGCCGATCATAATCGACGAAACAACCAAAGAGATCGAGACAAATGCAATCAAGACATACGAAATGGCGTTGATAATCGTCGTGACTGAACGCATCAGCAATGCAACATAGTCCGTATATGTGATCTGATCTTCCTCCGGCAGCGCGCTGTTGTAGCGCTCGACGCAATCGCCGATGGCGTCCTTGCCTGAAAATGTGGAGGTGTACAGATTGATCTTGGACGGATTGGAACGTTCTACATACCCAAGCGCTTCCAACATATCTTCATAGGTCGATTCCGAATAAGCGGCGGGAACATATGTGTCATAGAGATACGAAAACTGTTCATCTGTCAGTTCTGCCGTATCCATTGCGGCGGCCAGCTGTTCGGATGAAAGGCCGGCCAGCTGTGCAGAGACGGTTTCGGCATACTGTGCGGCGATCTGCTCACGCAGCATCTGAGCAACATAATCGAACAGCGTCTCGTCGTCCATCTGTGCAATGTACCCGCGTACGGTTTCCGGATCGGTTCCCATCTGCTCCGCATAAGAGTCCGTCATCTGCGCTTCAATTTTTTCGCGTGTCATGCCGTCCATAGCCTGCTGTACGGCGCCGTCCAGATACGCGTCTGGCGCCTGCTCCGACAGATCCGTATACATCTGCGCTTTGCGCTGCGTGTCTGCATCTGCCAGAACGGCTTCGACCGCTTCGCGCATCTGCGCTGCATCCGGCGTTTCTTCTTCGCCGGTCTTGAACGGAAGACCGCTTAAAACATCGGTTTCCGGATCATCCAGCTGCTGCTGGATGATTGTGCTTTGCGCGGCTGCGTCAATAACGTACTGTGTTAGTGCACTTGTATACCCCAGCGATCCGCGTACCATGCTGTTGGCTGCGTTCGGGTTCGGGCGCAGGACACCGACGATTTTCAGCGTTGTGCCGACTTCGTCAGAGCCGTAGAGATAATCCATTCCGGCCTCGGTCTGACTCAAATCCGTCCAACTGCCGTCCGCATCTTTGGAGTAGGTCTCAAACGGAAGAATCAGCTGGAAGCTATGCCCGCAAAGTTCTTCATAACTCCAGTTTGCGTCCGATTTTTCAATCGTTTCCTGATTCATGGCCGCCTGCATGGCGTCTGTCATTTCTTGTTCGGTTTTAAGACCCATTGCGTACATAACCAGATCGGAGATCTCATTGTTTTCGCTCACAATCAGCACAACCTCGTCGTAAGACTCCGGCCATCTGCCGTAGAGCACGTCGTATTGCAACTTTAAAAGCGGGGATATCCCTGTTCCGTCTTCATCCGGAAGCAATTCCTCCCAGACGTCCATGGCGGAATAATAGCTGCCGAACTGTGAAAAATAACTGCTGTAATCGCCGCCGTACATGCTGCTCATCATGTTCTGCAGCAGCTCCATCACGTCGGCCTTGACGATATTCCCGTCGGCATCCTTTGTGTAAACCGGCAGAGACAGGTCGTAGGCGTACTGGATCGAGGTCAGATACTGGTGGATCTCGCTGTCCGGGTTATCCAGATAGCGCTTGAAGGCTTCCAGATCGTTCGTCTGCGTGCCGTTCTTGTTCAGGCTCTGCATCAGATCATACATGACGTTGGACGCGTAGACGCGCCCGTCCGTATGCGTTTTCCGGCCTCTTCGCTGTGTACGCCCATCAGCGCTGTCACCATGCCGGACATATCCGCGCTTTCCGCCTCGATCGTCACCGGATAGGACGAAAGCGTGTCCTCCTGCACGTCGTTGATATAGGTCTGAATGCCATTGGAGAGGGACAGGATCAGCGCAATTCCGATGATGCCGATGGAGCCCGCGAAGGCAGTCAGGATCGTGCGGGTCTTCTTTGTCATCAGGTTATTGAGGCTCAGACCCAGCGCCGTAAAAAACGACATGGACGTGCGCCGCTTACCGGATTCCGGCTGCGCCGGCGGCTCCGCCGCGTCTTCATACGGCACGCTGTCCGCCAGAACGCTTCCGTCGAGCAGCCGCACCGTCCGCGTGGCGTAGCGCGCGGCAAGCTCCGGATTGTGCGTGACCATAATAATGAGTTTCTCGTCCGCAATCTGCTTTAGAAGTTCCATGACCTGCACCGACGTCTCACTGTCGAGCGCGCCAGTCGGCTCGTCGGCCAGCAAAATTTCTGGGTCGTTGACCAGTGCACGCGCAATCGCAACGCGCTGCAGCTGTCCGCCGGACATCTGGTTTGGCTTCTTGTGCAGCTGGTCGCCCAGCCCGACTTTTTCCAGCGCCTGCACGGCGCGCTTTTTCCGCTCGGCCTTGCTTACGCCCGAGAGCGTCAGTGCAAGTTCCACGTTCTGCAATACCGTCTGATGCGGAATCAAGTTATAGCTTTGAAAAACAAAGCCAATAGAATGGTTGCGGTAGGTATCCCAGTCCCGCGCAGAAAAATCCCTCGTTGAGCGTCCGCTGATAATCAGATCACCGGATGTATACTGATCCAGTCCGCCGATGATGTTCAGAAGCGTTGTTTTTCCGCAGCCGGACGGGCCCAGTACGGCGACAAATTCATGCCTGCGAAAGCGGATAGATACGTTTTTCAGCGCATGAACTACAGCGTCACCGGCTTGGTAGTCCTTCGAGATCTGTTTGAGTTCGAGCATTGGGTCACGATCCTTCAATTCAAAATAAACAGAGTTAGAATACACTGGATTTATGAACAAATCTATGGAATCACAGACTGATTTCTGCGATGTTTACAGAAAATTTACTGCTTTCAAAACTTTTTCAGCCAGCCAAACAAATTGTTTGGACAAACAGACGAAATTGTAAAGATTTTAAGGCAGAAACCGTTGGTTTTTGGGTAAAATAATACTGGACAGCAGAAGAATAATGCGGTATAATTTAGCAGAATGTTGTGGAACACACAGTATATTGGCCGGCATCCAGCCGGCAGGTAATAAGGAGGAAATTCATTATGTCTGTTAAAGTTGCAATCAATGGTTTTGGCCGTATCGGCCGTCTGGCGTTCCGTCAGATGTTTGGCGCTGAGGGCTACGAAGTCGTCGCCATCAACGACCTGACTTCCGCCAAGATGCTCGCGCACCTGCTGAAGTACGACTCCACGCAGGGCAACTATGTTGCGCAGGGCCACACCGTTGAGTACCATGAGGGCGAAGGCGAAGACAACTACATCGTTGTTGACGGCAAGAAGATCGTCATCTACAAGATGCCGAACGCAGCTGATCTGCCCTGGGGCAAGCTTGGCGTTGATGTCGTCCTCGAGTGCACCGGTTTCTATACCAGCAAGGCCAAGGCACAGGCCCATATCGATGCAGGTGCCCGCAAGGTCGTTATCTCCGCTCCGGCCGGCAACGATCTGCCCACCATCGTTTACAACGTCAACCACAAGACGCTGACCAAGGAAGACACCATCATCTCCGCTGCTTCTTGCACCACCAACTGCCTCGCTCCGATGGCCAAGGCTCTGAACGATCTGGCTCCTATCGAGTCCGGCATTATGTGCACCATCCACGCCTACACCGGCGACCAGATGCCGCTCGACGGCCCGCAGCGCAAGGGTGACCTCCGCCGCAGCCGTGCAGCCGCTGTCAACATCGTCCCGAACTCCACCGGTGCTGCCAAGGCCATTGGCCTCGTTATCCCGGAACTGAACGGCAAACTCATCGGCGCCGCACAGCGTGTCCCGACCCCGACCGGCTCCACCACCATCCTGAACGCAGTTGTCAAGGGTGCTGTCACCGTTGAGCAGGTCAATGCCCAGATGAAGGCGGAAGCTACCGAGTCCTTCGGCTACAACACCGACGAGATCGTTTCCTCCGACATCATCGGCATGCGCTACGGCTCCCTGTTCGATGCAACGCAGACCATGGTTCTGCCCCTGCCGAACGGCGACACCCAGGTTCAGGTCGTTTCCTGGTACGACAACGAGAACTCCTACACCAGCCAGATGGTCCGCACCATCAAGTACTTCTCCGAACTGGGCTAATTCCACAACCAAGTCCCAGACAGGCGCTGCTCCGGCAGCGCCTGTTTTTTGCACCCTTCCCAAGGCTCCCCTGAAGGGAGAGTTGGCGCGAAGTGCTTGAGTGGTCAAGCGGCAGGTAACTGTAAAAACAGAAGCTATTCGGCGAATTCGTGTGCCCTTACTCGCTTGGTTGTATGGGCCGATGCCCACATCGGCCCGTTGGAAAGATATGAATTTTTTGCATTTTCCGTAAAATCGTGCATTCTGCCGGGGCGATATAGGCATCGGCCCATACGAACGAATGGGATACTGCATTCGCATTTACCAAAATGCCGTTAAAGAAACTGTTTTCAATCGGGAGGAGAAGAGCCACGCCCCTGCCAACTACATACGTTTTTGCACACCGGTGGAAGCCATTGGGCGCTGCATCAGTCTGAAAGTTGATATGTCTTAAAAGGTTGACAAGAGTAAACTTACATGCTATGATAAGTTTACAAAAGTAAACCTAAGGAGGACAGAACAATGAAGCGATTCCGTGCGTTCGTATTGGCAATGTTGATCCTTTTCATGTGCACTGCCTGCAAAAAAGAAACACTGCCTGCAACGCAGCCCGGCAGCGCACAGACAGCGGCAGGGGAGACGGAGCAGACTGTTTCCGGCGTTTCCGTCCGCATCCCGGCTGCGCAGTACCGATTGGCCCGCACGGAGCCGGAGGGGATGACGGTGGGCACCGCACTGCTGCCGTATTCCGGCGGAGCCGTCCTGACCGGCAGTATGATCACAGGCAGTGCGGACGAACCGCTTCGGACGGAAGCAGCGGCGTATTACACGCCGGAACACGCCTGCACCGTGCAGGAACTTCCGATTTCTCCGGACGGCCTTGCCGTGCAGGCGGCGCTGGCAGGGGAGCGGCTGTATTACATCGAATCGCGTCAGACCCCGGACGGCGAACAGTGGCTGCTCCACGCCGACGGACAGACGCGCGTGCTGGACGAAGCCCTGTCCGGCGTTTCCAATCTGACCGCCATGGCGGTGCAGAATGAAGCGCTGCTACTTGCCGCGGACGGTTCCTGCGTTCTCGCCTGCACCATGGACGGAACGCTTCTCTGGAAGCAGCCTGCCACAGAGATTAAACGATTCTTCCATGTGCGGGACGGTGCGCTTCTGGCCTGGGCACAGAGTGAGCAGATGCTTTATTCCATAGCGGATGATGAAATCCAGCCGCTGTGTCCGCTGCCCGATCTGTTCCGCACCGGGATTGAAATGCTCTATCCGGGTGAAAATACGCCGTATGACTGCCTTGTCTTTGCCAACGACGTCTGCTTCGGCTGGCAGATCGCGGAGAACGCCGTGACGCAGCTGTTTGCCTGCGATACGGTCGGCCTGTACGCCATGGATGTCGAAGCCTTCTGCGGCATGGGGAACGGACAGTACCTCGGATTGGAGTTTTACCCATCGGAGGACGAAGGGACGCAGCACCGCCTGTTCTGGCTGACTCCGGCGGAGGGTGATTTTTCGGAAAAGCGCCTGATCCGCATCGCAGGCAGCCGCAGCAACATTTTCTCCATGGCTGTTCGTGATTTTTCGTCCCTGTATCCGGAATATCGGGCCGAATTCGTCGATTATGAGGCGCAGTACGGCGAACAGGCCGACCAGCAGCTTTTGATGGATCTATTGTACGGAGATTGTCCCGATCTGCTGTTTGTAAACGGCCTGCCGTTTGCACAGTATGCCCGTCAGGGGCTGCTGGAAGACCTGTATACGTGGATCGACGCGGACGAAACGCTTTCCCGTACAGATTTCACACAAAATCTTCTGCGCGCGCTCGAAACGGACGGCGCGCTGTACCGCCTGCCGCAGACCTACCTGCTTGGCCGCCGGTCTGCCGGATATCGTCGGCGGCCGGGAGGCATGGTCGATGGCGGATTTTCTGGATACCGCGCAGGCGCATCCGGAGATCGGTTCCGTCTTCGCGCAGGACGACGGCGCGTCCATGCTCCAGCTGCTGCTCCTTTATGCGCCGGATGCCTTTGTGGATTACGAGACGGTGCGGGCGAGTTTCGATTCTCCTGATTTTCTCCGTCTGCTGGAGCTCGCGAAGCGGCAGACGCAGCCGGAGGCAGAATCGCCCCGTGAAGCGTTGCTGACCGGTCAGGCGCTGCTGGAGCAGCTGATGATCGGCCGTGCACAGTATTTTGAAGAAGAATACGAAGACGGTCTGAACCGGCTTGCCATCCCTGGCTTTCCGGGTGCGGGACGCGCCAGCTTCTATCTGACGCTTCCGATGGCCATCCCGGTCAATGCGCAGGAAAAGGAGGGCGCGTGGGCGTTCCTGATGCTCCTGATCACCGAGCCGCTCTACGCCGCGCGCAGCCGCGGCGGCTGGCTGCCGATACAGTCGGACTTTGAGAAAAAGACGGATGCCATGACAGATACCACCGCACAGAATCTCCTGCGCGAACTGCAGGCGGAGGCTGTGTCCGCATTTGACTATGATGCAGCTGTTGATGGGATTCTTGCCGATGAACTGCCGTATTATTTTGCGGACGAGCAGACTGCCAAACAGATCACAGACCGCATCCAGCGCCGCGTCCAGCTGTATCTCGAAGAAACCTACAAATGATACTATAAAAATAATAAAAAGGGAATTTAACATAAAATAAGGGGGAGCTTAAAATGTTTTACAAAGAAATAGCTTTATAC
>OGMF01003520.1_pt1 | contig 11651 bp, 9 predicted proteins | sample 1572921 | NCBI WGS metagenome assembly OGMF01 (sample SAMEA2581919, study PRJEB24529) | metagenome | biome: Human gut stool | place: China | collected 2011
TAGAAAACGAATATCAAAGTGTTTACACTTATCTTAACAGTGGAAATATTATTTTAGAAAGTAATGAATCAAATAAAGAAAATATTGTAAAAAATATTCACAGTCTTATTAAAGAAAAATTTGATTTAGAAATACCTGTTTTTGTTATAAGCTATTTAGAACTTGAGAACCTACTTAGTAATTCACCTTCGTGGTGGGGAACAGGTAATAAACAAATTTATGATAATATAATTTTTATATTATCTCCAGTTCAAAGTACTGAAGTTAAAAATGTACTTGGAAATTTAAATGAAAATGTTGAACAAATTTATGAATATAAAAATTGTTTCTTTTGGTCTTATGAATTAAAAAACTATCGTAAATCAAATTGGTGGGTTAAAACATCTTCAACTTATATTAAAGATAGTATTACTATAAGAACTGCAAATACCGTAAAAAAGTTGCTAGAAATATGTAAAAAATAGATTAATCGGCATACAAGAAAACATACAAGAAGATTTTAATAATTCTTCTTTTTAATATGGCTAAAGTATGCTATACTATGAATGTATGAGTTTGATAGATTCTTTTATTAAAATCATTTGAGTGCTTTAGAAATAATTAAACATTTAAAAAAATGTAAAGATACAACTTTGGTAGTCTACATATGGTTAGAATTATACATTTTTAGTATATATTTGTTTGAAAAGAAAGAGTTGGTAGCAAAAATGAATAAAAAAATTAAAAAAATACTAGTGATAATATCAATAATTATAATTATTTTAGGAATTATATTAGGTGTAGGTGTATCTAATAATATAATAAATAGTACTAATAGTAATTTATATGTTGATGGAAAAGATTTTTCAGACATAATGGAGTTAACATCGTTTATTGGTTCAAAAGTATTGGGTTTTGTAATTGTAATTTATAGTATATTGCTTGATTGCGTAATTTGGATAGTATATGGAATTATTATTTTGATATTAAAGTTGATAAGAAAAAAAGTAAGTGAAAGTAATGAATGAAAAATTAAAATTTTAGATTATGGAGTTGATAAATATGGCAAAAGATTTAATGATAAGAAGTAGTAGTGCTGAATTTCTAATATTTGAAAGACAAACACATGATAAGGGAATTCAAGTTAGATTTGAAGATGGTGATTTATGGCTAACACAGAAAGCTATTGGAGAACTTTTTAATACAACTAGAAATAATATTACTATGCATATTAATGATATATACGATAGTTATGAATTAGAACAAAATTCAACAAGTAAGAAATTCTTACTTGTTCAAAATGAAGGTAATAGAAAAGTAAAAAGGAATATACAATATTACAACTTAGATGTGGTTATTTCAGTAGGTTATAAAGTAAACTCAGATAGAGCCATCCAATTTAGAAGGTGGGCAACTCACATATTAAAAGAGTTTTCAAAAAAAGGTTATATAATAGATAAAAGGAGAATGGCAAATGGTACGTTCTTTGATGAAGACTATTATGATTATTTACTTGCCGAAATAAGAGAAATAAGATTATCAGAAAGACGCTTTTATCAAAAAGTTACTGATATTTATGCGACAAGTGTGGACTATGATAAAAAATCTCCGACAACAATTAAATTTTTTAAAAAGGTTCAAAATAAAATGCATTATGCAGTATCACATCAAACTGCTGCTGAAATTATATATAATAGAGCTGACTCAGAGAAAGAACATATGGGTCTTACTTCTTGGAAAAACTGCCCAAATGGAAAAATTTTAGAAACGGATGTAGTTATAGCTAAAAACTATTTGTCTAAAGAAGAATTGGAAAGTTTAGAACTAATAGTATCAGCATTTTTGGATTTAGCGGAAAATAGAGCAAAAAGACACATTCCAATGACTATGGAAGATTGGTCGGAAAGAATAGATAAGTTTTTACTTGCCGATGATTTAGATATATTAAAAGATGCGGGAAAAATATCACACGAAATAGCTTGTGATAAGGCATTATCAGAATTTGAAAAATATAGAGTTAAACAAGATCTATTATATAATTCTGATTTTGATAATTTTTTAAATGAAACAAAAATGATAGAAAAGGGAAGTGAAAGTAATGAATGAAAATATAACAAAAATTAACTATTATCCAGGACATATGGCTAAAACAAAAAGACAAATACTTGAAAATATTAATCTAATTGATATTGTTTATGTAGTTGTTGATGCAAGATGTCCAGTGTCTACGATGATAAAGGATATAAATGAAATTATAAAGGGTAAAACTAAAATTTTAGTTATGACTAAAAAAGATTTATGTGATGAAAAGAAAACAAATTATTTTGTAGAGTTTTATAAAAAGTCTGGTTATGAAGTAGTACTTCTTGATTTAAAAAATAATAAAGATTTTAAGAAATTATTTGATATTACTAAAAAATGTACTTCATATATTCAAGAAAAAAGAAAAAGTAAAGGCTTAAAAGAAAAAGAAATTAAAGCTTTAGTAATAGGTATTCCTAATGTAGGTAAATCAACTTTAATTAATAATATGGTTGGTAAAAAAGTTCAAAGTGTTGGTAATAAACCTGGAGTAACTAAAAACTTAAATTTTTTACCTACAAAATATGGTATAACACTTTTAGATTCTCCGGGAATATTATGGCCAAAACTTGATAATATTGTGCATGCTTATAATATGGCCACTATTGGTTCAATTAAAAAAGAAGTATTAAATATATCTGATATTGGTATGTACATAATTAACTTCTATCTTAAAAGCTATCCAAACATTTTAAAAGATATTTATAAAACATCAGAAAGTGATGCAATTGAGGTATTTGATAAGTTATCTTTAAAATGGGGATTTACAAAAAATGGAGAAACAGACTTTACAAAAGTTAGTGAAAGACTATATAATGATATTATTGGAGGAAAAATAAAAGGAATTACACTAGATGAAGAAAAGACAGATAATTAGTATTTTAAATGATTTAAATATAGATAAAGATAAATATATAATTACAGGTGAAACTGCTCTTACTATTTACGGCATAATAAAAGAATGTGATTATATATTTTTAATGTGTAGTGAAAGTATTGATAATGAATTTATTAAAGTTATAATTAAAACTTGTAATTTTGAATTAGTTCATAATTTTAAAGTAGAATCTTTAGAATCACTTTTTGCTAAAGAGGAAAATAAAACTTTAAAAAGAAAAATTGAAGATTTAATCCTTATAAAAGATAATCATCACTTTGAAAATGAATTATATAATAAGGGTTATAAATTAATTGCGGGTACTGATGAAGCAGGAAGAGGACCTTTATGTGGCCCAGTTGTTGCTGCAGCAGTAATACTTCCTCATAACTATGAGCTTTCTGGGTTAACTGATTCAAAAAAACTTACAGAAAAGCAAAGAGAAATATCTTTTGAGATTATAAAAAAAGATGCTATCAGTTATAGTATAAGTATAATTGATAATAAAAAAATAGATGAAATAAATATTTTGGAAGCATCAAGACTTGGTATGAATACAGCAGTGGATAACCTAAAAGTTAAACCAAATTTTATAATAACAGATGCAATGGATTTAAGAAGAGAAAACTCTTTAGGAATAATTAAGGGTGATGCCAAAAGTATTACTATAGCGGCTGCATCAGTCCTTGCAAAAGTAACAAGAGATCATATAATGGATGAATATGATAAAATATATCCACAGTATGAATATAAAAAACATAAAGGTTATCCTACAAAAAGACATCTTGAATTATTAGAAAAATATGGTATATTAGATATTTATAGGACGACATATGGTCCAGTTAAAAAAATTATGGAGGAAAATAATGAATAAAAATAAAATACTAAATAATTACTTAATTTTACTTACTTCAGGATTTTTAATCGAAGTTATTTTTAGATTAATTAATAATTTAAATATTTTAAATTTTTCCTTTTTAAGAACTTTTATAGGTATTAATGTAATTAGTATTATTTTATCTTTAATATATTCAATATTTCCAAGAAAAGTATCTTATGTTTTTTCGAGTATAACCGTTTTAATTTTTTCTATTTATTCATTTGCCCAAATGCTATTTTTAAACTTTTTAGGAGTTTATATGTCCTTTAATACGGTAAGTCAAGCGGGTGCAGTAAAAGATTACATAATGGATTTCCTTAAAAGTTGTAAACCAGTATTTCTAACTTTATTTTTACCTTTTATACTTCTTATGTTAGTTTTTATTATTAATGGTATAAGACTTAAAACAAAACCAAAAGATTTTCATTTAAAAAAGAAATATAGATATGAATATCAAATAGTATCTTGCATTTTACTTATAGTGCTTTGCTTATCATCAATATTTTATTATCATTCATTAAGCGATAAATACAACGATAAATATCAAGTACTTTCTTTAAAAGAACTTTTCGAAGGAACCTCAAATCCTAGTTTAGCGGTAAAAGACTTTGGTATTATTTCATATGGCTTACTAGATTTAAAAAGTAAATATGTTGAAACAAATATTTATAAAAATGATGTAATTGCTTATAATCCAGATAAAGATAAAAGAGATATCGATGATACTACATGGGAAAGTATTATTAATAGTGAAACTGATAGTACATTAAACTCATTAAATAATTTTTATATTAATAATAAGGTAACTAGTAAAAATGAATATACTGGTAAATATAAAGATAAAAATTTAATAGTAATTATGATGGAAAGTGTTAATGATATTATTGTTAATGAAGAGTATTTTCCAAACTTTCATAAATTATTAAGTTCAAGTTATTACTTTGAAAATAATTATTCTCCGAGAAATAGTTGCGCAACAGGTAATAATGAATTTAGTGCAATGACATCACTTTATTCAATATATAATAATTGTACTTCAAACTTATATGTAAATAATACATATCCAGAAAGTATATTTAATTTATTTAATAATAAAGGTTATACGACAAATAGTTTTCATGATTATGATAATACTTATTATGAAAGAACAAAGATACATCCAAATATGGGTAGTCAAAATTATTATGATGTTAATAGTTTAAATATGGAGTATTCAAGTGTTTATGGAGCTTGGCCTAGTGATGTAACTTTAATGGAAAAATATTTAGAAAAACTTGATGATATTGATGGCAAATTTATGAGTTATATTACAACTGTTACAACTCATCAGCCTTATGCATCACAAAGTGAATATGGAGATAAATATTTAGATAAATTTGAAGATACTTCTTATTCACTTGAACTTAAAAGATATCTTTCAAAAATGACTGAACTTGATAATGCTTTAGGAGTTCTAATTGATGGTTTACAAGAAAGAAATCTTTTAGACGATACTATTATAGTACTTTTCGGAGATCATTATCCTTATGGTATAAATCTTAATATATTAAATGAAATACTTGATAGAGATTTAAGTGATTATGAAAATGAAAAAGTACCACTTGTAATTTATGATAGTTCTTTAAAAGAAACAATAACTATGGATGAATATACAAGTTATATTAATATTCTTCCTACAATGGCTAATCTATTTGATTTAGATTATGATCCAAGATATTATATGGGTAATGATTTATTTTCTGAGGATTATCAAAGCTTAGTAGTGTTCTATGATTATTCATGGAAAAATGAATATGCATACTTTAATGCAAGTACTGGTAAAATAACTTACTTTACAGACTTTACATACTCAGATGATGAAATTAAGAAGATAAATGAATTAATTTATGCTAAAATGAATATGAGTAGTTCAGCAATTAAAAATAATTATTTTGCTTACTTATTTGAAAAAATTGAAAATGAAAAGGAGAATGTTAAATGAAAAACATAATAATCGTGGAGTCCCCAGCAAAATGTAAAACAATATCAAAGTATTTGGGAGGAGATTATACTGTAGTTTCTTCGAAAGGTCATATTAGAGATTTAGCAACATCTGGAAAGTATGGACTTGGTATTGATATTGAAAATGATTTTAAACCTAGTTATGAAATAATTAAGGGTAAAAAGAAAGATGTTAAATATTTAAAAGATTTAATTGAAAAAGCAGATCATATATATCTTGCAACCGATCCAGACCGTGAGGGAGAGACTATTTCTTGGCATTTATATGATGAATTAAAAGTACCTGATGAAAAATATGATAGAATAGTGTTTAATGAAATTACTAAAGATGTTGTTTTAAAAGCTTTAAAAAATCCTCGTAGAATTGATATGAATTTAGTTCATTCTGGAGAAGCTCGTAGATTTCTAGATAGAATTATTGGTTTTAGATTAAGTAAAGTTATGCAGTCCAAAACAGCTGGTAAATCTGCGGGTAGAGTACAATCTGTTGCTCTAAAACTTATTGTGGATAGAGAAAGAGAAATACTTGCATTTATTCCTAAAGAATATTGGACTATTGAGGCTGATTTCAAAGATTTTAAGGCAACTTTAGAAACTTATAAAGAAAAAGATATAGAAATTCCAAATGAAAAAGAGGCTGATAAAATACTTGATAGTTTAACAAATACTTTTACTATTAAAAAGGTCGAAGAAAAAGAAAAGAAAAGAAGTGCTAAAGAAGTATTTAAAACTTCAACACTTCAACAGGCATGCTCTAATAAACTAGGGTTTGCTGCCTCAAAGACAATGAAAATCGCTCAAAAACTTTATGAGGGTATTGAACTTGAGGATGGATTTCATGGTCTTATTACTTATATGCGTACTGATAGTGTAAGACTTTCTGATGAATTTACAAAAGCATCTTTTGCCTATATTAATAGTAAGTATGGTAAAGACTATGTAGGTTATGTTAAAAAGGGCAAAAAGACTGAAAATGTTCAAGATGCTCACGAAGGTATTAGACCTACAAATATTAATTATGAACCTGATAAAATTAAAAAGTATTTAGCACCTGATGAGTATAAACTTTATAGAATTATTTATTATAGAGCTCTTGCTTCATTAATGGCTGATGCTAAATTTAATTCAACAACCGTGCTTCTTGATAATAATGATTATGGTTTTAAAGCAACTGGTAGTGTTCTTACATTTGATGGTTATTTAAAAGTTTATGGTGATTATGAAGATCAAGAAGATACTATTTTACCAGACTTTAAAAATTATAAATCAGGTATAATTTTATCTGATACAATTACTAAGACTCAACACTTTACAAAACCACCAGCAAGATTTACAGAAAGTTCTCTTATTAAAGAACTTGAATCTCTTGGTATAGGAAGACCCTCAACTTATGCAACAATTATTTCCACAATTAAAGATAGGGGATATGTTACCCTTGAGGATAAAAAGTTTGTTCCAACAGAGGTTGGTTTTGAAACCACTGATAAATTACAAGAATTTTTCTCAAGTATTGTTAATGTTAAATATACCGCTAATATGGAAAAAGATTTAGATGAAATAGCCGAAGGTAATGAAGATTATAAAAAAATGCTTAAAGACTTTTATGATAATTTTGCTCCTCTTGTGGATAATGCCTTTAAAAATATGGAAAAGAAAAAACCCGAAGAAACTGGTGAAAAATGTCCAGAATGTGGTAGTCCTTTAGTTATTAGAAAAGGTAAATATGGACAGTTTACAGCATGCTCTAATTACCCAACTTGTAAATATATTAAAAAAGAAAACAAACAAATAGAAAAAGAAATTATTTGTAAATGTCCAAAATGTGAAGGTAATATTATTGTTAGAAAAACTAAAAAGGGAAAAGAATTTTACGGATGTGATAATTTCCCTAAATGTAAATATGCATCATGGTATAAACCAACAGGTGATAAATGTCCTAAATGTAATGATTTATTAGTTATTAAAAATGGTGAAGTAATTTGTCCTACTTGTGATGAATAATTCATCATTTTTTTGATATTAAAAAAAACACTAAGATCTTACTAAATCCCAGTGTTTACCTAGTTCGTATTTTCCTATATCTTATACATTTAAGAAAAAATACCTACGAAAATACGTTAAAAGCACTAGTAATTTATAAATTTTTATAGTAAAATTAGTTTGTAAAGTACAAAAGTACATTGATAAATTTTCTTAAATGTATAAGATTTGAGAAAAAAGGAAGGCGTATTTATGGGAAAAAATAAGAAAAAGGGTATTTTGATTATATCCTGTTTGTTCGTAATATTGTTATCAATATTTTTATATCCAAGAAAAGATGATAATAAAAGTATTATAAAAAAATCTTATGCTTTTAAAATTAAAAATAATGGAGAAACAAGTTATACTTCAGTAGATACTATTCCAAGTGATTTAACAAATTATCATATTGATGAAGAAAAAACAATATGTGAAAATGGTGGTAAGGTCTCAATAGTGGGTAATAAACTAGCTTATCAAACATTAGGTTCTGATAGATGTAGTGTTTATTTATATTATGAGAAATTACCCGATATTAATATAAATGTTTCTAATCCAAGTTATCTTTTAGGGGGATATACAAAAAGCATAACAAATTGTGATGGTATTACTGGTGGTACATGGGATTATAAAATTAATGGTATTGTAATTGATAATATTTCAAAAACAAATTCATCATGTAATATTACATTTACTCAAAAAACACCAACAGCAGCAGAACTACTTTCTACAGTAGTAAATAATAAAGCCACTAGAAATGAAAATGGTAAAAGATATCAAGGTAAAAATCCTGATAATTATATATGGTTTAATGATGAACTTTGGAGAATAATTGGAAATATACCAGTATGTTTAACAAGCGGATGTTCAACGACGGAAAATAGAGTAAAAATAATAAGAAATGATTCAATCGGGAGAATTGCATATGGAAGTAATTCAACATGGATAGGAAGCAATATTCAAAATCTTTTAAATACATGTTATTTAGGAAAAACATCATCATGTGATAGTTATTGTTATTCAAATAGTGATTATGGTGTAAAAGGAACATGTGATTATTCATCAGATGGAATAGATGCAACTGATTATTATGGACAAATGATAGAGGATGTTTATTTTAATGTAGGTGCAGGAGATTCAACACATAAAACAGCGGCAAATTATTATACTCAGGAAATAGTTACCCATGCAACAAGTGCATCAAAAATAGGACTCATGTTTGCAAGTGATTGGGGTTATGCAATCGAAGGCTTTACAGGAATCTTAGGAAGTAGTGGAAGTCCTAAAAGTTATATGGAAAAAAATTGGCTATTTTCAAATGGCAACGAATGGACAATGAGTGCATATTCTTCCTTGTACCCTCTTTGCACTTTCAACTACGGCTATCTGCACTACATCGGGGCTACGATTGGCTACTCCATCAGGCCAGTCTTATATCTAAAATCTAATGCGTATGTAGTAAGTGGAACTGGAAGTAAGGTAGATCCATACAGGATAGGAATATAATATAAATCGTACTTCGCTATATGAAGCCGATTTTGAATAAAGGTATATATAGGTAGAAATACCATTAAATATATATAGGGTAATTATTTTAAAATTTGGTCTTCTTCAAACCCTCTTAACGCTAACAACAACGGCTATCTCAACAACAACTCGGCTTCGAATGGCTACTCCATCTTTTTAGAACTTCTTGTGTTTGGTTTAGGTTTTATGGCTATGGCTATAAAGTGTTAAGCATAAGAAATATTAATTATCCTTAAAAGTTTTATACTTTTAAAAAATAATAGATGGACGAAGAAGCATACGTGCTTCTTCTATCGACATCTAAAATAATTTTAGAAAGAAGGTATATTTTGAAATCTAGTAAAAAAATAGTTATATGTATGTTATTAATTGTAGTTTCTATTATTTCATTAACATTAATAAATACAAGTACTAATAAAACTTTTAATTATAAAGGAAGTACTATTGCTTTAACTATTGATGGTAATAGTGCAACATCTTTTCCATCAAGTGGTAAATATAATGTAACTGTTAATTGTAACAATGCAAAAGGTAGATGGAATCCTAAAACATGGAAATTAGAAATAACTAAAATAACTGGAACAGTTACCTGTGATGTTTCGTTTAACTCTAGTGTAACTAATTTAACTACGCAGGTTGATAATAAAGCCACTAGAGATGAAAATGGTAAAAGATATCAAGGTAAAAACCCAGATAACTATATATGGTTTAATGATGAACTATGGCGAATAATTGGAAATATTCCAGTATGTTTAACAAGTGGATGTAGTAGCACTCAAAATAGAGTAAAAATAATAAGAAATGATTCAATTGGGGCAATTGCATTTAATCAAACTGATTATAGCGCATCATCACCTTTAACGTGGATGGGAAGTAATATTCAAAATCTATTAAATTCGTGTTATTTAGGAAAAAAATCTTCATGTGATGATTATTGTTATTCATATCAAGCTTCTGCAAAAGGAACATGTGATTATTCATCAGATGGAATAGATACAGCAGACTATTATGGCAAGATGGTTGAAGATGTATACTTTAATGTAGGAGCAGGAGATTCAACATATAAAACAGCGACAAATTATTATACACAAGAAATTGCTACTCATGCAACTAATACTTCAAAAATAGGACTCATGTATGCAAGTGATTGGGGTTATGCAATCGAAGACTTTACAGAAGTCTTAGGAAGTAGTGGAAGACCTCAAAAGTCATCTGAAAAAAACTGGTTAATGTCAAATGGTGATGAATGGACAATGAGTGCATATTCTTCTTCGTACCCTCTTTACGCTTACGGTGGCGGCTATCTCGGCAACGCCTCGGCTTCGAATGGCTACTCCATCAGGCCAGTCTTATATCTAAAATCTAATGTATATGTAGTAAGTGGAACTGGAACAAAGGTAGATCTATATAGGATAGGAATGTAATATAAATCGTGCTTCGCTATGTGAAGCCGATTTTTTCTTGCAATAAAATGGTTTTGTGAGTATAATAGTTCCTACAGGTGGGTTATATGAATAGTGAAAAAGAAATGCTAGAGCAAATGAAAAATGATTTAGATAAATTAAATGATATGTTAAATAAAAGTGAAGGTAAGAATTATTATAGTAAAGAAAAAGCAAAAGTTATATGTAAAATAATTGCTCCTTTTGTGGGATTTACAGGGACATTTTCATCTTTATACTTTTTAACTATTGGAGTTCCCTTTATGAAACATAATATAAAAGCATATTTAAATAAAGAAACAACTACTTATGATGATAATACTAAAAGTGTTTATGAATACTATCAAAAAAAGCAATCTATTAAACCAATGCTTTATATATATGGCACTTGGGTAAAAGAGTCAGATTATTTTGTAAGAGATGTATCACTTTATACAGTAAGTGGTGAAGAAGATGATATATTTGAAAATGGAACTTTAGTTTCAAGTGGAAAAGAAAAAACTATGGAAATTACTGATAATCACAAATATAAATTAATAACTTATGATGTAGATAAAAATGAATTTAATTATGTTTTGGAAAGTAATGATGCTACTATAGTAAGAAACGTTTGTTATATACTTGCTGTATTTATTGGACCTTATATGACTGTAAGTGCTGTATGGACAATAGCAGATATATTTAATGGAATGATGGCACTTCCTAATATGATTGCACTGTTTGCATTAAGCGGTGTGGTTGCAGCAGAGACTAAAGATTTCTTTAAAAGACATAATGCAGGTAAACAAAAATAAATTATAGATATTAAGATATAGAGCGGAAATGAAAAATTATTTATATGTAT
>OGMF01003521.1_pt1 | contig 11650 bp, 8 predicted proteins | sample 1572921 | NCBI WGS metagenome assembly OGMF01 (sample SAMEA2581919, study PRJEB24529) | metagenome | biome: Human gut stool | place: China | collected 2011
GGTCGTCGCGCGCGCCGTGCGCGTTTCCCAACCTGCGGTGTTGTCCGCGTTGCTGATTATTCAGTTGTTTGGGATTGTGATCCCACCCCCATATTTCCCTAAAGAGCACCAAAAGGAGCGCTGCGGCCATTTCTCGGCCGCAGCGCTCCTTCATTACTTTTCATGGTGCGCTTTGGAATATTCTGTTGTCGGCAGATTCATTCACCGTGTTTTCTAAGATACCATCTAATCTTATTTTTGTCAATGGCGCATTTGAGTAACTTTTTGATGTTGGATGAAGAGCTTTTCCTGCAGGTCGTGCTTGTGAATACCATCATGATAATAGAGTCCCGCCTATGCGCCCCAGCAGATGTGAAACGTGGAATAGACGTATGTCTTCGTTTCAATCTTCATCGGCATCAGGGTTCAAAACCAGAATCTGCAGCGGTCGGACGTCCTGTGTCACGGTGCGCGTCTCCTCATTCACGGAGATGTTTTCGCCGGCAATCCGTTCGGTATTTTGATCGGTATCGGGGTTCCTCCTCATTTTTTCACAGTCAGACAAAGAAAGGCGGTCATGGACAACGCACCCATGACCGCCTTTGGAAATTTGTTCGAGCAGCTCTCAGAACAAACCAAAGACGGTCTTGCACATCATCATAACCATACCGATATTCATGCTGCGCACCGTCCTTTCGTCTGAATTCCTTGGGGATATTGTAACGTGTTCTGCAGGACTTGTCAAGAAAAGCGCTTACAGGAGCCGATACGTCCAGCCCATATCATCGGCAACCGTCCCGGTTTGCATGCCGTAGAGCGTATCATAGAGCTTCTGCGCCACAGGACCGACCGTCCCATCCGCGACCTGAACATCCGTGCCCATCACATTTAGCCAGCCGATCGGCGAGATGACCGCTGCGGTGCCGCTGGCGAAGATCTCCTGCAGGCTGCCGTCCTTCGACGCGGCAACGACCTCGTCGATCGAGAGCTTCCGCTCCGAGACCTTCACGCCCCACTTTTTCAGCAGCTGGATGACAGAATCGCGCGTGATGCCGGGCAGGATCGTGCCGGAATCGAGCGGCGCGGTGATAACTTCGTCCGCGATGCGGAAGAAGGCGTTCGACGTGCCGATCTCCTCGACATACTTATGCTCCGCCGCGTCGAGCCACAGCACATCCTTGCAGTTATATTTCATCGCGTCCTGACTGGCGCGCATGCCGCCGCCGTAGTTGCCGCCGACCTTGGCATAGCCCGTGCCACCGTGCGCCGCGCGGATGTATTTGTCCTGCACATAGATGCGCGTCGTGGCCAGGCCACCGTCGTTTGCCGCGTAGTAGGAGCCCGTCGGGCTGAGGATGATCATAAATTTGTAGTGCTTGGCCGGCAGAACCGAGAACGAGACCTCATCGCCGAAGATGAACGGCCGGATATACATCGCAGTGCCCGGCGCAGAGGGAATCCAGTCGCGATCCGCCTCAACCACAGCCTTGACCGCCGCGAGGAACAGGTCTCCCGGCAGCTCCGGGATGCACATGCGCTCATTCGTGCGGGCCATACGCTTGATGTTCATGTCCGGCCGGAAAAGCTGGACGCCGCCGTCCGGCGTGCGGTAGGCCTTCATGCCCTCAAACATCATCTGTGCGTAGTGCAGCACGCAGGACGCCGGCTCGATGAGGAACGGCTCGTGCGGCACAACGCGCCCGTCGTGCCAGCCCTGTCCTTCGTCATAGTCCATGACGAACATGTGGTCGGTGAAGTATTTCGCAAAGCCCAGCTTCGTCTCGTCGGCAGGACGGGGCTTGGGGTGCGTAGTCCTTATCACAGGGAAGTTGTATTCCATTTTTCATTCCTCCTGATGTTCATAGTACATATAAAAGCTGTTTGTAGGGGCGGAGCATCGATCAGACCCGATAGAGCTCCGCCCTCCGGTCGCGAAAGACATTGATGGAGCTCCGGATTCCATCCAGCATCTCCAGTTCACAATCCGCGGCCAAAATCTGCTCGTCCTGCCCGCCGGCGGCGAGCAGCTCCCCCCACGGATCAATGATTGCGGACGCGCCGCCGTAATGTGTCTCGCCCGCGTCGCCGCAGGAATTGCAGCAGATGACGAACGCCTGATTCTCAATCGCCCGCGCGACCGTCAGCGCCCGCAGATGTCCGATGCGCGCCGCTGGCCACTGGCTCACGACGAAGAGCATGTCCATCCCCTGCACGGCGAGTGTCCGCGTCAGCTCCGGGAAGCGGATGTCATAGCAGATTACAAGGCCGCAGTCGTGTCCGTCGAGCCGGAAGCGGCAGAGATGATCGCCGGGCGTGAAATACGCATGCTCGCCCATCGGCGTAAACAGGTGCGTCTTATCATACTCTGCGACGCAGTTCCCCGCGCGGTCAAAGACGCACGCCGTGTTATAGACCTTTCCGCCGCGCACATTCGCGACGCTGCCCGCCACAAGATTCACGCCAAGCTCCGCAGCCAGCCCGCCGAGTTCGCGTTTCACCCGCGCGCAGTCCCGCTCGGCCAGCTCGGAAAGACGCTCTTTCGGGAAAAACCCGGTGTTCCATGTTTCCGGCAGGACAACCACGTCCGGTCCGCTCGCCATCGCTTCGCGGATGAGCCGCTTCGCTTTCGCGAAGTTCTCCTCCGGCTGCGCGAAGAGCATGTCCATCTGGATGCAGGTGGTCTTCATCCGGCGAACTCCTTCCCAGCCTGAAGCGCCTGCATGTTGAGGTCGAAAAGGTCGGCCTTGCGCGCCGGGATGACCTTGTGCAGCGCGTCCGCGAGGCTCTCCTCCCGGACACACCCGGTCTTCGAGATCAGCGCGCCGAGCAGGATCATGTTGGCAAGCGTCGGCATTCCCATGTCCATTGCCATCTTCGTGGCCGGGACGTAATAAGCCTCCACATCCGTGCGCGTAACCTTGCGGGCGATGAGCGTGGAGTCGAGGAAAATTTTCCCGCCCGGCTGCACGGCGTTTTCATATTTATCGAGCGAAGGGTTGTTCATAACCATGAGCACGTTCGGCGTGTTTACGATCGGCGAGCCGACCGGGGCGTCCGACAGAATGACGTTGCAGTTCGCCGTGCCGCCGCGCATCTCCGGGCCATAGGACGGCAGCCAGCTGAGCTCCCGCCCTTCGATGAGGCCCGCGTAGGCCAGAACCTTTCCGGAGAACAGCAATCCCTGTCCGCCGAAGCCCGCAATCACGATTTGATGATCTGCCATCTCTCAGCCCTCCTTGTCTCGGTAGACACCCAGCGGATAGTACGGGATCATCTTCTCGTCGATCCACTCCAGCGCCTTCTGCGGCGTCAGGCCCCAGTTCGTCGGACAGGCCGACAGCACCTCGATCAGTGAGAAGCCCTTGCCCTCCACCTGATAACGGAACGCCTTTTCGATCGCTTTTTTTGCGTTTTTCACGTTTTTCACATTGTTCACGGTCACGCGCTCGAGATACGCCGGGGCCTCCAGCGTCGCGAGCATCTCGCAGATCCGGATTGGCCAGCCGCAGGTGTTAACGTCGCGTCCATAGGGCGACGTCTGTGTGATCTGGCCGGGCAGAGAGGTCGGGGCCATCTGGCCGCCCGTCATGCCATAAATCGCGTTGTTGACAAAGATGACCGTGATATTTTCGCCGCGCGCCGCGGCGGAGACGGTCTCGCAGAGGCCGATGGACGCGAGGTCGCCGTCGCCCTGATAGGTGAAGACGATGTTGTCCGGCAGCGACCGCTTCACACCCGTCGCGACTGCGGGCGCACGTCCATGCGACGCCTCGACCATGTCACAGGTAAAGTAGTCATAGGCCAGTACGGAACAGCCGACCGGCGCAATGCCGATCGTCCGGCCCTCGATGCCGAGCGTGTCGATCGCCTCGGCGACGAGCCGATGGATGATGCCATGCGTGCAGCCGGGGCAGTAGTGGAATACAGCGTCGGTCAGCGCCTTCGGTTTTTCAAATACAACAGCCATCAGTCGTTCCCTCCTTCGTTTGCCTTACGGATCGCGTCCAGCACCTCATCCGGCGACGGGATCATGCCGCCCACGCGGAAGCAAAGGTCGACCGGCTTTTTGCACTCTACCGCCAGCTGCACATCCTCGCGCATCTGGCCCATGTTGAGCTCCACGCAAACGAACCGCTTCACCTGATCAGCGGCCTTGCGCAGCGGTGCCTTCGGGAACGGCCAGAGCGTGATCGGCCGGATCATGCCGGCCTTGATGCCCTGCTTGCGCGCTTCGACGATCGCGTTGCGCGACACGCGCGCGGTAATACCGCAGGACACGATGCAGACCTCGGCGTCCTCCATCATGAACGCTTCCCACATGCACTCATTCTTCTCGATCTCGGCGTATCGCTCGAAGCGCTCGATGTTCAGCCGCTCGAGCTCCGCCGGGCTGAGGTAGAGAGAGTTGACAACGTGATGCTTCCGCTGGCACTTCGTTCCAGTGACGGCCCAATCCTTTTCAGTTGTGTCTGGGTCACGCGCCTCCGGCAGCTGAACGGGCTCCATCATCTGACCCATCGTGCCGTCAGCCAGCAGCATTGCTGGCATCCGGTATTTTTCCGCAAGGTCAAACGCCTTTCCGGTCAGGTCGGCCATCTCCTGAACCGACGCCGGAGCCAGTACCAGCACATGGAAGTCGCCGTGGCCAGGTCCGCGCGTCGCGAGGAAGTAGTCGGACTGCGATGGCTGAATGCCGCCGAGGCCGGGCCCGCCGCGCTGCACATTGACAATGACTGCGGGCAGATCTGCGCCCGCCAGGTACGAAATGCCCTCGCACTTGAGCGCGATACCGGGGCTGGAGGACGAGGTCATCGCCCGCTTGCCCGTCGCGGCCACGCCGTAAACCATGTTGATGGCCGCGATCTCGCTCTCGGCCTGCAAAAACGTCCCGCCGATCTTCGGCATTTTCTTCGCCATATAGGCCGCGACCTCGGTCTGCGGCGTGATGGGATAGCCCAGATAGTGGCGGCACCCGGCGAGGATCGCGGCCTCCGCGATGGCCTCGTTGCCCTTCATCAATACTTTTTCCTGCATCTTCCCGCCCTCCTTACTTTTCTACCGTAATGACACAGTCGGGACACATCGTCGCGCAGAACGCACAGCCGACGCACTTGTCCGGCTCCGTCAGCTCCACGGGCGCATGTCCCTTTTGATTCAGCCGCGTCTTCGACAGCGCCAGCAACCCCTTCGGACAGGCGTTCACACACAGGCCGCAGCCCTTGCAGAGTTCTTCCTGAAATATCAGTTTTGCCATCTTGTGCCTCCATTTATCGTAATTGGTAATATAGCTTCTGGATCTCCATCGGGAACAGGTTTGGAATGCTCCCACGCAGTGCGTCGCAGAGCCGTGCAGCGCAGCAGGTCATCTTGAGCGGCAGCCCTGCCCGCGCGGCGACCGCTTCCGCATAGGGCATGCTTGACAGCACATCCACCGCCGCCGTCGCCTGCCCGAGATTCGTATTGTTGACGACTGCCGTGAACGGCAGCCCACAGGCGGCCTCGATTTCCCGCAGCACAAGGATCGTATCCGCTACCGTCCTTGTCAGCGGCCGGGCCCGGTTGATGACGAACAGCATCTCATAATCACCCTCCGCCCGGATCTCCGGAACATAGCGCCCCAGTGCCAGCGCTCCGCGGTCGTCTCCGCCGATGTCCAGCACGCCGCATTCTCCCCGCTCCGCAATCAGCGCGTAGGTCTCCTTCGGCATGGCCGGAACATCGAGATTCGAATTTGCAAACGGTGAGACGATCAGTCCGATCCCCTCTTTTTTCAGATCTTCTTCTGAATCCTTCGTCCGGAAATAGGGATTTACAATGTCAAGATCGGCCACAGTCACGGCTTCGCCTTTTCGCCGGAGCCACCGCGCATAATTCAGCGCGATATTCGTCTTTCCACTGCCGTAATGTCCGGCAAAAAGAGTTAGGCGTTTGTGTGTCATGGCCGACTCCTCCTTCAGAGCTTGCTTCTGATGATTTTTCCGCTGGTGGTCTTTGGAAGCGCTTCGCGGAATTCCACAATACGGGGATATTTGTACGGCGCAGTATGCGTCTTGACATAGGTCTGAATTTCTTTTTTCAGCGCGTCCGTGCCCTCGGTGCCCTTGACCAGTACGATGCTGGCCTTGACGACCTGCCCGCGGATCTCATCCGGGGCGGCAGACACACCGCATTCGAGCACATACGGCAGCTCCATGATGACATTTTCGATTTCAAACGGTCCAATGCGGTAGCCAGACGATTTAATGACGTCATCCGCACGGCCGACATACCAGTAGAAGCCGTCCTCGTCACGCCAGGCGAGGTCGCCCGTGTGGTAGAAGCCATCGTGCCACGTTTTTGCCGTGACCTCCGGGCTGTTGTAGTATTCGTAGGCAAGTCCGCAGGGAATGCCGTTTTGAATGTTGATGCAGATCTCCCCCGTGTCGCCGGCCTCCGCTTCATGCCCGCTGCTGTCCAGCAGATGCACATCGTAGAGTGGGACAGGCTTGCCCATAGAGCCGATCTTATGGCTGTCGCCAGCCAGATTGCCGATGATGAGCGTCGATTCAGACTGCCCAAAGCCCTCCATGATGCGCATGCCTGTCGCCTTTTCAAATTGGCGGAAGACCTCAGGATTGAGCGCTTCACCGGCGATAGACGCATGCTGAATAGAAGAAAGATCAAATCGGGACAGGTCCTGCTTGATCAGCATGCGGTACATCGTGGGCGGCGCACAGAATGTCGTGATCTGATACTTCGCAAACATCGGCAGAATTTTTTCTGCATCAAAGCGGTCGAAATCATAAACAAACACAGCCGCCTCACACAGCCACTGACCGTAGAGCTTTCCCCAGAGGCTCTTGGCCCAGCCGGTGTCGGAGATGGTCAGGTGCAGCCCGTCCGGGTTGACCTGATGCCAGTATTTTGCAGTGATAAAATGTCCAAGCGGATATTTATAGTTGTGTGCTGCAATTTTCGGGTATCCGGACGTACCGGAGGTAAAGAACATGAGCATTGGCTCGTCGCCGCAGGGCGCGTCGTCCCTGCGCGTATAGCGGCGGGAAAACAGGCCGTATTCCGCATTGAAATCGTGCCAGCCGTCCCGGCTGCCGCCAACCATGATCTTTGTCAACTTCATCCCGGTGTCGGCCTCTGCAATGTCGACATGGTACGCAGTATCGCCGTCTGCCGTGCAGAGAACTGCACTGACGCCCGCTGCCTGGAAGCGGTAAGAGAAATCATGCTCCACAAGCTGATTGGTAGCCGGAATCGCAATGGCGCCGATCTTGTGCAGACCCAGAATGGCAAACCAGAACTGGTAATGCCGCTTGAGCACGAGCATCACGCGGTCGCCGCGTCGGATGCCGAGCGAGGTAAAGTAATTGGCGGCCTGGCTGGAAGCATCTTTCATGTCCTTGAATGTGAACCGCCGCTCCGTTCCATCCAGAGCCACATGCAGCATGGCGAGCTTTTCAGGCTTTTCACGGCCCAGCGCATCCACAATGTCAAATGCGAAATTGAAGGATTGCTCATTTTTGAAAGCGATGGACTGCAGTTTCCCGTTTGCATCCTCGGGCGCATCGACGAAGCGGGTGTAAATGCGCGCCTCCGGATCCGGACTCTGCGCCGTCTCGATCATGGCAGCGCGGTCGCCGCCGGCCTCCGGGAGGCTCGGCTCCTGTGGGCGGAGCACGATCGCATAGAACAGGCAATCCTGACCGTCCGCAGCAACCATGCCGTGCGGAATGGAGCTGTCATAGTAGATGCAGTCGCCTTCATGCAGAAGCTCGGTATGTCCGCCGACCTGAACTTTCATACTGCCGCGAATGACAAGATCACATTCCTGCCCGACGTGGCTGGTCAGCTCAATGTCCGAATAGAATGCTTCATCAGAGTATTTGTTTTCAACGAACAGCGGGTCTGCAATGCGGTTCTGAAAGCCGGAGGCCATGTTGTAATAGATCATCTCATGGGCCTGCTCGATCTTCTGTCCATTACCCGCGCGTGTCAGCGTATAGGATCGAAGCTTTGGGCTGCTGCCCTCGATGAGATCTGTAACGTCAACGCCAAAAGCCAGCGCGCAGCGGTAGAGAAAAGCGAAGTTGAGGTCGCTCTGCCCGGCCTCACAGCGAAGATATTCTTCTTCGCTCGTGCCTGTTTTCAGCGCCATCGTCTGCGCCGAAAAGCCGGAGATCTCGCGCAGCTCTCGGATGCGTCCCGCCATTTCCTGAATTTTGAAGTCCAGCCCTGTGAGTGTTTTTTTCATGGTGTTACCTCCGTGGATGCAAAAAAGCCCGTCTCAAAGAAATGATTCTTTGAGACGGGCTGCATACAGCATACCCGCGGTACCACTCAAATTGCACCTGCCTCACGGCAGATACCACTCATCGACTTCCAGCAAAGTCTAAGCACTGACGCAGCTGACGCGGGAGAGGTCTACTTGCCATTACGGGCGTTCTTCTCTCCGGCTCGGGAGCTACAAATTCTGCGCGTCTGTTACCGGTTCACACCATCCACCGGCTCTCTGAAACAGGACTTGCGCGGAACCCTCTCCGTCGTAGCCTTTATTGTTGTTAAGAATCATAACGAAAAAGTATGCAATTGTCAAGAAAAATTTTCGGTGGTTTTCTGTTGTCATCATCCCTGTCTGCCGGAGCTGCATATTGGGGCAAACCAGCGTAACCCAGAGAACACATATTGAGCGTATGCCGGTCCGGTTCAATCGCCGCATCGTCGAAAAATCACGGTTATCAGAGCTTGCTTCGGATGATCTTGCCGCTGATGGTCTTCGGCAGCTCTTCTTTGAACTCCACAATTCTCGGATACTTATACGGCGCGGTATGCTGCTTGACGTAGTTCTGGATTTCCTTCTTCAGCTCCTCCGTGCCCTCGGTGCCCTTGACGAGCACGATGCTGGCCTTGACGACCTGCCCGCGCACCTCGTCCGGCGCAGCGGACACGCCGCACTCGAGCACATACGGCAGCTCCATGATGACGTTTTCGATCTCGAACGGCCCGATGCGGTAGCCGGAGGACTTGATGACGTCGTCCGCGCGGCCAACGTACCAGTAGAAGCCGTCCTCATCGCGCCACGCGAGGTCGCCGGTGTGGTAGAGTCCGTCGTGCCAGACGGCCTCAGTGCGCTCCTTGTCCTGATAATAGCCGAGGAACAGCCCGCAGAAGTGCTCTCGTCCCGCGGTATGGATGACGATCTCGCCCGTGTCGCCGTCGGCAGTCGGGGTGCCGTCCTGATTGACAAGGTCGATGCCGTAGCCGGGGATGGGCTTGCCCATCGAGCCGGGCTTGAGCGGCTGGCCGACGAGGTTCGCAATGCCGAGCGTCATCTCCGTCTGGCCGAAGCCCTCGGCGATCTGCAGCCCCGTCGCCTTTTCAAACTGATAATAGACCTCCGGGTTCAGCGCCTCGCCCGCGGTCGTTGCGTGCTGGATGGAACTGAGGTCGAAGCGGGACAGATCCTGCTTGATCAGCATCCGGTACATCGTGGGCGGCGCACAGAACGTCGTGATGTTGTATTTGGCGAACATCGGCAGGATCTTCTCGGCGTCGAACCGATCAAAGTCGTAGACGAACACCGCACCCTCGCACAGCCACTGGCCATACAGCTTGCCCCAGAGCGCCTTGCCCCAGCCGGTCTCGGAGATCGTGAAGTGCAGTCCGCCGGGCTGCACCCAGTGCCAGTACCGGGCCGTAACGTAATGGCCCAGCGCATATTTGTAGCTGTGAACGGCGATTTTCGGATAGCCGGTCGTGCCGGACGTGAAGAACATGAGCATCGGATCGTTGCCGCAGGGCGCGTCTGCCGTGCGCGTGTAGCGCCGGGAGAACAGGCCGTATTCCGCGTCAAAGTCGTGCCAGCCCTCGCGCTTGCCGCCGACGAGAACCTTCGTCAGATGCGCACCCGCGTCGGCCTCCGCGATGTCGACCTGATGTGCCGTGTCGCCGTCCGCCGTACAGACGATCGCGCTCACGCCCGCCGCCTTGAAGCGATAGGTGAAATCATGCTCCATCAGCTGGTTCGTCGCCGGGATGGCGATCGCGCCCAGCTTATGCAGGCCGAGGATCGCAAACCAGAACTGATAGTGCCGCTTGAGCACCAGCATCACGCGGTCGCCGCGCTTCACGCCGAGTGACGTGAAATAGTTCGCCGCCTGACTCGAAGCGTCCTTCATGTCCTTGAACGTGAACCGCCGCTCAGTCCTGTCGTTTGCGATATGCACCATCGCGAGCTTGTCCGGCTCACGCCGTGCGAGGCCGTCCACAATGTCGAATGCAAAGTTGAACTTGTCCTCGTTGCGGAACTCCAGCCGCTCCAGCGAGCCGTCTTCCTTTTCCACCCCGTGGACAAACTGGTCGCAGAGCAGCTGCTGCTCCGGCGTCTCCTCCAACGCCCGTGTCCGCACGGACAGGTCCTGCTCCTTTTCGCTGCTCGCCATGATCATTGCGAGGAATACACAGTCCTGCCCATCCACGGCGATCATGCCGTGCGGCGTGGAGCTCTTGTAGAAGATGCTGTCGCCCTCGTGGAGGACTTCCTCGTGCTCGCCGACACGCACACGGAGCGTCCCCTTCACGACGAGGTCAAATTCCTGTCCGGCATGCGTCGTGGTGTGGATCGGCTGGCTCTGCAGCTCCTTGGAATACTGATAGGTGACCCAATACGGCGTCGCCAGCTTCTGCCGGAACATTGCCGCCATGTTCTGAATGGTGATGCCGTCCTCGCTGGCCGTCACCGGACCCATGCCCCGGCGCGTCACCGTGTAGCTCGAGAGCTTGGCGCTCTGGCCTTCGAGCAGATCCGTCAGCTCCACGCCGAACGCCAGCGCGCACTTGTGCATGAACGTAAACGGGAAATCGACCGTGCCCTGCTCATAGCTGTGATACTGCTCGACGCTGACCTCGGTCTTCTCGGCCATCTCCGCTTCGCTGTAGCCGACGATCTCGCGCATCTCGCGGATTCGCTCTGCGATCTCCATCAGCGGGTTGGCAGCCGGCTTCTTGGTTTGCATCATCATAGTGGGTTCCTCCTGTGTTAAACTGTGTAAGTTACTTCGAACGAAAAAACTCGCCTCAAGGATTCCTAAGAATCTTTGAGGCGAGTTTGTGAATCACAATACCCGTGGTACCACTCAAATTGCAGCTCTGAGAACTGCCGCTTCAGGCTCTGACAAGCCCTATCCCGTAACGTGGGCGGACGAGAGGCGTCTACTTGCGAATGGTGTTCGGGCCTCCAGCTCGGAAGTGATAGGTCACAGGAGTTCGTGCTGCCGGTTTGCACCAACCACCGGCTCTCTGAAAGCAGTCCGTCCGACCGTCTTCGTCACAGCTTTTTTGATTTGAACTTGCCCCAAATTTAACACAGTCTTTGCAGGCTGTCAAGTATAAATTTTACTAATACCGGCTATCGGTGCTTACCGCTTCACCTGCTCGGCGGTCTGCGCCGTGTCGATCCCGGCCGCGCCCTCCAGGCCGAAGCGCTCCGTCGCCTCCTCGCGCATCTTGTATTTCAGGATTTTTCCGGCTGCGTTCATCGGGAATGCGTCGACAAAATCGATGTATTTCGGCACCTTGTGCCGTGCCATGCTGGCCTTGATATAGTCCAGCATCTCCTCCACGGTCACGCTGCCGGGCTCCTTGAGGATGATGCAGGCCATGGCCTCCTCGCCGTATTTCT
>OGMF01003527.1_pt1 | contig 11635 bp, 9 predicted proteins | sample 1572921 | NCBI WGS metagenome assembly OGMF01 (sample SAMEA2581919, study PRJEB24529) | metagenome | biome: Human gut stool | place: China | collected 2011
TGCTTTTCAAGCAACCGCCCGCTTTTTTAATATGTTTTGTTAATTATTTGTTCTTAGAAACTGCCCTGTTGTATGCGGCTTGTCTGTTTTGAACATCTTTTTGAGATATTTGAGAAATTATGGTGTCAACTGATGTTTGAATTGATTTATCACTTGAACCACCTAACCACCAAGAGTTGCCATGTTCTGCGTTAATTTTTGCCCTGAATGAGTGAGCTTCACCACTCATACCTAAAGATTTTGCTTTGTTAAACAATGCATCACATAGAATTTTTTCTACATTCTTTTGTTCATTTGAGAAAAATCCGCTATGATATTCATCTTGAATTGATTGAATTAAAGACTCACCGTCCATATTTTCAGAATAGTTTGTATTCCATTCTTCTAGAACATATAGAATGTTGTCATTGTTCAATTGACCAAGAGCTTGTCTTAATTGGTCATTTTTAGTACCTGCGCCCTTCATTGCGTCATAAAGTTTTTCTGCAATTGCGGCTGCTTGTTCTTTTGTTTTTGCTTCCTTAGCTTCGGCATTTTTTAGGGCTTTAGCATCTTTTGCGGAATCGCCTGTTGTAGAAATACCATACATATTCAACTTCATTTTTGTTTCGTTTGTTTGAGTTTGTTGAGATGCTTGAGCATAAGGGTTTGTAACGGTTTGTTGTGCCCCTGTTGCCCCAGTATTGGTTGTTGAACCTGTTGCTGTAGTGCCTGTTGCAAATTGTGGCATTGTATAAGCTCCCAAACCATTAAAATTATATTGTTGAAAACCATATTGAGCATTTTGAAGATTTTGCATCCATTGAGGCATCATCAAATCTGCGTTCCAGTTCGGAACATTGCTCAAGTTACCTAAAGCCCAATTATTCAAATTGTAATTACCAGAGGCAAGTCCAAACAAGGAACTTGTCATATTTGCCATATTCAAACTTGAAAGTGGATTTATTGAATATTGTGCCCCCATAAATGCAAACGGGTTGTTATAATAATTTGTCGAAATAGCTCCTGTCATTTCTATTTTAATCCTCTCAGCGTAAAATAATCTCTCGTACTTATATAAAGTTTTTATTTCAAAAAAAATTGACTTTTTCTCGCAAAACATGATTAATACTGAGCTTGAAAGGCTTATTTTATAGGCAAAAGGCGATTGTAACATTTCTGTTACAATCGCCTTAAAAGCATGAATTTAAACCATTTTAAAGATTTTATCGGCTAAATTTCACCGTACAAATCGTATTCAGAAGAAGAAGTTATTTTAACATCTTCAATATCTGCAGGAACGACTTGTTTATCAGTTTTAATATAAACCATACCGTCAATTTCAGGGGCATCATATTGTGTACGAGCCATTACGAAGCCATCATCTGTAAAGCCTTCGATTATACAAGGTAAGGTTTTACCAACAAATTTTGCGTTATTTTCAGCTGAAATTCGTTGTTGAAGCTCCATTAACTTTTTAAATCTTGCGTGTTTTACTTTTGCTGGAATTTGATTTTTCATCGCATAAGAAATTGTTCCCTTTTCTCGAGAATATTCAAATACGCCCATTTTATCAAATTTCATATCTTCAACAAATTTATATAAATCTTCAAATTGTTCTTCAGTTTCTCCAGGATAACCAACGATAAAGGCTGTTCTAATTGCAATTCCCTTCACTTTTGAACGAATATTTTTAACAAGTTTTCTATAATCTTCAACAGGTCTGCACATAGATTTTAAAACCTCTAAATTTGAATGTTGAAGCGGTAAATCAATATATTTAACAACCTTGTCTAAGCGAGCAATTGCATCTAACAATTCATCATTTACAAATGTTGGATAAGCATACATAATTCTAATCCAAGCAATTCCGTCAATTTTGTTTAATTCCTCTAACAATTTTGGTAAAGTTGGCTTGCCGTACAAATCAACACCGTAGCTTGTTGTATCTTGTGCAATTAAAACAATTTCTGTAACGCCTTTATCAGCAAGTTTTTTAGCTTCATTTAAGACATCTTCAATTTTTCTAGAGTGACATTTTCCACGTAATTTTGGAATAATGCAATATCCGCAATTATAGTTGCAACCGTCTGCAATTTTGATGTAAGAGCTTGCACCTACGGTAATTTGTTGACGTTCGACTTGCTCTGGATAGCAATATGAAGGTATTTCAGATACATTTGAAACGTATTCTTCACCTTTTAATAATTTATCTACGGTTTCTGCAATTTCTGTAAAATCAGTTGTGCCTAGCATTGCAACAACTTCAGGAATTGCATCTTTTAATTCTTCTTTATGTTTTTGTGGCAAACAGCCTGTAACGATAACCTTTTTGCCTTCATTAACCAATTTCAAAATAGAATCAACCGATTCTTTTTCTGCGTCATGAATGAATGAGCAAGTATTTACAATGCACACCTCTGCCTCTGAATCGTCAAGCGTAATTTCGTAGCCTTTTTCAGCCAAAATACCTAACATCAACTCAGAATCTACCAAGTTTTTTGCACAACCATGATTTACTAATGCGATTTTTGTCATATTTACCTCTTTTTTAACTATTTTAGCATAGAAAATCAATACGACCTCATTTGTCGGTACGATAGTTTATGCTATAATCAAAGAAAGGAGATATGTATGGATATTATTTTATTTTTGGCTGGATTTTTGACAGGTGCAATCCTTGTTGCAGTAATTTTTACAGTTGTAAATAGCAAGGGAAAAAATTCTACAGACGCACTTATGAAACAAATGGAGTTATATTTTGAAAACACCGCAAACAAAATTTTTGAAGAAAGTTCAGCGAAATTTTCTAATACAAATAAAGAGAAATTAGACGACTTTTTCTCAAAATTTAAAGAAAAGATTGAGGATTTTGAAAAACGAACAAACGAAAAATTTAAAAATGAAGATGAAAACTTTATAAAATTCGACCAAAACATTCGCCAATTCATTGAAGCTGGTTCAAAAATTGCGCAAGATACAAGCAATTTGACACAAATTATGAAATCGGATAACAGAACACAAGGGCAATGGGGTGAAATCGTCTTAGAACATGTCCTAGAAGCCTCTGGTTTAAGAAAAGATGATGAATATTTTATTCAAAAGGCTGATACCGTTGAAGGTCGCCCTGATGCAATTGTAAAATTACCAGAAAACAAATGCGTAATGATTGATGCAAAAACATCACTTGCTTCTTTTTCAGCATATTTACAAGCAGAAAGCGAAGAAGAAAAACTTCAACACTTGAAGGAATTTAAGGATTCAACAAAATCTCACATTGCAGGCTTAACAAAACGTGATTACAAGCCAAGCGACGAAAGTCTTTCACCAGAATATATCTTGATGTTCATTCCAATTGAAAGCTGTTATTCCTTAATGTTCTGCGATGATAATTATTTATGGGATTTAGCGTGGAAAAATCACATCATGCCAGTTTCTCCGTCAACTCTTTTAGCAAGTTTGAAGATTATCAACGCATTTTTAGTTGTAAACAGACAAAATGAAAATGCACAAGAAATTTCACGTCTTGCAACAAAAATGTTGGATAAATTTTCGGATATGGTTAAAAACATTCGTCAAGCACGAGAAAAGATTGATACAGGTTTAAAACAACTTGACGGACGTGATAGCATTATTGTAAATGCGGAAAAAATGACCGAACTTGGGGCAAAAATTAACAAGCCACTTCCAGAACCTGAAAACAGAGACGAAGAATAATAAATTTAAAATAAAGTAAGGCGCAGTTTCTATCGAAACTGCGCCTCTTTTTAATTTTTGTAACGCTTTGTTTACAAATTCTAAAGTTTGCCCATGAAACTTCCGAATACATACTTGTGTGAAAAAGAAAGTGTGTCGTTATGGAAGTAAATGCTATTTCATCAGTAAATATGTATCAAACAAGCGCAGTTCATTCTGTAAACGCTGTTCAAATGGGTACATTAAGCGAAGAAACAATTCGTAAGTTAAAAGAATTAGGCATTGACCCTAATACAGTTAAAAACGAAGCCGAAGCTCAAGCATTAATAGCACAGGCTCAAAAAGCTAAACAAAACAATAACGGCGAAAAAGTTCAAGGCAAAACTGACATTCAAATACAATCTATGAAGAAAAAATCAGAAGACTTGGGCAAAAAAATGGAAGATTTAGCAGAAAAATTAGGCATTACGCTTTCAAAAACAGATAGTGCAAAGGTTTCTATTGAAAAATTAGAACAATCAGTTAAAGCAGTTGCAGAACCAAATCAAATGAACAAGGTTGGTGCTATAACAGATAAAAAAATTGATGAAAAACCTGAAAACTTAAAAGCAGATTTACAAGACATAAAAATAACCTACGATGATGTAGAGAGAGCAAAAAACACAGCTTTTGCTGGACAAGATATGATGGCAATGCTTAACAAAATGGCATTGGGCATTTCATAAAAAAGATAAGAAGAAGTAATTAAACCCACATAGAAGACGAAGAAAAAAGACGCCGTTACAAAAGTACACTTTGTAACGGCGTCACCCTATGTTTAAGGTATAATTAAAATACACTAGACGAAAGGATTTTTTGAAATGAGAAAAGGGTTAATTATAGCTGGCTCTATATTGGGAGCTTTTTTGGCTATTTTATATATTGGATTTTTGTTTGTGCTGCCAAACGTAATCGACTTGAACAGTTATAAACCAATGGTTCAAGAGCTTGTTAAGGCTCAAATTCCTTTGAATGTAGACTTTAAAAACGCAAAAATTAGTGTGACACCACTTCTTTCAATTGGGGTCAGAGCTGAAGATTTGAGCATAAAATTTGAAGACGGAAAAACTTTATTTTCTGCAGATAAAGCCAAAGTTAGAATTGCCCTACCTAGCTTGCTTGCAATGACAGTAAAGGTTTCAACGGCTGAAGTTGAAAATCCTTACGTGGATTTCACAATTGTTGACGGCAAACAGTTCAAAATTTTGACTCTTGTTGAAGAAATGCTTCAAGCTCAAAAAGATACTCAAAAGGCAAAAGAACCACAAGAAACACCTTTTATTGCAAAATATATAAGAATTAAAGTTCCAAACATTAAACTAAAAAATTACAAAATTTTGGTGAACGACGAAAAATCAAAACACAACTTACAATTTAGCGGTGACATATTGAATTTGGGCTATTTCAATGGTAAAACTGCGAAGGTAAAAACTATTGCGGAATTAACAAGCGACGGACAAAAGAACATTGTTGCGGACATCAATATAAACACCTTCTTGCCAGAGTTTGAACCTTCTTTAGATGAAGAGGACGACCAACCAGAAAAGATTGAATTACCTTTCATTAACCCTGTTTTGATGTATCAAAAATATGACTTAAAATCTAATATTGCAACAAAATTAAAAATTCGAAAAAACGACGGATTGTATAAATTTTACGGCTTTGTAAACATTGATAATACAACATTAAAGCTATCCCACTATCAACTGCCAGAATGTTACTTTCATGGCAAATTCAAAGGTACAAAAGCCGTTGTGGATACTGATATTTCAGTAACAAAAGACGAAAAATTACAATTAAACGGTATGCTTGATTACGGCAAAAATAAAAAACTTGACCTGCACGTAAATTCAGACAAAATCCATTTCCAAAACCTAATTATGGTAACAAAAGCCTTTTTAGACTCAATTCAAGTGCGTAACAGCCTTGATACTCTGAAAGGGCAAGGTTATTTTGAAGCAAATGCAAATATAAAAACAAACTTCAAAAAATTAATTTCCAATGGTAGCATTATAGTTAAAGATGGCGCTATAACTAACAAATTTAGCGGTCTAGGCTTCACAAAAACAAATTTGAACTTTTTGTTTGATAACAATATTTTAGAAATAAAAGACTCCTCAACCCTAATCAATAAAGCTCCGTTGAAATTCGACGGTAAGATAGATGAAAAATCCCATATTGATATTGCAATTTTGGCGGATAATGTTCCAGTAAGGGGCTTGTATCACGCATTTGCACCACAATATATGAAGGACAAACTTGATATCTATTCAGGATTTTTATCACTAGATACAACGATTAAAGGTGAATTGAAACAGGCTATTGGCAAACTAAAATTAAGACTTACAAATTTGGTTGTAAACAGCGACACTTTCAAAATTACGAATAACGATGCAGAAGTTGATATGCTTGTTAATAAAACAACATCTAAAATTGACATTTTGAACAAAGGGTTGAATATCAGCCTATTAAAATCAAATTCAACTATTTTTGATAACCATTTGAATGTGCAAATTCTTGGTTCAAAAATGACAATTGACCCAACTGAATTACTTATCAATAAAGGCTCTATCGTAACTGTAAAAGGTACAATCGACTCAAATAAAAAAGAACCTACTTTTGATATTGATGCAAAAGGTTTGCTAGATGCGGTTGATTTAAGACAGTTTGCAGGTGACGATTTTACTGGATACATTGATGCAAAAGGTTCTTTACCAATGACATTGACCGTAAATGGTAATATGAAACGTCAAGACATGGTATTAAGAGTTTTAACATCACCAGCTAATTATGTTACACCAATTCATTTAAAAGAAATGAAGGGCAAAAACGGCTTGTTTCAAGCAAAAATCGACTTTAAAGGTAATCGTCTAAAAATAAAACAGACTGGTTTGTTTAACAGAACTACAAAAACTGACGATAAAGGTAATACAACAGAACATCTTGAAGAAATCTTAGGAATTTCAGGAACAATCACAGGATTGAAATCACAACCCTTCATCAATGTTATAAAAGTTGCAATACCAAAGACTTTAAATGGTTCAATCCATATCTTTAGAAACTCTGGATTTACAGTACCTTCAAACTACCTTTACATCTTTGGTGACGCACAATCACCACTAATTAGAGGGCAATTTGGTATTAAAAACTTATACATAAAGGACCTGCTAACAACTTTGGACGAATTGTATTTGTATTTTTCAGGTAAAAACCTTACTGTTACATCAACTAACCTAAATCTAAACGGTTCAGATGTTTCAACTGCCTTGAATTTACACCTAACACCAGAGGATATTAATACAATTTCAAACCTTAGAGTAACTTCAAACCACATAGACGTTGATAAGTTAATGATGGTCTCAAAGGCAACAACACGTGTTTTACCTAAATCAACAGCTAAATCAAGTGTAAAATCCGCTTCTCAAACGCCTGCAGATATTCCCGTAACCTTCAAAAATAGTTCTATTGCATTAAAACACATAAAATTTGGCAATATAAGATTAAAAAATACAAATTCAAAAATAGCTCTTCATAAAAATATTTTTTACCTAAATAACCTTCATACACACGCTTTTGGCGGGAATGTTTACGGCAATATTTCAATGAACTTGCTAAATTCCTTGCTAAAAATTGACATAAATGGCGGAAATATAAACACAGAAAAGATGTTATTGGCAACTGCAAATATGAAGGATACATTGAATGGTAAATTGTCGTTTACAACCAATATCTCGATTGACGGTGGTGCTACAAGCTACGAAAAACAAATGAAATCACTAAAAGGAAATGTTAAATTTGCAATCCACAACGGTCAATTCGGACCATTCGGCAAGGTTGAAAACCTAATTATGGCTGAAAATATAAGAGACTCACAGTTCTTTCAAACTGCGTTGGGCGGTGTTATTAACGGCTTAACAACTATTGATACGACTCACTTTAAAGAATTAAAAGGTTCTCTAAACTTCAAAAATGGTATTACAACAATTAATCCGATAACCTCTGATGGTAATGTTTTAACACTTTATATTTCAGGGGATTTCGACTTGCTAAAAAATACAGCAGATATGAAGGTTCGTGGTCGACTAGCATCAATGCTTTCAAATATGCTTGGACCAATCGCAAACGTAAATCCTGTAAACTTGGTGAAAATAACTCCAGGCTTAAATGTAGCATCAGCCAAATTGTTTACATTGTTCACACAACCTGTTACACAGGCGGAATTGAACAAAATTCCAGCTTTTGGAAACAAAACAGATAACCTTAATGCAACAAACTTCCAAGTTGTAATAGAAGGTGACGTCGCAAAACCATTAAAATTAGTAAAATCCTTCAAATGGTTAGCGCTTCAAGACCAAATCAACTCGGCTTCAGCGTTTATTTCTACGCTTCCAGAACCTGAAAGTATTACAACAACAGTTGAAGAAGCACAAGCGCAAGAGACTTATGAAGCAAAGAAAACAACAAAAATAAAGAATAAAATCTTAAAAAAAGAAGCAAAAGCAAAGGAAGCGCAAAAAGCTCAAACAGAACTAGAAATGGAACAAATTCAACAACAAGAAGAAAAAATTGACGAATCTTCAATTAATGAAGAAGCGAAAGAAGAATAATTCTTATTATAAGATAGTTAAAATGCAAAAATGCGGGTTCTTTCAGAACCCGCATTTATTTACGAATAAAACTTATGCTTTTTGAGCTAAAACTTCATCTCTGTAACGAATTAAACCTTTTGCCAATTGGTCTGGACAACTAGTCCCTTTTGTTCCACATTGAATACCTTGAAGTTTTTCGATTACGTCATTAATTTTCATTCCTTTAATCAAGGATTTTATACCTTGCAAATTTCCGTTACAACCACCTAAAAAATTTGCATCTTGAATAACATTATTTTCATCAATTGCAACTTGCATTAATTGACAACATGTACCATTTGTTTGAAATTCTATCACTTTTACATTTTCTTTCATATTTTGTCCTTTCTATAACGTACGTATTTTTACGTACGTATTTATACGGTCTAAAAGTTTTTGTTGTACAATAATATTATGAATAAACATGGAGAAAAAGCAAGACGACTGTTCAGACAAGGCTTTTCATGCTCGCAAGCCGTAATTGGTGCGTACGCAGAGGATTTGGGACTTGATACTGAAATGATGCTAAAATTAGCATCCTCATTTGGTGGTGGCATGGGTAGATTACGAGAGGTTTGTGGCACGGTTAGCGCAATGTTTATGATAGCTGGGCTACTTAAAGGCTACTCTAATCCGACAGATTCCGAGCTGAAAAAGGCTCACTACACACTTATTCAGGATTTAGCAAACAAGTTTAAGGCTAAAAACGAGTCTATTGTTTGCAGAGACCTGCTTCATTTGCTTGCAACAGAGAAGATATCGCCAATTCCGACTCCTCGCACAGAAGAATACTACAAAGAACGCCCTTGCGCTAAATTTGTAGTTGACGCTTGCGATATAATAGACGCAGAGCTACTTTCAGCCATTGAAGTATAATTGTTTTTACAATTTGACAAAACGGCTAAAAACGCCTACAATAAAGAAAAATAAGGAATACAGGACAATCGTAATGCCTCTAAAAGCATCTAAAATCAAGGATTTAATCAAAAATAAGCAATTCGAGCTTGCTATGCAACAGCTTGAAAATGCTGACACGCTTGATTTGTACCTTTTGAGAGGTGACTTGAAGTATGAAATGGAAGATTATGAAGGCGCTGAAAAGGACTTTACTAAAGCATTAGAGCTTGACAGCCAAAACTTAAAAGCCTACAACAATCGTGGTAACTGTCGTGGAAACTTAGGTTTATACGAAGATGCTATTAAAGACTATAATAGAGCGATTGAAATTGACCCAAACTATTCAGAGGCTTACTTTAACAGAGGTTTTGTAAAATACAACCAAAGACACATAAAAGACGCAATTGCAGACTACAACAAGGCTATAGAGCTTGACCCAAACAATTTTATGGCATACAACAATCGTGGAAATGCTAAAAATTACTTGAAAGACTACGATAATGCCATTCTGGATTTTGATAAATCAATTGAATTGTATTCTAGTCATAACACGTATTTTAACCGTGCATTAGCAAAAGAAAACATAGAAAACTATGAGGGCTCAATCGCAGACTACAACAAGGCAATCGAACTAAATCCTAACGATTATCAAATATACAAAAAAAGAGCCTATTCAAAATATAAAATTGATGATTACAAAGGCGCTATCGCTGATTATAACAAGACTTTAGAACTTCACCCAAACGATTTTGAATCTATCATCAGTTTGGGTATCTTAGAGCTTGAATTAGAACAATATCAAGAGGCTTATGACACCTTTACATCTGCAATAAAGATAGACGCTGAGTTTCCTGACATTTACCTTAACAGAGCTATTGCCGAATGTGCGTTGTGCCGTTTTGACGAGGCTTTACAAGATATAGAAAAATTATTCGGATTTAATAATGTATTCAAAAACGACTACATCTCTTTATTTAACAAACTTTCAGAGATTTTAGAAGATTTATCAGAAAACCAAAAATCAAACGAAAAAGCCAAAAACTTCGCAAAAAGACTAGAAAATTACAAATCTATTGTAAACGATACTGACTTCAGAAAAGAATTCAAAAAATAATTCAAACCTCACTAAACGCCCTAAAAACAGGCAAAAAAAAGGAAGTCTTTCGACCTCCGGTTGGAATTAAGAATATCTAGAAGTTGGTCTAGAATATTGTATATATTATTAAACATTAAATTTATCCAAAATTTTATTACCCGACTGGGTAGTTTTTTGATTTTTCTTTGACATGAGCGCTTTGCTAAAGTAAAATCTATTAATAATTTAAGATTAGGGCTTTATAAAATGGACAAAACAATAAACATCTATATTGTAGAAGATTACGTACTTTTCAGACTTTCAATTGTTAGTGGGCTAAAAGGTTGTGAAGGTATAAACATTCTAAACGCTTTTGCAACTGCCGAAGAATGTATTGAAGCAATGGAATCATGCCCAGCTGATGTAATTTTAATGGATTTAGGTTTACCGCAAATGAATGGTATTGAAGCTACAAAGCTAATCCACGAGCGTTTTTCAAACACTCATATTATTGAACTAACTTCTCATGAAAGCGAAAACGAAATGTTAGCATGCATTGCATCTGGTGCTAGAGGATACGTATTAAAAAGCACGTCTAACCTACAACTCGCAGATATTATCCGAGCTGTTTCAACTGGTGCATTTTATTTTGCCCCAGTATTAGAGCAAATTCCGCTTGCAGAAATACCAAAGCCAAACTCTACAAACTTTGACAATTTATATTCATTTGATAATATAAAGGAAAAGCTGTCCTCTAGGGAACTTGAAGTTTTTAAACTTGTTGCACAAGGAAAAACTAATCCCGAAATAGCAGAGGAGTTAATAATCAGTTTAAATACAGCAAAAGCCCATGTTGGTAACATTTTAAACAAATTACAGCTATCAGACCGAATGCAAATTGCAGTTTTAGCGTATAAAGCAAATATTGTAAAATGACACAAACTGAAAAAAAATTATCATATCAAAACAAGACAAAAACTTTTAAATACATCAATGTTGCGACATTTCTACTAGTCGTGATTATTTTTATGGTATTATTAGGGATTTTTACACCTATCATTGAGTTAGGAGCAGAAGAAGGAATTATAATTATAATTTCATCAATCCTCTTGTATTTACTTTATTTAAACTCACTTAACTCAAACTTATTCAAACTTAAGTTTCAATACTTGCAAAGCTACATGAATGAGCTAAAAACAAACACTCCAGACCTTGTTTACATGAAAAACTTAAAATCAGAAATTGTAGACTGCAACAAGGCTTTTTTAAACTTTTTTAATCTTGAACAAGAAAAAGTTAACGGAAATAATTTTTTCTATTT
>OGMF01003534.1_pt1 | contig 11616 bp, 10 predicted proteins | sample 1572921 | NCBI WGS metagenome assembly OGMF01 (sample SAMEA2581919, study PRJEB24529) | metagenome | biome: Human gut stool | place: China | collected 2011
GCCGATTTGGAATGGATTTTGCATCGTAACTGTGAAGGTACTGAACAGTTACGAAAATATATTGAAAAATATATTGAGAAGGGCTGAAGCAATGCCGGAAGAAACAACACATAAGCGCCGCGTGCGTTATAAGGGAACACATCCCAGAGCATTTGAAGAAAAGTATAAAGAGCATGATCCTGAGAAATATGCCGATACGGTAGCTAAGGTAATCGAGAAGGGGAGTACTCCCGCAGGAATGCATATTCCCATTATGGTAAAGGAGATCTTGGACTTCTTACAGATCCGTCCTGGACAAAAGGGACTGGATGCAACACTTGGCTACGGCGGACACACCCGGAAGATGCTGGAAAAACTAACAGAGGCGTCAGGGACATCAGGGCTGACAGATGAAGTCTATATAAAGGATGACGTTCAGACAAAGGGTGATTCATGGAAAAATCCAGAGGAGAATTCGGAGGACAATTCAAGGGATAATCCAGCGGACAATCCAGAGGACAACTCAAGGAATAATCCAAAGGACAATTCAGAGGAAGTGTTTAGAGAGAAAGCTCCGGAGGGACATCTGTATGCACTTGATGTTGATCCCATCGAAATTGTAAAGACCGGAGAACGGCTTCAAAAAGCAGGATATGGAGAAGAAATCCTTACGATTCTTCAACAGAACTTTGCCAATCTGGAAACGGTAGCAAAGGAATATGGTCCGTTTGACTTCATGCTGGCGGATCTTGGTGTGTCCTCCATGCAGATTGATGATCCGAAACGAGGATTTTCCTATAAGGCAGACGGGCCGCTTGACCTGCGTCTTGATCCGCAGCACGGGATTCCGGCTTCACAGAGACTTCGGGAGCTTAACAGGGAGGAACTGATCGGAATGCTGGTGGAAAATTCCGATGAACCCTATGCGGAGCAGATTGCATCCGAGATCTGCAAAACATTCAAAAAGGGAGGAAGCATGGATACCACAACGGCATTACGTGAGGCTATTGAACGTGCATTGTGTTTTCTTCCGGAGAATAAAGAAAAGAAGGATATTTTAAAGAAGACCTGTCAACGTGTATTTCAGGCACTGCGTATTGATGTGAACAGTGAATTTGAAGTTCTGGAGGCGTTTCTGAATGCCCTTCCTGAGGCATTGGCAGATGGAGGAAGAGTAGCAATCCTTACGTTCCATTCCGGAGAAGACCGTCTGGTAAAAAAGGCATTCCAGCAGTACTATCGGGAAGGAATTTTTGAAGAGATTGCAACAGATGTCATCCGTCCCACTGCGGAAGAATGCCGTCAGAACGGTCGTGCCCGGTCAACCAAGATGCGCTGGGCCATCCGTGCAGGACGGTAAATTATCTGGTAACAGTACAATCATTTCTATAGGGCGGACACCTGACATAATTTATATGGCGAAGTAACCACATGAGGTAAACTACGCTGCGCGATAGCCTGGCTGGGCTGTGGCGCAGCTTTTTTTTACGAAATTATTCTTACCAACTCCGTTTCTGGAGTGATCAGCTGCCATGAGATTTCCAGGAACCATTCTGTCGTAAGATTTCCAGGATCCATTCTGTCATAAGATTTCCAGGAACCATTCTGTCATCAACTTTGCAGGAACCAGTCTGTCATAAGATTTGCAGGAACCATTCTGCCATGAGATTTGTAAGAGCCATACTTCCACAAGATTTGCAGGATCAGTTCTTGACATAATGTATGATACACAGTATACTATATTAAAATAATAGTGTGTGATACACAATACTGTGTGATTAATATTTACATTTTAAGAAACGATAATTTGAAAGATAATTTGAAGGGGGAAATAGGGTGAATTGTGATGAAATTGTTTCAGGATTAATTTTGGAATTCCGAAGAGGAACACTCATCATGGTAGTGTTGGCACAACTGAATAAACCAATGTATGGATATTCACTGGTAAAGGAATTAGAGGGAAAAGGTATTCCGATAGAAGGCAACACATTATATCCTCTACTGAGAAGACTGGAGAGTCAGGGACTGCTAAAAAGTGAATGGGAAACTGACGCAGCGAAGCCGAGAAAATATTATATCATCACGGAAGACGGGAAGCTGGTTTATAAAAAAATAAAGGCACACTGGGAAAAGTTTTCCCGGTCAGTCAATGCGCTTATGGAGGAAGAATAGATGGTAAAAAATGATTTGATCGACAGATATATTTATGCAGTTACGAAACATATGAAATCTGCCATGAAAAAGGATGTGGCAGCGGAATTAGAGACAATCATACAAGATATGCTGGAGGAGCGCTGCGGGGATGTTACTCCAACTGAGCGTGATATCAAGGTTGTCCTGACGGAACTGGGAACTCCGGCTGAGCTTTCTTCGAAATATAAGGGTGAAACCCAGGATTGTCTGATTGGACAGCCATATTACAGTTTATATGTGTATGTACTGAAAATTGTGACGGCCTGCGTCAGTGGGGGAATGCTGCTTGCTCAAATTATGGCAGCATTAACATCGCATACGATCTGGTATATAGCGATCTATCATACTATTGGCGGAATTTTGGGCGGTATATTGACGGGATTTGCATTTGTGACATTGCTGTTTGCATTCTTTTATAAAAAAGGAATCAAGGTGGATGGGTTAAATGATGGAATAGATAATTTGCCGCCTGTTCCACAGAAGCGGAATCGAATTTCGAAAGCAGATGCGATTGTTGGCATTATTTTTTCGGTTATTTTTACAATTGTATTTCTTGTATGTCCACAGATTTTATGCATTGCATTTGTGAAAAACGGGGTCGATGTGTATGAACCGCTTTTTAATCTGGAATACATCAGACAAACATGGTATCTGATTCTTGCATTTGGAATTCTGGGTGTTGCAAAGGACAGTGTGAGACTTATTGATGGCAGCTATACCAAAAGAGTGATGCTTACTACCATGATCACCAATATTATTGATGGTGCATTAACCACCATCTGGTTGTTAAATGATAAGGTTATGAATCAGGATTTTTTCGATGGTATTGAGCATTTGTTCGGAAAAGATGCAGAAGTTATTTCGCAGGTTTTTATACACTTTAACATGGTATTTCTTGCAATCATCATTTTCGCGTTAACAATTGATTGCATTGAGACAGTTGTAAAAACAGTAAAATACAGTCATCAATAGGAAAAGAATTTCAGAAGGATCATAAAGCTCCATTTACAAATAATAGCAGCAGTTTTCCTGATTTTGAGACGGAAATTTTAGAAACTATTAAATGTAAATGGAGCTATTTTACTTAAGCGGGCCGGGTATTTTTGTATTTTCCCACATTTCTTTTGTCATAATGTTTGTATGACAAATCCGGGTCTCATTTAATAAAGGTACAGGAACGGCATCGCAGGTATGATGGTACTGAAAGCCAAGCTTTTCCTGTACTCTTTTTGACTTCTGGTTTCCCTCATAGTAACCACACCAGATCGTTGTCATGCCAAGCTCCTCGAATCCTCTTCTAAGAAGCTCTCTGGCAGCCTCCGGCATATAACCTTTTCCCCAGAAGGGCTTACCCAGCCAGTAGCCTAGCTCACATTCGTCATCACGATTGGTCATGTCGGTGTGCCCGTTGAGCATTAATTCAACCGCACCGATAGCAATATTATTTCCTTTTTCACAGACGGCATAACATTCCGGACCATGAAATACCTGCTCAATTACGTTACGACTTTCTTCGATGCTTTGATGAGCAGGCCACCCGGCAATCGGTCCCACATCGGGATCCCTGGCATATTCAAATAAACTCTCGGCATCTTCTAAAGTCCATTTTCTTAAAATCAGACGTTCGGTTGTCAGCATGAGTGATAATTCCCTTCTGATTATATAATTTCAATGATATAAGATGGCATTAGTATATCATAAGATTTTATATCATAACAGATTTTTTAAGTTGACCATACATAAGTGACCATAAAGTGACCATAAAAAGAAAATGTATTGCATCTATATGTTTTTCGTGTTATGTTTTATAAAAGTAAGTAATTTCTGTGGCATCTATTTATATTTGAAATCAGATAGAGAATTCTGTCAGAAAATTCGAGCCCAAAATTCCACAAAATGATCAGAACCATATTGAGATATTAGAAGTATATCGAAACAATCATACTTGTAATGATATTTACAATGATATCTGCAATGATATTTACAATAATATCTGCAATGATGATATTTACATAATATCTGCAATGATATCTGTATCCTAATGATTGGACTTATATGAAGTTAATTATAACTATATTGAAATGCTTAAAATGATATGGAAGGAATTATTGTCATATTCCCCAGTATAGCTATACCAAAAAAGCAGCGATATATCAACTTTTTAAATCACATCCATTAAAGTACTAATATTATGTGTTGGGGTCAAAAGATATTTTGTCCTTAGCTTGATATCCATGAATTGCTCCGCTGCGAAGCCGCTCCCGCAATTCTCAAACATTCAAAATCCTCTGATTTACTACATGAATCGTTACTTTCTCATATTTGGCGGGTTCCAAGTTTAAAAGTCTTATCGCACAAGCGCGAACAACTTTTTGACCTTTTGATCCGGATATCATCATATTATTCAGACATAAAATATGAATCGTTCATGCTCAAAATATCTATATTAAAAATATACATCATAAGGGAGTATTATGTCATACGAAGGAATGAAAAATAAAAATCAAAAATTAAAGGAAGAAATTACCGAGTTGCAGCTGAAATTAGGAGAATGTCCGGAAGGGAATCTCAATTGTGTAAACAATAAAGGGTATTATAAGTGGTATTATCATAAAGATAGTATGCAGCTTTATATTCCAAAGAAGCAGCGGAAATTAGCAGAACAGCTTGCAGTTAAGAAATATATGTCAGCACTTCTTGAGGATAAAAAGAGAGAAAAGGAAGCAATAGAGCTGTATTTAAAACATTGTGTTGCGAATGATGGATTGGCAGAAAAGCTCTTGAGTAATAAGGAATATCAAAATTTACTGTCAAATTATTTCCGACCGGTAGATTCATCGTTATCAGAATGGATGCAGGCTTCTTATGAAACAAATAATAAATATCCGGAGCAGAAGATTTTGAAATCATGTTCCGGTAATATGGTTCGATCAAAATCAGAAATGATGATAGATTCAAGTCTCTACATTCACAAGATTCCTTTTCGATATGAGGATACGTTGGCACTGGATGATATTATACTGTATCCTGATTTTACGATCCGGCACCCGAAAACAGGAGAGTATTTTTATTGGGAGCATTTTGGTTTAATGGATGATCCTGTTTATTGTAAAAATACATTTTCCAAACTTCAGCTTTATACAACAAATAATATTGTTCCAGATATTAATCTGATTACAACGTATGAAACCAGGGAAAGACCATTGAGTATGGAGAAGATTGAAAGGATAATCACAGAGTATTTTGTAGAATAAGCTATGAAAGGGTCGTTACAGAGTATTTTGCAGAATAAGCTATGAAAGGGTCGTTACAGAGTATTTTGTAGAATAAGCTATGAAAGGGTTATTACAGAGTATTTTGTAGAATAAACTATGAAAGGGTTATTACAAAGTGTTTGCAGAATAATTATAGATGGGGTTATTGCGGAGGGATTTCATTTCATTTTTCCATATCATTTTCAGATAAGGACAAGTAATTGGACATAAAGAAGTAAAAAACAGGAAATATATCCAAAATCAAGGAAAATCAGGAAACAAGCGGTAGAGTGTATGGGAGATATTGGACATAATGGAGCTTCAAGAAGTGAAAATATCCAAAAACAAGCCACAGCAGAGGAAATTCAAGAAGCTATGATGAGAAAAATGGATATAAAGAAGCAAAAAGCAGGAAATATATCCAAAATCAAGGGAAATCAGGAAACAAGTGATAGAGTGTATGGGAGATATTGGACATAATGGAGCTTCAAGAAGTGAATATATCCAAAATCAGACCATAGCATAGAAACCAGCATAAACAAGAAAGCTACAATGGAAAAGACAACAGCGTGAGTGGTGGGCGGACAAAATTCTGGACATAACAGAGTAAACACAACAGAGTAAACACAACAGCACAAACACAACAGCACAAGCACAACAACGTAAACACAACAGCACAAGCACAACAGCACAAACACAACAGCACAAACACAACAACGTAAACTCAACAGAAAAATGCCCCCGTACATCAACCGATGTACGGGGGAAATCTACAAATTAATTACACTTGATCTTTCAGTAATTACTGAACGCTTACAGAAGTGATGTGAGGGTTAACACCTTCATACCAGTATAAGAAGCCTTCCATGTCAACAACATCGCCAACCTTGAGATTCTGTACTGCTTTGTAAACATCGCTGTCCTTATCGCACAGATAAGATTCAACAGTGAAGGTGTAGGTATTTCCGTCAAGGGATACATTGAAGTATAAGTCGTCGCCTTCTGTACCGGAACCATCCCACTTGTAAAGGAATGCATCACCGGCATCGTTAGCAGCTTCTACGGTCATACCCTTGAAGGATACGAACTGGTTCTGGTAATCAATTAATTCGTCCTTGCCAAGTAAATCAGTAACATCCTTAGCATCAGCAACGAAAGTATCGGTATCTTCGATTTCGTAAGTAGCATCAGTGATTTCTACTTCGCCGGACCACTCGGACTTGAAACCGGTAACTTTGATTTTGGTTCCGGGAACAAGCTTGTCATAATCTTCCTGAGAGCAGGGAAGGTTGTAAACGAAGAAAGCACCGTCCTGATTCTGGGTGTAGAAGGTAGCCTGTCCAACACCGTTGTCTTCCCACCAGGCCTGCTTAGCCTGTACATAAGTTTCGACACAAACCTCGGTATCAACAGCAGCAGCAACATAATCTGCGTAGCTCATAACGCCTTCAGCAGTAGCAGCGTTTTCGGTGTCAGCCTCTGCTTCAGCTTCAGCAGTGTCAGCTTCAGCAGTATCTTCTGCTTCGGCAGCGTCTTCTTCAACAGTTTCGGTAGCATCTTCTACTTCGGTAGCAACTTCTTCTGTTGTGTTCTCTGTAGTCTTGGAGCAGCCTGCTACTACAAGTACAAGAGAAAGTGCGAGTGTTACAAGTAATGATTTTTTCATAAAAACTCCTCCTAAATAGATGTGCTATCACACATGGTGATAACTTCATTGGTAAAAGTTCTTTCGGCAATACATCGGGTAATATGCATACCTGATATTGTGCATAAGAACTTTTGGTTGCAACTGATAAGGTTGATAAAACTTTATCAATTAACTGCAATTCACATTATACCTTAATATTCTGATAAATCAATGGTGAATTTGCCTATTTTTCCGCTTTTTCAACGCTTCGGATATAACATATAGTAAAATCCCTGCCCATGTGACAGCGAGAGCAGTCAGTAAAAGCACTGCTGTCTGGGGCAAAGGTCCTAAATCCGTCTTGCCGGCAGAGCTCATATTCTTCTGATCAAGACGGTAAAGGGAGGTTACGTCCTCAAACATTTTCTGCATAAAAGCATCATCTACCGTCTGTTTCCGGCGGGTGGATTTTGTAACAATTTCGATCAGCTGGCCGGCTGCGTCACGAAGGGAGGCAGAGCCATTGAATACCGGGGTTACAAAGGTGTGATCCGTATTATCTAGCAAAAGCCTGGAAGCCTTGATCTTCACATCGTAGTGCACGTTGTTATCCTCACCGGCACGGGATAAATAATCCTGATATTCAGCAGAATCCTGAGCCTTTGAAGTGACAGGCACATAACCTTCGGTTTCGGAATACGCGATCTGCACGTCATTGGTGAGCAGATACTGGGTGAACAGCCAGGAAGCAAGCACTTCCTGTGGATCCTTCTTGTTGAAGACACAGACGGAAGGTCCCTGGGAAATCATCTGCGGATTTTCCGGGTTAAACTGCGGGATCATCATAACTTCGGTGTCAAAGTCAATGAGAGCATCTTCACTGATGTCGGAAAGCGGGGCATGGGTTCCCATCCAGGTAGCACCGGCAGTTGAGTCAATGGCGAAAATACATTGCCCTGCATTAAGGAAGTTCGCCGGATAACTGGAAATCTTGAAGGTGGAAAAGGCTCCTGTTTTCGCATGGGAAGCAATGGTATAAAGCAGCTCTGTAGTGGTATCGTTAAAAATTTCAATATCGCCGTCAGCGGTCGAATAACCGGCATCCTTTTGCTTCAGCATCTGGATCATCATGTTGTCGGTGGACTTGTCAATAAAGGGAATCATGACCTTCTGACCGTTAAGGGCAAAGGTTCCATCCGCATTCTGCTTCGTCGCAGCCTCAGAAACCTCCCAGATGAAATCCCAGGTCAGGGTTTCCGGCAGGGTATAACCAAGCTTTTCCACATAGGTTTTATTGATATAGCAGGCTTCCGTGGAGCGCATATATGGCAGGGCATAATAATGACCGTTAAACTCACATTCCTTCAGAAATTTCGGAATGATCTCATCCTGTGTTGGACCGTCGAAGAGAAGCTCCGAACCGTCCAGCCCGTATTTTTCATTGGTAAAAAGAGTATCTAACGGAACCACGACGTTGCTTCCGGTGAGGTAAGTGGCAATGTGATCCGGATAGGTAATGCAGACGTTGGGGGTGGTGTCCGTTGCAATGTTCGTGATGACATCGTTATAAATCTTGCCATAATCCGTATAGAGACGTAAGTTTACGGTAATATTGGGGTACAGCGCCTCGAAATCCTCAATCGCTTTCTTGTAGATTTCTGTCTGGGTTTTATTCGTATCATTCTTTGCCCAGAAGGTGATTTCATAATTCCGGGAGGTGTCGAAGTCTTCCGGAACGGTGAAGCCACTCTGCCCTCTGGAGCCGTGACAGCCGGTAAGCCCCAGGGTACCGGCAATCAGGGAAAAGGTAAGCAGTAATTTTCCAATGGTATGTTTTCTCATCCCTTTGTACCTCCTCTCGATACACCTGCCATGACCTTTTTACGGAAAATCAGGAACAATACAATAAGCGGCAGGGAGATAACCACAACCGCAGCCATCATGGCGGGAATGTTCTCACGTCCGAAGCCGTTTTCACGGATTTCCTGAATGCCGTTGGAGACCAGATAATAGTTCGGATCATCGGTAATCAATCGTGGCCATACATAGGAATTCCAGCATTCAATGACCTTCAGGATAATGATGGTAATGAGGGTCGGGCGGCAGATCGGGATCATGACCTTACGCAGATAGCGCAGATCCGAGGTGCCATCCACCTTGGCGGCATAATAAAGCTCGTCCGGGATCTGGGCGAAATTCTCACGCAGCAGATAGATATAGAAAACCGAGGTTACAGACGGCAGAATCAGTCCTAAAAAGCTGTTGCGCAGATCAAGGTTTGTGATGGTGACAAAGTTCGTGATGATGACAAGCTCATTCGGAATCATCATTAAGGACAGGAACAGGGCAAAGGCAATGTTTTTGCCGCGGAATTCCAGTCTCGCAAAGGCAAATGCCGCAAGAGTAATCACGATCAGCATAATTGCTGTAGTAATCACAGTAAAAATCAGGGTGTTCCATAAATATCTGCCCAGAGAAACCGTGGTAAATGCATCAATGTAATTCTGCATTGTCGGTGACAGGGTGAAGAATGACGGAACGTATTCACTGTTGTAGGAGCTGTAGCTTTTTACGGAGGTCAGGATCATCCAGTAAAAAGGAAACAGAACCATGACCGCCCAGAGGATCAGCAGGGTATAAATGACAACATTTCTGACAATGCCTTTTGCTTTGGCAGATTTTTCAAGCTTTTCGTAATCCATGGCAGTGTCCTCCTTAATAATATACATGCTTTTTGCTGACCAGCAGATTAATGCAGGTAATGGTCAGAACAATGGTAAAAAGGATGATGGCGGCTGCCGACGCATAGGAAGGATAGCCACCGCTGTTACCGTAAAGCATGTCGTAAACATAGCCGACGATGGTGTTCATTTCAGCGGCATTCAGATCGGTACCGAACAATGCAACGGCGTCACTGTAGGCCTTGAATGCACCGATGAATCCGGTGATGACCAGATAAAAAATCATGGGAGAGATCATCGGAAGGGTAATCTTACGGAAGATCCTCGCACGTGAGGTGCCATCCACCCTGGCTGCATTGTAATAGGTCTGGTTTACCGAAGCCAGTGCACTTGTCAGGATCAGAATTTTAAAGGGAAGAACTACCCATATGGTGTAAAAACAAAGTACGAACATTTTCGCCCAGTAGGGACCATCAATGAAATCCACGGAATGTCCGCCGAAAGCCTGAATCAGGAGATTCACCATTCCATCTGTGTAGGCGGTCTTTTTGAACAGAATCATAAATACCAGACCGACTGCCAGTGTGTTTGTGACATAAGGCAGAAAGTAAATGGTTTCAAACAGTTCCTTTAAGGGTCTGATTGAACTTAAGCCCAGCGAAATGAACAGTGCAAGGAGTGTGGACACCGGAACGGTGATGATAACCAGGATAAAGGTGTTCTTAACCGCCTGCAGAAAATAGGTATCGTGCAGTACATAGGAATAGTTATAAAGTCCGACGCCAAAGTAGGTCTGGGATGCGGAATTATAGCCCTCCTCAAAGGAATATACAAATACATCAACTAAAGGATAAATCATAAATACACAAAGAAACAGGAACGCAGGCAGCAGATAAAGCCACCCCTTGAGGTTGTTTTTTTCTATCATGTCGGAAATCTCCTTCCTTATCCAACCAATAAGTGATTATAGGGTATACAGGCTGCAGAATCAGGATCCGGTGTAGGGAATCCTTTCCTGCGTATCCTTATGGAACAAAAATACCTTATTGGGCTTCAAATCAAAGGAAACAACCAAAGAGCCGGTGTCTACGGCGTTCTCAGCACTGATAATGGAACGGATGGTGGCATTTTCGGACTCTTCTTTGGTAGAAACGACACTTACGTCACGTCCCATGACTTCAATACGGCTCAGATTACAGTGGAGCGCACCGTTTTCGTTGAGGATAAAGCCCTCAGGACGAACACCAACCCAGACCTCCTGGTCCGGAATATTTCCTGCCTTAAAAATGGCATCCTTTCCTATATATAAGGTGTGCTCCTTCACCTGTCCACGGAAAACATTAATCGGAGGAGTCCCGAGGAACTTCGCAACGAACAGATTGGCAGGATTGTCATAAACCTCCTGCGGCTTTCCGATCTGTTGGATCACGCCCTCTTTCATGACAATGATCATATCGGAAATACTCATGGCTTCTTCCTGATCGTGGGTGACGAAGACCGTTGTGATTTTGGTTTCACACTGGATCCGGCGCAGCTCCTCACGGGTCTGCAGGCGGAGTCGGGCATCCAGATTGGATAAAGGCTCGTCAAGGAGAAGAACCTTCGGCATTTTTACTAACGCACGGGCAATGGCAACACGCTGCTGCTGACCGCCGGAAAGCTCACTGGGCTTACGATCCATCAGCATTTCAATCTGAACAAGCTTTGCAGCCTCTAATACGCGGCGGTTCATTTCCTCTTTGGAGAGCTTGTCCTTTCCTTTTAAATTTTCAAGAGGAAACTGGATGTTCTGCTTTACTGTCAGATGCGGGTACAGGGCATAGTTCTGGAAAACCAGTCCGACGCCTCTGTTTTCTGCAGGGAGATTAGTTACCTCATCCTC
>OGMF01003537.1_pt1 | contig 11604 bp, 9 predicted proteins | sample 1572921 | NCBI WGS metagenome assembly OGMF01 (sample SAMEA2581919, study PRJEB24529) | metagenome | biome: Human gut stool | place: China | collected 2011
TTGCGTCCATAATTCCCAGGGCGTTGCCCTGGGCTAGGAGCTTCTGCCCTTTCAGGGCGTGCTGCTTCAGGTATTAGTGGGTTGCCTTCCACCATCCAGTCTTCTCTCTTCCCTTGAGAGCTACACTGTGCTGGCTCGGGTCGGAGATGGAAAGGCCGCAATAGCTCTTCACCTGGAAGATGGTTCCTCTATACGAGTCCTTCAGCATGGTAATTGCCTCATCGGTATGCGCTGCCTCCTTGATGGTTTTCTGCATCTGGGCGGCAAACTGGTCTTTCAGGTAACCGCTTGGCTTGAGGCTATCTACATATACCGACATGTCATAGAACAGGTTAGGAGTGAAGCCGTCGAGAGGTTGGATTGTTTCTATTGGAATGGAGGAATCGAGCGTATATTTGCTGTTGATTTCCTTCATGACACTAGCCAGGTTATCCATCTCGCGACAGTCGATGGCTGCCATGTTGCAATAAGGTACGGCGCTGGATTTGTAGAAGTTGACAATACCGTTTACGATGCCGGAATAGTTGGGCGTTGCGGAATTGAGCATGCTCCAGATGCTTCGGTATGGAATGCCCATACCCATCACCTCGCTGCTCGAACTGATGAGATAGTTGGTGACATCCTTCAGCTCGTATGCTGTCTCCACATTTCCCATATAGCAGGCATCGAAGAGAATGTATTGCATCTTCATTCCGCTCTGTCTGATTCCTTCTGCCAGGGTTGGGAGGTCCATGGCATAACTCTTGGAATTTACACTTCCAAAGAAGCGGGTGACTGGATGGTCTGGGTCGCTACCAAACTGGATGCCGCTGAATGTACTGGATGGCTTGCCGGCTGTGGCTGTGCTTCCGAAGCCAGGACGGGCATAGTTCGGATAATTCACCCAATCTTCTGCATAGGTCCATCCGGAACCATGTACTCCGATGATGAGGGCATAGTTGAGTGCCTCGGCATTTTGCTTCACCTCATTGAGAAGGTTGGCGAATCCCTCTGCCGTGCAATAGCTGTTGTCCTCGTAGGTCTTCACGGGCACACGGTTCACCGTCCTGCTGGCGGCATCGTATTGCAGATCGTAGAGTGTGCTCTTGTTGTATTTCTCGCTGAAAAATACCATCACACGTGAGTCTCTGAGTCCTTTCTTGGCTACGATACCCTGGCAGATGCTGTCGATGTTGTTGGCAAGGTATTGCTTCAAACCCGAACTGGTGGTACTGCCTGTCCATGGATAATATACCAGGATGGTCTGCTTGTTGACGCTATCCACATCAAAAGCCTCGTCGCTACAACTGGTGAAAGTCATGGCGAACGAAAACATACATATAAATAAGGTGAAAAGCTTCTTGATCATAATAAAAAAGTTGAATGTTGAATGCTGAATGTTGAGTTGCAGAATGGCTGACGAATTAGTCCGTCTGATTCCACATTCATCATTCTACACTCAACATTCAACATATATAAAAAGAATCTGTTACTTCTTCTTCAGCTCCTCGATGGTTGCCTTGAGGGCAGCAATCTTCTCAACAGAGTCGCTTTCCTTCTTGCGCTCGAGGGCTACTACCTTCTCAGGAGCGTGAGCTACGAAGTTCTCATTGCTGAGCTTCTTGCGTACACCCATCAGGAAGCCCTCCAGGTGCTTGAGCTGAGCCTCTGCCTTCTCAATCTCGGCTGCCACGTCGATGAGGTCGCCCAATGGTACGGCAAACTCGTCGGTGCCTACCATGAAGCTGGATGCATCGGCACTCTTCTCGGCGATGACCTCAATCTTGTCGAGGTTAGCCATCTTCAGCGTTACCTCGTTGTATGCCTCGAAATCGTTCTTGCCTACTACCTGCAGAGACAACTGCTCCTTCTGGGCAATGTTCTTCTGGTTGCGAACGGTACGAACACCGGCGATAATCTGCTTCACTGCCTCAATGTCGGCTGCCAACTTCTGCTCCTCAGCTGTAGGTGCAGGAATCTCCAGCTTCTCACGCATGATGCTCTCGCCATCCTTGCGGTCGTAGATGTGCTGCCACAACTCCTCGGTGATGAATGGCATGAATGGATGCAACATCTTCAGCAGGGCATCGAAGAAACGGAGGGTAGCGTCGTAGCTCTTCTGGTCAATAGGCTGACCGTAAGCTGGCTTCACCATCTCCAGGTACCAGGATGAGAACTCATCCCAGAACAGCTTATATACAGTCATCAATGCCTCAGAGATACGGTAGTCCTTAAACTGCTTCTGCATCTCCTCGTTCACCTCCTTGAGCTTGGCGTCAAACCACTTCACGGCGATTTCAGCACTCTTAGGCTGCTCGATATCTGCAGTCTCCCAACCCTTCACGAGGCGGAAGGCATTCCAGATCTTATTGTTGAAGTTACGTCCCTGCTCGCAAAGGCTCTCGTCGAAGAGGATGTCGTTGCCGGCTGGAGCACTGAGCATCATACCCATACGAACGCCGTCGGCACCAAACTTATCGATCAAATCCAGTGGGTCTGGTGAGTTACCGAGACTCTTGCTCATCTTGCGGCCCAGCTTATCGCGAACGATACCTGTGAAATATACGTGCTTGAAAGGCATCTTGCCACGATACTCGTAGCCAGCCATGATCATACGTGCTACCCAGAAGAAGATGATGTCCGGACCTGTTACGAGGTCGGAAGTAGGGTAGTAGTAGTTGATCTCCTCGTTGTCTGGATGCTCGATGCCATCGAACAGAGAGATAGGCCACAGCCATGAAGAGAACCAGGTGTCGAGGCAGTCGCTCTCCTGCTCAAGATCCTCAGCCTTGATGCTGGCGTTCTTCTCCTGGGCGAGCTTCAGAGCCTCCTCAGCAGTCTCAGCTACCACGAAATCCTTCTTGCCGGCGTTGTCGAAGTAGTAGGCTGGGATGCGGTGACCCCACCAGAGCTGACGGCTGATACACCAGTCCTTGATGTTCTCCAACCAGTGGCGATAGGTGTTCTTGTACTTCTTAGGATAGAACTCGATATCATCGTCCATCACAGGAGGGAGGGCGATGTCGGCAAAGTGCTGCATCTTGAGGAACCACTGTGTAGAGAGCTTTGGCTCGATAGGCACATTGGTACGCTCAGAGAAGCCCACCTTATTATTATAGTCCTCAATCTTCTCCATCAGACCGGCGTTCTGGAGGTCGATGGAAATCTGCTTGCGCACGTCCATGCGGTCCATACCTACATAGAGGCCTGCAGCCTCGCTGATGGTACCGTTGTCGTTGAAGATGTCAATGGTTTCCAAACCGTGCTTCAAACCGAGGGCGTGGTCGTTGATATCGTGAGCTGGAGTTACCTTCAGGCATCCGGTACCGAACTCGATATCTACGTATGTATCCTCGATGACAGGAATCTCGCGGTTTACGAGAGGTACAATCACGTGCTTGCCCTTCAGCCAGGTATTCTTCTTATCCTCAGGGTTGATACACATGGCAGAGTCGCCCATGATGGTCTCAGGACGGGTAGTTGCTACCACGGCATAGTAACCCTTCTCATCCTTGTGCATCACGTTCTCCTCATCCACCTGCTGGCAGTCCTGCTCTACTACATAATACTTCAAGTGGTAGAGCTTAGAGTGCTCGTCCTTGTAGATAACCTCCTCGTCAGAGAGTGCAGTCTGAGCCTTAGGGTCCCAGTTGACCATGCGCACGCCACGATAGATAAGTCCCTTCTTGTAAAGGTCGCAGAAAACGTGGATTACGGCACGAGAGCGGGTCTCGTCCATGGTGAATGCTGTGCGGTCCCAGTCGCAGCTGGCACCGAGCTTGCGGAGCTGCTTGAGGATGATGCCGCCGTGCTCGTGAGTCCAGTCCCAAGCGTGCTTGAGGAACTCCTCGCGGGTAAGGTCAGTCTTCTTGATACCCTGCTGAGCAAGGCGATTAACTACCTTAGCCTCGGTAGCGATACTAGCGTGGTCGGTACCTGGTACCCAGCAAGCGTTCTTGCCCTCCATGCGTGCACGGCGAACGAGAATGTCCTGGATAGTATTGTTGAGCATGTGTCCCATGTGGAGCACACCCGTTACGTTTGGTGGAGGGATTACCACCGTATAAGGTTCACGACCATCTGGCTTAGAGCTGAAAAGCTTGTTGTCGAGCCAGTACTGATACCATTTACTTTCCACTGCTTGTGGATCGTATTTACTTGCTAATTCCATTGTTTCTATCTAATTTTTATTCTTTTTCTTTCTTTTTCCTTAAAAAACGGTGCAAAGATACGAATTTTTGAGCGAAAAATGCTATCTTTGCATCAAAATTATTAATTTTTGCACAAAACGATGGTTAGTAATGCAGTAAAAGAAGTTTCAGAGCAAGATAGAAGAAAACTGCTAGCCGGTTTTCTCTATGATATGGCGAAGCTGATGTTTGGCAGCGTTGCTGTGGGAGGATTGTCGCCTCTGATAATTGGAGGTGATTTCGGTTTGCTTAATATAGTGTGTTTTTTTGTTGGTTCAATATGTGGGTTCTTACTTGCATTTGGTGCCAATGATTTGTTGAAGTATAAAAAGTAATGGTTATGGAAGCATATTTGTTTTTTAATGTAATGATGTTTGTGTTTGCATTGTCTTTTGTCATTTTCCTCAACACGAAAGCCGGGAAGAAATGGAAAGATAATCTTTAATGTTAGGTTACAATCATGCATACGAAAGAAGAGAAAATGGCGGCGTTCAGCCGCTTGCTGGATGTACAGGATCGTTTGCGCCTGCAGTGTCCATGGGATAAGAAGCAGACATTCGAGAGTCTTCGTCCGAATACCATTGAGGAGACTTTCGAGCTTTGTGACGCCTTGATGAAGCGCGATTACAAGGATATCAAGAAGGAGCTGGGCGATGTGCTGGAGCACGTGATGTTCTATAGCATCATCGGCAGAGAAGACGGCGAGTTCGATATCTGCGATGTCTGCAATCAGGAAGCTGACAAACTGATGTTCCGCCATCCTTTCATCAACTGGAAGGAAGAGGGCAACTGGACTGTGGCGAATCCTGATATGTATATCAATGATGCGGGACAGGTGGTATATAAGGAGTTTGAAAAAACAGAAACCGGGAAGGTAGAGGCTGCCAATACGGAAGAAACTCGGAAGGCAGAAACTGCCAATTCGGAAGAAACCCTGGCCCTTGGTGCCAGCAAACCCAAGAATGCTGCTTCGGTAGAGAAAACCTGGGAGCAGATCAAGCAGCAGGAGAAAGATGGCAACGAGCGCGTTCTGAGCGGTGTGCCAAATTCCCTGCCATCCCTTATCAAGGCCTATCGCATTCAGGACAAGGCACGAAACGTGGGCTTCGACTGGAAGGAGAAGGAGGATGTATGGGATAAGGTATACGAAGAACTGGAAGAACTCAAGGCAGAACTTGCCAAGGGAGATAAGGAAAACTCTACCCAGGAACTCGGCGATTTCCTCTTCTCCGTCATCAATGCAGCCCGTCTCTACAAGCTCAATCCGGACAATGCGCTGGAGAAGACAAACCAGAAGTTTATCCGCCGTTTCAACTATGTAGAAGATCATTCGCTCAAGCAGGGTAAGAATCTGAAAGACATGAGTTTGGAAGAGATGGATAAACTGTGGGATGAAGCCAAGATACAGGAAAGACTTCAGAAAGAATCGTAAGCTTCAATAGGAGGAGCTTCATGATAAACAAGATAAAACGTTTTTATAACAACAAAAACTATAAGGATTATGAAAAGATTAGTTTATATGATGATGGCTTTGGTGGTACTCTTTGCTGCCAATAGCTGCAAGGATAAGAAAACCGCACAGGTAATCACTCCTACAGATTCCCTCGATCTGGAGGAAGTTGCCGATGATTCAACCATCTACGGTGTATGTGGTGAGGGTACATCTATGCACAATCTAGAGCTGATTTCTGATGAGGGAGATACGCTCTCAGTCTTTATCGATGATGAGCAGCCAGACATCGTGCTGGGTGGTTTGCTGGCAGGCGACCGCATCGCTCTTATCGGTTACAAGGCTCAGGATGGAGAGATGATGGCACAGAAAATCATCAATCTTACTTCACTCTTGGGCAAATGGACTTCACTCGACAAGAACTTCGATTTGCTGGAAGGCGGAGAGGTAAAAAACAATGTGAAGGCTGAGACCAATCCTTGGACTTCATGGAAAATCCTGAACGGAAAGCTCCTGCTCAACAAGGATACCTTTGCCATCGACAAACTGGGCTCTGACAGCTTGATGCTCGAGAATACCCAGGGCATCTATGTCTTCAAGCGCCAGGAGTAAATAGTCATTCTAAATTTTAGATAAAGTTGGAACCATTTAAGATACATATACTGGGGTGTGGCAGTGCGCTGCCAACCCTGAAACACAATGCTTCCTCGCAGCTCATAGAGATGCGGGGAAAGTGCTATATGATAGATTGTGGCGAGGGTGCACAGATGCAGTTCCGTCGTTCCCATATCCATTTCTCCAAGCTCAATGCCATCTTCATCACCCACATGCATGGTGATCATTGCTTCGGATTGATGGGCTTGCTTTCTACGCTCGGAATGCTCGGACGAACATCTAAGTTAAGAGTCTATGCTCCAAAGGATTATGCTCCTCTGTTTAAACAACAGGTAGAATTCTTTATGCAGACGATGGAGTATGAGATGGAGATGATTCCGGTGGATACGGAGAAACAGCAGATTATCTACGAAGATCATTCTCTGTCGGTGGAGACGGTGCCTCTGAAGCATCGTCTGCCATGCTGCGGCTATATCTTCAGAGAGAAGCCTACGCTGCCTCATATCAAGAGGGATATGATAGATTACTACGGCATCCCAATCAGTCAGATCAACAACATCAAGAATGGGGCTGACTGGACCAACGAAGATGGTGAAGTGATTCCGAATGCCCGTCTGGTGACACCTGCCGATGAGCCCCGCAGTTATGCCTATATGAGTGATACCCGATATATTCCGAATCTCTGGGAAAAGGTGAAGGGGGTTACGGTGCTTTATCATGAAAGTACTTATACTTCGGAGCAGGAAGACCGGGCTAAGATCTACAACCATAGTACGGCGAAGCAGGCTGCGATGGTGGCAAAGGCTGCCGGGGTAGGCAAGTTGCTCCTGGGACATTATAGTGCGAGATATAATGATGAGACGGTTCTGCTGAAAGAAGCCAAAGAGGTTTTCGAGGAAAGCTATCTCACCAATGAGGGAATGGTTATCTCGGTATAAAAACAACCTTGCATCAAAAAAAGTTTGTTTTTTGGTGCAAGGTTTTGTGTTGATATTCGTTTAATACATAAAAGATAGAGAAAATTGGAATCTGAAAAACTACTTTTGCACGACATCAAAGGCGGCAGTCGGGCGGCGATGCACCGGCTCTACGACCGCTACGTAGGATATGCCATGGCGGTAGCGCTGAGGTATGTCCCTTTACGTGATGATGCGGAGGATGTGGTGCAGGATAGTTTTGTGAAACTTTTCTCTGGTATTGCCAACTTCGAGTACAGGGGCGAAGGTTCGCTGAAGGCGTGGTTTCTCCGGATTGTGGCAAATGAGGCTATCAGCTTTACCCGAAGGCAGAGTCGCATCACTTTCGTGGATGAAGTTCCGGAAGATGTGAGTGACGACGAACCGGAGGTAGAACGGGTGCCGCCTGCCGTATTGACGAAGATGATCGGTGAATTGCCCGAGGGCTATCGACTGGTTCTGAACATGTTTGTGTTTGAGCAAAGAAGCCATAAGGAGATTGCTGATCTGCTGGGCATCAAGGAGAGTACCTCTGCTTCGCAATATCTAAGAGCCAAGAAGTTTCTGGCAAAGAAAATAAATGAATATCTAAATAATATAAACGAGAAAGAATATGAGTAATCAAGATTGGACAAGCAAACTTCAAGACCAGTTGGCAGGCTATCAGGAGTCTGTCAGCCACGACTTGTGGGCAGGCATTGAACAATCGCTTGCTCAGAAAAATATAGAATCTGTTTCGTCGAATCCACAGTCGATAGCTTCAGAAAGCTCAGAATCTGCAGATCTACACGTTGGTTCAGAGGCTAAAAAGGATGCCAGGGTTTTACACGACAGTTCAGAGGCTAAAAAGAATGCCAGGATAGTCTATTTCAAGCGATGGTCTGCGGCTGCAGCAGCCGTGGCATTATTGGGAATAGGTGGAAGCTATGTTTATCTGCACCAGGAGGATGTAGAAAAGGGTAATCTGCAATTGGCATCTCTTTCATCTCCTGCAGTTTCAGCGGATTTGCAATCCGCTGCATCCCAGCCAGCTCCATCTCACGTTGTTTCAGCGGATTTGCAATCCGCTGCATCCCAATCCGCTCCATCCCACGTCGTTTCAGCGGATTTACAATCCGCTGCATCTCAACCCGCTCCATCCCCCGTTGTTTCAGCGGATTTGCAATCCGCTGCATCTCAACCAGCTCCATCCCTCGTTGTTTCAGCGGATTTGCAATCCGCTGCATCTCAAAAGAAGAAGGGTAATGTTCTTGAGAAAGAATCTGAGAATGAAATCTCTTTGCTTGCCGAGGACCCTGAGCCGGCAGAACCAGTATCTGAGGATAAGGCTACCGATAAGTCTTCCGATTATAAGGCCTTAACCCGCTCTACCGATCATCATGCGGCAGCGTATGCTTCTCAATCTTATCATTTTGAAAAAAATGAGGAGGTTTCTGGCTGGTCGATGCAACTCTATGCCGAAAACCTGACGCCAAGTTTGGGCGGTGTGAATTCCGACGCGTCTGGAGGCTATAATGATTTTAGCTATGGAACGATGGCAGAACCGCTGCCGGGTGTCATCCCTGATCCGACGGCTGGAGGCATATATGGAGAAGAATATCTCTTGGCATCCTATAAGGCGATTCAAAGAAAACAGCAGGTGAATGCCAAGCATCATGCTCCAGTATCTGTTGGTTTGCAGGTAGCCTTTGGTATTGCCACTCGTCTGTCTTTGAGCACGGGCTTGGTATATACACGCACTTCTTCTGATTTTTATCCATACGCACCAAGTAGTAACTACAACGTTCATCAGGTGCTTCATTATGTGGGTATTCCGGTGGGATTGAATTATGAGTTCTGGCAGAGTGGAGGCTTCCATGCTTATGTGATGGCTGGTGCTGAGGCTGATTACAATGTGAAGAATGATACCGAAGAAGAGGGAGTAAAGAAAGAGAATGCCAAGCGAGACAGAGTGCAGTTCTCAGGAAAGGCTTCGCTCGGTGCGCAGTATGACATCACACCAAAGGTGGGTCTGTATATCGAACCGGGTGCTAAATATTATTTCGATAACGGAAGCCATGTGGAAAATACCTTCAAGGATAAGAAGCTGAATTTCAATCTCCAGTTCGGTTTGAGATTCAATCTATAGTATATAGTATCAATTACTCCCATCTTTTTAGAGAGTAATGAATAACGAAAAAGGCAGATTGCTAATTTGCAACCTGCCTTTTTTCGGTTTTTTATGTAATATACTATTTCTTCAAAAGCTTCTCACTCATATTGAGAGCAGCCTTTCTACCATCTCCCATTGCGAGGATTACGGTGGCACCACCTCTTACGATGTCGCCGCCAGCATAGATTTCCTCAATAGAGCTCTGCATCTGGTCATTTACGGCAATCGTATTCTTTCTGCCAAGTTCCAATCCCTCAATGCTCTGAGGAACGAGAGGATTAGGGCTTACACCAACTGCTACGATTACCTGGTCGCACTCCAAAGTGATGGTCTCGCCTGTAGCTTCCGGACGGCGACGGCCGCTGGCATCTGGCTCACCGAGCTGCATCACATCCAAGACCACAGCCTTTACTGCGCCCTTCTCATCCGCCTCATATTCCTTAGGATTATGTAAGGTCATGAAGTTGATGCCTTCTTCCTTGGCATGTTTTACCTCCTCAAGTCGGGCTGGCATCTCTGCCTCCGAACGGCGATAAACCAATGTTACCTCGGCTCCCAGACGCTTAGCGGTGCGGCAGCTATCCATCGCTGTGTTTCCACCACCTACTACAACCACCTTCTTACCCAGGTTGATAGGGGTGTCGGTGTGAGGGTTGGCTGCATCCATCAGGTTCACACGGGTAAGATACTCGTTGGATGACATGATGTTCAAGGCATTCTCGCCAGGGATATTCATGAAGTTAGGAAGTCCTGCTCCCGAACCTACGAAGATGCCCTTGAAGCCCTGCTGCTCCAAATCCTTCACGGAGATAGTCTTGCCCACGATGCAGTCGGTAATGAACTTCACCCCCATCTTCTGGAGATTCTCTATCTCTACATCCACGATGGCATTTGGCAATCGGAATTCTGGAATACCATATTTCAATACACCGCCAATCTCGTGCAGAGCCTCGAATACGGTGACGTCGAATCCCTTCTTCGCCATATCGCCAGCAAAGCTCAAGCCGGAAGGACCTGAACCCACTACCGCCACCTTGATGCCGTTTTCCTCATCGCACTCAGGCACAGAGATGTTGCCACTCTGACGCTCATAGTCGGCAGCAAAACGCTCCAGATAACCGATGGCTACGGCTGGCTCGTTCATCTTGAGATGTACGCACTTGCTCTCGCACTGTTTCTCCTGAGGACAAACACGACCGCAAACGGCTGGGAGGGCAGAGGTGTTCTTCAGAACCTTGGCTGCAGCCAGGAACTGTCCACGCTCGATGTTCTTGATGAAGGATGGAATGTTGATGCTCACAGGGCAACCCTCCATACAGGTAGGCTTCGGACAGTCGAGACAGCGCTTTGCTTCTGTCAAAGCCATCTCCTTGGTCAAACCGATGTTTACTTCCTCGGTGCGGGTCGTTGCACGATATACTGGGTCCAGCTCTGGCATCTTGACGCGCTCGATAGCGGTGCGCTCCTTTGCTTTCATCGAAGCACGTAACTCCTTGCGCCACTCTGCGTTACGGTCGGTCAGTTCTTCTATTGGTGCATCTGTTGGCTCTACATCCATCGTAATGTCTGTAGTCTCCTTCTTCTTTTCGGCATCCACCGTAGCCAGATGCTCCTCGAAGTGCTCCATCTCTTCGCGCTCTACGTCCTTGAAGGTACCCATACGCTTGAACATCTCATCCCAATCTACCTGGGCGCCATCAAACTCCGGACCATCGATGCAGACAAACTTGGTCTTTCCACCGATGGTAAGACGGCAGGCTCCGCACATACCGGTACCATCTACCATGATGGTATTAAGCGATACATCTGTAGAAAGATTATATTTCTGGGTTAAGAGGCAGCAGAACTTCATCATGATAGGAGGACCGATGGCGAACACCTTATCTATATGTTCCTGGTTGATGAGTTTCTCGATACCTATGGTTACTACGCCTTTCTCGCCATAGCTTCCGTCATCGGTCATGATGATGAGTTCGTCGCTGGATGCACGCACTTCGTCTTCCATGATGACGAGGTCCTTGCTTCTACCAGCAATCACGCTGAGCACACGGTTGCCTGCTGCCTTGAGTGCCTTGATGATAGGGAGCATGGGAGCTACGCCTACGCCACCACCGGCACAGATCACGGTACCGAAGTTCTCAATGTGGGTAGGGTTGCCGAGTGGTCCCACCACATCGTGAATCTCATCGCCCTCGTTCAGGGCGCAGAGCTTGGTAGAGGAGAGTCCTACCTTCTGTACCACCAGTGTGATGGTGCCTTTCT
>OGMF01003542.1_pt1 | contig 11592 bp, 9 predicted proteins | sample 1572921 | NCBI WGS metagenome assembly OGMF01 (sample SAMEA2581919, study PRJEB24529) | metagenome | biome: Human gut stool | place: China | collected 2011
ATTTGCCCAATGGATATAGTCTTTTCGGTCTTCCCATATGCTTTTCCTCCCAATTCAATATTCCTGAGGAGAAGCAAAGGTAATGTATTTTAGACAAACAAACCCAGTTTTTGAGAAGAAAAACCGCAATTTAGACAAACAAACCGCACCATATAACACCATAAAACATCAGCGCGACAAACAAATTTTCATTGTTTATCGCGCTGTAATTTAATAATTTAGCTTACTTATAAGCCGTCAATACTCGTCCTCGTTGAAGAAGAAATCATCTTTACTGGGATAGTCAGGCCAAATGTCTTCAATACTTTCGAAAATTTCTTCATCATCCTCTATATCCTGAAGATTTTCGATAACTTCCATAGGCGCTCCCGAACGAATTGCGTAATCGATTAATTCATCTTTAGATGCAGGCCATGGTGCATCTTCCAATTTTGAAGCAAGTTCCAGTGTCCAATACATAGCTATATAGTTTTTTTAGCGTTCCCATAAAATTTTCGCAAAAGTAAGTTTTTTTTGGTAATATACAAGTATAAAACAACTAAATTAATAGTAGCCCCCAATTTTAGATTTGCGATTTCCACATCTAATCTCCCCTGCTTCTCCTGACAGAGCCGGTTAGCGGGTGATTTATAATCTAGTTTTACAACGATAGAAGGGTTTATAAAGTTACATTTTCAAGGGTTCGATATGGATAGTCGCATCGATCTTCAATTCTGTTTTTATCTGCATTTCGATAAGGGTAGCTTTTCTATGAGCTTCCTCCACGGTCTCTTCCCCGGGCACTTGGATATGAAAAGTGAATTCGATATGGTCCCCATAATGATGAATGTGGTAATGATGCGGATAAGCCACATTTCCCATTTCAGCTTTCACGATCTGTTCTACTTTCCCGATCACTTCTTCCGAAGGTTCTTCTCCTAAAATTTTATTTACTGCTTCGCGAATAATCCCATAGGCGGCATAGAATAACATGAAAGATATCAACATACCCAATACACTGTCGATCCACCAGAAATAGGGGCTGAGAAAAAGTCCGGCCAAAACCATCAGTGACGATAAAGCATCGCTCCGGTGATGCCATCCGTCCGCTTTTACAGCAGCGTTACCGGTTTTACGGGCGATATAAAAAGCATAGCGGGCCAATCCTTCTTTTAAGACAATCGAAGCAACCGTAGCCAGATAAGCCAACCAGCCGAAATCAGCCGCCTCATGTCCCCTCAATTTTGCGATAGCGTCTTTCATAAACTCTACTCCGATCAAAGCCAACAGAATAGCGATAATCAATGCAGAGATTTGTTCCCAGCGGCCGTGTCCGAACGGATGCTCCTTATCCGGTTTCTTCGAGGATAATTTAATTCCAAGAATTACGACCAAAGAAGTCAGGGAATCCGAAAGGGTATGCCAGGCATCGGCAATCAAAGCAAGCGAGGCCGATGCAATACCGGCATAATATTTTAAAACAAACAAGAGTAGATTCAGAATAACGGAAACGAGTCCTTCCCGATACCCCAATTTTGAATGTTGATCCATATGATTCTATTATTCGTCGGAAAAATGTTGAAGCACCCTTCTGTAAGTGTTGAATATCTTTGCTTTCGAAACAAACCCGATATATCTTCCTTCCTCGATCACAGGTAAATTCCAGGCTCCTGTATCTTCAAATTTTTTCATAACCAGGTCCATCGAATCCGTCACATCGACAATCGTAGGTGGAGTTGTCATAAAGTCGCGGACAAAGGTGACATTGTACAAATCCTGATTGAACATGATCTTACGGATATCGTCCAGCAATACAATCCCCAGCAATGCTTCGTTTTCATCGATCACCGGGAAAATATTTCTACTGGAACGGGAAACTTTTTTCACCAGATCCCCCAAAGTAGCCTCTATGGATATCGTCTGTAAGTCGGTCTCGATGACTTTATTCAGCTTCATCAAAGTCAGCACGGCTTTATCTTTATTATGGGTAATCAGATCTCCTTTCATAGCCAGCCGACGTGCATAAATAGAGTAAGGCTCCATGCCCCGCCCCGTTAAATGGGCCGTCACCGAGGTTATCATCAAGGGCACCAGCAAACTATAGCCACTGGTAATCTCAGCGATCAGGAACATAGCTGTCAACGGAGAATTCATGACACCCGACATCACCCCCCGGCCATCCCTGCCAATACAAAATAACTGACAGGAACCGTGATCACTCCGGTCATATTGATCAGGTAAGCAATCAGGAATCCGGTAACTCCCCCAGTGAACAAACTGGGAGCGAAAACACCTCCAACCCCCCCACTACCGTTGGTGAAAGCTGTAGCTACTACTTTGATAAATACCAAACCGATCACATACAAAACAACGACGAATGCATAGTTCCGGAAATCGAAAAAATAGGTATTGTTCAACAGTGCATCTGCATTATCGGTCAGCAAAGCTTCCAAAGAAGAGTATCCTTCACCGTAGAGAGGCGGAAAAATATAGATCAGCAAGCCCAATAATGCTCCTCCTACCAAAATTCTTTTGAATTGGTTCTTTATCCCGGTAATAAATTTCTCGATTCGGATATTCGTCCGGATAAAATATACAGAAACCAATCCACACAATATCCCCAGAATAATATAATACGGCACATTAGCCAAGGCAAAATGTTCGTGTACGGCGAATTCGAGGACCACCCCTTCGCCCATCAGAAAATATACAATAACGTAAGATGAAATGGCAGCAATCATCAAAGGCACCAAGGAAGCCATCGTCAGATCCAGCATCAGTACCTCCAGGGTAAATACGATACCGGCAATCGGAGCTTTGAAAATTCCGGCGATAGCCCCGGCTGCCCCACACCCGATCATCAAGGTCATCACCTTGTAGTTCATGTGGAAAAAACGGGCCATATTCGAACCGATGGAAGCACCGGTCAGTACAATCGTCGCTTCCGTTCCCACCGATCCTCCAAAGCCAATCGTAATCGTACTGGCAATCATAGAGGAGTAGTTATTATGAGGTTTGATCATACTATTACGCCGGGAAATCGCATATAATACCTTTGTCACTCCATGACTGATATCTTCTCTCACAAAATAACGAACAAACAGGGAGGTCAACCAAATCCCTATAAAAGGAAGAATAAAAAACAACAAACTTCCGCTATCTATCTGCAAACGCTCGGTCAGAAACTGGTGGGTATAATGGACGGAATTTTTCAGGAATACCCCGGCCAGTCCGGTGATAATACCTACCAGAAGACTCAGGATGACGATAAAATTCCTTTCTTTGATATGGCGTACCCGCCAACTCAAAAAACTCACATACCAGTTATTCCACCACGACATAATTCAAGTACTAATACCAATACAGATAGCCTGTATCAGCGATTATTTTTTCCGAATACTTTTCAAGGATCCGAACTGCGGATAAAATTCCAGCATCAACCCTTCGCTACTAATCACATCCACAGGAAATTTCTTAATTTCTCCCAATTGAGGAACAATAGCAGGATAACTCATTATTTCTTCTTTCCCTTTCAGTAACTTCAACGTAGCTGTAGCAGGTACCCTATAATAAACAGCAGCCGCTTCACCTCCTCCACTCACCGGTGACGAAGCCGGAACCACAGCCTCTTCAATCTTCAGAAAATAAGCCTGAGCGGCAACATTTTTCGTATCTGTCACTCCGTTTTGTTCAGAAAACCGGAAAGCGACAACCGGTTCGTTAGCCTTTTCCGGAATACACTGGAATACCCGTTTTACCTTGACAGTTTCTCTTTTACCTAAGAAAAGACTCAGGTAGTTTTTTTCCATCCGATCGAATTCTTTCAATATGATCTCTAAAGATTTTCCATCAGGAACATTATTTTCGGCTCCCAATAATTTTACTCTTTCCGAGCGAATCCGGAAAATCTCACTTACTGCTTCTTTTACATTGTCAGCATCGGTCTTAACAGCATAATGTACGATCGGATCCCAAATTCTCTTCATCTCACCGTCCACCTCCTGATAAGTATAATTGGTATCCAACACTTCTTTCAGCTGATTATAAGTATTCAGTTTCATGATATCGATCCTCTCTTCGTCCCCCAAGGCCTCGGCGATATACTTCATCTCTTTTTTTTCATTGAAAACTTCCCCTTTACCGGCAGCGATACCTGCCAGAAAACCTTCAGCACTAAGGCTCAGTGTCACCGGCCAATAATCCCCGTTGGCAGAAACAGAATACACCGCCTTTTCATCCGGAATATACTGTGGAAGAACATTTATTTTTTTTATGGCCCATTTTTCGGAGACTTGTGTCGCTTCAGGACGGACTCCCAATTCTTTCTCGGCATAATTCTGATAGGGTCCGGGAACAAAACGTTCGCATTCCAAGATGACCTCTACTTCATAGGCTACTTTAGGTAAAGTATAATTTACGTTCACTAACGTAGTCAGTTCTTTCTTTTTTTGAGCTGCGGCAGCCAGACAAACCACCAACATTAACGATACAATAAAAACTCTTTTCATAGTAATTGTTATTATTTTTCTAATCTTTTCCAGGCCTCTCCCATTCTCTCGGCTATCATTCCGGCACAACATCCTCTCCGGCCTTCTTTTTCCGCGACACAATCACCGGCCAGCCCATGGGCAAAAACTCCTATCCGGAGCAAATCCAACAAATTCAATTTATTGGCAGCCAAAGCCAGCAGCACTCCTGTTAAAACATCCCCCGCCCCGCCTTTAGCCATTCCCGGATTACCACTCATATTGAAGAAAAGCCGGCGATCCGGAGTAGCGATAACGGAATGAGCTCCTTTCAACACGATATGCACCCGATATTGATTTGCAAAAATGCTTAATTTATTTAATCTCTCAAAATCATTTACACTTTTTCCTGCTAATCTTTCAAATTCTTTCATATGCGGAGTAAGAATACAGCCTTCATGGAGTAAATCCAATAACTCCCGGTGTTCCGCTATAATATTCAGCGCATCTGCATCCAGAATCGTCGTTCCTCTCCAGGTACGTAATAATTTTTCCAATCCACCGACAGTCTCCGGTCCTTGCCCTATAGCAGGTCCGACAGCAATCGCATCGTAATCTCTCAGTTTACAGACAGCAGAAAACCGTTCGGCCGATTCATCCGGATCAGGAATCGCTTCCGGCACAGTCGTCTGTATCACCTCGATTCCTTTACCCGGAATATGACAGTACAACAAACCGATACCCGAGCGTACAGCCGCTTTAGCCCCCAAAACAGCCGCTCCCATCATCCCATAACTGCCGGCGATCAACAGTCCTTTCCCATTAGTACCTTTATGAGCAAAAACCGGCGAAGGAGGTAAAATCGCTTTTACCGTATCTTCTGTCGTATAAAACCAATCGGTCGGTTGCCGAGCGATGATTTCAGGATGTAAGCCGATATCCAGCACTTCCCACCGGCCGACATACTTTTCATTCTCCGCCAGCATAAAGGCTAACTTCGGGAACTGAAAAGTGAAGGTATACTCTGCACAAACAATGGTTTCGGGATCGTTCCAGGTATTATCCTCCCCCGCCAACCCGGAAGGAATATCGACAGCCACCACCCGGTTAGCAGAAGCATTCATTTGCTTGATAATCCGGGCTGCCAAACCGGTTACCGGACGATTCAGCCCCGATCCGAAAATAGCATCGATCACGATTTCTCCCTTCTGTAACACCAAATCATCGGCCTGCTTTAATTCTTCCACCTTTCCCCTGGTCAACCAACGCCGATAATTCGCCTCACAATCGGGGCTTCTATCCTGGGTCCCGGCAATCCGGAATACTCTGACCGGCACTCCCCGCCGATTCAATAATCTGGCAATCGCATATCCATCGCCACCATTATTCCCATTCCCGGCAATCACGACCACTCCTGCAACTTCAGTGAAAATTTTCAAAAAACGATCTGTCCAAATCCCGGCAGCCCGTTCCATCAAATCCAAAGAGCTTACCGGCTCATGCTCAATTGTATATTTATCAATCGCAGCCAGCTGAGCCGTTCGAAAAACTTTATTTAACTTTTCCATAACATTAACTCAATCGTTTTAAAGACGAAAAATACGGAAATATTCTTACATTTGCGACCGAAGTGGATTAATATTAACTTAAATACATTATCTATGTCTAAAAATCATCCTAAGGGGTTGCTTACTGCAGCTCTGAGTAATATGGGAGAACGCTTCGGCTACTATATCATGAATGCCGTATTGGTGTTGTTCCTGTGTTCTAAATTTGGTTTAAGCGAAGCCGCCAGTGGTACTATTTACTCATTCTTTTATGCTGGCATATATATTTTAAGTCTTGTCGGAGGTCTGATTGCTGACCGCACTCAAAATTACAAAGGAACTATTAAAACAGGTCTTGTTGTAATGGCCACCGGATACATTATTCTTTCCATTCCAATTCTTGCTACGGCAGCCAACACCACCTGGTTGCTGACCCTTACCTGTTTTGCACTTTTCCTGATTGCATTCGGAAACGGTTTGTTCAAAGGAAATCTGCAGGCAATTGTCGGCCAGATGTATGATAATTTCGAAGCCGAAGCTGCCAAGAAAGGCCCGGAGGCCCTCAAAATCGCAAAAGACAAACGGGACTCCGGATTCCAGATTTTTTATGTATTTATTAATGTGGGTGGATTGATCGCTCCATTCATTGCACCGGTATTACGCCAGTGGTGGTTGGGTGTAAACGGTTTCACTTACAATGCACAACTTCCGGCACTTTGCCATGAATATATCAACAACGCCGCTGCCATGGCTCCCGAAGCATTGGCGAACTTGCAACAATTAATAACTTCAGCCGGAGGTTCCATTGTTGACTTGACCGTTTCTTGCGCTCAATATTTACAGATTTTCAATGAAGGTATCCACTATTCATTCATTGCATCTGTTGCCGCGATGCTGATTTCTCTCATTATTTTCTTCGTCTCTCAAAAAACATTTCCTACTCCTGCAAAGAAAATTGCAGCTCAAAATGTAAGTTACACACCAGAAGAAAAAGCTGCTATGGCGAAAGAAATCAAACAAAGAATGTATGCGCTGTTCGCTGTATTGGGTATCGTTATCTTTTTCTGGTTCTCGTTTCACCAGAATGGTATGTCCTTATCATTCTTTGCCCGTGATTTCGTAGATTCGTCGGCCGTTGCACCAGAAGTATGGCAAGCAATCAATCCGTTCTTCGTAATTGCGCTGACACCTGTCATCATGGCCATTTTCGGAGGATTAGCAAAACGCGGTAAAGAAATTTCAACTCCCCGCAAAATTGCAATCGGTATGTTCATTGCAGGAACGGCATTCTTGTTCCTTGCCGTTTTTTCTCTGATAAAGGGTTATCCCTCCGCAAACGACTTCAAATTATTACCCATTGCAGAACAAATGGCAAACAAAGCTCATTGGTGGGTTTTGATTGCAACCTATTTCTTCCTGACGGTTGCTGAATTGTTTATCTCTCCGCTGGGACTGTCTTTCGTATCGAAAGTAGCACCTAAAAGTATGCTAGGTCTGTGTCAGGGTCTGTGGTTGGCGGCTACGGCTCTTGGTAACCTGTTGCTTTGGATTGGCCCGCTCATGTATAATGCATGGCCGATCTGGCAATGCTGGACAGTATTCTTTATTGTATGTCTCGTGTCCATGGGAGTTATGTTGGGTATGGTTAAATGGCTTGAAAGAGTCACAAAATAATAACAACGCTCTAAAACAACAAAGTCCTCTAAGCATTCATTGCCCCGGGGACTTTTGTTTTTAACCTACTAATTTAATTTATAATATTATGTTTCAAAACCAACCTAAAGGATTGTATGCCCTGGCTCTTGCAAACACAGGAGAACGTTTCGGGTATTACACGATGCTTGCTATCTTTACACTTTTCCTGCAAGCAAAATTTGGCTTCAGTTCAGCAGCTACATCAAACATTTTTGCGGGTTTCTTAGCCTTAGTTTATTTTTTACCCATCTTAGGGGGTATCCTGGCCGATAAATTCGGTTATGGTAAAATGGTAACAGCAGGTATCATCGTCATGTTTGCCGGTTATACCTGTCTTGCTATTCCTACCGGAGGGGATGCTTTTGGAGTTGCCGCTATGTTCGGGGCTCTTTTCCTGATCGCATTAGGTACCGGATTATTCAAAGGTAATCTCCAGGTAATGGTAGGAAACCTTTACGACGATCCTAAATATTCAGACAAACGGGACACAGCATTCAGTTTATTTTATATGGCGATCAATATCGGTGCTCTTTTTGCTCCGACAGCCGCTTCAAAAATCACAGAAAATTTCATGGCGAAAGCAGGCCTTAAATACCAAGGTGATATACCTGCACTTTGCCACGAATATCTGGAAAAAGGCCAGCAAATGGCAGCTAATTCCCTGGACACCCTGACTCATTTCGCACAGTCACAAGCTTCCGCATTCAACGGAGATCTGGCAACATTCGCTCATAAATACATCGACGAATTATCACTTTCTTACCACTATGGTTTCGCAGTGGCTTGTATATCTCTGATTGTATCTATGTTGATCTATCAGGTATTCAAGAGTACCTTCAAACATGCAGATATCAATACCAAACAAGCTGCAGCAAGCGGAAAACAAGAAAATATTGTCGAATTAACTCCGGAACAAACCAAATCCCGCATTACCGCTCTCGTACTGGTATTCGCCGTAGTGATCTTCTTCTGGATGGCTTTCCACCAAAACGGCCTTACCCTTACTTTCTTTGCCCGTGATTATACAGCCAGAACCGCCGATGGCGCTATAGGTATGAGCTTTAATGTTTTCAACCTGGTATTCGTGATTACTTTGATTTATAGTTTGTTCTCTCTGTTCCAGTCCAAAGAAGCTAAATCCAAACTGATATCGGCAGTTGTCGCAGTTATTTCTGTCAGCATATTAGTCTACAAATATCTGTCGTTAGCACCGGGTTCTTTCATTGAAGTTCTTCCTCAGATGTTCCAGCACTTCAATCCGTTCTTCGTTGTTGCTCTGACCCCTGTATCTCTTGCTGTATTCGGAGCTTTGGCCAAGCGAGGCAGCGAACCTTCGGCACCCCGTAAAATCGGTATCGGTATGTTTATCGCAGCTTTAGGATTTACCGTGATGGCTCTGTCTTCTATGGGACTTCCCACTCCCAATCCTGACGGAGCGATTGTTGTAGCTAATGATTTACTCGTATCTCCTTCTGTTTTGATCAATACCTACCTGGTATTAACCTTTGCCGAATTGTTTCTTTCACCTATGGGTATTTCATTCGTATCGAAAGTAGCCCCTCCAAAATACAAAGGTTTGATGATGGGTTTATGGTTCGGAGCAACTGCAGTCGGTAACTATCTGGTTTCTATCATCGGTATGCTTTGGGGTCACATGCCATTATGGGCATTATGGTCTATCCTCATCGTTTTGTGTCTGATCTCTGCATTATTCATCTTTATGATGATGAAACGTTTGGAGAATGCCACGAAATAATAAAATTTCTTTTAGCATTAAAAGAAGTCTAAAAAACAATAATTAAATAACAAAAGCTGCTCTGTTCCGGGCAGCTTTTGTTATGATTATAATTATATTTGCAGGCAAAAGAAAGGTAAATATGTTTAAACAGATCAACCATTCCTTTGCAGCGAAACTCAATATATACCTTATTTCGTCGGCATTTCTATTATGGGGAATCGGTTTTTGCTTGTTCTATCACTATTCCTCCAGGGCGATCGAGCACCAAGCTTACCTGAAAATCGACGAATCGGCGGAAAAAATCAATCTTAAAGTGACTCGTTTATTGAGGACGATAGAAAAGATCCCTGAAAATCTCAGCTGGATTATCCCTTCCTATGTTACTCATGCCGATTCGATTTATGCGATTACCCGGCAGGTCGTTTTGAACAATTATGAGATCTTCGGATGTGCTATAGCTTTCGAACCCTATTATTTTCCGGATAAAGGGTATTATTTCGCTCCTTATTCATACATGAGTGGCGATAGTGTCGTCACCACACAAATCGACCCGAAATACGATTACTATCAAAAAAATTGGTACCGGATCTCAAAAGAAAGGAATGTCTCCCGCTGGAGTCGTCCTTACCACGAGCTTTCGTCCAACGATATCCTGACCTCCACCTATTCGGTACCGCTCCGGGACCCCAAAAATAATGTAATCGGTATTTTTTCGGTCGACCTCTCTTTGAATTGGCTGACCGAGCTGATCGACTCGGTCAAACCCTATGAAGACAGTTATAGCATTATAGTCAATCGGGAAGGAAGGTATATACTTCATCCGGGAAACGACTTTTTCACGGATCTGGATAAAGATATCCTTCATGAAGCGGAAATCCTTCAGGACACCAATGCTTCAAAGTTGGCGCATCTCATGATGCAGGGGCAAAAAGGGAAAGGAGTATTTGTCAACAATCATGTAAAATATTACATCTATTTTACACCCATCCTCGGCACAGAGTGGAATATGGCTACCTTGTTTCCTTATTCTCATATTTTCGACAAATTACACCGATTCACTTGGATCATCATTCTTTCTTCGGTATTATTTCTGGCTCTCCTGGTGATTATCTGTACTACAACCGTTCGTAAAATTACGAGACCTTTAAAAATATTCGCAGCTTCCACGCATTCCATTGCGGAGGGAAATTTCAACATAACTCTACCGGTCATCCACACCCAAGATGAAATGCTGGATCTTTATAATGCTTTCAGTGAAATGCAGGAAAAGCTTTCAAAATATATGAAAAACCTGGAAACGACTATAGCAGCTAAAGAGAAAATAGAAAGTGAGCTACGCATAGCACATGATATTCAAATGAGTATGCTTCCCAAAAATTTTCCTCCTTTTCCCGGTCATGAAATAGGCCTTTATGCAGTACTCTATCCGGCCCGTCAAGTCGGTGGTGATTTATACGACTTCTTTATCCATGAGAACACCCTCTTTTTTGCTATCGGCGATGTATCGGGAAAAGGGATTCCTGCTTCGCTTCTGATGGCCTCTACCATCAGTCTGCTACGTACGCTTTCCTCAGGCAGCAATTCTCCGTCACAGATTGCTTATTCGTTAAATAATAGTATTGCTGAAAGGAATGAAGCCGATATGTTTGTGACCTTCTTCATCGGAATGCTGGATCTCCGAACCGGAGTAATGAAATATTGCAATGCAGGTCACACTCCTCCAGTACTGACAAGTCCGGATCGGACAGTAGCTTTCTTTGAAATGCAATCCGATCTTCCTTTAGGTATCCTAAAAAATCATGATTATCAGGAGTACACCTACCGATTCGTGAGCGGCTCGGGTATATTACTATATACCGACGGCGTTACGGATGCAGAAAATGAAAAGAACGAATTTTATACCCGGGAACGTCTTTTGGAGATAGTGACTCAAAATCAGGAACTACACCCCCGCGAATTTATCCGTTCGATAATCAATGATATTCAGTCACATATCAAATCACACGAACTATCCGACGATCTCAGTATGCTCACAAAAAATCATAAAATATACCGGTTTTTCTTTGTGATATTTAAATAAAGTATTACTTTTGTGCCGTCATAAAAAACAACACTGTCCAATGGTGTAATGGCAGCACAACAGATTCTGGTCCTGTTTGTCCAAGTT
>OGMF01003547.1_pt1 | contig 11586 bp, 10 predicted proteins | sample 1572921 | NCBI WGS metagenome assembly OGMF01 (sample SAMEA2581919, study PRJEB24529) | metagenome | biome: Human gut stool | place: China | collected 2011
CAGTATCCGAACTCGTTTTTTTGAAGTCTTTTCCGACATTACAGCGCAAAAATGCTCGCAAATACGAAAGTATTTGCTCCGTTTTTTGCTTGTACTGACGAAAAATCCAATCAAAAAAATCCGGAAGACTCAAAAAGCCTGAAAATCAGGATTTTTCAAGGCGTAAGAGCGCAGACATACTGACGTATATCAAGCCCGACAATACAGAAAAAGACGATTTTCAGGCTTTCTGAGCGCGTTCGGATATTAACACATCTGTCTAAGATACTGAAATAAGAGGTGTATATATGAACAAAATATCAATTATCGGAACCGGAAGCGTTGGTTCGACCATTGCATACACGCTTACTGTAATGGGGCTTGCGTCGGAAATAGTGATGATCGATATAAACAATGAAAAAGCTCTCGGAGAAGCGCTTGACATCAGGCAGGGAACGCCGTTTTGCGGAGCCTGTTCGATTTATGCCGGTGAATACCGCGACGCAGCGGATTCCGACATTGTGATTCTTACCTCCGGAGTTGCGAGAAAGCCCGGTCAGTCAAGACTTGAGCTTGCGCAGACAAACGTTGATATTACTAAGTCAATTATCCCCGAGATTACAAAGTATGCTCCCGGAGCTACATATATAATAGTAAGCAATCCCGTTGATATTTTGACGTACACATTCCACAAGTTTTCCGATCTTCCCGAAAATCGCATAATCGGTTCGGGAACAATTCTTGACACCGCCCGCCTGCGTGCAAGACTTTCGGAATATTACAACATTAACCAGGGCAATGTTCATGCGTATGTTTTCGGCGAGCACGGCGATTCGTCGTTTATTCCGTGGTCGGTTGCGAATATTTCGAACATTCCGATTGCGCAGTGTTCAAAGCTCATCAACACAACGGGAATAACGGCGCCGGAGCTGAATTATGCCGAAATTGAGCAGTATGTAAGAAAATCGGGCGGCAGAGTTATTGCGAGGAAGGGCGCAACGTTTTATGCGGTGTCAATCTCCGTTTGTCACATCTGCAAATGCATTCTCAGCGGAATCGACACAACAATGACCGTTTCGACAATGATGCACGGGGAGTACGGAATTGACGATGTGTGCCTGAGCACGCTGAACATGGTCGGCTGCGACGGTGTGCGCGGAAAGGTAAACGTTTCGCTGACGGCTGATGAAGAAGAAAAGCTTCGCCTCAGCGCGCGGACTCTTAAGGATGTTATAAAGAATCTTGAAATATAAGCAAGGCGTTTTTGCCTGAAAAAGAAAGGTGAATAAAATGGAATACCGTATTGAACATGATTCCATGGGAGAAATGAAGGTTCCTGCCGACCGTCTTTGGGCGGCGCAGACGCAGAGAAGTCATGAAAATTTCAAAATCGGTGTGGATATTGAAACCATGCCGCGTGAAATCACACATGCCTTCGGAATATTGAAGAAAGCGGCGGCGCTCGCAAATGCGGAGCTTAAGCCCGAAAGGATGACAAAGGAAAAGCTTGAAGCAATCTCGAAAGCATGCGACGAGGTTATATCGGGCGAGCTGAACAGCCATTTTCCGCTTGTCGTATGGCAGACGGGCTCGGGAACGCAGTCAAACATGAATGCGAATGAGGTTATTGCAAACCGCGCAAATCAGATTGCCGGTTCAAAGCTTTGCCATCCGAACGACGATATTAACATGAGCCAGTCCTCGAACGACACTTTTCCCACGGCGATGCACATTTCCGCCGTTACGGCGATTGAGGATAAGCTGCTTCCGGCGGTTGAAATGCTGATTGAAACCTTTAAACGCCTTGAATCGGAGAACGAGGGAATCGTTAAATCCGGCAGAACGCATTTGCAGGATGCAACGCCGATTAAGTTCAGCCAGGAAATTTCGGGCTGGCGCGCAAGCCTTGAACGTGACGCGGAGCTTCTGAAAATGTCCGTTCAGCCGCTTTACGAGCTGGCGCTCGGCGGAACGGCTGTCGGCACGGGGCTTAATGCGCCGAAGGGCTTTTCGGAGCTTGTTGCCGAAAAGGTTGCCGGTCTTACCGGAAAAAGCTTTGTGACGGCGGAAAATAAGTTCCATGCTCTTACCTCAAAGGATGAGCTTGTGTTTGCGCACGGCGCAATAAAGGCGACAGCCTGCGACATGATGAAGATTGCAAACGATGTCCGCTGGCTTGCTTCCGGTCCGCGTGACGGCTTGGGTGAAATTCACATACCCGAAAACGAGCCCGGTTCTTCAATCATGCCCGGAAAGGTTAACCCCACGCAGTGTGAAGCGGTTACAATGGTTGCCGTTCAGGTTATGGGCAACGATGTTGCTGTCGGCATGGCGGCGTCGCAGGGCAATTTCGAGCTGAATGTGTTCATGCCCGTTGCGGCATATAATTTCCTTCAGTCGGCAAGGCTGCTTGCGGAAGCAATTGTTTCCTTTAATAACAATTGCGCTGCCGGAATCACCGCGAATAAGGAAAAAATGTATCACAATCTGCACAATTCGCTCATGCTTGTTACGGCGCTCAATCCGTACATCGGATATGAGAATGCTGCAAAGACGGCGAAAAAAGCATATAAGGACAACATTTCTCTCAAAGAGGCTTGCGTGCAGCTCGGCTTTTTGACAGAGGAACGTTTTGACGAGGTATTCCATCCCGAGCAGATGGTTTGATAAATATTTTTGTGAGGGGAGTTAATGATCAGAATATGAAAGTCAGTTATTTTCCCGGCTGTACTCTCCGTACAAAGGCAAAGGAGCTTGATTTCTATGCTCGCCGCTGCGCAGAGGCGCTCGGTTTTGAGATGTGTGAAATAGAAAACTGGCAATGCTGCGGCGGCGTTTTTGTGAGCGCGAAGGATGAAATTGCATCCAAGCTTTCGAGCGTGCGCGCTCTTGTTGCCGCAAGAGATGCCGGTCAGCCTTTGGTCACGGTGTGCTCAGCCTGTCATAATGTTATAAAGCAAACGAATTATGCAATGCAAAACGATGCGGACTTTGCCGCAAAGGTAAATCTGTATATGCAGCAGGACAAGAATCCGTCCGAGCCTTATTCGGGTGAAGCGGAGGTTTATCATTATCTTGAATGGCTGCGCGACAAGGTCGGTTTTGACAATATCAGAAAAGCGGTTGTAAATCCGCTTGCAGGCAAAAAAATTGCGGCTTATTACGGCTGCATGCTGCTGCGCCCGGGAAAGGTTATGCGCTTTGACGATCCCGAAAATCCGAAAATAATGGAGGATTTTATAAGCGCGCTCGGAGCGGAGCCCGTAATTTACGCGCAGAGAAACGAGTGCTGCGGCGGATACGTTGCGCTTGAGGACGCGGAGTCCGCAAAGAGAAAGTCAAACGCCGTTTCGTCCGACGCTGTAAATCACGGCGCGGAAATGCTTGTAACGGCTTGTCCGCTTTGCAAATATAATCTTGTTAAGAGCGGAAGCACAGCGCCGGTGGTTTATTTCACCGAGCTCCTGGCGGAGGCGCTCGGCGTAAAGGGGGATTACCATGCAGAATAAAAATGAACTTCGCAGAGAACAGATTCTCCGCATGAGCGGCGTGAATCCGCGCAAGTGCATGCGCTGCGGAAAATGCTCGGGAACATGTCCCTCCTACGGCGAGATGGAATACCATCCGCATCAGTTTGTATATATGGTTGAAAACGGAGAGCTTGACGCGCTTTTAAAGTCCGATTCAATATATAAATGTCTTTCGTGCTTTGCATGTGTGGATCGCTGTCCGCGCGGCGTTGAGCCGGCAAAGCTTATCGAGGCGCTGCGCCTGACGGTCATCCGCGAAAAGGGCGCAAATCATATGACGGCGGACGATATACCGCCGCTTGTTGACGACGATATGCCCCAGCAGGCGCTGATGAGCGCTATGCGCAAATATTCCAAGTAAGAAAGGAGAAACAGACCATGCAGAGAATTGGAGTTTTTGTCTGTCATTGCGGCACGAACATTGCCGGAACGGTGGACGTTAAAGCAGTTGCCGAGGCGCTGAAAAACGAACCGGGTGTTGTTTTCTCCACTGATTATCAGTATATGTGTTCACAGGCAGGTCAGGACATGATTAAGGAAGCCGTTAAGGAAAATAAGCTCACGGGCTTTGTCGTATGCTCCTGCTCACCGCGTATGCATGAGGCAACGTTCCGCAAAACGGCTGCCGCTGCCGGCATAAATCCTTATATGGTTGAAATCGCAAATATCCGCGAGCAGTGCTCCTGGGTACATAAGGAAATGCCGATAGGAACGGAAAAGGCAATTATCCTTGCAAAGGCGGCTGTTGCAAAGGTTAATCTCAACGCGCCGCTCACCCCGGGCGAAAGCCCCGTAACGAAGCGTGCGCTTGTTATCGGCGGCGGTATTGCCGGAATCCAGACGGCGCTCGATATTGCGGACGCAGGCTTCCCGGTTGATATTGTTGAAACAAAGCCGACAATCGGCGGAAAAATGGCGCAGCTCGATAAAACCTTCCCGACGCTTGACTGCGCTGCCTGTATCCTGACGCCGAAAATGGTTGAGGTTGCACAAAATGAAAAAATCCGTATATTCTCATATTCCGAGGTTACGGAGGTTAAGGGCTTTGTCGGCAGCTTTGACGTTACGATAAAGCGCAAGGCAAGATATGTTAAGGAGGACATATGCACGGGCTGCGGTCTTTGCACGGAAAAATGTCCGCAGAAAAAGGTTCCGAATGAGTTCAACCTCGGCATGGACAACCGCCGCGCAATTTATATCCCGTTTGCGCAGGCAGTGCCGAAGGTTGCCACGATCGACCCGAATTACTGCACAATGCTGAAAACAGGCAAGTGCGGACTTTGCTCAAAGGTTTGCTCGGCAGGCGCAATCGATTACAAGGCGCAGGACGAGTATATTGAGGAAAAGTACGGCGCAATTGTTGCCGCAACGGGCTTCAATCCCATATCAATGGAAAAATTCGATGAGTTTGCATATTCACAGTCCAAGGACGTTATAACCTCGCTGGAGCTTGAACGTCTTATGAACGCGGCAGGCCCCACGGGCGGCACACTTCTGCGCCCGTCGGACGGGGAGCATCCGCATAAAATCGTGTTCGTTCAGTGCGTCGGCTCGCGCTGCAGCGCATGCGCCGAAAAAGGCAAGGAGTACTGCTCAAAGATTTGCTGTATGTACACGGCGAAGCACGCAATGCTCATCCGCGATAAATACCCCGATACTGATGTTACGGTGTTCTACATTGACGTCCGTACACCGGGCAAGAATTTTGACGAGTTTTACCGCCGCGCCGTTGAGGAATACGGTGTGCATTATATAAAAGGAATGGTCGGCAAGGTAACGCCCGACGGCGGAAAGCTCAAGGTTCAGGCGTCCGACCTGCTTGACGGCAAGCAGCTGCATATCGACGCCGATTTGGTTGTGCTTGCGGCGGCAATCGAGCCGGATAAGTCGGCGCGTCCGCTTGCAACAATGCTGACGGCGAGCATGGACACAAACGATTTCTTCACCGAGGCGCACCCCAAGCTTCGCCCCGTTGAAAGCCCCACGGCAGGCGTGTTCCTTTCGGGAACGTGCCAGGGCCCGAAGGATATTCCCGAAACCGTTTCGCAGGCAGGCGCTGCCGCGTCCAAGGTTATCGGACTTTTGTGCAAGGATAAGCTGACGGGAAATCCGTGCATTGCTCATTCCGATGAAATGATGTGCAACGGCTGCTCAACATGCGCAAACGTTTGCCCGTACGGTGCAATAACGTACGTTGAAAAAGAATTCAGAATGCCCGACAGAACAACAAAGGTTCGCCGCGTTGCTTCCGTTAACGAGGCTGTGTGCCAGGGCTGCGGCGCCTGCACGGTTGCCTGCATGTCGGGAGCGATGGATCTGCGCGGCTTCTCGAGCAAACAGATTATGGCGGAGGTAGATGCAATATGCAAATGAATGAATATAAACCGCTGATCGTGGCATTCTGCTGCAATTGGTGTTCATATGCCGGCGCAGACCTCGCCGGAAACAACAGGCTCAATTACCCGGCTGACGTTAAAATCATCCGCGTTCCCTGCTCGTGCAGAGTTAATCCCATGTTCATTCTCCGTGCATTTCAGCGCGGAGCGGACGGCGTTATAATCTGCGGATGCCACCCCGGTGACTGCCACTATACGTCGGGAAATTACTACACGCGCCGCCGTATGGCTCTGCTGTTCTCAATGCTTGATTATCTCGGCATTGAAAGAGAACGCACACGCGTTGAATGGGTCAGCGCGGCTGAGGGCGCAAAATTTGCCGCAACAATGAACGATTTTGCCGAGAAGGTTGCAGCCCTCGGAGAAAACAAGAGATTGGAGGATTTGCGATGCAGGAAATAAAACGCGAAACGCTGACGGAAAAAGCTTCGGAGCTTTTGAAAAACGGCGCTGTTGACCGCGTGCTCGGCTGGAAAAGCGGCGAGCTTGATTATGACGTGACTCCGGCTGTTTTCTCAGACTGCGGCGAGCTTGAAGAACAATTTGTCTGGAACGGCTTCTGCGGCGCCAATTTCTCAAAATATCTTATAAAAGAAACCGCGAAGACGGAAAGCAAGGTTCTGGTTTTTCTTAAACCGTGCGACACGTACAGCTTTAATCAGTTGCTGACGGAGCATCGCTTTGACCGCGAAAAGGTTTATGCGGTCGGAATCCCGTGCGGCGGTATGCTCGATATAAACAAAATAAAGGAAAGCGCCGAGGGCATTTCAACCGTTTCCGATAACGGCGAAACGGTTGAGGTTGAAACGCTTTATGACGGAACGCTTTCGTTTGAAAGAAATGCGCTTCTCCTTGAAAGATGCGCTTGCTGCAAGTCGAAAAAGCATGTTGCATATGACGAGCTGCTCGGCGAGGAGGGCGAGGTTCTCGATTCCAACCGCTTTGACGAGGTTGAAAAGCTTGAAAAAATGACTCCCGATGAAAGATTTTCTTTCTGGCAGGGCGAGCTTTCGCGCTGCATCCGCTGCAACGCCTGCCGCGATGTATGTCCGGCATGCACGTGCGAAAAATGCGTGTTCGACAATCCCGAATCCGGCGTGCAGAACAAGGCGGCGGTAAATTCGTTTGAGGAAAAAATGTTTCACATAATCCGTGCGTTCCATGTTGCAGGGCGCTGCACCGATTGCGGCGAATGCTCGCGCGTTTGTCCGCAGCACATTCCGCTTCATCTGCTGAACCGCAAATTTATCAAGGATATTGACGAATTTTACGGCGAGTATCAGGCAGGGGCAGAGGCAGGAAGCCGCGCTCCGATTGTGAATTATACAACGGGAGATATTGAGCCCTCGGAGGCTGCCGGAAGGGGTGATCGGAATGCGTAAGATTTCGCTTGACAGGCTTGATGAGCTGTTTGCGGCAATCGCCGCGGAAATGTCGCTTTATCTGCCTGTTGACACAAAGGCAGGCGCAAGGTTTGACAAATGGGAAAGCGGAAAAACGCTTTCGGAATCGCTCAACACCGTACGCAGCGCAAAGGATTTCTTCTTTCCGCAGACGGAAAATCTGATGGATTTTAAGGTTGAGGGAAAAAATATTGAGGTTATCGATACACGCAGCGAGAGTGAGAATTTTGCTGTGTTCGGCGTTCGCGCGTGCGATGTTAAGAGCTTTGAAGTGCTTGACCGCGTGTTCCTTTCCGAACCGGTCGACACATACTATAAAAACCGCCGCGAGCATGGCGTTATAATATCGCTCGCATGTGAAAAGCCTGCCGAAACGTGCTTTTGCAAAACGTTCGGCATTGACGCGGCGCAGCCCGAGGGGGATATTGTCTGCCATAAAACGGCGGACGCATTGTACCTCGACGCGAAAAGCGAAAAAGGCGAAGCGCTTTTAAAATCGGTTGAGAGCGTGACGGAAGGCGCAGATGAAGCGCCCGTTGAGGAGCAGAAAAAGCTTATCCGCGAAAGATATTCAAAGCTTCCGTTTGCAAAGCTTTCGGCCGATAAATTCGGTGCGGGCAAAACGGCTGAGTTTTTTGACGACCCGGCATGGAAGGAGCTTTCCGAGTCGTGCCTCGGCTGCGGAACGTGCACCTTTGTCTGCCCGACATGCCAGTGCTACGATATAAAGGATTTCAATACGGGTCACGGAGTTAAGCGCTTCCGCTGCTGGGATTCGTGCATGTATTCCGATTTCACAAAGATGTCGGCAGGTCAGCCGCGCCTTACGCAGCTTGAACGCTTCCGCCAGCGCTTTATGCATAAGCTTGTATATTATCCGGAAAATAACAACGGGCTGTTCTCCTGTGTCGGCTGCGGCAGATGCGTTGCGAAATGCCCGATAAAAATGAACATAGTTAAGGTTATGAAAAGGTTGGGAGGTCAGAAAATGGCTGAAATTAAAGAACCCCTCATTCCCGTTGTGGGCGTTGTGACGGATATCCGAATCGACACGCCCGACGTAAAGACCTTCCGTGTTGTAACGCCGGACGGCAAAAAGGCGTTTGAGCATAAGCCCGGTCAGTGCGCAATGCTTTCAATTCCCGGCATCGGCGAGGCGATGTTTTCTATAACGTCATCCCCGACAAATACCGAGTTCATGGAATTTTCAATCAAAAAATGCGGCTGCGTGACGGAATGGCTTCATTCCATGGAGGTCGGTCAGCAGATTACAATCCGCGGACCGTACGGCAGACCTTTCCCCGTGGACGATGAGTTCGCAGGGCAGGATTTGCTGTTCATCGCCGGCGGTATCGGTCTTGCTCCGCTCCGTTCGGTTATCAACTATTGCCGTCACTACCGCGACCGCTACGGAAAGATCGAAATTGTGTACGGCTCGCGCAGCATGCAGGATCTTGTTGATTATAAGGAGATAATCGATGAGTGGTCGGGTGATGAGAATGTTAACGTTTACCTCACGATTGACCGCGAGCAGCCCGAGTGGGACGGACATGTCGGCTTTGTTCCGAACTATGTCAAGGAGCTTGGCTTCTCAACGGATAAAATCGCTGTGCTCTGCGGTCCTCCGATAATGATTAAATTCACGCTGGCGGGACTTCAGGAGCTCGGCTTTGACAAAACTCAGGTTTATACAACGATGGAGCTTCGCATGAAGTGCGGCATCGGCAAATGCGGCAGATGCAATATCGGAGCAAAATATGTCTGCAAGGACGGCCCCGTTTTCCGCTGCGATGAGCTTGACGAGCTTCCGAATGAATATTGATAAGGAGAGTTTGAATATGGAAAATATGGTTGATGTTTACCTGTTCGGCAAAAAGTACAGTGTGCCGGACAATCTCACCATTATGCGCGCAATGGAATATGCAGGGTATCAGCTTGTGCGCGGCTGCGGCTGCCGCAACGGTTTCTGCGGCGCGTGCGCAACAATCTATCGCATCAAGGGCGACAGAGAGCTTAAAACCTGTCTTGCTTGTCAGACAAAGGTTGAAAACAACATGTATGTTGCAACGCTTCCTTTCTTTCCGCTTGTCAAGCAGGTTTACGATATTGAGAAAATTAAGCCCACAGAGCAGATAATGATGCAGCTCTATCCCGAAATTTATGCATGTGTTGGCTGCAATGCCTGCACAAAGAACTGCACTCAGAGCCTTAACGTTATGCAGTACATTGCCTATGCTCAGCGCGGCGAGTTTGACAAATGCGCCGAGGAATCGTTCGACTGCGTTATGTGCGGCGTTTGTTCATCGCGCTGTCCGGCAGGCATTTCGCATCCGCAGGTTGCAATGCTTGCAAGAAGGCTGAACGGAAAATATCTTGCTCCAAAAACGGAGCACCTTGAAAACCGCGTTAAGGAAATCAAGGACGGCACGTTCACAGAACTGATTGAAAACCTTATGGGCAAGCCCGTTGAGGAAATCAAAGAGCTTTACAATAACAGAGAAATCGAAAAGTAAGGAGGGATAAGCATGTATTCAAAAGAATTTCAGGAATCGCTTAAGGCAGTTGAGGCGGCGCGCAAGGACAACATTGCCTATGAGCCTAAGCGCATGACGGCACAGGAAAAGGACGATTTGCTTGCGGCTTATCATCCCGATTATAAGAAAAGCGAGTTCAGCGAGCTTAAGATAGGCCCCAACAAGGGCGAATCCGTTCCGCATGAGCTTTGCGAAATGCTTCAGGCGCACAGCAGAATCAGCGCATCGGACGTGAATCTTGACGATGTTACATACGACGTTGATGTGCTTATCATCGGCGGCGGCGGCGCAGGCGCGTCGGCTGCAATCGAGGCGGATAACGCAGGCGCGAAAACGATGATTGTCACAAAGCTGCGCATGGGCGATGCAAACACCATGATGGCAGAGGGCGGAATCCAGGCGGCGGATAAGCCGAACGATTCCCCGGCAATTCACTTTGTGGACGCATTCGGCGGCGGTCATTATGCGGCAAAGCGCGAGCTTTTGGCAAAGCTTGTGTGCGATGCTCCCGAAGCGATTCTTTGGCTGAATAACCTCGGCGTTGAGTTTGATAAGGAAGCCGACGGAACAATGATAACAACGCACGGCGGCGGCACATCGCGCAAGCGTATGCATGCTGCAAAGGACTATTCCGGTGCGGAAATTATGCGCACACTGCGCGATGAGGTTATCAACCGCAATATCCCGATTGTTGATTTCACTTCCGCAATCGAGCTTATTCTGGACGAAAGCGGCAAAGCCGCAGGCGCAGTTCTTATGAACATGGAAACGCACGAGCTGATGGTTGCGCGCGCAAAAACCGTTATCATCGCAACGGGCGGCGCAGGCAGAATGCATTATCAGGGCTTCCCGACCTCCAATCACTACGGCGCAACGGCTGACGGTCTTGTTCTCGGCTACCGTGTGGGCGCAAAGCTGCTTTATCCCGAAACGCTTCAGTATCACCCCACGGGCGCGGCATTTCCGCAGCAGATATTCGGCGCTCTCGTAACCGAAAAAGTTCGTTCGCTCGGCGCAAAGCTCGTTAACCGTGACGGTAAGGTGTTCATGCATCCGCTTGAAACGCGTGACGTTTCCGCAGCGTCGATTATCCGTGAATGCTCCGACCGCGGCGAGGGCGTTGACACAGGAAGCGGCAGCGCAGTCTGGCTCGACACTCCCATGATTGAAGCAATCGGCGGCGAGGGTACAATCGAAAAACGTATCCCGGCGATGATGAGAATGTTCGCAAGCTACGGAATCGATATAAGAAAAGAACCGATTCTTGTTTATCCGACGCTGCATTATCAGAACGGCGGACTTGACATAAACGTAAACGGAATGACGACAAATGTTGAAAATCTGTTTGTTGCAGGTGAAGCTGTCGGAGGAATCCACGGCAAAAACCGCCTTATGGGAAATTCGCTGCTCGATATTATCGTGTTCGGCAGAAATGCCGGTCAGAATGCGTCGGCGTGTGCAAAGAACGTTAAGCTCGGAAAGCTCACGCTTGACCACATTGCAAAATTTGACGCGGAGCGCGAGGCAGCCGGAATAAAAACGGACGCGGTTTCGCCCAAGCTTCTTCCCAACTACACGAATAAAAAAAGTGAAATATAAGCTGATGCACACGTTTGCTGCCGAAAATGACGGCAAGGCATAACATACTCGAACCGCATGGGGTTCGAGTATGTTATGCCTAAGCAGATGCAGTATCCGAACTCGTTTTTTTGAAGTCTTTTCCGACATTACAGCGCAAAAATGC